>Ga0315322_10000308_pt1 | contig 35417 bp, 20 predicted proteins | sample M110021515metaG_FD_203461 | JGI IMG/M metagenome (GOLD analysis project Ga0315322, IMG submission 203461) | Ammonia-oxidizing marine archaeal communities from Monterey Bay, California, United States - M1 100m 21515 | ecosystem: Environmental > Aquatic > Marine > Intertidal zone | place: USA...
ATCAGAAAACAGGTGGGTTGAGATTCACCGGGCATTACGTTCCTGTTGGGAACCCATCGCACATCGTATTTCTGGACCTGGACAAGGTTAGGAAAGAAAACTGAATTAGCGACAAACGTCATTTTTTTGCGTGCTTTTTTCCGGTTCTGCAGCTGCGCTAGTCACGCTGCAGATCAATCAGATGTCTCCAGTGAACAACGTGGTATCCCTGCGAATGAACTTGCGCTGTGCTGAGTGGCCAGTGACAGGTAGAATGCCGCAGGCAGTAAAGTTTTTGGATGCTTTTGGAACGGCAAACGTGTAGGTTGCAAGGATGACCACATCTTTCATGAATCGCCAGTTTGACAGTGACAGCTGGTTGCAGGCTTGCCTTGTCTGTTTCGTGCTGGTGTGCTTCACACCTCGGTTGCTTAGCGCTCAGCACGCTGGGGATTTTCCACGCAAGGATATGCCAGAGGTTCAAACCTTCAGTTCGCTATTTGAGCCCAATTACAGTTACCCCTATCTTAAGCACGCTTCCAGTTTTTCGTTTCCTGCAGGGGGGGCGCTTCAGAGCCAGACTTCGGAGTTTGAGCGTGTGAACGCTTGGTGGCTGGCAGAAATTTCGATGCTGGTCTATGCCGATGGCGACGGATTTGTTCGCCGGCAACTCATGTCGGCAGGGATGCTCGATGTGAAGATGTACGCGAGTCCACAAGGGAGTCCTGATCACACTCAAGTGATTTTGGCATTCAATGCTGATGCGGTCATTGTTGCGTTTCGGGGAACCGAACCGGACCAATGGAAAGATTTCATGACTGACATGAAGGCTCATCAGATTGAACTGGGGACCGCTGGTAAAGTGCACGCCGGTTTTCGGTCAGGTCTTCTTAGTGTCTGGAATCAAGTTCAACCCGAAGTTGAGCGTTTGGCCGCATCTGGAAAGAGTGTGTGGATGACGGGGCATAGCTTGGGGGGAGCACTTGCTGTCTTGGCTGCCCATCAGTATCAAAAGCCTGCAACCGTTTATACCTTTGGGGCTCCCAGGATCGGTGACGCGGATTTTGTGAAACACTACCAGCAGCCTACGTTTCGCGTCGTTAACAATACAGATCTTGTCGCAGAGGTGCCGCCACCCCTGTGGTACCAACATGTGGGTGAATTGATTTATTTCAATAGTCGACATCAACTTTGCAGGAATTTTCCTGTCTCGCGTCTAGTCAAAGACAGAGCACGAGGGCAAGGCCTTGCTGTGACGCAACGAATTAAGGAGTGGTCGAAGTTGGAGTTGGATACAAGGCCGGTTAAGCCACTGCTGGATCATGCACCTATCTGCTACGTCGTGCATTGTTGGAACGCACTGGTCGAAAAGTTGCCGGTAACTGAGCCTGGTGCGGACGCTCGTTGACGAGATTCACTGTGAGTCGCAGGTTCAAATTCTGTGCTGCATCGGTCCATGGGGTTGATTCGATGTTATCGGTGGCATGCGTTGTTATGGAGGCACGAAATCTGTTGTGGAAGTCCAGGCCGTTGGCTGGGGCACAGACGACATTGATTCGGGAGGAACCGCACTTGCGGATCAGCGCATGCCCAGTTTGTCAGCACATGTCTATTTCGCAGCACATGTCGAGTGTGGGCGTTCCTGCCTCGATGGTTGCGGTCCTTCGAGCCAGCGTTTTGTTTTCAAGTCTCGGTGGCTTCATCTGGAGGGTGGGGGCGATGCTGGTTCGGTGAGTTGATGGTTCATCGCATTAATGCGTGGCTTCATTTGGTTTGCGATGATTCTGTTGGAGGTCTCGCCTCGTTTTATCGGGTTTCCAAAATAAACGCACATTGCGCGCCTTGGTGGCGTCTGCTTGTCGCTTGAAGAGGGTGGTTAGCTGACGAGGGGGGAAATGCTGGCAGAACGTGATCTGGGCTCTCATTTGGGGTGCATCCTGGCTTTGTTAATCCGTGCGACTCAGGAAGAACAGAACGAGAGGCGATGCAAGAGTGGTTTTTTTTCGGGCTGCGGATGACTGTGGGGTGGTGAGCCAGGCGTTCTTGTACGTATGGGAACCGGATGCTGATAGAATGATGGAGCCAAGTGCTTTTGTTGCGTTGATAGGAAAAAGCTGATGTCGGACGGTGAAGAACAATCGATCAAAAGTCGCGCTCGAGAGATTGCATTGGCAATGGTAGTTGATTCGACTTCTGGCAAGGCTCATCCTGTCGATAGTGAGTTACAGGATAATCCTGAGCTTGCAGCTGAATTGAGACGGCAGCTCAAATTGCTCGGCGTTGTAAAATTGGTAACTGAGGAGAGCGAAACGAGGCGAGAGGCTCAGTCGCCTGTGTCAGTCGGGCACGCGGAACTGGATACTACCCGTGTGGTTAATCCTCTGGATACCGGGGGCCCGCTGCATGACGACCCAACGTTGATTCCGTGTCCGAGTTGCCGTCAACACCTCCCGCAAGTTGTTTTTGCCAAGAATGAAAGCTCTCGGAAAGTTCAGTGCCTGAGTTGTGGTCACTCCGTTGTTGTGCTGGATAATCGGAAAGGATTGCAAGCTGGTTCGATGGTCGCACAGTTTGAACTGCTGTCGCGTCTTGGTGCCGGTTCATTCGGGCTGGTTTGGAAAGCACGTGATACCAGATTGCAACGCGATGTTGCGCTGAAAGTGCCACGCCGTGGTTTGTTGACGAGCGATCAACAGAATTTGTTTCTACGCGAGGCCAAGGTCGCTGCCGCGATTCGTCATCCCTATGTGGTTGCTATTCATGACACCGGAGTAGACCGTGGAACGGTCTACATCTGTAGTGAGTTGATCGATGGTACCACCCTGTCGCAGTGGAGTCATGAGTCGTGTGATTCACCACGAACTGCTGCTGCGATGATGCGGAAAATTGCTCTAGCCATCCAGGCGATCCATGAGAGTTCGGTCGTTCATCGTGATTTGAAGCCCAGCAACGTGATGGTTGATAAGAACGAGGATCCCCAGGTGATGGATTTTGGGTTAGCCAAGCAGGATGTGTTTGAGGCAACCATGACCTTGAGTGGGGAAGTGTTGGGAACACCTGCGTACATGTCTCCTGAAGCTGCCAAAGGTGAATCACGTTCATCGGATCCACGCACGGATATTTATTCGATCGGTGTGATGTTATACGAGCTTTTGACCGGCGAATTGCCTTTTCGCGGAGACTTTGCCCAGTTGGTGCAACAGATTTTGCATGCCAAACCTCGCTCACTGGTCGAGATCAACCCTGCGGTACACCGCGAGTTGGAAACCATTTGCTTGAAGTGTTTGGAAAAGGAGCCTGCTGACCGTTATCAGAGTGCTCGAGAACTTGCGGAGGATTTGGAGCGGTTTGAGGAAGGGCGTCCCGTTATGGCGCGTCCCAAATCTCTGAGCAAACGCATCCTTCGAGCAAGTCAGGCCAGACCCGCTCTGGCACTGTTGGTTGTCAGTCTTGCAGCTGTTTTGGTGCTGCTGATTGCTGCGACGCAATATGTCCATGTCGCGATGGATAGTAACGCGAGTAATGAAGTTGATAATCAGGTATTGCGGCAGTTGCAGGACAAGAAACTACAGAGCAAGCAGGAACAACTACAGAATAAGCAGGATGAACTTGCAGCAGTGGAAGATGACTTGTCCGCAAAAAAACGCGAAGTAAGGGTTCGGGATAAATTGTTGAGGCTGAACGACCAAAGTCAGCTGGCGAAGGAATTGGCCTTGGTTAATCCAGTGGGAAGCTTGCAGTTGGTCACCACGGCAGTGCACGACTTGAGTGAGTTGGATGAGGGAGACCTGAAGTTGGTCCCAGCGGCTCTTGTAGCCGAGCGGGGTAAGTTGTTGGTAGCGTTGCAGCAGGGGCTGGTTGATTCACTACAGCGTTGGGGTGCATTCCCGGTTCAGGACTTTGGGGAGCTTGTTGGATCTGTTCAGACGCAGCAGAGCCGAATGGTCGGCGCACTTTCCGTGGATAGAAGCTTCGATCAGGTCAATCCGTATCTTGTGACCGTGATTGATATGGAAGCTGGTAATGTTAGGCAAACCTCAGACGTGAGGTTCACTAACTACCGCCTTTCCAGCGCGGTGAACCGATTGGCAATGAAATCTGATGGCAGTTTGATTCTAGGTTTTCATGACGATGAGTCCGACGGCAGGTCTGCAGACCGAACCCGGCTTTTACGGCCGTTTCAAGCTGCAAAATCGCTCATCATGCAAACTTCAGTTAACGAGTGTTGTTTTCCGGTTTGGTCCGATGATGTCTGGGTTTTAGATTCGTATGGCAAGGTCTCCTGTTGGAGCGCAGAGGTAAGTCCCGGAGGAAAAGCAACCAGGGTGTTTCAGTTGGATCTACCGTTGCCAGTCACAAATATGGCGGCCTTGGCGGGTGTTGGTGAATTAGCATTGTCATTTGACGACGGTGTCAGTGCTGTGCAAATAGATGGTATTACTGGGGAGGTCAATCAAACGCGAATAGCGGGTTCTGCTTGTCAATTGGTTCCCTTGCAGACGGGGATATCACAGAAGAAATCTGCAGAAGTGAGGAATCTCGTTTGTTATTGGGACAGTGTTGCGAAGCATTTGGTTCTTGAAGCGTGGGAGCCAGGGAAAATTGATGCGGAACGCCAGTCCTGGAAGATTCACCTTTCAGAGGTGGAAGATGTTCGGGCCAGTGTTGTCAGTGAACGAGGTGATTGGATTTGTGCGAACGTACAAACAGTCGAAGGGCCATGTTGGAAGTTTGTCTCGTTGAGAGGACCAAGGGAAATCACAGGAGGAATGACTCTGCTGGGAGACCCAGCGAGGGGAATGAAAGTGCGACCCCAGATGGAAGAGTTTGCTGTTGCAACCAGAAAAACAGTGTTCCACTACAAGATTCAAGATGCTCATCCTGTTCTAAAAAATGAGTTCTCAGATGATCTCGGTACAGTGACGGCATTCTGTTGGCTTGGTGATCGGTCGAATCTGGCGATTGGGTTTGACAATGAAGTCGACTTGCAATGTGTTGCAGAGAAAGCTGAGGCGAGGACTAGACGCCTTGAGCCTGGTGAAGATTGGTTGTTGGATGGGAAAGTGATGAAGTCGCTTGGTGATTCAATTTCAGCGTTGTATAGCGATTCCAGTGGTGAGTATTTAGTGTCGATCGATAAATCTGGTGCCATGTCATTGTGGGATTTAGGACGCTTTGCGACTGATGTTTTGTGGCAACGTAGACAATCGAGGAATGGTACTACCAGGTCTCGAATACAGCTTGCGAATGATGGGGGAAATGTGGCGGTTTTGAATCGCTCGGGTGAATTAACTGTGTATCCACGTCCCCGGTTTTTACTTAGGAACGAAAATCCGAAAAAACGCGTCCTTCAGAGTCCATGGGTGGCATGGGAAAAGTCTTCGCTACTACAGCAAAATGTATCTGATTTTGCCTTGCAGGGATCCACGCTCGCAGTGGCAGGTGAAGGAGCGAGTACTCGGGTGTATCGAGTTGACAAGACAAAAACACAGTTGCTCGCTCAATTTCCGATTCATGCGAATAAAGTCGTGTTGAGTGTCGATCAGCATTGGCTTTGTTTACAGCAAGCGGCAACACTTTATGTATTTGATTTGCGTCGCCCCCGACAAGATCCGTGGGAGATCAACGGGATAGACGAAGGCTCAGAAGTGACTTTCATTGGAGCTGGCCATTGCTTTTCCGCCATTGGTGAGGATCGCGTGTTGAGAGCATGGAATCCCTTGAGTCGTACTTGTGAGGAGGTCCAATTGTCGCCACTGTCATCGGCAGCATCTCCCGTGATCAATGGCACGCTTGAAGCTGTGTTTCCCATGGATGACGGTCGGGTTTTCATGTTGAGGCAGACCGAGGGTGGCGGCTACGTGAATGCCGGGTTCATGCAAATTGGGAAAGCAAGAAATTCGCTGAATCTGGTTCCGGCCCAAGCGGGGGATTTGTGGGCGATGGCAAGTATTCCAGCTCCGACTGCGAAGGCTGATTTCCATGGTGCTGCGGTTCAGTTGGGTCATTTCCAAAAAATCACGGTGCATGGCTCTCATAGCGGAAATGCGTGGGGATTCGTGGGATCTGAAAACGCTGAGCACGCGTTCTCCTCGCTTGAAACACCAAGACGTGATCGCGTTGAGAGTGCTATGCGGCCTGTCATGGCAATCAGTCCTGACCAGCGGTGGCTTGTACGAAGTAGTCGTGCTGGATTTGATTCCTGGCAGCTCTCCACGCAGAAAATTGTGCCAAATCCTTCTCAGCGAGGTGCCAGTGATTCTGCGACTCAGTTGGTGTTTTCATCCGATGGGAAGTGGATGGCTTCTGGCCACGAAAGCGGCATGGTGCGGTTTTGGAAGATTGATGGATCCGGCATTTTGCTGTCCAAAGCAATTGAGTGGAGTATCCATTCAAGCCCCATTGAGTCAATCGTTATTGATCCTGATTCGCGTTGGTGCTTTTGCACAAGTTCTGACCGGATTTCTTGTATCCCCATTGAATTTGATCTGCTCCTTGAAATGGCAAGAGCGCGACTGAAAGCAGTCAACGCCCTCACCCCGGATTTGAAGACACCTGGCACGAATAGATGAATGAAGTCAGGCTGGAATTACGCCCAGGCAGGGGGCTCATGTCCTCCATGGTCGGGAGGTGTCTTGCTGAGATTGGCTGCTACTGTTCCGTATTTGGAGATTGAAAATGTTTGTTTTTCGTGATGTAAATGGCAGATTCGAATAGACGCTATACTGTGGCAAAATTCTTTCTAGCATTTGTGATCAATCGGCATGTCCAGCGAAACCTCGGAACCACTTGAATTGTTGGAACTAGCACAGTCGGGCGATGAAAAGGCTTGCCGTGAATTGTTGCTACATGTCGCAGATCGCTTGGAACGTTACCTCGTGGAAAAAATGCCGCAGAAGCATCAGGGCAGTTTCAGTGCCGAAGATGTGTTACAGGAGGTGTTGTTTGCGATACACCGAGACTTGTTGTCTTACTCTCCCCAATCAGGAGCTTCGTTCTACTCTTGGTGTTACCGTGTTGCAGACAACCGGCTGTTGGATGCGATTCGTAGATTTGAGCGTAAGAAACGAGGTGGCGACCGGAAAAAAGTGGAGGGTTCTCCCGAGCAGTCAGGAGTTGGCTTTATCGACGCCGTGCCCGGTAAAACGACCTCCCCAAGCGTACGTGTGGCAAGAAAAGAGAAGGCCGCCGCACTCCATGAAGCGTTGGAAGACTTGCCTGAAAATCAGCGTGAAGCCCTGAAAATGCGGTTCCTCGAGAATCGATCTCAGAACTCAATCGCAGGCCGCTTGGCAGTCACACAGGGTGCAGTCGAGGGCTTGTTGAAAAGGGGCAAACACAAGCTCGCTGACATGCTTGCCTCGCTGTCGAGTCGACGTCGCTGACTCGGTCTCGGCGAATGGAGGTGCTGCCTGTGAGGTTCGACCGCTCTCAGAGCGTGCTGTATGCCTGACATCTGGCATGCGTGCCGGATCAAAGCTCGTTTTGCCAACGGTCTGTTCATCACTGCGCTATTGAACAATGGTGGGTTCGCCACTGCCCTGTTCATCGAGGATCAAACGTGTTCGTTCCGCCTCGGTGATGCTGCCACGTTGTCGATGCGAGAGGATCCAGACAACGCCGCCGAGAACCGACAAAGTAGCGAGGATTGGCAACTCACTGCCATCGGGAGGAAAGGCTGCAGGACTACCGGGAATCAACATTGCCAGCAGGATCAGCAGTGAACCTGTCATGGCGGTCCCAATCAGCAACCAAGTCATTGCTGAAATCGATTTGCCACTGCGACGTAGGATGACAGAGAGTGAAAGTGTCACGCCCAGGAATGCCAATGAGATACAGACGGATCCCACGTTGACCAATACAAGTACAGCAGGTTTGCCAAGAAAAGCACCGGCCACAGTGATGACGGCGGCAAAGAGGATTGCGAGTGCGGGGGTTCCGAAACGGGCATGTGGGCGACCGAAGGCCGGATGAATCACGTGACCTCGCCCCATGGCAAATAGCACACGTGTTCCTGACAGGAAGAAACCATTCCAACTGGTCAACAGACCGATCAGCGCTACGACTAGAACAAGTTGTGCAAGCAAGGGGGATTCGAATGCCTCTTCAAATGCAGCAGCAGTCGGAAGGTCCTCGCCTTGTATGCTCGCGAGCGGCGTTACCATCGCAACTGAAAGAATGACAGCAGCGTAGAAAAGCGTGGCACCGACGATGGACCAAAGCAGGACTCGGCCCAGTTTGTTCGCTGATACACGGTCGGTTCGTTCTTCTGCGGCCTGTGGGATCGTGTCGAAGCCAACGAACCAAAAAGGGACGGTGACAAATACCGCCAGCGCACCCTTCAATCCGGCTTTGCCTTCTGCGGATCCGAACATTGGTTCCAAGTTGGCAAGGCTCCCGTTTGTGATTCCTGCAATGACAAACGAAGCAGTGCAGACCACCAATAATAGAGTGAGTATCGATTGGAGAATGGTCGCCATGCCAACACCAAGAAAATTCACGAACGCGATCAGAGTGGTCAAGCCAGCGGCCAGTAGCAGATGCGAAAGATAAACGGTCGTATTGTCAATCACGTAGAGAGGCCAATAATCGAAAGGTATCAGGTAGGACACCACAATTCCGATCGATACGGCTTCAAAAGCTGAGACGGAAAGATAACCGAAGGTCAGGAACCAGCCAATTAAGAAGGATTCACCAGTCCCAAATGCCTTGTAGGCATACGCCACTTCCCCACCGGAAACGGGCAGCATTTCCATGACCTGTGCGTAACAAAAACCAATCGCCAGCATCAGGGCACCACCCAACGCAAATGCCAGGATTGCTCCTCCAGGTCCGGCACCCTCTAGCCAGCCTTTCACTCCGGTTAACCAACCCACCCCAATCATGGAGCCAAAAGCAAGTGAAAAGAATCCAAGCTTGCCGATGGCTTTTTGTAATTGTGGTCGTTGATTCATGTTGTTGAGAATGTGAGGAAGAGAACATCGCCTTGGCGATTAAATCGCCAAGGCGTGCTCCTTGTGGTGATGGGAATTGACGTCAACGCTGTGCAGCGACGTCAACTCAACGGTTGGAAATCATGATGTCAGTGCAACTGTTTCCCGCTTTTCCATCACGGAGTTCAGGCTCTGATCAAAAATGTCAATCGCTTCATCAATCTCACTGCGACTGACATTTACTGGTGGAATCCAGCGAATCACATTTCCGCCTATGCCACAGGTCAGCAGCATCAATCCCCGGTTGAGGCATTCATGTTGCAAGTTGGTAACGAATGGTTTGTCAGGTCCATGCTCACTGATCAGTTCGACACCAATCATGAGTCCCGGTCCTCGTACATCCGTTCGGTGTGGTAAGCGGGATAGGCAATCGCGAAGACGATTCGACAGGTATTCTCCCTCGCGACTCGCATTCTCGATCAGATGTTCTTCGTGGATCACTTGCAACGTTGCCAGGCCGGCAGCCATTGCCAAAGGCGATCCGCCACCGTAAGTGCCGCCATGAGAACCAGGTTGCCACTTGGACATCAGTTCTCCAGAGGCGCCGATGGCTGACATGGGCAAACCGCTGGCGATGCCCTTGGCCATGACAAGGATATCGGGCCGCACTTCACTCGATTCGTGAGCCCACATGTGGCCACTCCGAGCAAAACCAGATTGAATTTCATCCACGATTAGCAGGATGCCCGTGCGGTCACAGACTTCTCGCAGACCCTGAAGAAAAGCTTTGGGGACTGGAATGTAGCCGCCTTCACCCAGTACAGGCTCAATCAGCATCGCTGCGGTTTCGGAGGGCATCGTTTGTGTTTTCAGCAAACGCTCAAGGTCTGCCAACGCAGTCTCGACTGCCGCATCGGGATCACACTGATCTCGAAACGCATTCGGGAACGACGAAAAGAACACGCCTGATGGTAAAGGTTGGTATCCCTCGCGATAGATTCCTTTGCTGCTGGTCAAGGCCATCGTCATTGCTGTACGTCCGTGGAAGCCACCTTGAAATGCAATCACATTCGGGCGACCCGTGGAAACCTTTGCCAGTTTGATGGCGCCTTCAACGGCCTCTGAACCGCTGTTGGAAAAGAAGAACGTGTCGATGGAATCCGGAGTCACTTCACGAATGGCACGTGAATACTCAACTGTCTTTTCCGGAAGCATGCAGTTCATTTGTCCAAACAGAAGTTTGGAGGCTTGCTCTTGGACAGCTTGTACAACCAGCGGATGGCAATGACCCGTAGCTGTGACGCCAATGCCGCTCGTGAAATCTAGATAGGAGCAACCTTCGATGTCGTACACCCATGATCCCTCGCCACGGACGATTGGCGTTTTTGCAAGGCGACCCCAAACCGATGAAATGGCGGAGGTCATTTCAGCTGAAAAATCATTTTGATGGCTCATCGGTTCTCACCCTTTTTAAAAGAGGTTGCTTGGATGCTGCGATCACCGCTTCACAGATGTGTTTGAAAGCACTCGGTATCAAACGGTTAACGCTGTCATGACGTTTCACTGCGGACTTTCTCTCGATTTACGATCACACACTCGCTGCGGTTGGTGCCATGACTCATTGTCAGCGGAACAGATGATTCGAGTCGATTGGCGGTGCCGAGGAATGATAGACGAAGTTCTGTATTCTCCCCAAGTCAGTCCCCCCACAAGAGGTGATGAGGGTTCATCGAGGGTAATCCCAGTGAAAACGCCCGCCCTGTCGGGCTCTTCAATAACCTACGCGGGAATGGTTGCACAAATGCGCAGCCAGTGAGCGGAAAATCCGCGGAAACCAAACGTTGATTTTCGAAGACCTTCGAGAATGGCATGGCAGAATACCACTGCTCGGGCAGGACTTGAATGCTGACCCGGTCAGGCCTGAGCTGGTTAGAATCAGGAGCAGTATCGCTGATGGTGGGCACGCTGTTCTGCCTGAAAAGAACGTCACGCGATGAATTTGATTCCAACCATCCTAAGCTCCTGTATCCATTTGCCATGTACTTCTGTCTTAATTCCGTGAGAGTCTGCCAGACGATCGTGACTCTATTGCTGGTCGTTGGAAATTCCATCGCACAAACTCAGGCGGCTGATTGGCAATTCGCGGGCTCGTTATTTATCAACACGACATCTCAGGGGGCAACGATTCCTGCCGGAGCATCGGTCAAGCACTTTCCACTTCTCGTGCGTTTGCATCAGGATTGGTTTGATTTTTCGCAAGCTAAGGATGACGGCAGCGATGTTCGTTTTTTTACCGATCAGGGTGTACCGCTCAGTTTCCAAATTGAAGACTGGAATCCTGAATCAGGCAACGCCTGTCTTTGGGTTCGAATTCCGGAAATTCGTGGGCAAGAGGTCCAGGAAATCAAAATGAGGTGGGGTAATCCTGAGGCCGAATCACAATCAAACGGAAAGCAGGTCTTCAATGAATCCAATGGTTATCTGAGTGTCTGGCACATGGGGGCAACCGTTCAAGATGAAGTGGGAACACTTTCGTCAGAGGATACCGGTACCAGCGAGACGCAGGGGATCATTGGGAACGCCCGGCATTTTCAGAATCGTGGTGTTTTCTGCGGAGATCAGATCAAGTCGTACCCCACAGGAAATAGTGTTCATACAAGCCAAGCGTGGTTTCGTTCAGAAGCTTCGCGGGGTCGCGTGATGGCATGGGGAAACGAAAAAGCTCAGGGTAAGGTTGTGATGCAATACCGCAGTCCACCTCGTGTTCACATGGAATGCTATTTTTCAGACGCCAATGTAGATGGGGATCTCGTCGGTAAAGGCCCACAGTGGGTGCATGCAGTGCATACCTACCGCCGAGGTCAGTCATTGATCTATCTCAATGGTGTGCTGGCGGGTACAGGGAACCCAAGAGCCGCAGCCTTGAAGGTTGAAAGCCCGTCACGTATGTGGATCGGGGGATGGTATAACAACTATGACTTTGTAGGTGATATCGATGAAGTGCGTGTCTCCAATGTCATTCGCAGTCCGGAATGGATTCAGCTGGAATACGAGAATCAAAAACCGCATCAGACCTTGGTGGGGCCCATTGCGCGGGGAGCCTACCGTTTTGCTGCATCACACGATTCGGTGCAGTTGTTCGAAGGACAACAAGTCGAGTTGAGTGTTGCTGCTGATGGTGCCCAGAAAATTTATTGGGTGTCACTTGTCGGAGAGGAAGAAAGTCTCTTAGCCGTGGATCGACTTAAGATTGCCTATGATGCGGGGCGGATTGCAGGCGATGAACAACGGACTTTGCGAATCAAGGCTCTTTATCCTGACGGCTTGAAAACCATCGACATTCCAGTGGAGGTAGAGGAGTTCATTCCGGAGCCCATTTTTTCTTTGCAGTCGCCTCTGCGATGGAATGGGCGAGATACCATTGAAGTCGTGCCTGTGATCAAGAATTCAAAGCAGATGAAAGCGTCTGGCCATGGTCTGCTGAGCTATGAATGGAAGGCTGCTGGTTTGGCTACTGTCAATCGCCTTGCTGCCGGGAAAATGATCTTGGCCCGCGGGCAAAACAGTGGTGAGTTGATCATTACGGCCACCGTCAGTAACGGGGGAAAGCCAACGTCTGTCAGCACGCAGATCCGTGTTGAGGAACCGCAGATTGATACTCGGGCTGTTCGAAAGCCTGGTGCCAATGAGAAGCCTGTCGACAATCAGTTCTTCGCTCGGGATCAGAGTAATACGGCGAAACTCCATTGCAATGGAATCTTGAAAGAGCCTGCTGATCAGGTGTTCCTTAATGTCTATGCCAACGACGAATTGATTGCGACGGAAAAGCAGAAGGCCGAGGTGGGGGAAGCTTATCAACTGATGGCTCGACTGAAATCCGGATTAATCACTTACCGGATGGAATTCGGTATCGTGAGAGACGGAGCGGAAATGATTCGATACACGGCTGACAATTTGGTTTGCGGTGATGCCTACATCATTGAGGGGCAGTCCAACGCCCTGGCAACCGACACTCGAGAAACGTCACCGCCGGAAACCAGCAAATGGATTCGCAGCTATGGGAAGCCAAGCCCACGACGCAATGAATCAGAAGAGGGGGATCCGAATCTGTGGTGCCTTCCCGTCTGGAAAGCAAGGAATGGCGAAAAGGCAGAGCTGGGATACTGGGGAATGGAATTGGCGAAACGCCTCGTGAAAGGTCAGCAAATACCTGTCTGTATTATCAATGGCGCGGTCGGGGGGACTCGTATCGACCAGCATCAACGAAATGATGATGATCCCACTGACTTGAGCACCATCTATGGACGTCTGTTGTGGCGGGTGCGACAGGCAAAACTCACCCATGGGATTCGTGCCGTGCTTTGGCATCAAGGAGAAAATGATCAGGGTGCCGCCGGCCCTGATGGTGGATATGGATGGGAAACGTACCAACGTTATTTCATCGATATGTCTGCAGCATGGAAACGGGATTTTCCCAATGTCGAGCAATACTATGTGTTTCAAATTTGGCCCAATGCCTGCAGCATGGGTAATGGAAACGGTGACATGTTGCGCGAAGTGCAACGCACTCTGCCCAATCTTTATTCCAGGATGAGTATTCTTTCGACGTTGGGGATAACGCCTCCCGGAGGCTGTCATTATCCGCTATCAGGGTGGGCTGAATTTGCAAAAATGATTGAACCTGTTATGGCTCGAGACCTTTACGGAAAAGACGTTTCGCAAGCCGTTACCGCCCCCAATCTTGTGCGTGCAAGCAGGGCAGATAATGAACAGGACACCGTTGTTCTGGAATTTGACCAACCTGTGGTTTGGTCTGACGATCTGGTTGATGAGTTTTATCTGGATGATGAGCCGAATTTGGTAGCTTCAGGAGAAGCAGTTGGAAAAAAACTGACTCTCAAATTGAAGGAAGCTCGAAACGTCAAGAAAATTACCTATCTCAAAGAACAATCATGGAGTCAGGACAAGTTATTGAAGGGAGGCAACGGGATTGCCGCACTGACATTTTGTAACGTCACTTTGACGTCTCCGGATTGAAGCTTTTCGGGTCTGTTTTTTAGAATTCGTTACGCAGCATTGTTTCTGTTTTACTGGATTTGAAACGTTATCCTAACGTTTTGGATGACGTCGCCTTGTTGTCCCCATACGAATGATTTCATGTTATTGAAAAATTACTTTGCACCAAGCAAGTCATCTTTTTTAGCAGTCATGACATGTGGAATTGGTTTTCTGCTGCTTGTGGTCAGTGCAGATGCTGCTGAAAAACCGCTCAAAGTGTTCGTATTGGCAGGGCAATCAAACATGGATGGGCAGGCAGATGTCCGAACCCTCGATTTTCTTGGAGAAGACCGTGACCCCGATCGAGCATCGTTGTTGGGTATTTTCAAGTCTGCTAGCGGAGCGTTGATGACACGAAAGGATGTCTGGGTTGCCAACGCAGGTGTATATGGCGAGTTGCAGGCGGGTTTTGGTGGACGACGCAACTACGACAAGTTGGGTAGCAAAATTGGCCCTGAGTATGCCTTTGGTTACTACATGGGCGAGGCTTTCGATGAGCAGGTATTGTTGATCAAGTATGCTCCTGGTGGAAAAAGCCTGCATGTCGATTTTCGTCCACCGAGTGCGGGAAATACGGGCAACGAAAAATTGGATTTAAGAGTTTTGACCAAGGAAGTTGCGGAGAAATGGAATGGCGGCAAGGTGGAACCGGTGGTTGGTTTGGAGTATCGCAAACTGGTTCGCTACGTTGAGGATACGCTGTCAACGCTCGGTCAACGCTTCCCCGATCACGAAGTAACACATGGCTATGAGATTGCTGGGCTTGTGTGGTTTCAGGGATTCAATGATATGTTCGATGTGACAGGCCGACAGAAGTATGGTGAAAATCTGACGCATCTGATCCATGATCTTCGTCGTGATCTACATGCGCCCGAGATGAAGGTGGTCGTTGGAGTGATGGGCGTGAATGGTCTGGAGAACGAGGGAAATCCAAAGCAACGGGATGTGCGAAATGGACAGCGTTCAATCAACAGCCTGCCGAGTTTAAAAGGGAATGCACAAGCAATTGAGACCGCCGGTTTTTGTCACCCACAGATTGTTGCGATCAAAACAGCGGGTTGGCTGAATAAAAAGCGCGATCTCAAGGCGATGCCACTCACAGAGCAGGAACAGGAAATGCTTGCTCGGGCAACGTCAGACAAAGGCTATCACTACTACGGTGAAGGACGCTTTTTTATCCTGGTAGGACAAGCGTTCGCCGAGACTATGCTGAGTCTTTTGGACGAGAATAAGTCCGGTGAGACGCCGCCTGACAAGTGAATTTTGTCGTGATGTCAGGCAGCGGTGCACACCAATGAACACCGATGAATGTGAATCCAGTGACCTTGGGAGAATTATTTTGCGATTCGTGGACGTGTCATTCGGGTCGGATGTCGAAACAGAAGGTTGGTGTAGGAATAGCTGTCGCGTGGGACATGCGGACGAGGATCACGGTTCCGGTATTCGAACACTTCGTAGCCATGCCGTAGCAGGAAGTCTACATTCTGCCGGCTCAGACCATTGCCGGTCGAAGAGCAGACGTGATCACCCATTTCAAGAACAATCGTTGGATGGCACCGAGCGATGGTGTCGATCATGCCCTCGAGTACTGGGATCTCGGCGCCCTCAGTATCAATTTTTAAAAAATCGGGTTCACCGTGTTGGTAGGCAAAATCGTCCAGCTTGACTGCGGGGACGGTTGTTTCGCGTGCCATGGGATCGGCGGGGTCAGGTTCGTAGCCTTCTCCAATCACGAAGTTCAGGCTGCTGCGGCCAACACCCTGCTCGATGAAGGCTAGCGGGCCGGTCGTGCGGTAAGCAGCGACTTTGCAACACGTAATGTTATCGCGTCGAGCAGCATTTTCCGTCAAAACCTCGTAGGTTGATGCCGTTGGTTCAAAAGCGAACACCTGGCCTTTGGAGCCTACAAGAGACGAAGCTAGCAGGCTGAAATAACCAAAATGTGAACCCACATCGTAAAAGGTCATGCCGGGTTCAAGGCAATCGATGAACATGGAGGTGACATCGTCCTCAAAGTAACCAAACTTTCCCAGACGACCGGACACAAACTCAGGGAAGACCACTGACATTTCCTGGCCCCAAAATAGCGGCACAGAAACTTTGCAGGCCTTGCCCAGCCACTTCGCTGCCTTCTTTTCAATCCGAACCTTGGCCCAACGGGGTAGGTTGCGAATGTGGCGTCGTTCATTTTGCCGAAGCCAATGTAGTTTGACTTCGTCCCGATCCGTCATGATTGCCGAACCTCGTGTTCGTAAAGGAAGACCAAGTGTGGGAATAACGTAACGAGGTGTGCGCTGTCAATTCCGAAACTGTTTTGTTGCCACTCGGCGGAAGCTCATGCAATGCTTGGGAACCCACGCGAAACAGGGCTTTTATTCAGCCAAGAGCCGTTTTGAATGCAGGGTCCTGAACTGGAATCCAACGTGGATACGCTGGAAATGCAAACGGTCATGGGTGTGCTTGAGCCGTTTTTGCAGCAGGGAGATGCCCATGTTCCGCAGGGTGGATTGAAAATGACAGCAATTACTTTTTTTGTTGACCATAAATCGGGGGAGCCCATCCTTTGGGCGTTCGGCCTTGCGGACGAACCCCGATCGCATCATCTGGGATGGGATGGTCTGCCGCAGTTTGCAGCGGAAGCTCATCGGGCAGATTTTTGATCTCAAAATCCTTGTACTGGATCGTCATTGCGGGACCCACGTGCACTTGAACTGCCAGCACGCCTTCTGTTTTTCTTCCCACCTCATCCAGGTCAACGACGTCCACGGTCTTGTTTCCATCGATCCAGTGACGGTGATGATTACCCTCAACCAGAACGCGGTAATCGTGCCACTCACCGGGGGCGGCAACCGGGACCTGCCAGGTATCGGTGATCCAACCTTTTCCTTGCGGATCGATGATCACTTGTTTGCCCGTTCGAGCAAGAATGCGTCTTCCCTTTTCTTCGTAGAGCATCCCGTTGTATTGCACGTTGCCTGCGACAACATCGCATTGGTATCCAGTCACGACGTCCAGCCCGAGGTCGGGGCGAGAGGTGCCTCGATATTGGATGCCACTGTTTCCTCCCGCTGTGACTTTCACTTTGACACGCAGGTCGAAGTTGCGAATGGTTGACCCTTTCCACGTCAAAAACCGATTCATCTTCAATGAACCATCTGTGGTTCCGGTCATGGCCCCGTCCTTCACCGACCAGTACTTGGCGTCACCCGACCATTGCCGAAGGTTTTTACCGTCGAAAACTTTCATGAAGCCTTCCTCATTGACGCGGCCCACGTTGTTGGCTGAGGCCGTTGGTATGGGATCCGTCGATCGACTGAGGCTTGCGATGGGATCCAACGGGCCACCATATTCGCTCACTTGCTCAGTCGTGCGTTGTCGCATGGCCTCGAGCACGCCTGCGTAATCAGGGTCCTTGGCCAGGTTTGTCAATTCGTCTGGATCATTCTTAAGGTCGTGAAGGAATTCATGATTCTCATGATCAAAATAGCGAACGTATTTGTAGTTCTCGTTTCGTAGTCCTTCAAAGGCGGGAATGCGATTGCGGACGGCAAAGTGTTCATGGAATGTTTCTTTTCTCCAGTCATCAGGTTTTTGACCATTCACGATAGGCTGCAAACTATGACCTTGATAGCGTTCAGGAATTGAAATTCCTGCCCAGTCGAGAAACGTAGCCGGCAAATCGAGATTCAGGGCCGTTGCTTCTGTCACTTGTCCACGTTGGGACGGTTGGACGCGCGGGTCATGAATGATCAGGGGAACGCGAAGTGATTCCTCAAAGTGAGACCACTTTCCAGCCAAGCCGCGGTTCCCCATGTGATAACCGTTGTCGGCGGAATAGACGATGATCGTATTGTCGGCCAATCCTGCTGTTTCAAGTGCCTGCATGAAGCGGCCAATCGCACCATCGATTCCACTTACCATGCGGTAGTAAGCTCGAACGTTGGTCTGGTATTTTTCGTCAGTGTTCCAACGCCAGAAGAAACGTTCGCGATTGATCGTGGTCTTCAAGAAGTCTGGGAGAGCATAAAAGATTCCCGGGTCATTCAAGCGTGGTGGAGCGATCACGATGTCGTCGTACATTCCGTCGGCGGCCCGTGGCCATGGAAAATGCCCGATTCCAGGTCGGCGATCACTGTCTTCTGCATGGCAAGCATTGAACCACATGTTCAACGCGAATGGCTTGTCTTTGGGTTGAGACTGAATGAACTTGATACCGCGATCAACGATCACTTCCGTCTCGTGACGCAGGCTACCGTCAGGCTGCTTCTTGTAGAAGGGATTACGTCCAATTGCCTCAAATTCATCGAAGTGATCTTCACGTTTGAATTTGCGTGGCATCTTGGCGTGCCACTTTCCGAAATAGCCGGTGCGATAACCCTTCTCTCGTAACAAATCGGTGTAGAGGGTTTCGACAGCAGCAGGCGTCGCAGTGTCCGGATTGCTTGATGTGCCAAAACTGCGGCCGGTTAGTCCACTAAGAATGGTGGTGCGACTGACCCAGCAAATGGAATGACTCACACAGGCGTTGGCAAATCGGGTGCCTTCTCGTGCCAACGCATCGATATTGGGAGTCTGGATAACCGGATTTCCGTAACAGCCCAGAGTGCTGGTCGTTTGGTCATCCGTGAAGAAAAACACAATGTTCGGTGGTTCCGTCTTTTGTGTTTCAACGGCAAACGTTTCCGACGGGCATAGCAGAGTACTGAAGACGACGGTGCTGAATAGTAGCAGCGTCAAAGAAGATATTCGAAGATTCGAATGCATGGTATTTTGTGCTTGGGGTGGGGGACTGTGAAGCAGTTGCGTCGACGCAATCAAGCTCGGAAAGTCACAGGACTTGCTCAGTGTATTCTACTGCATCCTGCTGACGCTTGAATCGGCTGCCTGTTTTTTCGACTGGATTCACGCTTGCCACGTTCTTACTACCGACGTGGGCCGCGGCGGCTTTGCGTACCGTCGCTGTCTGGGTTGCGGTCGATGCGTGAAAGAGTCAGCTTTTTGCTGCTGCAGGGGTGGCAGGTTCTTGAGGCGGAGTCGCGGCGGGGGGGGGCGTTGGCTTGCCTGCAGGTTGACTCGGTGCAGGCGTGGCAGCAACGGGAGTCATAACCTTCACTTGCATGCCAGCACGAACTTTTTGAGTCCCTTCGACAATCACTTTTTCCCCTAGTGTCAGGCCCGAGGTGATGACGTATTGTTCTTGATACAGAGTGCCAACTGTGACTGGGCGAATTTCGACCTCGTTGGAACTGTTCACAACGTAGATCTGCTCACCAAGTTGTGATTCAACCAGAGCTGCTTTCGGCACGAGCAGCGAGTTGGGGGTCTCGCCCAAAATGACCTGCACGGGCACATACTGTCCGGAAATCAGCGATTCTGAGCTCGATTTGTCTTCCGGGTTTGCAATGATCCCGCGGACCATCAAGGTGTCGGTCGCAGGATCGATCTCGGAACTCATGTAGTCGAGCGTTCCCTCGTGGTCATACTCTTTACCGTTTGGCAGCGTTACTTTGAATTTGATATTCGAAATGTCCGTCTTCTTTCCTGTTACGTCGCCAGAGGTGAGGTTCTGCATTTCAAACAGTTCATTACGGGTGACTTTGAATTCGACGTAGATGGGATCGATCTGAACAAGCGAAGTGAGAACCGTCGCTTCAGCCTCAACCAGTTGCCCAATATTTCTTTTGGTGTTTTGTATTCGACCTTCATATGGAGCAGTGAGGTTTGTGTATTCGAGATTCAGTTTTGCTGTTTCAACATTTGCTTTGTCCTGTTCGATATCGGCCTTGGTCTCAGCTTCTTTCGCGACAGCCTCTTCTTTCTGCTGTTCGGAACCAGCACCCTGTTTGGCGAGGTCGGTGTATCGTTTTACTTCACCGGTCCAGAGCGTCAATTGTGCCTCGCTGCGAGTCAGGCTCGCTTGAGCACTGTCGAGTGCAGCCTTGAAGGGTCGGGGGTCAATCACGTACAGCAACTGATCTTGCTTGACAATGCTCCCCTCGACGAACTTTCGCTCGGTGATGTAACCGGTGACGCGAGGAATGATGTCAATGTATTTGACCGCTTGAACTGTGCCACTGAAGGGATAGATGATGGGCACGGTCGCTTGCGAAACCTCAGCAACTGATACCTGAGGAGGAGGCGGCGCAGGTTTCGCGGTTGGTTTGCTTTCGCAACCTAAGGTAGCCGTGAGCACGAACAACACTGCGCACAATGCTGCACGTCGTGGTCCATCGCAAGCACGTTGCACAGGAACTAGGGTTGCGTCAACAGGAGTAGTTTCAAACACCTTGCTCATCCAATCTCAATCATGGAGTGGTTTCGGATTCGGGTTCAGCTTTGTGTGGTTTTCGCGATTTCATCGTCCACTCACGCATGTGCTGAATTGTGTAGTAGAAAATTGGAACAAAGATGATGAGGACGGTTGCGACAGCAAGTCCACCAACCACGGTTGTTCCCAGCGAGCGGCGGGAGTTTGCTCCCGCACCGGTCGCGATCACTAGTGGAAGCAAGCCAATGATGAATGCGAGTGCGGTCATCAGGATCGGACGCAGACGTACTCGGGAAGCTTCCATAGCGGCCTCAAGAATCGTTGCTCCGTTCCGGCGTTGCTCGGCCGCAAATTCAACAATCAAAATTCCATTCTTCGCGGTCAATCCAATCAGCATGACCAAGCCAATTTGGCCATAAACATCCAAGTCCAGGCCCCGGACGGTCAGAGCGCCTGCTGCTCCCAGTAATCCTAGCGGCACTCCCATGAGTACCATGATTGGCATCGTCCAACTCTCGTATTGGGCGGCCAAGACGAGGAATACGAACACCAGCGACAGGGCAAAAATCATCGGGGCAAGATTGCCAGCCTTCAATTGTTGATACGTGATTCCCGTCCACTGGAACCCGAAACCGTCTGACAATTCATTGTTGGCAAGGTCTTCCATGGCCTTGATTGCCTGACCTGAACTGTAGCCCGGTGCGTTGCCACCGTTGACTGCGACTGATTTGTACTGGTCGTAATGCGGGATGTTGTAGGGACCCAACAGTGGTTCGACGTTAATGAAGGCATTCAGGTCGATCATGTCTCCTTCTTTATTTCGCACCTTCAGACGTCCGATGTCATCGACGTCAGAGCGTGCGTCTTCTTCTGCCTGCAGGTAAACGCGGTACACCTTGCCGTACTTGTTAAATTCGTTCACGTAAAGTGAACCGAGGTTGATTTGCAGCGTGGCGAACAATTCGGATATGGAGACACTGTGAATTTTAGCTTTCGTGCGATCAACATCAAGGTATCGTTGTGGCACATTGTCATCGAAGGTCGTGTAGACACCCGCCAGTTCTGGACGTTCTCGGGCTGCCTTGATGAAACCGTTGCTGGCCTCGCTGAGTGCCGTGACGCCACGATCGTTCAGGTCCTGGATTTCGAATGTGAAACCACCTGTGGATCCAAGACCCGGTATCGCCGGAGCGTTGGCGATTTTTACTTGCGATCCGGGGATGGCTGCCATTTTTTCATTCAGCGATTTGATGATCGCTTTGAGTTGGGTCTGCGGTGTTGTGCGTTCGCCCCAAGGCTTTAGCACGACGAAGGCAAATCCAGCGTAGGGCTGTTTGACTGAGTCGATGATGTTGTAGCCGGAGACTTCCACCACATCGGCCACGCCGTCGGTCGCCAATGCCATGTCGCTGACTTGGTCCATGATCTCACGGGTCCTCGCAATCGTTGCACCGTTGGGAAGGTTTGCGATCGCCATCACATAGCCCTGGTCCTCCTCGGGAACGAAACCCGTTGGCGTTATGGCAAACAGGTACACCATCAATGCACACAAGCCAGCAAATGCGGTCATCGTCACGTACCAAAGTTTCGACATCCATCGCACAGCTTGTGCATAGCCAGTAGAAAGTCGATTGAATCCGGCATTGAAAGCCCGGAACAGGAAGTTCTTTTTGCCACTACCTGGTTTCAGTAATACAGCACACAACGCTGGGCTAAGTGTTAGAGAATTGATGCCAGAAAGCCCCACAGCCATGGCGATGGTCAGCGAAAACTGATTGTACAGCTGACCGGTCATGCCCGGAATGAACGACACGGGTACAAAGACAGCCATCAACACCAACGTGGTTGCAATGATCGGCCCCCGCACCTCGGCTAGGGCCTCCTTGGTAACCTGGTGCATGTCTTTGCCGCCTTCATCGAGGCGGCGCATTACATTCTCGACCACCACAATGGCATCATCGACCACCAACGCGACCGCCAATACCATGCCAAGCAGGCTCAATGTGTTGATGGAAAAACCAAAAATCAACATGAAGGCAAAGGTACCGATTAAGGCTACCGGTACTGCGATTGTCGGAATCAATGTCGCGCGGACATTCTGAAGAAAGATGAACACGACAAGAATCACCAACCCGATCGCCTGCAACAAGGTCACCAGCACCTCATGCACCGAGTCGGTGATGAATTCGGTGGTGTCGTATTTGACTACCCATTCCATATCCTCAGGGAAATGTTCCGCGAGGCCATCCATCGTCTTTTCCAGCTCTTTCTTGATCTGCAGTCCATTGGCATCTGCCAATTGGAACACGATGATGGTGGCAGTTGGCTGCCGATTCAACTGGGTTCCCCAGTCGTACTCTTCACTGCCCAGTTCGACACGAGCAACGTCCTTGATACGGACGACTGACCCGCCCGGCGTTGCACGGACTATGATGTTCTCGAATTGGGACACCTGCTCCAGCCGACCCAGAGTGCTTAGCTGGAATTCGATTGCCTGTCCCTCAGGGGCAGGTGCCTGACCGATCTTTCCTGCAGCTACCTGCTGGTTCTGTTCCTTGATTGCCTGCTGCACGTCCAGCGCCGTCATGCCAAGGTTGTTTAGCTTTGCCGGATCCAACCAGATTCGCATCGCATACTTGCTGAGACCAAAGTTGGTCACCGATGCGATGCCAGGAATACGCGATAAAGCATCGGTGATGTGAATGTCAGCATAATTCTGCAAAAACGTCGCATCATGCGTTCCGTTGGGAGACAACAGGCTGACGGCCAGTAGCATGTTGGTGGAGTGTTTCTCGATGGTCAGTCCAACCTGCTGAACTTCCGTAGGCAACTGCGACAAAGCCTCGTTGCTGCTTGTCAACAACTCCATCTGCCCGATGTCCTGATCAAAACCAACGTCAAAGGTGACGGTGATGATCGACTCGCCGTTGTTGGTGCTGTTCGATGACATGTAAATCATCCCAGCTGAACCATTGAGCTGCTCTTCAAGCGGCGTGGTGACCGTTTTTGATACCACATCCGATCCGGCACCCAGATACTGGGTTGAAACCTGAACCTGGGGTGGCACCAATGGCGGGAACTGGGCGATTGGCAAGACCATCATACTGATCGCCCCCGCCATGATCATGATCAACGCGATCGCAGATGCGAAAACGGGTCGGTCGATGAAGAAATTCATGACTCAGATAAATTCCATGGTCGGGGCAGGAGGCATCAGACGCGCCGAGATTAGCACTAATAAGAAACTAATCATAGCAGCCAGATTCTTAAACGGCAGGCGTGAATGGAAATCGTGTCGGAAAACACGAGTTTCGCATTCGACTTGGAACTTGGACGTGGCGTCTTGGCAACGAGTCGCAGGGGGGCTGGTTGGTCAGCCAGTGCCAAGTTGTGCCTCGATAACGGGGGGCAGTTGCACACCTCGTGGGTATTGCAAGCCTCGTTGAGGTGATTGCCGAACGTGGAAACGACTCAAGAACGTGGAGACGACTGCAGGTGGAGTGTGGCTGAGCGGTGTGCTGAGTGCCAGTGAGAGTGCCAGTTCCGCAGTGGCACTTCAAGGTGGCAGGTGCTTCTATCCCTGATCAGGCTCGATGTTCCGGACGTGACTTTGTTCAGGCAAGGATTTCGGTCAACACGCGACCATGTACGTCGGTGAGTCGAAAGTCGCGTCCCCCATACCGATAGGTCAGTTTTTCATGATCAAGCCCGAGTGTGTGCAGCATGGTGGCATGTAGATCATGCACGCTAGTGCGGTCTTTCACGGCACGAAAACCAAATTCATCTGTTGCACCATGCACCGTTCCGCCTTTGATTCCACCACCGGCCATCCAGACGGTGAAGCCATAGTGATTGTGGTCACGCCCCAACTTTGATTTTCCGCCGCCCTCTAATTCGACACTCGGAGTGCGGCCAAATTCGCCACCCCAAAGAATCAGGGTTTCATCAAGCATTCCTCGCTGTTTCAAGTCCGTTAACAGAGCCGCGATCGGCTGATCAATTTCATTCGCGAGTCGCCGATGATTGTCTTCGATTTTGTCATGGTTGTCCCACGGTTGCCCCCCGCCGTGCCACAGTTGAACATAACGAACGCCACGCTCCACAAGTCGTCGTGCGATAAGTGTTTGGCGACCATGAACACCAGTTCCATACATTGCCTGAATGTATTTTGGTTCATCTGTAATGTCGAAAGCGTCCTTTGCATCTTGTTGCATTCGGAAAGCGAGTTCGTACGACGAGATGCGGGAGTCAAGGCGTTCATCCAAGCGACTTTGTCGGTGACGCTTGTTCCATTTTTCCAGCAGATCAAGTTGGTTTCTTTGGTGCTCTGTCTTGATTTGTGGATGTTCGATATTTTCGATCAGACGTTTGAATTCCGTGTGCTTGGAGTCGATGTAGGTGCCTTGGAATGTGCCTGGCAGAAAAGCTGATTGCCAGTTTTCGTTGTCCTTGATCGGCAAGCCACCCGGACACATTGCCACGAAACCAGGAAGATTCTGGTTTTCGGTTCCAAGCCCGTACATCAACCATGAGCCAAAGCTTGGGCGAGACTGCACAGAGTCACCGCAATTCATCAGCATCAGGGATGGCTCATGGTTGGGGACTTGAGCATGCATGGACCGAACTACCGCAATGTCATCGATGTGCGCAGCGGTTCGTGAGAATAATTCGCTTACTTCAATCCCTGACTCACCATAACGTTGGAATTTAAACGGAGAAGGAAAGGCAGCACCGGTCTTGCGTTCAGTCCTCAGGGTTTGGGGCAATGGCTTGCCTGCATATTTCAAAAGCGCTGGCTTGGGATCAAAAGTATCCACATGGGATGGACCTCCGTTGAGGAAAAAATGAATCACTCGTTTCGCGCGCCCAGGAAAGTGCGGTGACTTTACTTTCAGCGAAGTTGGGGGATTCCCGGAGTCAGCTCCACTCAGCTGTTGGTCATCCTGCAGCAGTCCTATCAGACCCAGTGATCCCAGTCCGAGTGCTGATCTCTTCAGGAGATCTCGACGTGTTTGCGGAGGTTTGTAGTGGTCAAACGACATGGTTGCATTCCCCGCTCGGGGTCTCGTGGGTCTGGCTGATGAAGACGTTGGTCTGGTTTTCGTTCAAGGCTGTCTCCTAATCGATGAATAGGAATTCATTGGAGCAGAGCAAGACCTGAGCCAATTGTTCCCATGCATCAAGCCGTTCCATGATCGGAGCTGGGAAATCCAGTTCCGAATTCCAGGTGGTCTCCTTGCCAACAGATTCGATCTCCTGAATCACGGTTGTCCACAGGTATTGATCATTGTTGAGTCCATCTCCGATGTCGACAATGAAGTCGACGGTGTCTCCGCGTTTAACATCAAGTGTGGCTACATCGAGTTGTCGATGGTTGTGGTGCAGGCGGACATTGTGGTGGAGTCGACCGTCAGAACTGACGATGAAGGCGCGGATGCCATCGCCCAATTCGGGTTCGTGCTTGAGCTTGCTCTGGATGCTGATTTTTATGTCTCGGTCTGCTGTCCAGCGTCGAACCGCGGCATGTTGGCGGTCATTACCCGGGTGGCCGCCGGTGGATGTGAGCTGTACCCAGCCCAGTGCGGAGTCGGGGAAGTTTGGACCGCCTTGCCAGGCAGTTCCAGTGAAATGGGGCAAGGGTGTGAATTGGCTGACCGTGTTGTTGGTTTCGTCGAACGGACCGTAACCATAAGACCAGTGATGTTCGGTGGATCTTGCTGCAGCTTCATTCTTTTCTGACGCTGAGGCGATCAAACGGAGCGAGTCGTTGTACTCTTCTTCAGTCGGGGGACGTTGCAGAAGCACTTGGAACAGATTGGTAATGGCGAGACGGTCTTTCATCACTGAATCACCGTTTGTTTGTTGAATCTGCTCAGCCAATCTTCTCGCTTGCTGAAGAATCCATGGATGGTTCATGAAGAACAGGGCTTGCTGCGGGACGGTGGTTTCGCTGCGTTTGGGCACATGAAGGTCCGGATTTGCAAAGTCAAATATTCTCAGCGTGCCGGGCAGATATTGTCGATCTACCAAACCGTACAAGGTGCGTCTTGTGGGGTAGGGCGTCTTGAAGAGTGGTGCTGACTTGCCTCCCGTTGTTGTGTCGAGTTGCCCATTCGCCAGCAGGATGGAGTCACGAAGTTCCTCGAATCCCAGACGCCGGGAATTGAATTTCCACAGCAATTTGTTGTCTGGATCTACCTGTTGAGCAAGTTGCAGTTGACGAGTGTCGTTTGGCTCAAATGAAGATTGCCGATAGGTTTCAGAGAGTAGGATTCGGCGATGTAATGCCTTGACACTCCATCCGTTTTTTGCGAAATCGCTCGCCAGCCAATCGAGTAAATCAGGGTGAGAGGGTGGGGAGGCACGAGTACCAAAATCGCTGGGGGTCGATACCAAGCCCTTTCCAAAAAGATGCATCCAGACCCGGTTGACCATCACTCGTGCAGTAAGAGGATTGGTGGGGGCAATGATTGCGTTGGCCAACTCAAGGCGTCCACTGCCCTGCTGGAAAGGCTTGCGTTGTGGACCAGCAAGTACCGAAAGAAATTGTCGTGGGACATCGCGTCCCAGTTTCAGTGGATCGCCTCGTCTGAATATTCTTGGTTGTTTCGGATTCGGCATTTCCTGCAAGGTTAGCGCAAACGGCTTGTCCTTTGATTGGATGATCCATCGATCAACTTCGCCTTGCAGTTTCCATAGCTCGGTGCAGGCACCCGAGTCAAAGAATGTTTCACAATCGATGATGGAGCAAACTGGCATTCGGCATGGGGATTCTGGGTCATACAGAAAGACGCGAAGTGATTCGGTATGGGGATCGGAAAGTTCCGCTGGGGGGGCCTGGCCGTCAGTCTTTGACTGCTTGATCTGGTTTTGCCATTCCTGTTCGACTTGCCGGAATACTTCACCGTATCGGTCGCACACCTCACGAAGTGAGGTAGGTGGAGTTGTAAACTGTTTGGCAATGCGTGGATTCAATGTGTCACCATACTGTGACTTGATCCGTTGAATGATTTGAGCGGACTCTTGAACGAAGCTTTCCGCTGGTATGCTTGAATAGAGTTGCCAGTGCAGAAAGAGAGGATCTTTTTGCCGTGCTGCTTTTCGTAAGTAGTTTGACCAGCGTCTTACTACTGCAGGAAGTAAATCGTTCGCTGCTAAAATCTGGTCAAACCCGTTGGCTGGGTATTTTTCGAGTTCAGACTGTGCAAAAAGATAGTCAGAGACGCGGTGTCGCACGCGAGAGTTGGCTTCTGCTCTGCGGGCTGCCATCTGTTGGGATAACTTGAGCTGGCGTTTGTTGAGCTCAACTTCAAAGCTGGCGTCACGACTGTCTTTGGTTGTGCTGCTTTTTTCTTTTCTGCTACTGTCATTCAGTCGGACCATTTTTTCCATGCAGCTGTCAAAGACTCCGTAAAGTGAGTAGTAGTCGGCAGCCGGAATCGGATCGAACTTGTGATCGTGGCATCGCGCGCAGCTGACTGTAAGCCCCATCATTCCTCGCGACACCACATCGATGCGGTCATCAATGATTTCGCGGCGGACGCCCAGGAATCGGCGGCCGAGTGTCAAGAATCCCATCGCGGCAAGGTCATCGGATTGACGATCTTTGACTTGGTCAGCTGCAATTTGTAACAACAGAAATCTGTCGTACGGCAAATCACCATTGAAAGAGTTGACTACCCAGTCACGGTAGGCCCACGCATGTGGCCAGAATCTCTCTTCTCTTCCATAAACGTAGCCTTTGGTGTCAGAATATCGACTGACATCCAGCCAGTGGCGAGCCCAGTGTTCACCGTAATGAACAGAATTCAGAAGTCTTTCGACTAAACGCTCGTAAGCGTTGGGGCTGCGATCTTTAAGGTAGTCACGGACTTCATCCTGCGTAGGAGGTAAGCCAGTCAATGCGTAGGTGACTCGACGGATCAGCGTTCTGCGGTCAGCAGGTGAGGAAAAACTCAGCCCTTGCTCAGAGAGTTTTCGTTGGACAAACGCATCGACTGGTTTGACGATGCTTGTCGGCATTGGTTCATGGACACCCGATGCGTCATTTCTGGATGTTTCAATTAATGCAATTTCTGGTACTGCCGGTTGTTGAATCGGTTGAAAAGCCCAATGTTTGTCAGCTCGTTTCCACGGAGTCTCTCCGTTCTCGGTGTGGGTGGTCTCAGGTGCCAAAGGCCACGGCACCCCCAGCTTTATCCACTGTTCAAGATCACGAATCACAGATTCAGGCAATTTCCCCTTGGGGGGCATTTCGTAGTCGCCCGTATGTCGGATTGCCTGCACAAGTAGGCTGTCCACGGGGTTGCCCGGTATGACCGCTGGGCCCGTGTGCCCACCTCGTAATAATGCATCCCGATGCTCAAGACGCAATCCGCCAGACTGTTTCTTGCTGCCATGGCAACTTTGGCAATGTTCGATCAAGACAGGCCTGATTCTGGACTCGAAGAAATCATCCGCCGTATCACCAGCGTGTACAATTCCGCCGACCATTAACTGTGGTCCCATGAAAAAACACGCCCAAACGAAAGCTCGGATGGGTGCGTTTGACTTTCTGGATGCGCGAGTGGGAGGCATCGGATTTCTTCCGATCTCAACACGAGGTGGGGTTCGGGTGGGACAGGCCGTTAGGCAACTGAGATGCGCTGCAATCTTCCTGTTCTATCTCTATCGTCTGCCAAACGCGAGTAGGAAGCGTTGGCGTTTTGTGAAAACAATGCGACCTTAAGCAGGAGTACCGCGAAGCATTTCGTGCGTTATCACCCTGTAAGCCGGTTTGGTTGCCCGGTTCATTGTAACCAGTCGAGCAGGCTGCCGAACGGACCTGCTGGTGTGGATTTTACTTGAAGAGGATAGGCAAGGTACGCGATGCAATTTTCCATTTTGAGACTCCTTTTCTTGATCCATGGATTGTGGATCGCTGGTTTGGGGGTAGCACAGGAATCGCATTTCATGACGGTGACGCCGGAGCGGTCTTACGGTGATCCGTACACCGGTGACATGGTTTCCAATGGAATCATCACGCCACTTGATCAGGGTATGAAGAATTTCTATATCCGGAACGCAGACGGGGTGATCGAAGTTTTGCTTGCAGCTGATGCAAAGATTGGATTGCAATCACGTGTTCAGAAAGGTGGCTTTGAGTCAGGTGAAGTGATCTGCCAAGTGGCAGACCAGGTTCATCGTTTTGAGTTGCCAGAAGTATTGTACATCCGACGGAACTTTCAAGATGCAACAGCTGTGCGTGATTACCTGGCAAAGGGTTCCAAACCAATCTTTGATGGGAAGTTGTATGTCGATCCTATCCCTGACCATCTGCCCACTGAAGAGGAGCCATGGATATCAGGAAGGTTTGTTCAGGAGAATGGTCGATTCATGGATGTCAAAATTGGTGATGATATTTACCAGATTGGCACTCAGGGTCATGATGGTCAGCATCGTATCATGGGCCTTTTGAAACGAGCAGATATCCAGCCATTCACTCAGCAGGCATTCGTGCACGGGCATGTGGAGGGTGATGTTTTTCATGCCAGCGAAGTTGCACTGCGTTTGCTTGAGGATCCAAGTGGGAAAGATGACCCAGCTTTGCCTCGTTACCTTTTCATTGGTGATTCAATTTCGGGAAATTATGACAAGTCCTTGCGGGCCGCATTGAAAGGGCGATTGAATGTCTATCATCCGCCTACGAATTGCGGACCGGTACGGAAAGGCGTCCAGAATATCGTCCAGTGGTTAGGTGCATTCGATCAGCCAGGATTGCAGTGGGACGTGATTAGCTTCAATTTTGGTCATTGGGATTCCAAAAACACGAAAGAGGAATACCAATCAGGGCTTGAAAAAGTCATTTCAGAGCTGCGGAAAACAAAGGCGAAGTTGGTGTTTGTGACAACAACGCCGATTCCACGTGGTTATCCAGAACCAGAGAATCTGCAGCGTGATGGTAGAGCACCTGGGCGCGTCCAACAAACTATGTCGCGTTTCATCAATCCGTGGGCGTTGGAAGTGATGGCCAAACACCCTGAGATCGGTATCTGTGATCAGCATGCGTTGCTGACCAGTGAACCGTTCTACGCAACATGGATGGAGGCTGCCGGTACAGCTGATCAAAGCAAAAAGAACAGCTATGGCGAGTTGCATATCGGCGGAATCCTGGCGGAGCCTGCTGGTAGGATCTTAGCCCGCAGAGTACTCGATATCTTGGGTCAGGAAGAAACGGCATTGGCGGCTTCACGCCTGTCCATTCATGAGCTTGACCCTGATCGTCAGCGACCGGCTACCGAGGGAATGGATGCCGATGATCTCGTCGACCTGCTGAATAAAGATGAACGGATGCGGCAGTACAATCGATGAGGCAGACGCCCTTTTGAAATGCGTCGCCGATGAGCAAGTTCAGGGCGAGTCATGCTGGGCACACAATTTGGTGGTGTTGTTGGCGGTTACTCGAACACATTTCCTGCTCGCATGCCAAGCGATAGTCCCCATGCGATTGGTGGTACGTTGTAGCTCGTTTTCTTGGTACCTCTTTGCAGAATGAGAGTAACCGGCTGACCTTTTGCCTTCTGACGGGTTGAGTCGTAGTCTGTGCGGTTGGAAATTGTTTTCCCGTTCATGCTGACTACCGTGTCCCCAGGTTTGACACCCCGGATGGCAGCAGGACTTTGTGCCCGAACTGCCACAACGGTCAGGTAAGCTTTGGCCTGCATCTGGGTTGCTTGGAGATGTTCCGCTATGTCTTTTAGAGCATTCGGACTGTATTGCGACGCGTCTTGCCCATTACGAATGGCTTTTCGCCGTAAAACCTCTCGAACCGCCGCATGGCAATTGATAAGTCCGTGGCCGGTTTGATAGTCATAGCCTGGGGCACTAATATCCGTGGCGGTTTGGGTGATGATTTCACGGCAGTCCCATGGCAAGAGGTCAGGATCAGCGCTGAGCATCAACGCGATGGTTCCGCAAAACATGGGGCCAGCGAATGAATTACCACTTATCTGTACATCGATGACTTTTCCATCGGGCAATTGACATGGAAGGTCCTGATTGAAAGCGCAGACTTCTGGTTTTCGAACCACGCCGTCTTGGTAGTGCTCAGTGTCCCATCGTACAGGCCCCTGACTTGAAAACCTGGTTCTGGACAGATCACGCTGGACACCGGCGGCTGCAAAGACAACCTCCGGAGTGTCCTCGGGACTTCGCATCTGCACTGGAACCTTGGTGGTTTGTGCGAAATTTCCAGCTCCTGATACGAAAAAGATTCCGCAGAAGGATCCATGTTCAAAGATTTTTCGAACGTGGCTGCGGTATTCACCAAGTTTGGGATGCGAAAAACTCATGCTGTAGGTGTCAGCATGCTGCAACACCGCCCATTCAACCGCGTCTTCCAGTTGAAACAGGCCGCCAATCACACCAGCCCATTTTGCTTCCGGCGCGATGCCGAATTCGTGAGGTCTTTCACTGGTGCCGTTGCCGCAGATGATCGTCGCGCACATCGCTCCGTGTAGCGTTCGAGAGAACGCTGAGGGTGGCGATGGGGTTACTGTGATTCGATTGGAAAGAGTGCTGAAGTTGTAACCGTGGTAATCATCGACGTAACCATTCCCATCGTCATCGACTTGATTGTCGGGAAGCTCAGCAGGATTGCGATAAATGCTGACGGCGAGATTCGGTGAAATCGCAAAATTGCCGTCAGCAATGATGTTCAATGTGCCTCTTCCTCGCACCTTGAAATCGCTCCAGGCACGATCCGCCTGCAGTGATCTGATGTACCATGGGTGCTTGCAATTGCTGCGTTGGGCCACGCTGGATTTGCTTGGTGTCGGTATTGCCTGTTGTGGTTTGCCTTGCTTCCGTACGAGGTTGGGCGCGAGGAATATCTTTTTTACGCCGGGAACGGTTCTTAGTTTAGCGATGCCCGTAACTGTGGTCGTGCATGTGAACCCATTGATGATCCAGTGCGGCTGGAGATTCGTAATGACTCGCTCGCTCTCTAATTTCCGTAGCGAAAGGTCAGCTCTTTTGAGTGAGGATTCGCTGAGTTGCTGCAGCGTCTTGACCATGTCTCTGCGTAGTTCACTGCGGTTCGAACGAGAGAGCTCCATCGCTCGACGCTGATAAGCATCTCCTGTTCCAAGCAATTGTCTGTCGAACCACACTTTGATAGTGATTTCTTGTTTGGAGGTTCTTGGATTCGTTTTGCTGTTGTCCGACCGGGCAGAAAGGTTGATGCGTGGATCAATCCAAACCCCTTCTCCAGAAACAACCTCCGTTTTGATCCGTGAATCTGCAGTATCCATGGCACAGCCGTGCTCGGTTTTCACAAATGCGAGAAGAGTTACCATGGCAAGGTAAACAGGAACACGACATTGGTGCGGCGTGATACAGAGAGATGATTTCGAAGTGTGGGAATTTTGTGTTCGCATGTCGCGCATTAGCAATTGATGGGACATCGATTCAGGTCTCCGTCGTACGATTCTGTCTATGAATTTTTTTGTTGTCTGTTTTATCGCCACGCACATTCCTGCCATTCATCAAGCACACGTCGTCCCGCGTTCCCGTACCATGAATAGCCGTTGCGTCGCTCAGGTTCAATCTTTGAGAGTTCGTATTGAATGATGCCGTCGCGACCACTGAAAATGGGGCGATTGGTATCAATTTCATAGAACCGTGCCCACAGTGGCTCGCCGTGAGTTGTTGGAATGACCTGTTTGTCTCCGTCGCTTGTTTTTTTGACGCGAATGCCGGTGAGTTGGGAGTCCTGGAACCATTGAACTGCTGATCTCACCGACTTCTGGACTGACTTCGATGGTCGTTCAATGCTCATCAGAAGTCTTGTGATTTCTGCACTCTCGCTACCACTGATGGAAGGGTGTTCGTAGGATCTTGCGCCCCGAGGAATAAAAGTTTTGTGATCGTGTTGAGCGCACCACGCGGTCAAGTTGCCGTTGACTTTGATTTGGCATGCAAGGATGCACTTGATCGCGAGTTTGAACGCTTTTTCGCAACGTTGTCGCAAAGCTTTGTTTACAAAATTATATTGTTTTTGGCTGAACACTTCACGCAATAATTGAATGAGGCCAATCACGGTCCCATCATTGAAGGTGATGTGCTTTTGGTAACCGTTGGGTTGGGGAGCCTGCGGCCACCCACCATTCGAATATTGCGTGTCAAGAACACAATGCAGGCCTTTTAGGAATGCTACTTCATAGCGTGTTTGTTTGGTTGCAGTGTAAGCGCGAGCCAGTAATCGCAGTTCGTTAACAGTGGCTCCGTTATCAAACGTTCCGTTAAGTTCAGTGGGCCTGCCACCAAAAGCATGAGCGGTGGTGTCGACGTTTTTTGGCCAACAGCCATTATGGTCTTGATGAGTCAGTACGTTGTCCACATGTTTTTGGCCGACTGGCGAGTTCAGCCACTTGTCCGTTTGCTTCAGGCAATCTCGTGTGCCCGCCGTAGTCGTCAGGCTTCCAGACAAGAGAATTACTGCCACGCAAAGTGATTGATTCATAATGAGGCGTTTCATGTTATTGGCGATGCAGGACGTTAGCTGGTTCGTCTCTTGATAATTGGTGCATTTGCAATATTGATTGTTTTTTTCTTTCCGCCAGTTTTCCTTGAAATCATGCTCAAGTGTTTGGGGAGACATGTGGGGCTTGGCATGTTCCGTGCACGTGGGAACGAATTTTACTCGCTGGACTCATTTCTTGTTCAATGCGACTGAGTCCTCGTCGTTCTGGGCAATGGTTTTCAGTGTTTGTTGCATTGCCCGCAAACGTTCAGGTTGCTTTGATGCCATGTTTACTTTCTCAGAAGGATCGTTGGTGATGTTGTAAAGTTCTGCCCGCTCCTGTTTAGATCCTTTGTTTCGGAAAAGGATCAGTTTCCAGTCACCTTTCCGTAGAGAGAACGATCGGAAATGGGTGCCAGCGGAATACAATGAGCGGGAGCTGAGTTCTTCTTTTCCGGACAGAACAGTCCAGATATCCTGTCCATCCCATTTGAGTGTTTTTGCATTCTCATTTACGCTGGCCAGTTTGCAGAAGGTTGGCATCCAGTCAACGATGTGCACCGGCGTTGAAGATTTTGAGCCAGCCGTGATTGTGCTTTGCCATGACGCAATGGTCGGTACACGAACACCACCTTCATACAAGTCTCCTTTCTTCCCACGTAGTGGCAGATTATTGCCAGGCAATCGGCCGTTGGGACATCCGTCGTCGGGGTACTTAGTGTCATTGTTTTCTGCGGTCGACCCTCCATTGTCACTTGTGAAAATGATGAGTGTGTTTTCTCGTTGGCCTGTGTTCTCTACCGCCTGAACAATTTTTCCAACAGCGTCATCCAAGTGAAGGATGCAGGCTGCATATTGCCGCGGGACGTTTCCAGCAACGCTTTTGGGAACACGTTCAAGCCAGGTCGCTGACTCTCGGATTGGTAGATGAACAGCGGTGAAGGGCATGTACAGGAAAAATGGTTGATCATGTTTTTGTTGTTCGATCCACTCGACTGCTTCGTTTGTCACCAAGTCCGTGACGTGACCGGTTTCAGTAAGCAATTCTCCATTGCGGTGCCAAGTCACTGAGTGAATTCCCTTTTTGTAATAGTGTGACCATGGTGTCACGCCACCGGCAAGAGAGCCATAACTGTGGTCGAATCCAAAGTGGTGCGGGCCCCATCGCGTCTCTGAGCCCAGGTGCCACTTTCCGGTGATGCAGGTCCTGTACCCCGCTTTCTGCAAGACGCGCGCTAAGGTGGCTGTTCCCATCGGCAACGCCAACTGATTGGTGGGTGTTGTTACACCAAACCGACTCCAGTAACGTCCTGTTAACAAACCAGCGCGAGTCGGACTGCATACAGGGGCGACGTAATGTTGTTGCAACTCCATGCCTGATTTCAGCAGAGCATTCAAGTGCGGTGTTGGAACACTGCCACCGTGGAATTGGACATCAGCCCAGCCTAAGTCATCAGCGATCATGAATATGATGTTTGGCTGGGTGGCACGAACAGCGGAACTCGAAAAGAACAGTGCAAACACCCAAGCAGCAATCAATGTCCAAGCATGGCTGGGCAAGTAGACTGGTAGGTTCAGTTGTGTTTTTTGGCTTGTATTCAAGGTTGATTATTTGTGTTAGCTGTAAACCAGAGTGTCAGGACACGCCCGCACTGGGGCGGGTGCAAGGCGTCAGGGG
>Ga0315322_10000311_pt1 | contig 35342 bp, 40 predicted proteins | sample M110021515metaG_FD_203461 | JGI IMG/M metagenome (GOLD analysis project Ga0315322, IMG submission 203461) | Ammonia-oxidizing marine archaeal communities from Monterey Bay, California, United States - M1 100m 21515 | ecosystem: Environmental > Aquatic > Marine > Intertidal zone | place: USA...
AGATGGGCCTCATCATTCCGGTGGAGATCTCGGTCTATAAAGACCGTAGTTTCGACTTCATCCTGAAGTCCCCTCCAGCCGCCGTTCTTCTAAAGAAGGCAGCTGGACTTGACAAGGCCGCAGGCTTTGTGGGGCACATGATGGTTGGGTCGGTAACTCGCGCTCAGGTAGAGGAGATCGTCGAAATCAAAAAGGCGGACCTCAACGCCCGAGACGTCGAACACGCCTGCCGAATCATTGAAGGCACCGCGCGCTCGATGGGAATCGAGGTCAAGGGCTAACCCAAGGACAACCTTATGGCAAAGCAAAGCAAACGAGTGCAGGAAGCCCAGGCCGGTGTAGACCGGTCTAAGGTTTACGAAGTCACTGAAGCTCTCAACCTGATCAAGAACTTGCCGGCGGCTAAGTTCGATGAAACGGTGGACATTGTTGTCCGCCTTGGCATCGATCCCAAGAAGTCGGACCAACTTGTTCGTGGTGCAGTCTCTCTGCCCAAGGGTATCGGTAAGACCGTAAAGGTCATCGTCTTCGCTGAAGGCGACAAGGCTGATGCCGCTAAGGCTGCTGGTGCCGACGAAGTCGGCAGCGGTGAACTGGCAGAGAAGATCGCCGGTGGTTGGATGGACTTCGATGTCTGTATCGCCAGCCCCGACATGATGCGTCACGTCGGTAAGCTCGGTAAGGTCCTCGGTCCACAGGGCAAGATGCCCAGCCCGAAGTCCGGAACGGTCACACCAAACGTCGCCCAGGCAGTCGAGGAGTTCAAGGCCGGTAAGGTCGAGTTCCGCACCGACTCTGGCGGCAACGTTCACGCAGGTCTTGGTAAGCGTTCTTTCTCAGTGGAAGATCTCGAAGCCAACCTCTCCGCCTTCCTCGATTTCTTGAATGGAATGCGCCCTCCCGTTGTGAAGGGCCAGTTCATGCGCAAGATCTCGATCAGCACCTCCATGGGCCCTGGCGCATGGATTCAGTACGGAGCCTAGAACTATGCCGAATATCGTCAATAACCTCGGCTTAGCCGAGCTCAAGTCCGCCTTTGGAAAGGCCGAGGGTATGCTCTTTTTCTCCATGGCCGGTTTGACCATGGAAGAGAACGAGGCCATCCGCGGCGCTATGTTCGATAGCGGAGCCAAGGTTCGCCTTGTCCGCAATCGACTGGCTAAGTTGGCACTTGCCGACCAAGGGCACGATGTAGACGCAGCTGTCTTCAGGGGCAATGTGGCAATCGCTTGGGGTAACGCCGAGGCTGCCATCGGCGCAGCTAAGGTCGTCAACGATTCCAAGCTCCGTAAAGACGGCAAGCTGGGCGTTCGCGGCGGAGTACTCGAGGGCAACCTGCTCGGCGCTGCCGATGCTGCTGCACTTGCTGACGTCCCCGATCGCCTAACGCTGCAGGCGATGTTACTCGGGACCATCTCTGGCCCAGCCCGCAGTCTTGCAGCAGTCCTGGATGCAAATCAAAGCGGCCTAGCCCGCGTGCTCCAGTCACATGTCGACCAAGCTGGCGAGTAGCTAGTTACCACAAATCAGTTTTCCAACCTGCGCTTCCAGCGTGGGTCCTCCAGAATCAACGATTCAACTAAACCCTCCTAAACCGGGAATTATCATGTCCGACGAAACCAACGTGGTCGAACTCGACGCAGGTCTCCAAGAGATTGCAGACAAGCTTGACGGCCTTACCCTTCTTGACGCTTCCAAGCTTGTGAAGCACTTAGAGGACAAGTGGGGCGTCAGCGCCGCTGCTCCTGCTGCTGTCGCTGTCGCCGCTGGTGGTGGTGGCGGAGCCGCTGCTGAAGAGAAGACGTCTTTCGACGTTATCCTTAAGGCTGCAGGCGACAAGAAGATCCCTGTGATCAAGGAAGTCCGCGCCATCACTGGCCTGGGCCTCAAGGAAGCCAAAGGCCTTGTTGATGGAGCCCCGAAGCCCATCAAGGAAGGCTGCGCCAAGGAAGAAGCCGAAGAGATCAAGGAAAAGCTGGAGGCCGCTGGTGCCTCTGTAGAGCTGGCGTAACGCCTGCCTTGAACTGTCTTCGAGACTTCTGATCTCTGTCTGACCCGCGCGGGTACCGCTTATGTGGTCCCCGCGTCGGGGACTTTTGTGTCGAACGGGAACTCACCTCGCCGCGCCTGAACCGCCGGCTTGTACTGAGTACTTGATTCGAAGGTCACCTTAGGTGACTTGGCGCTAGGTGTATTTCGCACTTGGTCGCACCCAATGAAAAAATAGTGGGCTTATCGCCTGCGCCCGTAGCCGAGCTAGCTCTATGCCTACGACTCTTTTGCCGTTGCACAGTTTTGGGAAGTACCCAGACATCGTCCCGCTTCCCAACCTGGTCGCGATCCAGACCAAGTCCTATTCCGACTTTTTGATGTCGGGTATCCCTCCGGGTAACCGCGAAGATAAAGGTCTTCAAGCTTTATTGAAGGAGGTCTTCCCGATCTACTCCTTCGATAAGACGATGTGCCTTGAGTACGTCAGCTACGACCTCGGTGCACCTCGGTACACAATCGAAGAGTGTCGCCAGCTTCGCCTGACTTACGGCTATCCCTTCAAGGTGCGTCTGCGCCTTGTCAAGGAAGAGCCGATTGAGGAAGAGGTCTACCTCGGCGAAATCCCGATCATGATCGGCGGTGGCGAATTTATCGTCAACGGTTCCGAACGCGTAGTCGTGAGCCAACTTCACCGTTCACCCGGTGTCGACTTCAGCATCGACAAGGCGGTCACCGACCGCAAGTTGCACAACTGCTGGATTATCCCCGAGCGCGGCTCGTGGATTGAACTAAACGTTACCAAGAAAGAGCTGCTTCAGATCCGGATTGACCAGTCCGGCAAGTTCTCAGCCGTTAGTTTCCTGCGCGCTCTCGACGAAAACCTGTCAACGGACCAGGACATTCTGCGCACCTTCTACGACACGCAGGTGCTCAAGAAGCGCAAGGGGCAAACCGAGAACGCATTCGCGAAGAAGATCACCAACCGCATCGCGGTCGGTGACGTCGTCGTGTTGAAGACGGGTGAAGTGCTCGTGCCCTCGGGCGAGCCCATCTCGGAAACGGCCGCAATCGAAATCGCTGCGAGTGATCTCGCGCAAGTCGAGATCGTGAAGGGCGACATCGAGGACTTGGACATGCTCATCATCAACTCGATGAAGGATGATCCTGGCTGCCGCAGCCACGCGGACGCTCTTTTGCGTATTTACACGCGTCTGCGTCCTGGCAACCCGCCGCAACTCGAGAAAGCGCGCGAGCTCTTCCACGAGAAGTTCTTTGATCCCCAGCGCTATCGCTTGGGCAAGGTCGGTCGCTTCCGCCTGAACCGCAAGTTCAAGCAGGACATCGCCGAGAACATCCAGGTTCTTCAAGCCGAGGACATTCTCAACTCGGTCAAGTACCTTCTCCAACTGCGCTCAGGGAGCGGCCTGCTCGACGATATCGACAACCTCGGTAACCGTCGCGTGCGCAGTTTGGCCGAGCTGGCAGGCGAGGAGTTCCGCAAGGGCCTTCTCAAGCTTCGCCGTACTGCTCAAGAGCGTATGAATATGGACCAGGGTGACGGCGTTTCGCCGCGTAACCTGATCAACTCGAAGACCTTCTCGAGCGCCGTGGACTACTTCTATGGACGCGGCGAACTCTCCCAGGTCGTCGACCAAACGAACCCCCTTAGTCAACTGGCTCACGAGCGTCGCCTGTCGGCGCTTGGGCCGGGTGGTCTTAACCGAAAGCGCGCTGGTTTCGACGTCCGAGACGTCCACTTGTCGCACTACGGTCGCCTTTGCCCGATTGAGACCCCCGAGGGCTCGAACATCGGCTTGATTTCGTCTCTTGCGCTCTACTCGAGCCTTGACGACTACGGCTTCCTCGTGTCGCCGTATCGCAAGGTCAAGAAGGGTCGACTCAGCGACGAGGTCCTCTATCTTCGTGCAGACGAAGAAGAGGGCATGGTGATGGCTCCCGCCGACATCCAGATTGACGGCAAGCTCAACATTACTACCGAGCGAATCCTCGCCCGTAAGGATGGTGAGAACGTCGAAGTCCCGCCGAGCGGCGTTGACTTCGTAGACGTCTCTCCGAAGCAGATCGTTGGTATTTCAGCATCCCTTATTCCCTTCCTTGAGCACGACGATGCCAACCGCGCACTCATGGGCGCGAACATGCAGCGTCAGGCTGTCCCCCTCCTGTGGGCCGAGCCTCCGCTTGTCGGAACGGGCATGGAGCGCATCGTCGCTCAGAACAGTAACCTTCTCGTCCGCGCCAGGAAGGGCGGCACCATCACGCACGTCGATGCGACGATGATTATCATCGACGATGAAGAGGAGTACTCGCTTTCGAAGTATCGCGGCTTGAACGAGCGCACCAGCCAGAACCACAAGCCGGTGGTCCAAGTCGGCGATGAGGTCAAGGAGGGTGACTTGCTTGCAGACGGCGCGGCCACCCTCGGCGGTGACCTTGCCCTCGGCAAGAACCTGGTTGTCGCGTTCATGCCATGGGACGGCTTCAACTACGAGGATGCAATCCTGCTATCCGAGCGCCTTGTGAAAGAGGACGTATTCACTTCGGTTCACATCGAGGAGTACGACGTCGAGATTCGCGAAACCAAGCTCGGCAAAGAGGAGTTCACGCGCGACATTCCCAACGTGGGGGAGAAGGCCTTGGCCAACCTCGACGACAAGGGCATTGTGCGGATTGGAACGGCTGTCAAAGCTGGCGATGTTCTCGTCGGTAAGGTCGCTCCAAAATCCAAGAGTGAACTCACTCCGGAAGAGAAACTTCTCCACGCGATCTTCGGTCGTGCTGGCGTCGACGTGAAGAACTCCTCGCTGACGATGCCCCCCGGTAGCCGTGGTGTCATCATTGGCGCTCAGCACTTCACACGTCGTATCAACATGACCGACCAGGATCGTCGTATGACCCTGGATCAGATTCGCGACGCGGAGAAGCGCTGCTTGTACAAGCACCGTATTCACGCGGCAGCGATGCTGACTGGTGTGACAGAGGCACTTGGCGAGTCCGTTCCGGATGACATGACCGGCAAGACTGTAGTCCTTGACGACACGGCAACTTTCGACGAGCTCCGTCGCGTCAAGCTGCTCTGCCAGTCTGCCGCCGATGACGCAATCGCCGACAAAACGCGCTCGCTGGCTTACGAGGCCATCTCCGAGCAACAGTCGAAAATCGATGCAGACGAAGCTGAAAAGACCAAGTTGGTCAATAAGCTGAGTCGAGGTGACGAGCTGCCCACCGGCGTGCTCGAGATGGTCAAGATTTACGTCGCGACCAAGCACAACCTTAATGTTGGCGACAAAATGGCTGGCCGTCACGGCAACAAGGGTGTGGTCTCCAAGATCATGCCGGTCGAAGACATGCCCTACCTCGAAGACGGAACTCCGGTTGACATCGTGCTCAACCCACTGGGCGTTCCTTCGCGAATGAACGTTGGACAGATTCTCGAGACTCACCTCGGGATCGCTGCGAAAAAGCTTGGGCGCCGCTATGCGACGCCAGCGTTCGATGGCGCCAGCGAGCAAGATATCCGCGACGCACTCCGTGAGGCGGGCCTGCCGGAGAGCGGCAAGTTCACCTTGTACGACGGCCGTACCGGCTCGGCATTCGAGCAGGAGGTCACCGTCGGTGTCATGTACATGCTGAAGCTGCACCACCTCGTCGACGAGAAAGTGCACGCACGAGCGACTGGGCCGTACAGCCTGATCACTCAACAACCTCTCGGCGGTAAGGCGCGCTTCGGCGGCCAGCGCTTCGGGGAGATGGAAGTCTGGGCCCTAGAAGCCTATGGCGCTGCCGCAGTCTTGCAGGAGCTCTTGACCGTCAAGTCAGACGACGTCGATGGCCGTACCAAGATCTACGAGGCCATGGTGAAGGGTGTCAACATTCTCGAGCCGGGAACTCCGGTTTCTTTCGAGGTGCTGACCAATGAGATCCGAGGCTTAGGCCTCAACATGGAACTTCAGAAGAAGGTCAACAACCTCTAGCACGAGGAACGCGAACTATGGGCGACTCCATCTACAACCGCATCAACGATTACGGCAGCGTCAAGATCAACTTGGCATCGCCGGAAGACATCCGTTCTTGGTCTTATGGCGAGGTCAAGAAGCCGGAAACCATCAACTACAGGACGTATCGCCCCGAGCGCGATGGCCTTTTCTGCGAACGCATCTTCGGCCCTGAAAAGGACTGGGAGTGCTTCTGTGGAAAGTACAAGGGCATCAAGCACAAGGGCATCGTCTGCGACAAGTGTGGCGTGATGATCACGCATAGCCGCGTGCGCCGCAAGCGCATGGGGCATATCAATCTTGCCGCACCGGTCGTCCACATCTGGTTTTTCAAGGCACTTCCTAGCCGCCTTGGCACCTTGCTTGGCCTGAAGTCCAGCGCTCTTGAGCGCGTGGTCTACTTCCAGGACTACCTTGTTATCGATCCCGGCGATACGCCTCTCGAGGACAAGCAGCTTCTCTCTGAAGAAGAGTATCGTGCTAACCGCGCAAAGTACGGAACCGAGTTCGAGGCCGACATGGGCGCCGACGCGATCCGCAAACTATTGCGTCGTCTCGACCTGCCGATGATCTCTCAAGAACTTCGCGACGAGCTCTTGGCGACCCGCTCGCAGCAGCGCACCAAGGACATCATCAAGCGCTTGCGCATGGTTGAAGCCCTTCGCGACTCGAGCAACATGCCGGATTGGATGACCTTCGAGGTCGTCCCAGTCATTCCGCCGGATCTTCGCCCGCTTGTTCTTCTGGATTCGGGAAACTTTGCGACGAGTGACTTGAACGACCTTTACCGTCGTTTGATCAACCGCAACAACCGTCTCAAGAAGTTGCTCGACCTTAACGCGCCCGAGGTCATCATCCGCAACGAGAAGCGCATGCTGCAGCAGGCTGTCGATGCATTGTTCGACAACGGCCGCTGCCGCCGCCCGGTTCTCGGTTCGTCGAACCGCCCGCTCAAGTCGCTTACGGACATGATCAAGGGCAAGCAGGGCCGCTTCCGCGAGAACCTGCTCGGTAAGCGTGTTGACTACTCGGCGCGTTCTGTCATCGTCGTTGGTCCCGAGCTGCGCCTGCAGCAGTGTGGCCTACCGAAGAAGATCGCCCTTGAGCTCTTCCAGCCGTTCATTATTCGCCGCCTGAAGGATCTCGGCCTGGCAGACACCATCAAGTCTGCTAAGCGCATGCTTGAACGTCGCGACGAAGAAGTCTGGGACATCTTGGACGAGGTCATCCGCGACCACCCCGTCCTCCTCAACCGAGCACCCACCCTTCACCGCATGGGAATCCAGGCTTTCGAGCCGGTTCTCATCGAAGGTCACGCCATCCGTCTGCACCCGCTCGTTTGTGGCGGTTACAACGCTGACTTCGATGGTGACCAGATGGCTGTTCACCTGCCCCTCAGCTACGAGGCGCAGATCGAGGCATCGACCCTGATGCTCTCCCTCAACAACGTCTTCTCCCCGTCCAATGGCGCGCCGATTATCGCGCCGTCACAGGACATGGTTCTCGGCATCTACTACCTGACCAAAGAGCACGCAGGCACCGCTTCGATGAAGCCGCGTCGCTACTCTAACCTGGGCGAGCTTTACCTCGCATACGGGCACGGCGGTCTAATGACACACCAGCCCGCGCTGGTTCGCATGGACCCAGGTACCTTGATCGAGATGAGCCCCAACGGCGAATCGCTCGAGGTAGACGATGAAGGTAAAGTCATGATCGACGGCGAGCGTGGGTACCTGAACACGACGATCGGTCGCGCAATCTTTAACGATATCCTCGCTCCGGGGATGCCGTTCTATAACTACGAGTTGACGAAGAAAGGCATCTCGGGTTTGATTAGCGATTGCCACCGCCTGCTCGGTCGCGATGCAACGCTCTCGCTTTTGGACGACCTCAAGGATCTCGGCTTCAAGGCTGCGACCCGCGCGGGCATGTCTTTTGCGAAGGACGATATGAGGATTCCCGACAGCAAGGGTGAGATTCTCGACAGGACACAGGATGAGATCGACGAGGTCGCCGTGTCCTACGAGAAAGGGCTTATCACGGACGGCGAGCGTTACCTCAAGATCATTGACCTTTGGACCGCTTGCCGAGAGGAAGTGGGCGATGCACTCATCGAAGTGCTAAAGGCCGACGTGGTCGAGGGCAATCCCTACGTCAACCCGATCTTATGCATGGTCGAATCCGGTGCTCGTGGCTCGATCGACCAGATCCGCCAGCTTGCCGGAATGCGTGGCCTGATGGCCAAACCGTCAGGCGCGATCATAGAGACGCCAATTAAGGCTAACTTCCGCGAAGGCCTGAAGGTGCTCGAGTATTTCTCGTCCACCCACGGTGCTCGCAAGGGCCTGGCTGACACGGCGCTCAAGACTGCTGACGCTGGTTACCTGACCCGTAAGCTAACGGACGTCGCCCAGAACGTGGTGATAACGTCTGAAGACTGCGGCACGATGGGTGGTGTCATCAAGATCCCCATCTACAAGGGTGAGAAGCTTGTTCTCTCCCTTGGCGATGCCATTCGGGGTCGTACCGCCCGCCAGACAGTCATCGACCCGATTCTGGACGAGATTATCGTTCGCGAGGACGAGCTGATCACAGAGCGGATCTCAAACAGGATCGAAGAGCTGGGTATCGAGAAATTCCAGGTCCGTAGTGCGCTGACCTGCGAATCGCGTCTCGGTTGTTGCAGCAAGTGCTACGGCATGGACCTCTCGCGCGGCATCGGTGCCGAGCGCGGGCTTGCCGCGGGAATCATTGCAGCTCAGTCGATTGGAGAGCCGGGCACACAGCTGACCATGCGGACGTTCCACATTGGTGGTACGGCAAGCCGCTCGGTCGAGCAGTCCGACACGAGGTCTCGTCGCGACGGAACGATTCAGTTCAGCCCGAAGCTTCGCGCGGTGAAAAACGCCGATGGCAACATGGTTTCTCTAGACCGCAACGGCGAGTTTATTCTCAACGATGCGCAAGGTCGCGAGATTGATCGGTACGAGGTCCACATGGGTGCAGCTCTCGCTGTGACCGATGGCCAAGAAGTCAAGGCGAGTGAACTCCTGATGACTTGGGACCCTCACTATATCCCGATTCTTGCAGAGGCCGCCGGTAAGGTGCGTTTCGAGGACTTGATCGAGGGCAAGACCATGCTTGTCGAGCGTGATGCTCGTACCGGCACCACCCGTAGCCAGGTCATCGAGCACAAAGGCGACCTGCACCCGCAGGTGGCAATCCTCGATAAGGCTGGCGATCCCGTCTCCCTCTTCCCGATTCCAGTTCGCGCCTACATTGAGGTTCTTGACGGATCCTCAATCAAAGCTGGTGCGCTGCTCGCCAAGACCTCTCGCGAGATCTCTGGTACGCAGGACATCACCGGTGGTCTGCCGCGCTTGACCGAGCTCTTCGAAGCTCGTAAGCCGAAGGATCCCGCCGTGATGAGCCAGATTGATGGCGTCGTCGAGATCGGTGACAAGAAGCGCGGTAAGCGGACGATTATCGTTCGCGCCCTCAGCCCGAAAGGCGAGGTCATCGAGGAGAAAGAGCACATGGTCGCCCAGGGCAAGCACCTGCGCGTCAACAAAGGTGACGAAGTCTCCGCTGGTGATCCGCTTGTCGACGGCGCACTTGTTCCGCACGACATCCTCGAGATCAATGGCGAGGAGGCAGTTCAAAACTACCTTCTCGGCGAGATCCAGTCGGTGTACCGCTCCCAGGGCGTGACGATTGACGACAAGCACATTGAGATCATTCTTGGCCGCATGATGCGCAAGATTGAGATCAAGGATCCGGGCGACTCTAGCTTCCTTCCGGGAGCTATCATCGACCGGGCAGCTTTCCGCATAGAGAACGATCGCCTTCGCCTGGAGCGCCGCAAGCCGGCTACCGGCCACACGCTCCTTCTAGGTATCACGAAGGCTTCACTGTCTTCAGAGTCGTTCATCTCGGCAGCAAGTTTCCAGGAGACCACCAAAGTCTTGACCGAGGCCGCAATGGCCAGCCGTCTCGACCACCTGGTCGGTCTCAAGGAAAACGTGATCCTTGGCCACATGATCCCTACGGGTACAGGCTTCCGCGATCACTACCGCACCCGCGTGAAGAAGAACATCGACTTCGGCGAGATAGGAAAAGGCATGATGGGCTCTGGCTCTAGCTCGATCGATCCCGACATGGAAGCGCTGTTCGCAGGAGATCCTGGCCTCGAAGCTGGTATGGCAATGCTGACTTCAACGGGTACGGAAGACCTAGCCGAGATTCCGTCGCCACCCGCGACCGATTCTACGGAAGGAATCTCAGAGGATTCGAGTCCGATTGCTACGGCCAAAATCCCAAGCGTTGAGCCCCTAGAAGCCCCTGAGGGCGAACTCGAGGCCTAAACGTTGCTTATCCGCTTATCTCGACCTTACGAAGTCGGGGTAGGCGGGCACTACCATCTTGACTCGGGGCGGCTACTCCCTACAATAGCCGCCCCTTTCCGGCAATCCTGCCGGGAATACCCGAAATTCCGGACCCCCGGGAATCGAAATGCCGACGATCAACCAACTAGTCCGTAAGGGACGCAAGAATAAGACCAAGAGGTCTAAATCGCCCGTTCTCGACAGCTGCCCCCAGCGTCGAGGCGTCTGCCTCCAGGTGAAAACCCAAACGCCGAAGAAGCCGAACTCGGCTCTGCGTAAGGTAGCCCGAGTTCGCCTTTCCAATGGAAAGGAGATCACGGCATACATCGGTGGTGAGGGCCACAACCTTCAAGAACACTCCGTGGTGCTGGTCCGCGGCGGTCGCGTTCGCGACCTCCCCGGTGTTCGCTATCACGTGATTCGCGGAACCCTCGACGCTTCAGAAGTCGACGGTCGTAATCAAGGTCGATCCAAGTACGGCACCAAGCGCCCCAAGAACTAACGAGACGTAATGCCACGTAACTTCAAATCTACAGCTATCCTTCAGAAGCCCGATCCCAAGTTTGGATCGATGCTCGCCACCAAGATCATCAACAAATTGATGCAGGGTGGAAAGAAGACGACGGCCCAGAAGATCTTCTATTCGGCCCTTGATCTCGCAGAGGGCAAGGTCGAAGACCTCGAAGGCGAGACGCAACTTGAGCGCCAAGAGGCCCTTTTCGTTCAAGCGATCGACAACATCCGCCCTTCGGTGGAGGTTCGCTCAAAGCGCGTCGGTGGTGCAAACTACCAGGTACCCCGCGAGGTCAAGCGCGCACGCCAACAGGCGCTCGCTATTCGATGGTTCGTCGACAACGCCCGCAAGAAAAAGGGTAAGCCGATGCACATTCGCCTCAGCGAAGAGTTGGTTGATGCCTTCAATGGCACTGGCGCCTCGGTGACTTGGAAAGAGAACGTGCACAAGATGGCAGAAGCCAATAAGGCCTACGCTCACTTCGCGCGCTAACTCGATTACGCACATTTGCTGCGCGGCTTAGCTGTCAGCAAACGAAGCGAGCCCGCTTTGCCCGACAGGGTGGGGCGGGCTCGCCTCTTATTCGATTGGACATCGATCAGCAAAAAAGGGACCTGGGTAGCGCGGAAACTAGAGCTTCCTGCAGCGATGCGGCAAGCTCTCGAGTGCACGCGGCTGCGGGCACTCGGGGCGCCTTGAGCTTCGTTTTGTGCTCCGCACATCGGAACTCCATTCTTGTATGACACACTCCAAAGCTATGGAACAGCCGCTACTCGACATTCTGATCCTGCGGGACCCCAAAGAGTCCAAGAGGAAGTGTTCGCTTACGCCACTCGCCGGGCGTGATGGCGTTGTGTTTCGGACGTATGCACCCGACCGACGGATCGACGCTGGCGGGCGCATCCTATTGGATCCAGACGGCGAGGCGTTTACAGATGCAGACTTCAACTCGCCGCTGTTCCTGATTGATTGTGCATGGCGTCGCGTCCCGACTTTATTTCGCACAGTAGATGGCGACCTCAAGCGCAGGCGATTGCCCAATTTGGTGACCACTTATCCTCGCAAGAGTAACTTCTTCCAGGATCCGCTTCGCGGTCTCGCCTCGATCGAGGCCCTTTACGCCGCTAGTCTGCTGGTTGGGATACCGCGCCTTGACTTGCTCGATGACTACCGATGGCGGGATGAGTTCCTGGAGCGCAACGCCCAGCTGCTAGCCACGCTTCGCAAGTGACTTGAGCAATCGGGGACGGGTGCGTCTGTTTTCGATCGGCATGACAACGCGCGGTTCGTAGGATGCATGCATGTCCCTCGATCGAATCCGCAACATCGGAATTGCCGCGCATATTGACGCTGGTAAGACGACTGTTTCCGAGCGCTTCCTTTTCTTCACGGGCGTCGAAAGGCGCATGGGGGAGGTCCATGAAGGAACGGCTGCGATGGATTGGATGGAAGAGGAGCGCACACGCGGGATCACGATCACTTCCGCAGTCACAACAGTTCCCTGGCGAGCGCACGACATCAACTTGATCGACACGCCGGGGCACGTCGACTTCACTGTCGAAGTAGAGCGCAGTATGCGCGTCCTCGATGGCGCGATCTTAGTCATCGCAGGTCCCGCAGGTGTGCAGGCCCAATCGGAGACGGTTTGGAGGCAGATCAAAAGGCATCACGTGCCGTGCTTGGCCTTTATTAACCGCTGCGACCTGCCCGGTGCGGACGTCACGGCCGCTATCGAAGCTATGCGTAGGCGACTTGGCGCGAATGTGGTCTCTGTGCAGCTTGGCATGGGGGAGGGTCGCGAGTTCCACGGTGTGATTGATCTCGTGCAGATGAAGGGGATTTCGTTTGATCGGGAAGCGCCTCATCTTCAGCCAACTCCTGTACCGCAGTCCGGGTGGACGGAAGAGCAGCAGGTCGAGGCCGAGATCTTGCGCGCCGAACTGGTCGATGCCCTTGCCAATGTAGACGTGCAAATTGGCGATATGCTTCTTGAGGAACGCGAGCCAAGCCCCGAGGACTTGGTGGCGGGATTGCGGCGCGCGACGATCGCCAGGCAGCTTGTTCCGGCGTTCGTGGGCGCCGCCCTGCGAAATGTTGGCGTGCAGCCTCTGCTGGATGCCGTTGTCGACTACCTGCCATCGCCTGAAGACCGTGGAGTGATCGAGGCAGTGCGCCCCGAGGGTCCTGGCGGATTTGAAGCGGGCTCCCCAGTTGCTGTTCACCACGATCCGGATGCTCCACTGAGCGCACTTGCCTTCAAGATGGCCGCGGATGTCAATGAGGACCTGTGCTTTGCCCGTATTTACTCGGGCACGATCCACCCGGGCGACAAGCTGTGGAATCCTCGCACGAAGCGGATGGAGAGGGTTGCGAGGATTTTACGCATGCACGCCGATCATCGCGATTCGGTCGATTCGGCCGGTGCAGGGGCAATTGTGGCCCTGACCGGATTAAAGCTGACACGGACGGGTGATACGCTTTGCAGTCGCGCGGATCCAATGACATTGGAGGGAGTCGACTTCCCCGAGGCCGTTATCCGGAAAACCGTCGAGCCCGAATCGTCAGCGGATCGGGACCGCTTGCTTGCAGCATTGCGTCGCCTCGAGTTCGAGGACCCGACTTTCCACGTCGTTGAAGACCCCGAGACAGGGCAATGGTTGATCTCTGGGATGGGAGAACTGCACCTGGAGGTGATGCAGCACCGCCTCGAGCGCGACTTTCGCCTTACGGTCCGTGTGGGCAGCCCCCGTGTGGCCTATCGCGAGGCCTTAGCCGCGCGCGCAGCTGGCGAAGCGACCGTCGACCGGGGAGAGGGCGCTGCGGGCGGTAAACCCGCGTTTGGCAGCGTTTCTTTGACGCTAACACCAGTGGCGAATGGCAGAGCGCCAGTGGTCGAATGGGCCGACGATACAGGGATTCCGGGCGAGTTCCACGCTCCGGTTACCGAAGCCCTGCGCGAGGTGGCCCAATATGGCCCGCGCTTTGGCTTCCCCGTCGAGGGGTTGGTCATTCGAGTGGTCGGCGGCCTGAGCCGGGGCGCGCGCGACACAGAGCAGGGATTCACCCAAGCCGCAGGCCACGCGCTGTCCAAGGCGCTAAAGAGCGCCGAAGTAGATTTGATTGAGCCCGTGATGGAATTCGAGATTCAAAGCCCGGAGGAGTTTGCAGGGGGCATTCTCGCGGATATGAATTCGCATGGCGCCACGATTCGCGAGGTAGAGAGCGAGGGCTCAAGCCGCATCCTGAGGGGGCAAGTGCCCCTTTTGAGCATGTTTGGCTATACCACGGCACTGCGCTCCTTGTCCCAGGGACGAGCGAGCCTCTCTCTGGAGTTGGGCGGCTTCCAGGTTGTTCCCGAGGCCGATCTTCGGGCGCGCGGACTCGTTTGGGAATAGAGGGAGCCTGGCCCGTCGTTCCTGAATGGATAAATCGGGGGTTTCGCACTTTTCTCGTGTATTAGCCCTCGGCGCGGAGAATATCCGCTGATTTTGGGAAAACCTCTCCTGTGTGGTTGACCGCTTTTCGCCTCGTTGGTATTGTCTTCGCCCCTCTGTGCCAAGGGCAGCTAACTCTTTTTGGTTGCAGCCCCGCTCAGTTCCTTCCTAAAACCACCGCTGGTAACCCCAGGACGAGGTTTTTGCACGACGCAAACGCCTCTTACTTCGATACATGAGTCAGAAGATCCAGATCCGGATGGAGGCCTACGATCACGAGGCCCTCGATCAGTCCGCCTCCGACATCATCGAGACCGCCAAGCGGACCGGTGCCATCGTTCGCGGACCGATTCCACTTCCGACGCGTATCGAGCGCTACACGGTTCTCCGTGGCCCGCACGTCAACAAGAAGGCACGTGAGCAGTTCGAGATCCGTACGCACAAGCGTTTGATCTACATCTCTGAGCCGACCAGCCAGACGGTGGATTCCTTGAGCAGCCTGAACATGCCCGCGGGCGTGGATATTCGAATCAAGGCTTAGCCAAGACCTGCAACAGATGACCAGGTGCCGCGCGCGGCGCTGTGGTCAGTTCAGAACCAACCAACCTTGTCCTTCTCGGACAGGGCGATGTGTCGGGCCTCCAGCCCGAATACTGCATTAATCAAAATTTTTTCCGGACCGCGTGGCCCCGCGCCTCGAGCAACAGCTCGAACGGGAGTCGAACCGGTCACTTCACCACAAACACAAGTTCAAGAATCATGACGCTGATACTAGGACGCAAGCGCGGGATGACTCAGGTCTTCACCGAGGAAGGGAACGCCATCGGCGTGACCATCGTCGAGGTCGGACCCTGTATCGTTACCGATGTCCGCACCGAGGACCGGAATGGCTATGACGCCATCCAACTCGGCTTCGAGGACGTGCGCGAAAAGGTCATTTCGAAGCCCGCACGCGGTCACTTCAAAGCCGCAGGCGTGACCACCAAGCGCTTCCTTCGGGAAGAGCGCCTTGAGGTGCCTGCAGCGGTCGCCGTTGGGGACGAGATCAAAGTGGATTGCTTCAACGCTGGTGACCTTGTCGACGTGATCGGCACCACCAAGGGACGCGGCTTCGCCGGCGCCATCAAGCGCCACGGCTTCTCTCGCGGTAATGAAACACACGGTTGCCGTAACGTTCGTCGCCCTGGCGCGATCGGTGCATGTGCTTACCCCGGCCGCGTTTTCAAAGGAAAGCGTATGCCCGGCCACTTCGGCAACAAGCGCCACACCACGAAGAACCTCAGTGTGGTTCGTGTGGATGCTGAGCGCAACCTGATGCTTATTGCAGGTGCGGTCCCAGGGCCGACCGGCGGATTCGTTCAGGTCCAAGGCGCCAAGACTGGCATGAAAAAGGGGTGATCTGATATGCAAGTCAAAAGTTACAAGTCGGGCAGCGTGGGTACCGTCGAATTCGACGCGACCGGCCTCGGCGAGAAAGTTCTCTTCCGCACCCTTAAGGATGCCGTCGTGATGCACCAAGCAAATCAGCGTCAGGGCACCGCGAAGGTCAAAGGCCGTTCCGAGATCAAGGGGTCACAGAAGAAGCCATACAAGCAGAAGCACACGGGCCGCGCTCGTGCAGGTTCCGTTAAGTCGCCCATCTGGCGCGGCGGCGGCACGGTCTTTGGACCACATAACCGCGACTTCAGCTACCAAATGCCGAAGAAGGCTCGCCGTGTTGCACTGCGCGCCGCTCTTCTCGGTAAGTTCCGCGACGACGAGGTTGTGATTGCCGAACTCGGCAAGTTCGCTGCCCCGTCTTCCAAGGCGGCCCGCCAGATCCTCGCGGATCTCGGTAGCCCCCGTCGCGCCCTGATCGTTGTCACCGAGGCTGACGAAAACTTGTGGAAGTCCTTCCGCAACTTCCCCGGCGTTCAGGTCCGCAGAGCCTCTGACGTCTGCGCCTATGATGTCGTCGCAGGTGGCTTGGTCGTCGCCGAGAGCTCTGCCCTCGAAATGATCCAGGAGCGCGTCTCCTTAGCTGCTACAACCAACGGAGGCAAGTGATGAGCAATATGGATCGCGCTTACCACATCATTCAGAAGCCCGTGATTACGGAGAAAGCGTCGGATGACTCCGCCGCCCGTAATTCCTACACTTTCCGTGTCCCGCAGGATGCCAACAAGGTGGAGATTAGGAACGCCATCGAGCAGCTCTTCGAGGTCAAAGTGACCTCGGTGAACACTCTCAACGTTCGGTCCAAGATCCGCCGCCGTGGCTTCGTCGCTGGCCAGACCCCCGCCTGGAAAAAGGCTATGGTTTGCCTCGCTGATGGCCAAACCATCGACGTCCTCTAGGGGCCAAGGATTATAGATTATGGGTATTCGCAAATATAAACCGACATCGCCAGGCCGCCGCCACGGTAGCGTCCTCGACTTTTCGGAGATCACGCATGTCGGCCCTGAAAAGAGCCTGCTGCGTCCGATCAAGAAAACGGGCGGTCGTAACAACACCGGTCGCATCACCTCCCGCCGCCGCGGTGGTGGGCACAAGCGTCGTTATCGCGTGATTGACTTCAAGCGTAATAAGGACGGGGTCCCCGCAACCGTAAAGACCGTCGAGTACGATCCCAACCGCAGCGCGAACATTGCTCTGCTTTGGTATGCCGATGGCGAGAAGCGCTACATCATCGCTCCTGTTGGTATGTCGGTTGGGCAGATTGTTCAATCTGGCCAAGGTGCTGAGCCCCTTCCGGGCAACGCAATGTGCCTCCAAGACGTGCCGATGGGCATGACAATTCACAACATCGAGCTGCAGCCCGGTCGTGGTGGTCAGATTTGCCGTTCAGCAGGCAGTACAGCTCAGCTGACTGGTCGCGAAGGTAGCTATTGCACAGTCGAGCTGCCCTCGGGCGAAGTTCGCCGTATCCATGTCTCTTGCCGCGCCACGATTGGTCGCGTCGGAAATACGGATTACCAAAACGTCAAGCTCGGTAAGGCCGGGCGTCGTCGTCACCTAGGACGTCGACCGAAGGTTCGTGGTACTGCCATGAACCCTCACGATCACCCAATGGGTGGTGGTGAAGGACGCACAGCGGGTGGTCGTCACCCCTGTTCGCCCAAAGGTGTCCTTTCTAAGGGTGGCCGTACGCGCCGCCGCAACAACCCCACGGACAAGTTCATCCTGCGTCGCAGGAAGAAGCGCAAGTAGGAGATTATAAGTGGGACGTAGTATAAAAAAGGGTCCATACATAGACCCCAAGTTGGCCGCAAAGGTCGACGCCCAAAATGCCGCTGGCAGCAAGAACCCGATTAAAACTTGGGCGCGTGCATCGATGATCTCTCCGGACTTCATCGGTCACACGTTCATGGTTCATAACGGCCGTCAGCACGTCAAGGTTTACATATCCGAGGACATGGTTGGTCACAAGCTGGGTGAATTCGCAGCGACCCGTCTTTTCCGCGGGCACACGAACAAGAAAGAGGCGCGTCGATAATGGAAGCCACTCAGCAGTTCACGGCAAAGCACCGCTATGCGCGGTCTACTGCCCGTAAGGCACGTCTTGTTGCGGATGCTATCCGCGGCATGAGTGTGAATGAAGCTCTCGAGCTTCTGCAGTTCGCTCCCCAGCGAGCCGCATCCTTTTATCTCAAGGTGCTGAAAAGCGCTGTTGACAACGCGTCTCAGTCTGAGTCGGTCAACCTAAACCGGTTGGTTATCTCCGACATTCGTGCTGACGACGGTCCGCTGCTCAACAATCGGATGCGCTGGCGTCCGGGACCCCAGGGCCGCGCGATGCCTTTCCGCAAGCGTACCAGTCACCTCACCGTTGTCGTCAGCGAAGCACCCGCTTCGGAGAACTAAAAATGGGTCAGAAAATCCATCCCACCGGCTACCGTCTGGCTGTTATTGAGCCTTGGAAGTCGCGCTGGTTCGCCGGCAAAAAGAATTTTGGCGAGATGCTCCTCCAGGATCACTCGATCCGCGAGCTCATCCGCAAGGAATTCAAAGGCGCGGGTATTCCCCGCGTGGAAATCGAACGTTCCGGCGGTTCGATTAGCGTGATCATTCACACTGCGCGTCCTGGCGTTCTCGTCGGCCGCAAGGGCGTTCGGGTTGAGCAACTCAAGAAGGATCTCCAGGAGTCAACTGGTGTCATCGTGCACCTGACTGTTCGCGAAATCAAGCGTGCCGAACTCGAATCCACACTGGTCGCCGAAGGCATTAGTGAGGCTCTTGAGAAGCGCATGGCTTTCCGCCGTGCGATTAAGAAGGCGATCCAGTCGACCATGCAAGCTGGCGCACTGGGTATCAAGATTGAATGCAACGGCCGCCTCAACGGTGGTGACATGGCCCGTACTGCCAAAGAGCGTGAAGGCCGCGTGCCTCTCTCGACTCTTCGCTCCCACGTGGATTACGGCACCGCACTCGCCCACACAACCTATGGCATCATTGGTGTCAAAGTTTGGATCTATAAGGGTGACATCGAGCCGGGTAAGAAGATCGATTACAAGAAGCCGATGGCCGGTAACCCCGCGCCTCGTAACCAAGGTCGTGGGCGAGGTGGCCCGCGCCGTAATGACCGGGATCGCTAGGACTAAGCCATGTCTTTAATGCCCAAAAGGACCAAGCATCGCAAGGTGATGCGCGGTCGTCTCAATGGAAACGCGTCTCGCGGTAACAAGGTCTCGTTCGGAGATTTCGGCCTACAGTCTATGGACTTTGGTTGGATCACTGGTCGCCAGATCGAAGCATCGCGAATCGCCGCCAACCGTGCGTGCGGTGGTGCAGCGAAGATCTGGATTCGGATCTTCCCTCACAAGCCAGTCTCCTCCAAGCCCCTCGAAACTCGAATGGGTAAGGGTAAAGGCGATGTGGACTACTGGGCTGCCGCCGTCCGTCCTGGCACCGTGCTGTTTGAACTCGGTGGTGTCAGCGAAGAGAATGCAAAATTGGCGTTCAAACGCGTTGCCCACAAGATGCCGATCAAAGTCCGCATGGTCCGTCGTCTCCCCACGACGTAACTCGACACACGAGGAACTTTCACCATGAAGATTGAAGAAGTGCGCAGTAAGACCGACTCGGAACTACGTTTCGACCTCGGCAACCTCAAGAAAGAGCTGTTTGACCTACGCTTTCGCTCGACGACGGAGACCTCTACGGATCCGTCACGCGTGAAGGTCGTTAGGCGCTCTATTGCCCGCGTAAACACCGTACTCCACGAACGCCATATCGGCGTACGTGGCCAGGAGACCCGCTAGTCATGTCCGATAGCCGTAACACACGCCGATCCCTTCAGGGGACTGTCGTAAGTGACGCGATGGATCAAACCATCACCGTGCGCGTCGAGCGCCGCTACAAGCACCCGCTCTACGGGAAGTACGTACGCAGTCACAAGAAGTACATGGCTCACGACGCCGATAACTCCGCCCACGTGGGGGATACCGTCGACATCGTTGCCTGCCGTCCGATGAGCAAGATGAAGCGTTGGCGTCTCACTGAGGTCGTCACCCGGGCCTTCCAGGAAGAGGGCCAAGCATGATCCAGATGCAATCTACGCTCGACGTTGCCGACAACACCGGGGCTAAAATGGTGCGCTGCATCAAGGTCCTTGGCGGAACGCATCGTCGCTACGCAAGCCTTGGCGACATCATTGTTGCCTCGGTCCAGAAGTCCATGGCCGGCTCCGATGTGAAGCCCGGCACAATCGTCAAAGGCGTGATCGTCCGCGTGAAGAAGAACACCCGTCGTAAAGATGGATCTTATGTTCGCTTCGACCGCAACGCACTTGTCCTTGTTGATGACGATGGCAACCCCAAAGGCACGCGTATCTTCGGCGCTGTCGCTCGCGAACTTCGCGATCGCAGCTACATGAAGATCGTCAGCCTCGCTCAAGAGGTCGTCTGATGAAAAGCAAGTTGAAAATCAAGAAGGGCGACCAAGTCGTGGTCATCGCTGGCAACAGCAAGAACACCACTGAGCCCAAGACCGTTCTCGCGGTCTTCCGGGAAGACCGGCGCGTGCTGCTTGAGGGTGTCAACCTTCGCACGAAGCACAAGAAGGCAACCCAAGAGAACCCGAAAGGGGAGCGCGTCCAAGAAGAGTGCCCGATTCACGTGAGCAACGTGATGTTGTGGGACCCTTCGCAGAACAAAGCCGTTCGGAAGCGTCCGGCTCAAGAGAACTAGTCATGATTGTCCGTCTCCAAGAGAAATACAAAGACTCCGTCGTCGGAGAGCTCAAAGAGCGCTTCAGCATCGAGAACCCGATGCGCGTTCCGAAGCTTGAGAAGATAGTTGTCAACATGGGTTGCAAAGGTGCGGTTGAAAATAAAAACCGCGTCGATGCTGCAGCTCGTGACATGGCGATCATCACGGGACAGAAGCCAACGGTTCGACTTGCCCGCAAGTCGATCTCTGGCTTCAAGCTCCGTGAAGGTATGCCGATTGGTGTTGCTGTCACCCTGCGCAACGAGCGCATGTGGGCCTTCGCCGACCGCCTTATCTCCATCGTCCTACCTCGTATCCGAGACTTTGGCGGCGTGAGGCCGAAGCTCGACGGTACAGGCAACTACACCCTGGGTCTTGCGGATCAGTTGGTGTTCCCCGAGATTGAGTTCGACCGCATCGAGTTCTCTCAAGGTATGGATATCACTTTTGTCACATCGGCCTCGAGCGACGAAGAGGCCTATGCGCTTCTCAAAGGTCTCGGCATGCCGTTCAAAGAAAAGAAGAAGAAGGACTAAACCAATGGCCAAATCCTGCCTAGTCGCCAAAGCCAAACGCAAGCCGAAGTTTTCGACTCGCGGTTACACCCGCTGCAACTTTTGTGGTCGCGCGCGTGCTGTCTATAAGAAGTTCGGCATCTGCCGGATTTGTCTCCGCGAACGTGCTCACCTCGGGGAAATCCCCGGGATGCGCAAAGCTTCCTGGTAAGTCCCTAACCAATCTAAGGATCACTGATGCCCCCGCCCAAAAGGTGGGGGAGAAACTGCCATGATGACCGACCCCGTAGCCGACATGCTTACCCGAATCCGGAACGCGAATGCGATCCGTCAAGGGAGAGTTACTATGCCGGCCTCCAAGCTTCGTGTTTCGATTGCCTCTGTGCTGGTTGACGAAGGCTTCGCAACCTCTTTTGAAGTGCTCGAGGGTGACCCCCAAAGCACTCTTAAGTTGACCCTCAAATATGGCCCCGACGGCGAGCGCCTTATCCGCGCTATCGACCGCGTGAGCAAGCCGGGGTGCCGTCGCTATACGAGCATCACCGAGCTTCCCAAAGTCCTTCGCGGCTTGGGCATCTTTATCCTGTCCACCCCCAAGGGCGTTGTCTCTGACCGGAAAGCTCGCGAGCTTAACGTCGGCGGCGAAGTCCTCTGCAAGGTTTACTAAGCTATGTCCCGTATCGGAAAAGCTCCCATAAAGCTGCCTAGCGGCGTCAGCCTTGACCTGAAAGGTCGCGAGGTAGCGGTGAAGGGTCCCAAGGGGAACCTATCGATCACCTTGCGTCCCGAGATTGATATCTCGATCGACGGTGCCACGGTTACTCTCGAGCCAAACGGCTCGGGTGCGGACCGCCAGGCCCGCGCATTCCACGGAATGACGCGCGCACTGGTAAGCAACATGGTCGAAGGCGTCTCCGCTGGATTCAATAAAACCCTCGACATCATCGGTGTCGGTTGGAACGCAAAGGTCCAGGGCACCAAACTCACCCTCAACATTGGCTTCTGCCACCCTGTTTTGTTTGACGTCCCCACCGGACTTCAAGTCGAGTGTCCAAGCCCGACTCAGATTGTGATCACTGGCGCTGACAAGCAAGCCGTTGGTCAACTCGCTGCGCGCATCCGTAAGGTGCGCCCGCCCGAGCCATACAAAGGCAAGGGTATTCGTTACAAGGGCGAAGTCGTTCGTCGCAAGGCCGGTAAGAGCTTCGGTAGCTGATTCCAATGAAACCCATTCGACTCAAAAACAAACAGGCCAAGCGTCGACGCATGTCGAACCGCTCTGCCCTGACTACATCCCCCGAGCGTCCCCGTTTGTCGGTGCATCGCACCTCCAAGCACATCTACGCCCAGGTGATCGACGACCACAACGGTCGCACCTTGGCAGCTTGTGGCTCGACTTCGAAGGCTTTTGCCGTCGATACCGAGGGCAAGGACAAAAGCGAGCGCGCAGCGCTTGTCGGTCAAGAGATCGCCAAGCGTGCAGTCGAAGCCGGTGTCTCCAAGGTCGTTTTCGACCGCGGATCTTTCAAGTATCACGGTCGGGTCAAGGCCCTGGCCGACGCCGCCCGCGAAGGCGGCCTCAGCTTCTAGCCCCAGACCAGAATAATGAAAGTTGAAATCCAATATCTCGACCACGTGGAAGCGTCGGAAACCGAGAACCTCGACGAGATGCTCATCTCCGTCAACCGCTGTGCAGCTGTTGCGAAGGGCGGCCGTCGCTTTTCGTTCTCTGGCTTGACTATAGTCGGCAATCGTGACGGCATCGTCGGCCACGGTTTCGGTAAAGCGAACCAGGTTCCGATGGCAATCGAAAAGGCAGGCAAGGACGGCCGCAAGCATTTGATGCGCGTTCCCGTCGTCGGCCCCAGCTCGATTCCCCACGAAGTGCAAGGTTACTTCTGCGGTGCTAACGTCCGCTTGATCCCCGCTTCTGACGGTACTGGCCTTATCGCCGGCCAGTCCGTGCGCGCAGTCTGTGAGATGGCCGGTATCCGGAACATCCTCAGCAAGTCGTTCGGATCTTCCAACCCCATCAACCTGGTCAAGGCGACTTTGCACGCTCTTGCCCAGCTCCGCACTGCGGAAGAAGTCGCCGCTCTCCGCGGCGTCGAACTCTAAGAGGACCAAGACATGGATCTCCATACTGTTTGTAGCAAAGGTGTCCCGTACAAAACGCGTAAGCGTGTTGGCCGCGGAACCGGTAGTGGCATTGGCAAGACATGCGGCCGTGGCCACAAAGGTCAGGCTTCACGCTCGGGTTACTCCCGCTCGCCCGGCTTCGAGGGTGGCCAGATGCCTCTCTATCGCCGTATGCCTAAGCGTGGTTTTACCAACGCTCGGTTCCGTACGGATTACACCGTCATCAACGTGGGCGACCTAGTCGGCTTCAACGACGGCGATGTGGTGGACTTGAACGCAATCCTCGAGAGGGGACTTGTCAGTCTCAACACACGGCTTCTAAAGATTCTTGGCAACGGCGATTGCCACGCCAAGATCACCATCCGCGCTCAGAAGCTCAGCAAGAGCGCCACGGCCAAGATTGAAGCCGCCGGCGGTTCAGTTGTTCTAATCGACGCCAAGGGCAGGGAGCTGTCGGCCTAAGGCCGCAGAAAAGTTCGTGATCCAGAAGTTCCGCCAGCTGATGAGCTCCCCAGAGACGCGAGACAAGGTCGTTACGACGCTCTTGCTTCTACTCGCGTACAGGGCAGGATTCCATATCCCGATTCCGGGTACGAGTCCTGAGTTCCTCCGCGAGGCTTCCGAGTCTGCGGCCAGCACCGTATTCGGTGTAATGAACGCGTTCTCGGGCGGTGCTATTGGGCAAACTGCGATCTTCTCCCTGGGCATCATGCCCTACATCTCCGCGTCGATCATCTTCTCGGTCTTGGGCAAGGTCTCGCCTGCCATCGAGGCTATTCAGAAGGAAGGCGCCTCGGGTCAAAAGAAGATCAACCAGTGGACCCGTCTTTCAACGGTCCCTATCTGCCTGATTCAGGCCTTGTTCGTCTGGTTCGGAGTCTTCTCCCAGACGCCCGGGATCCTGTCCGATGGCAACCCCAGCATGAAGATGGCCTTTGTGGTTGTTCTTTCGCTGACCGCGGGCGCACTATTCGTAATGTGGCTCGGCGAGCTGATAACCGAGCACGGGATCGGAAACGGCGCTTCGCTCATTATTATGGGTGGCATCATCTCCTCGATGCCCTCCGCTCTCTACGGGATCTTCCGTAGCGGCCAGGACTTTTACGGCACTGTTCTCACCTTGGTTTCGATCTGGGTCAGCATTGTCTTCGTGGTCGTCTATATGCAGAAGGGCGAACGCAGGATCCCGATCCAGTATGCCCGCCTCACCCGCGGTCGCCGTGTCTATGGGGGCCAGAAGCACTTCTTGCCACTGAAGATCAACATGGCCGGCGTGATGCCGATCATCTTCGCTTCGGCGCTGTTCATGATTCCCGGCGTTCTCTTTGAGCTCTTCGGTTTCACATACATGCGCAACGTCTTCACGACGACGGATGGCTTCATCTACGTGACGACTTACCTGCTCATGGTTTTCTGGTTCTGCTTCTTCTGGAACAACTTGATGTTCCAGCCCACTGAGATTGCCAGCAACCTGCGTGAGCACGGCTCCTTCATCCCCGGGATTCGCCCTGGCGTTCGGACTGCCGACTACATCAAAGGTTCTCTCAAGCGAATCACTCTGGCCGGTGCAGCCTTCTTGGCTCTCATCGCCGTGGTTCCCAACTTCGTCACTGCCAACATTCCCGAGCTTCGCGGCTCGATGGCCTATTTCCTCGGCGGCACTTCTGTGCTGATCGTTGTCGGAGTGGCCATGGATATGGTCGACAAGTTGAACTCCCAGCTCGCCATGCATAACTACGAGGGCTTCACGAAGACCGGTGGTGGTGCAGCTTGGGCTAAGCGGGGTAAGAAGTCGTCATGACACGGGTTGTTATTATCCTAGGCCCTCCCGGGGCTGGCAAAGGTACCCAGGCCGCTAACCTTAGCGCGAACCTCGGACTTGCGCATATTGCGACGGGAGACCTCTTCCGCGAGAACCTCAAGAACAACACTGCTCTTGGGGAAAAAGCCCGCGGGTTCATGAACTCCGGTCGTTTGGTGCCGGACGCTTTGGTCATCGAGATGCTCTTTGATCGGGTTGCGAAGCCAGACTGCGAGGTCGGCTATCTTCTCGATGGCTTCCCGCGCACTTTGCCGCAAGCAGCTGCTCTTGAGCAAGCGCTGGGCGAGGCAGCCGGCGTGCAAGCACTAAATTTAGAGGTCGCCGACGAATCCATCGTTGGCAGGGCTACTGGCCGTCTCCTATGCCGTGGCTGCACGGCAATCTATCACCGTTCATTCCGTCCGCCAGTCACCGATGGTGTCTGCGATGAATGTAGCGGAGAGTTGTTTCAGCGCGAGGATGACGAAGAAAAAGTCGTCCGAGAGCGTCTGAATGTTTATCATACCGAGACAGCACCGCTCGTTGAGTATTACTCAGCGCGGAACCTGCTGGTCGGTGTTAATGGCGAGCAAGCGCCGGATCAGGTTACAGGCGCACTTATGGCAGCTCTCGCTGCGGTTTGTGCTAATGACGGAGGGGGAACACAGTAATGGCAAAAGAAGAAGCCATCACAGTCGAAGCCGTCGTCACCGAATCCCTACCGAATGCCCGATTCCGGGCTAGGCTCGTCGACGCAGAGGATCATGAGATCCTTGCTCACGTCAGTGGGAAGATGCGGATGCACTACATCCGTATTCTGCCCGGTGACACCATCACTGTTGAGATGTCCCCGTACGACCTAACAAAGGGTCGAATCGTTTACAGGGGCGAACGGAAACGTAGAAACAAGCGATGAAAGTTCGAAGTTCAGTCCGCCGTATGTGTGTCCATTGCAAGATCGTGAAACGCCGAGGCGTTGTTCGCGTGATTTGCAAATCGGATCCCACCCACAAGCAACGTCAGGGCAAGTAAGCCTTTACCTAGGAGAAAGCGCATATGCCACGCGTTATTGGTGTCGACATCCCACCGCGAAAGCGACTGGATATATCGTTGACTTATATTTATGGGGTGGGCCGAACCACCGGAACAAAAGTCTGTCAAAGCTTGGGCCTCGACCCAGGTATGCCGGCAGGCGACCTCAATGAGGAGCAAATCCAAATCCTTGCTGCTCACCTTCAGGGTGAGTACGTGGTTGAGGGTTCCCTGCGTCGGGAGATTGCAACTGCCATTGGGCGCTTGCGAGACATCGGCTGCTATCGGGGACTTCGCCATCGTCGTGGACTCCCTGTCCGCGGCCAACGTACCCGCACGAATGCACGTACCCGCAAGGGTCCGAAGCGTACGGTTGCCGGTAAGAAATCCGTCAAGGGTATGAAGTAAGCCATGGCTAAGTCCAACAAGCGCAAAGCGCGCAAGAACATATCGAAGGCCGTCGCTCATGTGAACGCGACCTTCAACAACACGATCGTCACGATCACGGCACTCAATGGCGATACCATCGCCTGGGGTTCCTCTGGCGCAATGGGATTCAAGGGCACTCGCAAGAGTACACCCTTCGCTGCCCAGCGAGCCGCCGATCGTGCTGCAGCCGAGGCCAAACGCCACGGCGTGAAGGAGATCGAAGTCCGCGTGAAGGGTACCGGCTCAGGACGCGAGTCCTCCATCCGTGCCCTGAGCAACGCTGGTCTCAAGATCGTGCAGATCGAAGATAAGACACCCCTCCCGCATAACGGCTGCCGCGCTAAGAAGCGTCGCCGCACTTAGGCCGCATACACGATATGGCACGTTACACAGCAAACAAGTGCAGGCTCTGCCGCCGCGAGGGAATGAAGTTATTCCTCAAAGGCCAGCGCTGCTTCATCGACAAGTGTTCACTCTCCCGACGGGATTACCCGCCAGGCGTGCACGCTCACCGTCGCTCCAAGATGACTGACTACGGCCTTCACCTTCGCGAGAAGCAGAAGTTGAAGCGTATCTATGGCATCCTGGAACGTCAGTTCCGCCTGTACTTCAAGGAAGCCGAGCGTCAAAAGGGCAACACGGGTGCAAACCTTCTTGTTCTTCTTGAGCGTCGATTGGACAACGCTGTTCTGGCTAGCGGTTTCGCGTACTCGCGTAACCACGCCCGCCAGTTAGTGAACCACGGTCACTTCCTTGTGAATGACCGTCGCGTTGACATCGCTTCGTTCCGTGTGCGCCCTGGTGATGTAATCACTCCGGGCACAAAGGACAAGACCGTCAAGATGGTCAAGGATGCACAAGAGCTCAACAAGTCTCAGACCGTTCCGGACTGGCTTGAGGTCTCTGGTGACAGCCTGTCCTCGAAAGTGCTTTCGCTTCCTAAGCGCGAGCATGTTCCACACCCCATCCAAGAGCAACTGGTCGTCGAGATCTGCTCTAAGTAAGACTGCCTGAGGCATTTACAGATGAGAATTCGTTGGCGTAACTTTGAACTACCCAGCTCCGTCGCCGCAGATGAGAGCACGCTTACCGACACTTATGGTCGGTTCGTTGTCGAACCTTTTGAGCGTGGCTTTGGCCACACGATTGGTAACGGCATCCGCCGCGTGCTGCTTTCTTCGATCGAAGGCGCTGCCATTACTTCTGTGCGTATCGAGGGCGCCGACCACGAGTTTGACTCGTTGGAAGGCGTTTACGAGGACGTTGCAGACATCATTCTGAACCTAAAGCAGCTTCGGATCAATCACCCAGGAAAGGGCGAGATCCTTTGCCGCATCGAGAAGACCGGAAAGGGTCCGATCACAGGTGCAGATGTTATTTGTCCCGGGGATGCCGAGGTCACGAACAAGGACCTCGTTATCGCAAACCTGACTCTGGACGACACCTTTACCTGCGAGCTCACGGTCGACAAAGGCCGTGGCTATGTGCCGGCCGAGGAGAACACCAGCAGTGACCAGGACATCGGTCGTATTGTAGTGGACGCGATTTACTCGCCTGTTCACCGCGTGCGTTACGCTGTCGAGGCGACCCGCGTTGGTAAGTTCACCAACTACGATCGCCTTGTGATCGAAATCTGGACCGACGGTACGATACATCCGAAGCTTGCTCTCATCGAGTCCGCTAAGATCTATCGCAAGCACCTCAACCCGTTTGTGTTGCTTGATGATCCGAAATCCGACAACCCGGTGGTGGGGGATCCCTCCCAGTCCGAGTACAACGCACGGAACCGCGAAATGCAGCGCCTTGAAGGCCAGCTGACGCGCTCCCTTGCCGAGCTCGACCTGTCTGTCCGCGCACGCAACTGCCTGGACAGCGCCAACCTGCAGACCTTGGGCGATTTGGTTTCACTTAGCGAAAACGAGGTTATGAACCTCAAGAACCTTGGTAAAACCAGCCTCACCGAAATTAAGACAAAGCTGACCGAGCAGGGACTTTCCCTCGGCATGAAGCTCACGTCCTAGCCTAGTTACGAATCATGCGACACCGTTATAGAGGCCGTAAGCTCGGCCGTACAGCCAGTCACCGCAAGGCGATGGAAAAGAACATGTGCAACTCGATCATCGAGCACGAGCGCATTATTACGACCATCCAAAAGGCCAAGCACATCAAGCCGATCATTGAGAAGCTTGTGACGTTGGGCAAAGTGGACACCACGGCGCACCGCCGCCAGGCCTTCGCTGACCTGCGCGATAAAGAAATGACATCTAAGCTCTTCGAGGTCCTCGGCCCTCGTTTTGCTAACCGTCCCGGTGGCTACTGCCGCATTCTCAAGCTCGCCAAGCCCCGTCTCGGGGACAATGGCCAGCGCGTCTTGATCGAGTTCGTTGAGCGCTCGGTTGAAGAGGATGCACCCGTAGTTGAAGTCGCTGCAGCCGAGTAGGTTCAAGGACCGACTGGCTAAAAGGCCGCCCCCCCAAGCTCAGCTTGTGGGGGGCGGCCTTCATTCGTGTCGTGGCTGGAGGTACGGGGTGTGTGGTCGAGATGACTACGCAATCTATTCCCGCTCTGGCTGGTCACGGCTTGTTTGAGCCATTTGAGCTCGAGGCGGGCAGAATAGAGACGTCGCGCATTCGACGCTTCCCTTCTTGTCCGCAAGTACGGGAGTCACGCTGGTTAGCGCCGGGCGTATCGGCTCTCGCCGCGGTTGGATTGACCACGGTTCCGAGTACCCTGGCGGGCCAAGTGGGCGCGACCCTTGCCCAGAAGATGGTCGATCTCTTGTGCGAGCTCCGCCGAGATCGCCACGTTGCTGTCGACGTTCGTACGGATCCGGCGCTTCTTTCCGTCGCGCCCTTCGACCCTTAAGTACAGCGGCCGCTCGCCCGGGTGCGCATCAATCAGGGCCTTGAGCTTGGGTAGTAGAGGCGCGTCCATGGGCTCGAGCCCGATCACCAGGGACCCCTCAAATCGCCCCAATGCTGACTCCACGGTCATAACCTCGTCGAGCAGCAAGCGGACTTCCGCGGGGGAATCGTCGCCGGTGATACGCTCTTCGAGCTTGCCTCGGCAGACGACTATGGTGTCTTCGACAAGGGCCCTTTCGAACTTCTCAAACGTGCGCGGGAAGACGGTGCCATCTACGCCGCCGTCGAGATCTTCCAGGCGGAAGTCAGCCATCTTGTGGCCCTTTTTGGTGATCTTCTTACCCACCTTGATCAGCAGGCCAGCGATGACAACAGGCGAACCGGGGGGGCGCTCCTCAAGTTCGGTCGTACTGCAGCTAGAGAGCATGCGGAACAGGCCCTCTTTCTCTTGTAGGGGGTGCCCCGAGAGATAGAAGCCAAGCACCGAGTGCTCGGCCGTTAGTACTGTTCGCTCGTCCCAGGCTTTGGCGTCGTTGATCGAGTCGTCGGCAGAGGTTGTCGCGGCTTCGGGCTCAGCTCCGAAGAGTCCACCTTGGCCGGCGCGACGATCCACCGCCCCGCGAGAGGCATCGGCAATTGCACCGCCCAAACTGGCGTGCACGGCGCCTCGGTTATGTCCCGTGTAGTCGAAGCACCCCGCCTTGACGAGCACCTCCCATGTCGACTTGTTCACCTCATGGGGATCGATAGACTCGACGAGTTCGTGAAACCCGATGTCGGTCAAGCCCTTGTCCTTCTGCAAGGTCATGCGACCAGCGACCGCGCTGTCGATTGCCTTTTGTCCAGTACCCTTGATGCCGCCCAGGCCGAAGCGAATGGCCGTTTTGCCCTCGGGCACAAAGTGCCACTCCGAGTGGCGCATATCCGGTGTCAGGGTTTCGATACCTGCGCGCTTGCCGTCATCGAGCAGCTTTTTGAGCTTGTCCGAGTCCTGCATCTCGCATGACAGGTTGGCTGCCAGGAAGCAGGTGCGGAAGTGGGCCTTGAGATAAGCGGTCTGGTAGCTGATCAGGGCGTAAGCGGTTGAGTGTGACTTGTTGAAACCATAGCCACCAAACTTGACGATGTTCGCCCAGATCTCCCGTGCGATTTTTTCTTCACAGTTGTTGGCGACGGCGCCATCGATGAACTGCGCCGAGAACTTCTCCATGATCTCGGGCTTCTTCTTGCCCATGGCCTTGCGCAAGTTATCGGCGAGGTTAAGTGAGAAGCCCGACAGCTGACTCGAGATCAGCATGACCTGCTCTTGGTAGACGATACACCCGTAGGTGTCGGCGAGCAGGGGGTCGATGGAGGGGTGCAGGAGCTCTATCTCTTCGCGCCCGTGCTTGCGGTTGGTGAACATGTCCGCCATGCCAGACTCGAGTGGGCCCGGCCGGAACAGCGCGAGGATGGCAATCAGGTCGTTGAAGCAGTCGGGCTTGATGCCTTGGATTAGGCGCTTCATGCCGTCGGATTCGAGCTGGAAGAGGCCCTCCGTATCACCGGCCATCAGAAGCTCGTAGGTCTTCTTGTCGTCCAGCGGCAAGTTGTTTATGTCGGGGACATCGTAGCCAAGGCGCTTGACGTACAGCAGCGCGCGATCGATGATCGTCAACGTGCGCAGGCCAAGGTAGTCCATCTTCAGCAGCCCGAGCTCTTCGAGCAGGGGGCCGGGCCACTGTGTTGCGGCCATGCCATCTTGAGTCCATAGCGGGACGTATTGATCGATTGGCTTGTCCGCGATCACGATGCCGGCGGCGTGGGTCGAGACGTGCCGCGCCAAACCTTCGAGGGACTTGCCCAGTTCGAAGAGCTCGGTCCACTCTGGGTGATCTTTCTGCAGGCCGATCAGATCCTTGTCCTCGCCGAGCGCCACGCGCAAGTTCGGGGCGCCCGGGCCAGTGGGCACTTTCTTGGCGATCATGTCGACGTCCTTCAACGGGATGTCGAGTACGCGTCCAACGTCGCGTATCACGGTCCTCGAGGCCATGGTTCCGAATGTGCCAATCTGCGCGATCTGCTCGTCGCCATACCTTTGGCGAGTATAAGCGATTACCTTTTCACGACCTTCTTTGCAGAAGTCGATATCGATATCGGGCATCGACACGCGCTCTTCGTTCAGGAAGCGCTCGAATAGCAGGTCGTACTCAAGAGGGCACACGCGAGTGATATCTAGAGCGTAGGCGATCAACGAGCCCGCCGCTGAGCCTCGGCCAGGGCCAACCGAAATGCCATTGTTGCGGGCCCACAGGATGATGTCCCATACGATTAGAAAGTACGAGACAAAGCCCATCTTCACGATGATGGCCTTCTCGTAAGCGAGCCGCGCCCGGGCGGCCTCTAGGTCCTTTCCCTTCTCAGTTTTGCCGCCGTAGAGCTTCACGACGCCTTCTTCGCAAAGACGGTCAAACAATTCTTCGGGGCTCTCTCCCGTCTCGGAAACGTAGACCGGCAGGTGGTATTTGTCCGGCGTGTCGGCAAAGTGGCCCGAGATGTCGAGCTCGATCTGATCGGTGACATCCATCGTCGCCGAGATCGACTTTGGCAAATCCCGGAACATGTGCGCCATCTCTTCGCGAGTCTTGAAAAAGAGCTGGTTCGTGTCGAAGCGGAAGCGGTCGGGGTCGTCGCGTCGGGCACCCATGTTGATGCAGAGCAGCGTGTCTTGAGCGGCGCAATCCTCAGCGCGCAAGTAGTGGATGTCGTTGGTCGCGACGAGCGGAATACCAGTTTGGTCGGCCAATCGAATCAGGTGCTCGTTGACGTCATCTTGCTCTTTGATGCCGTTGCGCTGGAGTTCGAGCCAAAAGTGTTCGGGCCCAAAGATGTCGCGCAGCTCGCCGGCAACTTGTTCGGCCTCTTGGTGTTTTCCCGCCAAGTAGAGTTGGTTGATCTCTCCGCCTAGACAACCCGAAAGGCAGTTAATACCTCCGCCATGCTGCTCGAGAAGCTCCTTGTCGATGCGAGGCCTGTAATGGTAGCCCTCGGTGTAAGCGAGCGTGGCCAGCTTGATTAGGTTGTCGTGGCCCTCTTCATTGCGCGCGAGCAAAGTGAGGTGATGGTAGCGGTTATCGCGACGACTGTGAGGCTGGTGGCGCGAGTGTTTCGCGATGTAGACCTCGCAACCGATTAGGGGCTTGATGCCACCCTTCTTGCACTTCAAGTGGAGCTCGATCGCTCCGAACATGTTCCCGTGGTCCGTCAGCGCAATGGCCCCCTGTCCGTCATCCTGGCACGCCTTCACAAGGTCAGAGATACGGTTGGCCCCATCGAGCAGACTGTACTCGGAGTGGACGTGTAGGTGAACGAAGTCGGGTCGGCTCATGCGGGTTGGACAGCGTAAGTGGAGGCGGGAACGAGAGGGAGGTGACTGGGGGCGAATTCTCGATTAGGTACGGATAAAGCGCGACAATAATGCTTTTTGAGTGTGCAGGCGGTTTTCTGCTTGGCGCAGGATCAAGCTGCGCTCGCCGTCTAGAACCTCGTCAGTGATCTCGACATTTCGTCGCACGGGCATCGCGTGCATAAGTCGCGCGTTGTCCCCGGTTGCCATCAAGTCCTCGTTGATTCGCCAGTCGGTGTGCTTGGCCAGACGCGAGGCCGCGAGCGTGGGGTTGTCCCATGTCTCAAGGCTGCGCCAAGAGCGTGCGTAGATAACGCGCGCACCCTCTGTGGCCTCGGATTGGGAGAGTCCAGCTTGCAAGGTGGCGTCCGAATTTTCGCGTGCGCCGGCGAGCACTTCCGCGTCCAGTTCGAACCCTGGAGGGTGCGCGATGTTGACATCCATTCCCATTCGCATCGCGACCGAAACCAGCGAGTGAATCGGGGCCGGGCTTTGGGGCTGCGGGGACTGGACCCACGAGATCGCAAGCCGCTGACCGCGGAGCTCGCCAAGCTCGTCTCGCAAAGTGAGCAGGTCAGCAAGAGCCTGTAGTGGGTGCCAAAGTGCACTCTCCATATTAATAACGGGAACGTTCGCGTAGCGTGTCCATGCCTCAAGCGCTAAGTCGCGGCGCTCTTCCTTCCAGCTGCGCTGGCCGATTGCGGGGCGGATCGCAATGGCGTCGACGTAGTTAGAGATGACGGCGGCAGCGTCGCGGGTATGCTCGGGGGAGCGGCCGTCCATGACAGCGCCTTCGGTGTGTTCGAGCTCCCAGAAGTCACTCTCTGCATTCAGGTTTATCGGGTGCCCGCCAAGGCTGTGCACCGCGGCCTCGAGAGAGACGCGGGTGCGCAGTGAGCCTCGAAAAAAGAGCAGGCCAACTGCGCGACCTTCGAGTGGTCGTTGAGCTGCGCGACCAGAGCGGGCGCGCAAGCGGGAGGAGAGGTCGAGAAGGTCGTTTAGCTCGTCGGCGTTGAGATCGTTCAGCCGCACGAGGTGGCGAGGAGTGGTCGAAGAGGGCATCTGTTTGGCCTGAGAGTGGGGGACGCGGAAGCGGGTGCATGCCCGCGGGTACCCAAGATAATCGCGCCGGCGCTCGGGCTCACGGGTAAACCTGGCAACCCGAACAGGAGCCTGATATTTACTTCGCCTCAAGGCCTAAAGGGATTACTTTGAGGAATAGGCCTCTAGATCCGGGGTCTTGGTTGACAGGCCTTAGCTGAGCGCATAAAACCTCTCCCCCCAAACGCGTGCACCCTTAGCTCAACTGGATAGAGCACCTGACTACGGATCAGGAGGTTACAGGTTCGAATCCTGTAGGGTGTACCACCTCTAAGGAGCCTGGTCGTGCCCCTGCGGCGCAAGCCGGGTTCTTTTTTTATTCGGCCGAGGCCTTTGGTTCGACCGAGACTTTGAAAACAAGGAACCGTAGCTTTGGCACGTCATGTCACGTGAACGGAAACCCACATCCATTCCAGCCCTAGTAAGACCTGCATCCTCGGCATCGCCGGAGGACGTGTTCTTCATGGGCTTGGCTTTGGAGGAAGCACGCCGCGCAGGTGACCTCGGTGAGGTCCCTATCGGGTGCGTGATTGTGGACCCCTCGCGCCCCGGGACCGACTCTCTCGAAGAGCAGGTCGTAGCCCGCGGACATAACTTGACGCGCAAAAAGCGAACGCCGCTCGGCCACGCCGAGCTCGTCGCTATCGAAGCCGCCGCCGAGTCCGTCGATTACGAACGATTACTCGGTTGCACTGCCTACGTCACCGTGGAGCCCTGCTTCATGTGTGCCGGCGCCTTGGTCCACGCCCGCGTGGACCGCGTGGTGTGGGGCGTGCGCGACCCGAAGTTCGGGGCGTGCGCATCCTTGGGAAACGTGCTCTCAGACCCACGCCTGAATCACAGGGCGCGACTCTGTGAGGGTGTGCTGGCCGACGACGTTCGCGAGCTTCTCGTTTCGTTCTTTCGGGAGCGGCGAAAGAAGTAGCGATTGCCAAAGGCAACAAGATTCAGAGCGGAGAGGTGCCGGAGCGGCTTAACGGACTGGTTTCGAAAACCAGCGTGGGGCAACCTACCGGGGGTTCAAATCCCCCCTTCTCCGCCATCAATACTTAGACTGTTGGCGCTTCGCTGGCTGGGCGGTCTAAGATGTCAGCCAAGAATTAGGAATCAAGTGCGGAGAGGTGTCTGAGTGGCTTAAGGAGCGCGCTTGGAAAGCGCGTGTATCTTCACGGGTACCGGGGGTTCAAATCCCCCCCTCTCCGCCATTCCTATCATAAGTTGAGTTCCGCACGAAATAGCGGAGGCAGTAGTGGGTTCGGTCCCTGGCAATGGGCGCCTTTCGAATCGGGTCAGGCCGGGAACGGAGCAGCCCTAAGGATGTGCTCCCATGTGTGAGGTGCCCGGACCCTCTACTGCTTCCGCTTTGTGGTGTGTGCCTAAGCTGAGCCCGCCACCAATGGCAAGAGAGGGGTGGGCATAACTTGCCCACCCCCTCTTTCGCGTTGATAGCGGTTTTCTGTCCAGCACCGTACTGCCATACGGAATGCGCCTCGCGCCCGCAGCCTTCGCTCGTTAGACTGCCCCCATGTCCTACCTTGTTCTTGCTCGCA
>Ga0315322_10000315_pt1 | contig 35251 bp, 48 predicted proteins | sample M110021515metaG_FD_203461 | JGI IMG/M metagenome (GOLD analysis project Ga0315322, IMG submission 203461) | Ammonia-oxidizing marine archaeal communities from Monterey Bay, California, United States - M1 100m 21515 | ecosystem: Environmental > Aquatic > Marine > Intertidal zone | place: USA...
TTGACCGTAATGTTCCTCACAAAGAACTTTCTTACTTTGAAAAAAAGTGTGACAGTCCTCTCTTAAAATTCCAGTCTTTCCACATTCGTGTAACTCTTTTCCAAACTCGCCTTTCATTCTGTGTTCACATTTGGTATCTCTTTGAAAAGACTTGCACTTGCAAGGTGGCGAACCACATTCACACTTAGCCAAATATACTCTCACACTCTTTGCACTTCATGTTTCCAAAATGGTTGTCAGAACCACACATTCTGCATTTAATTCTCTTTGTCATTTTCGCACCTCTCGTTATGTTGTTTTGACCACTTGACTAAAAAGTATATCTTTATTGTAAAGCCGACTATCGATATGCTTAGGAATAAAAAGTTTTGATACAAAAACATATTTGGAAAAACAAACAACGGAATCACCGTAAGTCCAAGTGCAAGATTCAAAAAGAATCCAGACCATAGTTTGCCTATCCTATACCATGCGTAATACCCTGCGACTGGTATGAAGAATAATAAAAACTGGGTGCTAAGATTAACTGGTTTCATCTTTATTCAAATATCTTATTTCGTGTTCATGTCCATTGTTTATATGGATAAGAAGTAAAACATAATCTTTAATCAAAGTACCACATGAACGACATTCATAATCATTGTCTTTGTTTTTCATTTTATTTCGTGCTTCTTCCTGACGGGCTTTGATTTCTGCGATTGCCTTGTATTTCCACAAGTCACCCATCTTCTTCGTCCTCGTCTTGCTGGTCTGATTTTTTATCAAAAGAAAAAGAAATAGAAGTGTCACTTAAAATTTGTGACATTCTAAATTGGGTGTAACACATTATGCCTTTATCCTTATTGCATTATTGCCCTTGATGTTCTCTACGAAAACACCTACGGATTTTCCAATCCAAGTATTAGATTCGTCACCGAAACTATCAATTAAGAAATTGATATTCTGTAAGTTCAGAGTCCATTTTTGCTCAGATGTTACACCATTTTTTAATACCTTTACGGAACATTTAGGCTTCATACCGAAGTTAGAAGATTCTTCTTTCACTTCTGTAAGGATTTCAAATCTTACACCTTCAACATTTACCAAGTCGTTTCCACTTATGTATTCGTTTTCTTGTTTTTCAAATTTTGCCATTTTTCTTATTTCACCTTCCTGCGAGTCTGTTTGTACCTCGCTGTTAGTGCTGTCCAATATTTCCTTCAAGGTCGAGTCATTAGGAAATATCTTATCGAGATTTTCTTTGACTCTTTCATCAGAGTTCACTAAATTTCCCAGATAGTTTTCTAATGTATGCTTTAAAGTCATTATACCCTGCCCTTTAGATACTCTTTCAAAGCTATGTTCACTACTGCCTTGACTTTGAGATCATCTCGCTTACATAGTCTGTGAATTTCTGCGAGTACCTCGTTGCTTACAGCAACAGTTGAACCATCAGTTTTACTTGACAACAAGTAGTATAGAATATTTTGCTTTAATATATCTTTCTACATTAATCTGACTTTTGTGGATTTGGATTTTTTACGCTTGACTGTTTTCTTTTTAGGCTTGGATTCAAATCCAACAAACTCGTCTTTAGTTTTTGTTACACTTCTACCAAACACACTTTCTGTCTTGCCTTTCTTTTTCTTCTTGGTCTTTAGCAGACCTGAAGACGGAAGTGCAATTCTATTTTTAGTTCCAGCCGTCAATCTCATGTCCTGTCTTTCCAACTTTGTAACTTTCTTTTGACCGTATGTGATTTCTTTTCTCTTGTACATTCCCATGATGTTGTCAAGTCTTACATTACCAATGAACCCAGCCTTCTTACCACGCTTTCTTTTTCTTGGCTTTCTTTCAGGTACAGGTAAATTAATGTCAATGACTATTGCTGGTTTTCTTGTAACTGTTCTTTGTATTGTAGGTGGTTTCATTTGTGCAACTGCCTGAACCTGTGCTGTCTTTGCAACTACGGCTGTTATAGCGACTTGACTTTGAACTGCTCTAAGTCTTTGTGCTTGTTTAATCTTAGGTTTTTGTTTGGTTTGCTGTTTGGTCAACTGTGCAGTTTCTTGTACCAAACCAGTTCCAGTTTTCTGACTTACAGTAGGTGTGACAACCTGTTTAACTTTTGGCGAAACCTTTGGTGGTTTAACACTAGCCTTAACTTTTGGCACTTGTATCTGTACTGGTTTTGATACTGCACTTTGACCCAGTTTGATTTTGGTTTCTTGGAATGTATCAAGTTTTGTTCTTGTAACAGTTGACCCCTCTTTACTGTCAACTATCTTATCACCTTTTTGTATTTTAGGTTCTTCAAACTTTTTTACGTTTATTCTATTGGTTGTAACACCAACAACATCAGGTTTGCTAGACATTCCTTTAACATCTTTTATGTTAGAGATACCACCACCTTTACCCAAATCAACATTTGTTTTGGTGAAACTACTGCCGACACCCGTTGTACCAATGCCTGAACCAAGTTCAATTCTAGTTCCCTGAAAAGTCTTACCAGTTGACTTTGACTCACCGATAAATGCATGATACTTTTCTTTTGGTGGTTCGTCAACACCTTTTGGTACGGTAGGTTTTTTGTTTAATGGTGCTTTGTCTGCCATTTCTCTAAGAAGGTTTGACTCTTTCATGGTCTGTGCGAAAGCCTTTTTGTCAACTGGAATATTTCTATTGCTTACACCGTAAAGTATTGTTTCATCTTTTGGTTTTATCTTTCCACTTTTGGCTTCATACGTTGTAGGGTTTCTGCTTTCCAATGACTGTTTTAACTGACCAGCCTTCTTGCCACCCCCGAAATAATCAGTCCCCTTCATTACAGTCTTCTTTCCAATTTCTTCAATCTGTCCTTCTTTTGCCATGTCGTCAATCAGTTTCAAGTTCTTTTTGCCAGTAAGTTTTGCACCAGTGACTATCGTATCAACTTGTCTTACTGGACTTCCCTTGAATTTTATCTTGCCACCAGCCACTTCAGAATACTTTAGCTGACCTTTGATTGTTGACTGACTTGTTGAAGTCTTGTAGTCCTGAAGTCTTGTTCTAGTTCCAGTTATCTCAGGCTTTTTAAATCCCCTGTAATTGACACCCTCGCCTTGCAATTCGGCTTTGGGTCTTTTGACACCCTTGACCAAATCGCCAGTTGTATCTGAGTAAAACGTAACCTCGTCAATGTTTGTCTTGTACTGCTTTGCACTGACTTTTGTTTTGTACAATGCAGTTGACTTAATTCTGTCAAGAACTGTCGGTGTCTGAAGTTTTGGAATACTGGTTTTACCAATGTCCTCAACTTTGACTAACTCAGGGAACGGCTTTCCACTTGTAGTTGCCTTACTGTCATATAACTCAGGGAACGGTTTTTTTTCTTTTGGAAGTCCTTCTTTTGGAATTAGTTTCGTTTTGTCAGTTGGTGCAAATACGTCAGACTTGAACGGGGTTTCTTTTGGCATATCATATTTTGTTGTTTTCATTTTGCCTCTCGTTGCAAACCCTACAACGTTTTCATTTTCAAACATGGCAACTTGTTTGCTTAGGAACTGTGGCTTTGCACCTATCTCACCAGCAATATCAGTTGACTGTCTTACAAACATTCTGCCTGAAGGTGTCAAAATAAAATTAGCCTTAGCACCAAACCCGACACGACTTCCCTGAAACATTGTCGCACTGTCATACGGTTTTACAATTCCTTGACGTACTACCTGTTGTGGAATTGTAAATGATGGCATACCATATTTTGTTGCTTTAGGAATTGTACCATAACTGATAATAGAACTTCCAATTACACTTGGAATTGAAGATACTTTTGTACCGACACGCTGAACTGTTTGACCAGCACCCATCACAGCCATAGTCGGAACCTTGACTATTGTAGGTGCGTTATTTTGAATTATCTTATTTCCAAGTTTTGCAGTTGCACTTACGCCAATACTTGCACCTTTAATTCCATAAGTTATTGCCTTGCCACCCATGACACCTGTGACAACGGCACTTGGAACTTCAGCCACAGCCCTGAACGGGTTTTCTACAACATAGTCAGCAAATCCAGTTACCCCTGTACCTTTTAACGGTGTACCGTCCATAACATCAGTGATAGTACCACCGATTAACTTGTCTTCGGCAGTTGCCAACATTGGGACTTGTTTATCTTCAGGCTGTGTCAGGTTGTAAACAGTTTTAAGAATATTGTAAGACGGTGTGATAACATATCCAGCACCTAGTCTTATATCATCAGACCATGTTTCAGTTTTACTTGGGTGTATAACTTCGCCTGAGTCAACTGCTGGTGCATAGTTGTATTTATTCCACCATTCATTATCAGTTCCAGAGAATACTTTCTCTTGACTTTTCTTAAACAAAACTGCTTCTTCCCTAGTCTTAAAGTCAGAAGTATATTCAGCACCTTTTTTCTGTACCGTCACAGTCCAAGAAGTCTGCATATCTTTGTTGACTTGATTTGCGATAGGGTCAAATCCCCAAACATCAGTTTCTTTCTTTGACAACAATTCATTCTTTTTTAACGTGACAGTTCCGACTGAAGGAACGTATGACGAATCTTTTGCCTTGAACTGATCCATTGGCTTAGGATCAAACTTTGCTATTACTGCCTGTGCTTCCTTTCTTTTTGTCTGGACTTTCATTGAAGCCTTTGGCATTGTATAAGGCTGGTTTGTTTTTCCAGTATAACCTGAAGTCGCAGTTCTAAGATCACCCTGAGTGGTCTGCCTTGCTTCTGTAAGTTTTTCATTATAGTCAGGACTAAAAAGATTGTTAGGAATCGTATCAGGTTTTGAAGTATCATATCCCCGTTCTGTCAAAAACTTGTCAGTGTTCATTGTAGAATTTGTGTAGGTCTGCTTTGTCTGTGGATCTAATAAAGCCCTTGCAAGTCCGATATTACCAGCACGAAGTTCAGAAATGTATTGCTGTTGCCTTGCATTGGCAAGTTCTGTTTCCCTCTGTTTGTTAATAATTGGTATAACTTTGTCAGTGACATTGGTTCCGTCTTTCTCAAACACTTGAAATGTTCCTTCACCCTGTTTTGTTGTTTCTCCTTTTTTGCTACCTAACCGTCCATTGGTTGCGTCATAAACTGCTTCAAGTAGAACTACCTTCTTTGCTTCTTTCTTTTGTGATATTTCTGAAGCAGACATATTGTGATTGGTTGCAAACATTGTAGCCGTTGCAGAACTGGTAAGCTTTTCCTGTGCTGACATATTTCCATAAGCAGACGCAGTTGTCTTTTTTGCCAGTGCCCTGTGCTGTGCGTATTGTTCTGCCCTATTGCCACCGTCAATAGAATCCTGAACTGATCGTAATGCTTTATCTCTTGATTTTCCTGAACCAGTAACCATGCCATGTCTTGCTACGCTACGGGCTTGTTCTGCTGAGATACCCAATATTGAACCAGCTCTTTGATAATAACTATCTTCAATAATCCAGTATATTTTACCACCTTTGGTTCCTCTACTTGGCGGTGCTGGTGAAATCTCACCATGTCCGTAAGGTATGTTAGGGTATCTTCCGTAATGTATTTGTTTCCCTGCTGTTTTACCACCACCTTTCATCTCATCAAATGCTTTTTGTCTTACATCAGCTTCTTGTTTTAATTTTAATGCCTTTGCTTCTTCGGCAATACGTTTTTGTTCAAGTCTTGCGTCCTCTTTCTTGACCAACGCAGTTGCTTCAGAAACTATCAATGACTGTTGCTTCTTTTGTGAAACATATTCTGCTTTTCTTATTGCACTTATCTGACTTGAATACCCCTCTATAAGCGAATCCTGTTTTACTGTTTCTGTTTCCTTTGCCTTTTGTATTTTACGGTTGACTGTTTTAACTTCTTCTTCAGCTTGTATTTTTAACTGTGGTATCTCTTTGTCTAAAACACTGACAGTCTTTTTATGAACTCTGTAATCAGATATAGATTTTTCATATTCACTTATTTGTTCACGTTCAGTCGGACTGGAAATATTTCTTTTGATATATTGTGCTTCAAGTAATTTTTCTTTTATTTCACTTTCTTCAGGAATGTCTTTAGGAAGTTTTGATCTAGCCTTAGATCGTTTTTCAGTTGCTTCATAATATGCGTCCCTAGCTTCAGTGACTTGTCCTTCATAAACTTCAATCTGTGCGTCATGTATTTCTTTGTCTTTACCTGATACTGCTTCTGCATATTTTTTCTCTAATACTTTTTCCTGTGCAGATTTTACCATTGATATAATCAAAGCTTACTAAGTTAATTAATGTTGTTTATATAGCAGAACAGCATTGAAAGTTTGAATGGCTGATATTAGTATTATCGAGTTTGCAGTTTACGCCTTTATTGCCTACTCAGGTATGCTTATGTTGATCATTTCTACTATTCGTGAAGCACCTCAGACCAAATCACAGTCGTTTACCCGTGCCATGTATCTCATTCCTTCAATAGTCTGTGCATTTTTACTGGCTGGTATGGGGGAAAGTGTAGGGTTATACGAAGTGGTATCATCAGGTGTCGAACAAGGCACAGCCACCAGTCTTAATCAGGTATTTACAATAAACCTAGTCAATCCAATTTGGATAACTGTCAACTTTATGTTTGGTATTCTAATGACGTTCCACTTTATCATGCAGACTTTACAGTTGTTATTGTTTAGAGAATAAAATTAATCTTCAACAAGCCAAGCCCATTCGGGTCTTTCTTCGTACTCTTTGTCTGTCATGGGTGTAGTTTCTCAAAGACATAGATTGCTAATAATATGACATATACAGCCGTAATGCCGACTACAAATATGTGAGGAATACCCATGAATATTAACAGGTTAAATGCGTAGGTTCCAGTTACAATTTGGAACAGTTGAAATATCATTGTCGTTGCACTTGTGATTGGATTGTTTGTGATAGATGGTTCGTCAGCCATTGTCAACTGCATACGAGCAGTTTGAGCAGACATTTGTGAGAAAGATGAACCCGTACCCACTTCCCAGTTATATTGAGCCGTATTGCAACTGGCTTCGTCAGGGTAAGTTGGATTGTTAAAACCACCAATTAATACAGGTGGTGTCTGATTGTCATAACAACCAGCAAAGGTATCTGTCATTGTCTGTATCTCTGTTTTTATTGTTTCGCCTGTGAACCCACCAGTAGTAACATCAAATGCTTTCATGTCCACACCGACAAGATCACCTACTGAATCCTGTACACCTAAAAATGCAAAAGACGTAACGTATGCAAAGATGATTGTAAACATGGCTATTTCATTAAGATTGACCATTATCTATTCCTCGTAGCTCCCCATGCTAGGAATATAACCAATGCTATTGCACCTATTATGGCAGTTGGTATTGTTATAATTCCGAACCATGACAATACAAATATCATACTGGCTGATAAAAGTACACCTACTATTGGGTTTAGCCTGTTAAATCCTACCATTGAAATCAATATTGCAAACAGTCCTACAATGTTTAATGCACCAAAGTCACCGTCAGTTCCGTAAGTTCCGTTTGAAAAGTTGGTAATCTGTGTAACTATTGGAATGTTTGGCGTACCAACTTCACCTACTGCACCAAGATTGTTCTGTGTCATAACATACTTGGCTGACACACCATCATCTTGTGTACTTTGCTGAGGTGCACATTGAACTTCAATTACTTCGTTGTCAACTTCTTGGAATTGGAATCCTATTACTTGCTGGTCTGCATTAGCTGAGTTTACCTGTGCTGTCATATCATCACCCTCGACATATTGCTCTGTCTTTTGTGCGAACTTGTAATCTACGTCACAAGTCATATCGTCCCACCATGTAGGGTATGCAACTTGTAATGTGTCAGTAAGGTTTCCACTAATCATCTGAGTTTCTCTTTGGAACTCTATGACATTAACTGACTGATTGTTAACTGAGTCAATGTCAAACCAACCAGCACCACCAGTTGTAGGATCGGCTGAAACTATGCTGGTATCAACGTTAGTTGTTATTGCAACAATGTTACTGAGTCCAGAGTTGCCTAAAGGTGAGTTGATACTTACACCAAAGACGTATGTTGTGTCATAGTCCAACTGAGGTGCAAAGTTAGAAAATGTGTTGGTTGTGGTTCCAGCACTTGTGGCTGGTGTTCCACTGTTTCCATAGTACACGTTATACGAAGTTACCTGACCTTGATAGTATGCTGGTTCGTCCCAGTCAATTACTGCACCAGTTCCAGTTACACCTCTTGCCACCATTCCAGTAATTTCAGTTTCAGGCGTTGTAGTTACAGTGTTTGAATCAGCACTGTCACCCAAAGATGATACTGCGACTATCTTAAAGTCATAAGAGTTTCCAAACACGATTGTGCTAAAGTCAGAGTATGTTGTAACAGTACCGACTGTTGTAAGCAAAACGTTGTCCCTGTAAATTTTATAACTGCTTACAGTTGCGTCACTGCTTGGAACGTTCCAAGACAGTACGGTAGTTCCAGTTGTAACTGAAAGTGTTGGTGCTGAAGGCACATTGAATGTTGTAATAGTCGTATCGTCAAATGCAGTTGACTCGCCAACATTGTTTACTGAATGAATCTTGTAAGTAAAGTTGGTTGTTAGTGAAGTCGGAACCGTGTCAGTTATACTTAGACCAGTGGTTGTTGTCAACAAAGAGTATGCACTACTGCCTTGTTTTCTGTAAACGTTATACTGTGTCAAGTCAGAACCGCCAGTTGATGAAGGTGTTTCCCATGTTACAGTTACGTCATAAGGTGCGTTGTCAATGTCAGCTATTGTACTGCCTGCGTTCTGAGGTGCAGTTGGTACAGTTGGCGTGGCTATGCTTGTTGCACTTCCAAGACCACCAGTGCCAACTAGGTTAGTGGATTCTACCTTAAAGTAATAAGTTCCAGACTGACTTACTGTCTGATCAAAGGTTCCGTTGATTGCAGTTGCGATTTGAGTGTAAGTTATATCGTCATTTGAAATCCACAAGTTATAGTTTGTTACTGCACTGCCACCGTCAGATGAAGGTGCAACCAGTGTCGCAGTTATTGTCAAAGGACTTGGGTTAGGATTGTTGATTGCCAATGTTGCACTTGCGTCAGATGAAGGTACAGTTGGTGTGTCAATGGTTATTGCCGAACTGAGTGCTGAAGTTCCTACATTGTTTATGCTTTCAACTTTAAAGTAATGAGTTCCAGCACCAGTCAAAGTCTGACTGATAACAGAGTTGCTTGCAGTTGCTATCTGTGAGTAGGTTATATCATCATCAGAATAATACAAGTTGTAACCAGTTACAGCAGAACCACCATTACCACTTGGTGCTACAAAAGTTGCAGTTGAATCAAATGGGAAGTTGTCAGGGTCAGGAATTGCCAAAGTAACACTTGCGTCACCAGTTGGCACTGAAGGTGTGGTTATACTTGTTGCACTTCCAAGTCCAGCAGTTCCAGCGTTATTGATTGCCTGTGATTTAATGTACCAAGTTCCAGCCGAAGATACTGTCACTGTCTGATCTGTTGTGACATTGGTAGCGATCTGTGTGTAAGTTATATCGTCATTTGATGAGTGCAAGTTATATCCAGTAATTGCAGAACCACCGTTACCACTTGGTGCTACAATGCTTATTGTAATATCCAAAGGACTTGGATCAGGACTGTTGATTGCCAGTGTGACACTAGAGTCTGCAACTGGTTCGGTAGGTGTTGCGATATTACTTGAAGGCGACTGAACTGAATTGCCTACCAAGTTAATGCTTGAAAACTTGTAATAGAATGTACCGACATTTGGTACAGTGTCATAGAAGATTAACTGTGAAGTATTGCCTACGCTTGAGTAGGTTATATCATCTGTACTTCTAAAGACCTCAAATGATGTGATTGCCGATCCCCCTGAACTTGGCAAAGACCATGACAATGTTACGTCAAACGGATTTGAGTCAGGGTTTGCTATTGCAAGTGTAGGTGCTGAAGTTGGTGCTGGTGGTACTGTTGGTGTAGTATGTGAAGCAGTTGCAGACAATACAGAAGTTCCATGTGGTGTTACAGATTTTAATGAATAAACAAACGTGCCACCGCCAGTTGGAACTGTATCAGTATAACTTGTAACATTACCAACTGTCGTTACCAATGTACCGTCACGATAGACCTCATAGTTTGTAATTCCAGCCGTTCCAGTATTTGTTGGTGCTGTCCAGTTAACTGTAATTTCCAAAGGTGTTGTGTTTGGATTGTCTGTTGAGGTTGAGGTAATTGTCGGTGCGTCAGGTGGAACCCCAGCCATGTCATTGTCTATGTTTGAAACTGCACCAGTTCCGTATGCGTTAATTGCAGAAACTTTGTAGTAATTCAAACTTCCCATTGTAGGATTTAGATCTGTGTAAGTTGTGTTTGTGTTTCCAGTGTCAGCAGTGACCGTACTCCAAGTTGCATTGTCAGTTGAGACTTCAACTTTGTAACCAATAACTGCACTTCCGTTATTATTTGCTGGTGCTGTGAAAGCCAAGTCAATGTCAGCAGTAGTTGTATTGAAAGTTGCTGTCAATCCAGTTGGTGCAGATGGTACGCCACCAACTGTGGCATTGGCTGATGGTGGTATATAGGAATATTCTAATTTTAGTAATGATGTTCCACCTGTAACACTAGCTGGTGTGCCCCCAGTTCCAGCGTTGGCAAGGCTTGGGAAATTATCAATAGCCCAATTAATTCCAAACCAATCCCCTGATAACTGCGTTTCTATATCTGTTATAGCCTGTGAACTTAATGGCACATCATACGCAGTTCCACTTGTATAACCTGAAATACAGTTTGGATCATTTGCATATACTGTACCAGCTATTACAGAATCCCATTTTTGTTGTGTGGTTGATGTTGATGGCTGTTGTGACATATTGGATTTGTAATCACAAGATGGGGAAAATCCAGAAGTCCAAATAGAATGGGTTTCTTCAATAACTGCACTTGTAATTGTTGAAGTATCAGGAATTGCAGATATGTCGTATTCCATTGAAGTTACAAGACAATACCTGTTTCCACCATTTTGAGCTGGCATACCTGTTTCATGTGTACCATCAGCATACAATGTTCCAGTATCACAAGTTGTTGCACTTGCAGTTGCAGTATATGTTCTGTAATTAACTGGCGTGATTGTAGTTGAATCATAAATAGCATTTGATTCAGCAGAACCTATCAATGTCCTGACCTGATAATAATTTACTGTGTTTGGTGTCGGTACAGTATCAGAATAAGTTGTGTTTGTATTTCCAGTATTTGCAACTAAGGTACTCCAAGTTGTGCCATCCGTACTATGTTCAATCTTGTAACCTGTTGCACTACTTACACCAGTCCATGACAGATCAACGTTAGGTATGTTCAATGTTGCGGTCAATCCAGTTGGTGCTGGAATTGTAAGTGTAATTGGGAAATTTGTTGTTGATGTACTTCCATTACTTGTGGAAGCTGTCAAACTAAAAAGATAAGGTGTACCGTAAGCAGTAGTAGTATCTGTAAATGAAGTATTGGTCGTGGTTCCTACACTTGTACCGTCACGCTTTACATCATACGTTACAGTTACAGGATCAGATGTTACTGCCATGTTTGGCAGAGGTGTAGAAGTATTATCTAAAGGGAAGTAAGTAATCAGATTGTTGTTTGAGTTGATACTGTCAGGGGTATTACCATTACCTGAGTTATACAAAGTTGTAACCTCAGTTTGTGATAACACTTTATCCCATGAGGAAACTTCGTCTATCTTTCCGTCAAACGGATATTTGAATTGCGGACTTGGATGGTATTGTCCGCCTAGTATTGTATTTGCCAACAAGTTACTTGCTGTCTTTGAGTTGGAACTACTTGCAGAACCACCACCCGTACCACTTGGATAATTATACATTTGAACTGGCGAACCATTAACGTAAACAACGGTTGTATTGTTTGACGTTGTTGAATCAATCGTAACTACAACATGATTCCATGCGTTCATTGTAAATGCATTGGCATTAGAATAAAGGGATCCCATGTTAAAGGAGTTTGATGGATATGCTGACCACAATGGGGTATTGGTTATCCAGTATGATTGAAATCCTGTGCCACCAAACGGATTGCCTACACTAGACCCACTTGCTTCAGGTTTTATCCATATTGATATTGAACCCTGTGAGTTTGAAGCGAAATCACTTGTAACAAAATTTTCACCGACCATATCCGTAGAACCGTTAAAGTCAAAGGCAGTTCCAAGTACGCCACCCACACCCATTGTTGGAGTTGTTGGACTAGCACCACCCTGCCAAAGTGACCAAGTTGCAGGAAGTGCTACGGGTACAACGTATGTTTTTGCGGAAGATGATTCTATGTAATCTGAAAGAGTTTCACTTGCACTCCAAGATAAATCAACGTTTGAACCGTTAGCAGTTGTAGTGACATTAGTTGGTTCTGTTGGTGGTGAAGAAAATGTTATCAATAAATTTACATTGTCAAAGTTCATGTCCTGTGTGGAAACAGTTTGAACGGTTTGACTTGTCCAGTTATTAGAAGCAGTTGCACCAGTTTTCATGGCTGAATATGGCATACCAATTCCAAACCACTCCCCAACACCATTAACAGAAGTCGAGTCATTTAGTTGTGCCTGAACATCTGCATTACCAGCAGACCCCAAGTCCGTTACATAAGTACCCACAGCAGATGATAAATTGGAAGCGTAATTACTTCCAGCACCGTTAGGCTGTGTACCCAAGTTGTTAGCGTCTAAGTACATTTCCCATGTTTTATCATAGTTTGCTGTGTCGTAAACTGAGTATGGATTTGTACCAACTGCCTGACTTGTATCATAATTATGCAAACCCCATCCATCTTGTCCTGATTGTGTCATTTGATTGAGGTCAAAAGTTCCAGCATTACTAGATGATGTAATATCATATACTAATTTGGTGTCAGATATTACTGCTGTGTCAGGTATTCCAGCCAAATCAAATCCGACCATAGCTGTTCTACATCCGTTCCAAGTGTACCAAGAACCTACATAGTTTCTCAAGTTCCATGTAATGTTGTACCCCTGATCACCCGAAGCAATTCGACCACCACATCCTAGACTATCGCCCTGTGAGTTACCGTATGATGAAGTGCTTTGAGCTGGGGACATAGTACCTATATGATTTACAGTATATATTGGATCTAATTCTACTGTATCGCCTATCACAGTTTGTGTTTGTTCTACGTTGGCATAATCAAGTGCCACTTTAGTTGGAGTTATAACATTGACACTCCATAGGTTATCAAATCCTAGTCCTGAGTTATAGTAGATGTCCTTTATCTCTAAAATTAAATCCTCATTTTCTTCAAGTGTTGTTCGGTCAAAAGATACTCCAACATAATCAGTTAGATCAATATCATCCATGTTGTTTACAGAAACTATATTGTCAGGCAAGTCCAAAGTTTGTGTAAATGCAAACTTGTTATTTTCATAAATATAATTTGTAAAGTAAGCAGTTGTCTTTATCTTTCCACTGTATATTACATATTCAGTTGTAAACTTACCCTCGTCATTTTCACGAATAAATGAAACTGTTACTTTGTCGCCATCCTCTACAACGGTAGTTTCAACATCAGTATTGTTCACATTAAGGTTAGTCCAAACATCAGAACCAATCAATGCAGTTCTTACACTGTAACTGTCAGAATCAATTACAGTTTCATATTCATTGAATATTGTAACTGCACCAGATACTTTGTCAAAGACAATAGTTCCACCAGCAATTTGTATCTGAACTACGTTTTCATCCTCACCTAGAATGTATGGCTTCCAATCATATCCATCTGAGATATACGGACTATGTGTTGCAAAAGTGTATGTGCCATCTTCATTTTGTACAATGGTGTAGTTTTCTGTGACTTGTGGATATTCAGGTTTTGGTTCAGGGTTTGTTCCTAGTTCATCCCATTGTTGATACAAAAATCCATCCTCATCTAATTCCCATGTGAAACCGTCTTGGAATTTCTCAAAAGTGAATGATTCGATTCGTTCTTCGGGTAATGTCATTAATCCTGTTATCGGTGTGGTTATCTCAATTTCTTGTGGTGGTGTCATTACAATATTAGGAAATGATTCAAGTCCCTCAACTGTCAGATCGCTTGTTACACCGAAATCAGTTTGTGCAAATACATTTGTAGGAACTAAAAGTAACACTAGCAGTACAGGTATGACAAGTAATGTCTTAGACATTTTAGTCTCGTCCTCTAGCACTTGCAACCATTAAGACTTTGATTACTAGAATGAATATTCCTATACTTGGAATCAATGGAATCAAATACTGTGTAGTTTCTTTGGTCTGATTATACATATCAATCCATTCCTGTGTCATTGAACCGTTAGTCAGATTGTTTTCCATGACAGTAAATACAGAACCAAGTATCATTGGTGCAATAGTGAACATGATACCATAGGAAATTATAAAAAGTATAACCGAAAATCCTAGAAAGATAAGGCTACTCATGCTAACTAAAAGTGTGGGGTGTGGTTATTAAAGTTATTTAAAAAAGTAAAGAGTATAAGTTTTTTAGGCTTATAACATCTTGACTACTGTCAAAATTACGACTGCTGCAATTACAATTAATACAATAATCAATAATGCGTATGCATTTTGAGTTTGTTCATTGTTTGCTTCACATTGGGCTGCCCAACCTGTTTGGGTTGCACCACTTGTGCTGTCATAATCAGAGAGGTTAGTACAGTCTTGGACTGAATTGCCTAAGATTTGTGTACCGATTCCTAATAGTATGGCAATGCCTATAAAAGCACCAACTAAAGCCATAATGTTATTCTCGACCATTATGCTTACTCTCAAATAATTCTAGTATATAATGTTAAAGTAAACTCTAGGCGTAAAACTTCTTTAACAACTGTGTTATCTCATTATGACATTTCTTGCATAGGGTTACACCGTTGTCAGGTGCAAGTGCAAGTTCAGGAAACTGAGCTCTAGGTAATATGTGATGAGATTCAAGTTGTTTGGTTGAACCACAGTTGATACATCTTGGAAAGATATATTTGATAAAGTCACCCCATGATTTTAATTGTATTTTATTATAGAACTTTGAATGTTTTTTATCATATCTTTGTTCAATTCTTAAACGCTTTATCGGATTTGCTTTAGCCCATTCAGAACGATATGTTGGGTTATCTAAATGCCATTGTTTAGACTCAGCATTACGTTTATCTTTATTGTTTTTATGATAGTTACTATATTCACCATTAGCAGTTCTTTGTTTACCACGAAGTCTTTCTGATTCTATTTGTTCAGGTGTGAGGTTTTGATACCTTTCTCTCATTTTTAATAATAAAGTATCTCTATTTTTTTTATGGTATTTTAAATTATAATTATTTTTTCGTGTTTTATTTTTAGGTCTTTGATTTATTTTATTCCTTTTCGCCTTTGCTTCATCAGTTTTTTCATAATGATTTTTACATAGGTCTTTGGCATAATGTTTTTTATCACATTTAGTACAACTACGCCCCATGTGTTTTATTGGTGCATATTATTATTTATCAGTTTCTTCCACGCCAAAGTAGAAGGTATGTCAAAGTTCCACCCACACCAACTGCGAACAATGTTATTGCATATACCAAGAAAGTGTCTGGGAAGAAAGTATAACTTATTGGAAGGAATAACAATCCGATAAGCATTGGATATAGTACGGTATGATATTTTATGTAAGCCATAATAATAAAGATAGTAACAAGTATCATAGAGAAATAACCACCAGTGATATATTCAAACGGCATTAGTGCAAAGTCCAAATAATCTTCATCAGCACCACAGTTAGACCACATGGAAGCACCAGCCGTCATATTCATAAAGCATGGCTGAAGTGATTCGTCACCAATAATAGTTACGGTATTCTGTGCATAGGCTTCATTAGATACAAAAGATACTGCCAGTATTGCCAATATTATATACCAGTACACATTCAAACATCAGCCATTCTAGTATTAAGGTTGTTCTATTACTATTGGAACTGGTTCCTCACCCTCGTCAGGTTGTACCATTTCTTCAATCACGACTGGTTCTTCAATCACGACTGGTTCTTCAGGCTGTAACATTATGGGATAACTTTCTCTATGCTCGTCAACTACTGACTGTGCAACTGAGGACAGTTTGGTATAGTCAACTTTGCCTGAATCTACTGCGAGTCTAAGACTTTCAGCGTCAGGGTACTGTTTCATTATAACATCATCACTAACCTGACCTAGAGTTGGCATGGACATACCCATCATAGAGTCCAAATGTCCACCGTCATATACAATGTAACCTATCGCACCTACCATTCCTATTGCCATAAAGATAGCCACAAACTTAATCCATGCTTGTTTGGAAGCGATAGGGGTATTGGTTACCTTCTTGTGTTCCATGTCGGTTCTTTGATATGAAGACACAACTGTACCCATGAACTTTGGATCTGTTGCAATAAGGTCTTCTTGGATAAATTCTGACACCTTCTTTAACGGTGTAACGATTTCCCTTACGTCCAAGTGGTCTAGATAGTTAATCATGTTCATGGCTTCCTTTGAGTATCTTTCGTTAAGTTCAGTCTGTGCTTGAACTTTCTCATAGCCTTGAATCTTGTCAATCAGTTCAGACAACTTGTGTGATACAAAGTCGTCACGTTCCTTTGAACCAAGTATCTTGAATATGTTTGCCAACATACCGTCAACCTTTGGAAGCTTGTTTAACTCTAAAATAATTTCCAGTTCCTTTGACTCGGAACTTAACGGCAAGTGATGTGTAATGTCATACTGTAATATTCTAAATGTCTTGACCATTGATTCTCTGTATTGTAATATTCTTCTGCCGTCAATCTTGAAGGCATAAACATCACCGTCAATGTCTGTGATAAAGTAATCACCGATAGTGTGTTTGATTGGAACAAAATGTACTCGGTGTGAAGCGTCAGAAATAATTGCAGTTATCCACTTTGGTGACAGTAAATCTCTACCATGTAAAACGCCCATCTTAACTTGTATCAATAAATTATCTATATAATATTATCGCCCTATCCCGTAAAGGATAGGGGGAACAGTGAGGGCGACACTATTCATTTTTAATTATATCAATGACTTTTTATTCTTTTTCTCTTGCTTTCTAAACGCTGAAAAACTACCAGTGACACCCAATGCCCTATACTTTTTAGAGATTTCCTTATCAGCTTCCCTATACTTTTTAGAGTATTCCCTATGGTATTTCTTTGATTTTGCCACCAATTAATTCAAAAACCATTATCCTTTTAAGGTTATAGTAACTACAAAATTCAGGGCTATGATACCACAAAGCGAACCTGAACACAAGGACTTAGTTGACGTACTGGTTCAGTCCGTTCAACGCATAGAGCAAGTTCCACAAGAGGACGGAACCTTTGAGAAAAGTTTAGTTATTGACCCAAAGTCATTATACTACAAGACACTTATCGTAGCCTCGCCTCACCTTGCAAGGTTTGTCTTAGAATTAGAAAACTTTCAAAACCTTTCAACACAAGTGTACAACTTTATGTCAAGACAAAAGGCAGTAGCATTGTCAGAACAAATCAAAGAATTAGTTATCGCTTATCAGTATTCAATAGATTCCAAATCCTCAGAGTCCATCAGAGAAAACGGTTCTGCACAAAGTACCTTGATTGACAAGATTGCTAGAAACAAGATTGAACGTTCCTACCAAGTCAAGGGCGAGAAAAGACGTTCATTCCTTGACGCTATGATGGGTAAGGACAAAGAAGAAGATATGGATAATGACTAATGAATTACAGCAAACAGTCAGAAGGTAACTGGTGTAAGGTGTGTAAGGAAACAACCTATGATTTATCTGAACACATGAAAGAACATTATATCAGACAAGATGAATGAACGATAACTTGTTTTTGAGTAGGCTTTAACGGCTTGTTACAGCATGGACAGTACGAATACATTGGTTCGGGTCTGCTAAACTTCATCTCTATGTACTACTGCAATGTGTTCTGAAACAACTTCAACATTCTCACTGTTAAAGCCACATTTTGCACAACGATAGACTGTCAATCCCAGTCCTTCTCTAGATGTTTCTTTACGTCTTTCATTGTGTATTTCTTATACTGATAGTTGTTATTGACATACTTTCTTTTGGAATATCTTTTGTGAAAGCATACCTGACATACATGAGTGCCCTTGTCATGTACTAGATACTTTGCAACTTCCATACAGTCATAACAGATTTTCATCTTAGTGATTCCCCTTTAGGTGACACCAGCATATACAGGTCTTTTCTGAACAAAAAGAATGTAATACACTTTTACACCTAGTTGAAATAAATTCGTCCAAACTACTCATCATTAACCACCCCTGACAGTTTCTTTCTTAGTCTAGTCTTTTTTGGAACCAAGTCATAATGTGAGGCTATGGCTTCCAGTGTAATCAGTTTCTTTTCTCTGCACTTGTTTAGATACTTTAGACATGATATGACTTTGGGATTATACACTGTCATGCCCTCGACATACATATTGAGTTTGATACTGGCTAACCATGTTCCCTTACCCCATTTTTCCTCAGTTTCCTGACAGAACTGTTCAATAGGAACGTCTGACTCTAATTCGCCTGAAGTTGTAGCTTCAGAACATTTTGAACAAATCGGGTCTTGCCACTGTCTAGTAGGTGACACAATAAAACGTAACGAGTTTTCGTTCCAAAACATCACAGGAATGAACGGGTTTCTGTATTCATATTTGAATAGTCCACCGTCTTTTGATATTTTCATAAGCCAATACTTTTTGGTAATAGCCATGTGTCTGTACTTTTTAAAGTCCAGAATCTTTTGCTGGTATTTTTTACCAAACATATTAATCAAATTTTCATTTTCTGAAGAATCTACCGTTGTGATATACTTGAAATCAGCCGACCTGAGATATTTGTCAAGTCCCATAGAATAGTGATAGTTCATCATTACGATAACCTTAACGTCCCGTCCCCCGTCCAGATGTCTGATTGTGGTTACGGCTGACTTTACCATCTCAATTTGTTTCTTGTTTGCACTAGCACCCATAAACGATACATCATCAAATATCAAAATATAGTTGACTGGTTCCAATGCCAGTAATGTCTTTTCAAAGTTTAACAAGTCTTCTTTATACAAAACCTTAATCTTGTATTGCAAGTCTGCGTGTTTGTGTATGGCATGGGCTATGGACTGACTTAACGTAGATTTTCCTGAGTGCATTGAACCAATAAGACCAATTCTGCATACGTCAATTTCTGCACTGAAGTTAATAATTTCCCTGACAGTTGCCAAAAACGAATGATTTCTAACCATAGATACCCCCTTCCAATGAGTAGTTAATGGTGCTTTATTCTCACCTTTAGCAACTATCTTTTTTGTGGTTGTGGTTATTGGCATTATGTATCGCCCTCTTTATCATCTAATGAATTGTCAATATCACCCATTTCTTCATCACCCTTGTTCCAGTTATCATCTCTAAACTTTGCCATCTTATATTCTTCTTCGTTTAGTAAAAGCCAACCCCATCTTTCAATCTCTATGTTAAACTTCATTCTATCCATAAGTCCATTTTTTCTTTCAGGTGGGTCAGGTACAATTCCCAAGTATGTAGGGTTCTGAAGCATTGTCTGTGAAATGGCAGTAGTGTTCAACATATTCGTACTGTGACATTTTATACAATTCCATACTTTATTAAACGTTCGACCATGTAGTAACGATTGCATACTGTCAGGCATTAGCTCAAAAACCTGAACATTAGACTTGTCTATGGATTCACTACAACTGCCACAAGCATAAGTTATCTCAGTCTTTGCCAGTTGCTCATAGTCTTGGCTTGATATTATAACCTGATAATCAACTGGCAACAATGAGTTAATACCGTTTAATGCACCATGCATGGCAGACCAGTTCTTAGTCTGTAAAGCGTGAATGGCTTCGCTTCTATACCTAATGAACGCAGAATTAATGTCTGGAAGTCTGGACTGTGGCATAGCATATCACCCTAACTTTGTACATAAATGGACTGTTATAAGATTTTGTACATAAAAGTCCGTTGCATGGCTTAGACCCGATAAGAATTGGTGAGTCCAAAAAAACCCCCATTTCCACTCCAGTCGTGGGCTTAGTCATAATATAAACCCCCCTTGTTTCCACTCCAGTTATGAAATATTGAAATCATGCCACCTATATTTCCAGTCCAGACTGTGCACTAGGCTTTTTATATAGCACCTATATTTCCAGTCAAAATAATAATACTTGACAGAATGATTAAAGAAAGTTGATTAAATTTTTTTTATTTTCAAAAATAACTAATCTATACAGGATTTTGAAAATCGCACCTTATGGCTAATATGTATCAGGCACACCCACGCCCATATATAGAGAAGCCCATGCTATTATCAATATTAGACAATAGAAATGAAATTGATTGATTTTATTGATTTGTGACTATTTGGGGTTCAAAGTTTGGTTATCTGTAAAACATAATTTAGAAGTTAAGAAATCTAAACCAATTACTAAAATAATATTGACATGGACTTTATCAAAAAATGATATGGTAATTTGATTAAATTGATGTACTTCCGAAAAAATACCATGATATTTTTAGAAAATACAAAGTCTAATTTTATGACTGGACTGGAAATAGGGGGGGTATAAGTAACGACTGAAAAGTTAATTAACTATACGTTTCTATACTAATCATGAAAACACAACAAACACAAATGTTTCAAGATACCGAAACATTGACACGGTTAGCCGATAAGGCTAGAATAGCTATTGTTACAGGCGATTTTTTCACAGCCTCAAAAATAGCAAAAGAAATAGAAAGAATTAGTACCAATTTTGTGAGGGGTTTCTAATTGAATCCTGAACAAAAACAAGCATTGAAGGAATTAAAAGATGATTTCAAAGAGCAGATAGAATACATAGAACAAGCCGAACAAGGTATATCTTTAGAGTTAAACCTTGACTGGTTAATTAGGGATAATTCAGATATTAGACATGATAACATCATGTACGCACGAAGAAACCCATGCCAAATTTTACAGGAATGGCTTGATGAAATAGAGAATCTACAAGAATGGGGAATTGAAAATTGAATCTCCAAGAAATTGAAAACTGCATAATAGCAGTTAAACCAACAATGAAAGAAGAATTTCAAGCTCACTTTTTACGAGCAATTTGTGAATCTGAAAACTTTGAAGATTCTAAACCCAACATACAAAAAAGAATGATGGAATTATACCCTACAAAAATAGGATATAATTGGGCTTCGTGTCCAGTATGGAAGGCAGTATTAAACAAACAATGTCCTAGTAAGGAAAAATTGTTTAGTTTTGACAAAAAAACAAAAGTTTACAAAATGAACAATGATGAACCAATAACCGAAGCACAAAGAGAAAAATTAATTGGTTTAGTGAGGGACTTGTTAAAATGAATCATATAGAAACAAATTCAAATTCTGTGTGGTTAGAACATAATTCAAAAGAAAAAACAAAAATGCATACTGAATTATCTAAAAAATATGAGGGTATCGCACCAACTGTATTTTCTGACAGAATTAAAGCCTGTAAAAAAGCCTTGAAAATTAAGAAGATAACAGACTTGGCTAATGGGGACAATTTAAGACACCATCATATTTTGAGTATCTTAAAAAGTGCCTGTGAAGATGAGCATAATTTAATCTGCTCACATTATGAATGGGGTTCATTGTCAAAACAAGGGAATGAAATCACAGACATAAACGAGAAAAGAATGAAAGAAGCTGGTTTATTTTGGAATGAACTGGAAACTTTAGCAGTTTTAATGAAACTGCCAAAAGGGACTATACTTTATGAAGTTCCACACGAAAACAAAAACAAAAATTATTACACGTTTTTTGTAATAATTGACGGTAAGCCTTACAACATAGCCTTGAAATGCTTAGATTTCAAATATGGTGTATTGGACGCTAATCCTTACCATAATTTTACCTATGGTTTAGGGAAAAAACTGTTTGATGATGAAGAACATTTCATCAGGGGGACTGTATAAAATGAGTTATACAAAAAACGTCCAGACTTTGAGAGGCATTATTAAAAATAATGCTTCTCATCTATCACTAAGTCAGTTAAACGAACTGATAAAAATAGTTGATACATGGATTAAAGAAACCCCTGATATAGATGATAAAGGGCGATTCATGGCTGATAGAAAAATAACTTTATCAGGACTTTTGATGAAGTTAAACTTTATCAGAATGGAAAAAGAGGACAATGGTCTAAAGACCATGCAAGAAGACAATTTTTGTGCAAAAAGTGAGGGCTTGAACTAATGCCCTTAATCATTTATCTGTTAAATCAGATAAGCCAGTATGAAGTAGGAAATATTGACAAACTGCCAACTGTAAAAGAGTATAAAAAACTCTTTAACAGTTTGGACTTTGAAGAAATCGACAACTTTTTGAGAGGCTGTGAAAGTCAGATTTCTTCAGTTCAGAAAACCGAACACTTGACAGACAAACAGAAAAAAGATATCTGTCATAATGTTTTAGTTTTCTACAAATTGGCAAAACCTATCGCCACAAAAAAGATGAAATCTAGGTTAATGGGGGACTTGAACCAATGACTAAAAAAATCGAATCAATAAGTTGTCAACAAACTGATGATGATGTTGGGGATATATCATATTTACAACAATGTGATATAAACTCAAAAAACCCTGATGAACGTCAAAATGCCAAACAAGATAAAAAAAGACTTGAAGCATATTATAACAATGAATGGCATTTTGTAGGGATTCAAGCTGTAGCTGAAATCCGAATAAATGGCATAAGTCAAACAATTAGTTCAGGTGGTTTATGGGGTATTGAATCCGATAGTAATGATGAATACTTTGATGAAATATTTGAAGAAGAAAAAGAGCAATTAAAAGATGTTCTTTTGCAACTTGGATTTACTGAAAAAGAAATTGCACAAAATGAGGACTTGGAAAAATGATTACTGAAAAAGAACAGATAGAATATGCAAAAATTCCATATACAAAAAAAGAGATTGATGAATGGACAAATGATGATTGTCCAGAATATAATTTATGGTGCGATTGTGGAAATAAAGTAGGTTTATATTCTGATTGGGAATGTTGGCAATGTCATAAAAAGGCGATTGGTGAGGACTTGAACCAATGACATTATATAATTCGGACAGTCCTAAATGTTGGTATTGTGGTAAACAGTTTACCCGAACCACAAACAAAAACACCCATGAAAAAAGCCATGAGGACTTGGAAAAATGAACGACAAAGACTTGGAAAATTTGTACAAATTAAACCTTGACTTGTTTGATTCATGGTCTCAACTGTACGATATAGAAACAGATTTTGAAGCTAAAGAAGCCATGAAGAAACACCTTGATTCAATGGACTTGATATTGGGCTGGGTTGAAAAGACCTTAGAATACAAGGACGAAACCGTGAGGACTTTAAGATGATTCAATGCATTGTCTATCAAGATGAGGAATATTATTTAGACTATGATGAAATAATGCATGGTTCATTATTTTTAAGTTCTGAAAATATAAAAAATAGAACTTATGATAAAAAAACACAAATCTTCAAGTCCAACGGAAGAAAATTTGTGAGGCATTGTGGAATAAGTAACGAATCACTATACAATAAATTAGGTGGCTGGCAAGAAAGCTGGAGCTTAGTTAAGGGTATTCATCTTACAGGACATGGGACTGGAAGACAGCATATGTGGGTTAGGACTGGAAACTGTACAATATTTGATGTTGCAAGAGACCAGTTCGGTGACACAAAAGAAGTTCATTTAATTGACTATCATGATCCACGACATAAAAATTACATAGAACTTGATATTGTCAAAGATGATGATGGTGAATATATGGGTGATAGAGTACATGAGTTTTATGAAGATATAATGAGGACAAGACTTTACAGGTATAATCAAAAATATGACCAAATACATAATCAAATATTTGATGAACTAACCCAAACATCTAAGCCATTAGATGAAACTGTATTCAAAATGTTTAGGGAAACTTTAAGATGAAAAAAATTGGCAAGTATGCAGTAACTAATCGTATAAAATTGGCAAGGGGTCATTTAAACGATTTAATGGAATTGGAAAATATGTTAAGTCCTGAACTAACAGAACATATTAGAAAAATTCAAGATGAATTATACATTGAATTGGTAAACCATAGTAAGAAAAATGGGTGCAAAATATGAGATATATTCGCAAATACACTATGAAAGAATGGTCTAATTTTAATACTGATATAGTTCTTGGTGTCTGTTTAGAATGTGACTTTGAAACAGGTGACAAAGATAAAATTTGTGACCATTTTGACAGCACGAATCATAATTTCACATGGGAAATAAGAAACATTCAAGAAGTTATGTGCAAAAAATACAACGTAATTTTAACAGACTTTCAAACAAAAGAAGAAATCGAAATCGAAAGAAAAAGAAAGTCTAAAGAACGTAAGATTCAAATCCTTAAAAAAACTGGTCATGTAATGGGCGAAATAGCAGTAGGAACACTTGCATTAATTCAAGCTTTCAGCTCACAACCAGCACCTAAGAAAAAAAGGAAGCGTAGGAAATGACTTTAGTTTGCAAGAATGTTTGTCTAAAACCTGAATACGAACATAAAAAAGTCGTGAGAAATTTGGCAAATACACCATATAAAAAATGTGCAAAATGTTGTTTGTTCATAAAGTATGAAGGGATTTGGTGTCCTTGCTGTGGTGTAAAATTATCTAAACGTGCAAAGAATACTATTGCAAGGCGTAGGCGTTTAGAATTATGAGGTGTAAGACTTGTAAAAAGACCCAGAAATGTCGTAAGCCTAGACATTGTTGGACTTCAAATAATGAATGTGCATTGTGCCATTACGGCATGGCTGGTGTTTCAGGAAAATCTTATATCCGTTCTGCACGATATTAACACATGACAAAACGCTATCATGTTTGTACAAAATGTAAGCCAAAAGAACCAAATCAACCCTAAAGTATTTATGCTATTTCCCATAGAAAACTATACATTTAATACCTAGTACAATAATTACTAATCATGGAAAACAAAAACCAAAATCAATTCGTTCAATCTGATGAAAGTAACGAAGCAAAAATGTCAGAACAATATGGACTAGGTTATTCATGTTGCTATTGTAAGGAACCTATCAAAGACAAAGACATACCAAAAGAAGTGTTGGAAAAAATTTCAATGCAGTTAGTTTGGCATGAGAATTGTGAGGACAGAACACAATGAAAACTCATATCGTAAAAAGTGCCGATACAAGAATGGGTGATTTATTAATAGACAAACCATTTTGTAAAGCAATCGAAGTAGATAAAGACGCAGTAGATAATTGGCTAGAATACGCTAATCAAGACGGTTCAATGATTAGAATCTATTGTAGTCAATCTGGTATGAATGGAAGTACAAGCTTTAACTTCCAAATCAAGTCATACGGAAAACTACCAACAAAATTAACGTCTAAAGCAAAACCAAAACATATTGTAAGCACAACACATTTTTCAATAAATGAGTTGGAAGAGATACTTGCATATATGAAAAAAGTTGAGGCTAGACAATGACCTATGATGAAATCATGGAAAAAGGGGACAAAATAATGTCCAAAAGAAAGATAGATGAAAGACAGGCTAGAGGTGAATCAGTTTCACTTGATGAAATATTCAATGAAGCTGATGAAATCGGTAAAATGTTAGAAGAAAGTATGGGGTCTGAAAGATTCAATACTGCAATAAAGGCAGTAAAAGATGAGGGCTTGAAACAATGACAGACATATACGACATTCGTGACTATATGGAAACCTTACAAGAAGCTAAAGCCCGATTAGACAACGTAGCTGAAAATCAAGCTAACGGCTATCAAATGTTTAATGAAATATTTAGTGGGGTTTTATGGCGAATGAAAGAACAAGTTGAAAAATATGGGATAGAAAGACCTCACCCCGACTTGATATTGAAAGACGGTCTAAGGATTGAGGACTTATGAACGACTTTATAAAAAAAGAAAATAGCCTACAAATGTTTGCAAAAAACTATGTTTGTAAAGTATGTAATGTACTTTCTTTCGTGTATTTTGAAAACAAAAAAGGTGAGATACTTTGTGAAGAATGTTTGAAAGTTGAGGGCTTGAAACAATGACTGTCAAAAAAGGCAGATACTGTGTAGGTTCAGTTTCAGTTGACGCTGGACTGGTATGGGTTGGTGACCCTTGTTACATCAAGCACCACCCTGAACTGTATGACGAATCAAAGTGGGGTGACTTTTGTGCAAACATTGACAACTTGCCTAGTGAAAAGTTTTCAGGTGTTGCAACGTTCACCAACTGGGGTGACGGGGAATATCCCGTTTATGTCAGCTTTGACAAAGACGGAAGTCCTACAAAACTTGAAGTCATATTCACTAGAATGTATTCAGACAAAGACGAAGCAAAAGGAATTGAACACCAATGAAGCCAATAAAAATGGAAGTCAAGGTAAACAAACAGTCAATAAATCTTGACATTCGTAATGACGAAGTAGCATACATTAGAATGGGTGAATGGATTTACTACATTGATAATTCCACCAACGAACAATATGTTTCAAAGTGGAATGTAAAAGACCCTGACTATGTAGAAAAATACGCTGAATGGACTGACACCCCATGAAGTCCTCACTATACTGCGACAACTGTGAAAATCCGATAGGGATAGGTCACAGATACATAGTTACAAAGTTGCCAAAAAACAAAGAAATATCTTTTGTTGATGGTAACGTGTATCTATGTGCTGGTTGTTTTGTTGAGGACGTACACAATGAGTGAACCACAAATCCGTAAGGCTTCCGAGTCTGAAGCAAAGACAATAATCAATGCGATACTTGGTGAGTTGCAAGACCCTAAAGACTGTAATCATAGAATGGTAAGTTTCCATTCAAAAAGTAATGCTTCAGGATTTGACGGGGGTTATGGAAATCTAGTAGGTAAATGCCTAGACTGTTCTTCCATAATTCTGACACATTATGAAATGACAGGTGATGAAATCCTGACTGACAAGGAATGGATTGAAAGTTTGTACGAAAAACGTGACGGACTTAGGGGATATGGCTGGTATGAAAAAGATATTTCTTGATGAAAATATGAGAAATGCCAAGCTTGTACGAAAATTACAAAAGTTGGGTTACAAACTGGTCTTTACACCACAGGGCGTGTCTGACTATGACTTGGAAGACTGGCTTGTAACAAGGGACGACATAGTTATGGTTACTAAGGACATAGAATTTGATTTGAAGTTTGTAGAAAACAAGTCATTTCTAATACACGAAAGTGAATCCGTAAACGGCTGTGTAATATTGATTGACGCTTTTATGAGTCAGTTTAAAAAATAACTATTTCTTTTTCTTTGACTTTTTTTTGTAAGTCTTTGGAATACTTCGACTATATTTTGTTCTGCAAGAACCTTTTACACTCGTCATTTCTTACGTTTTGGTTTTGCTTTAAAATGTGACCCAACTTTAACGTGCCCTTTGTTGTGAGGTTTGTTTCCTTTTTTAAACGGCATTAATTATGTACAAAACATTGTAGTATAAAAATACTACCACGCCTCTTTGACTGATTCAAGACTGGCTTTTAGATAATGGTCAACTGTCATGGAAGGTTTTGAATGTCTGAGGTGTTTTGATATTACAGGAATCGAACTGGCTTTTTCACCATGAGTTCCGTTTAACATTTCCTTGCCGATTGACTTTCTAAACAAGTGAGTCACAACCTTTTCACCAACTTCGGCTTCAAGACTTTGCCATGCTGAAATATCCAAGTCAGACCCTATTCTTTTGCACCATACATACAGTCTTGGATATGTCAGCCCTTCAAACAGTCTGCCTTTTTCCTTGAAGATAAGCCAAGTCTTTAGTTCATCTACAAAAATATGAGGAATATGTGCAGTATCTTGTTTCTTTGTTTTGGTTTTGCCTAGATAAATTTCACGATCTTCCAAGTTGAAACTTTCTTTCTTTAAATGAATCGCCTCGTTAGCCCGTAATGCACAGTAATACATTGTCTTATAGAGCATTTTAATGTCCTCATCTTTCCACTTGCGAATACCAAGTATCGGAACATACTCAACAATTCTCTCAAAAGTTTCGGGGGAAATATAATTTACTTTATCTTGCATTAGAAAACTCTAGCTTTTTTTCCATGTTTACATTTTGTTTTGCCACAAGCAGGGCAACGTTTCCCAGACTTTACTGTGTAATCACTTGTTACACCGTACCCATAGCCACCGATAGGCATTAGCATATACCCCCTGAAAAATACATTCCAAATGCTATACCTGTACAAGCACCAGCGATACCGTATAAGACCAGTAGTTTTTTTAATTTGTTACGTTTAATCTGAACTAAATCCTGTGCTGGTTTAATATCATCTTCCCATCTTCCCATGTAGAAAAAATAACATTACTTGTATTTAAGGTTCTTGAAATCCATGATCAACCTCAAGTGTGTCAGGTGCTTGGAATTTGTCATTACTGCAATCGTCAGCGTATAACTTGTGAAGTTTCAAATGCTGTTCTTCGGTCAAATCATTATGAGTAGGATAGCCATAATCCTCTACACTCATCATATAGTATAACAATTTGCCACAGTTCCATGAATGAAAAAATTCAGACTCTTGTTCGTTAATTGTCCAAGCCGTAAGAATTAAAATTCCAACTGCACTCATCACAATGAATCCAGTATTTTTATGTAAAAATCTTTTCCATGTGGGAAGATTATCATATCTTCCGTTATACTTTTTCTTAACCACGACCTAACATCAATCCCTTGTTATTTTCAATGGCGTTCCTTAACCAGTCCTGATAAACTAAGGCTGGTGAGTCACGCCAGTTCCTATCGTTATGAGGTGTAGGTTCCTGTTTGATTACAGTGTTTTCTAAAATATCAATGTCACCGTCACAGTTATTCTTTGCAAACTCAACGGCTTGGTCAATCAGTTCCATGTCAGGTGCGACAATAATTTTGGTACAACTATCATTTATCTTAAAGTTTTCCCATGTGGTATAACTTCCGTTCTTAAAGTTTCTGGAATTGTCGTTGCCGACAAGTGCAAGTGTCGTAAAGTTTCCAGCCTGTATCTCTACGTTTACACTTTTGTGCTGAAAGTCTGAGTCAGGCTGAACCATTACAAGTTCAAAATTATCATATTGTTCATAGAATTTCCAGTGCTTTTTCATTGTGTCAACACGTTCAATGTCATACTTTGTGTCAACCATTGTGCCTGACACGGTAGGGTTTGTATTGTCATACAGTTCAAACAGTTCGGCATAGGTAGGGCAGTTGGTGTATAACCCGTAGTTGATCATGGTTTGACAGTTCTTTGAAAGTGATATGCTGATATTTTTGTATCTTGATTCTATGGGTTCGTTAGCCTTTAACAGATTTTCCAAATCCTTTTCCATTTTTTCAAGCAACACTTTGGCAGTTTCCAAGTCAAACATGACTTCATCAGATTCCTTTTCAAGTTTTTTCATCTCACTGTTTAGCACACGCCATTCATTTTTTACTTCAAGTGCTTTATCGTGGTAATAGTCCTTCATGGCTTTGCTTTCGTCATTAACATTGGACTTGATTTCCCATTTGATATAATCAGCATAGATACCATTCATATCAGTTTTAACTTTAAGCAACCCATCTTGTAATGAGTCATACTCTAATTGTAATTCATCTACTTTGCCAGTTTGTTCTTTAACATTGACAGCCAGTTCAGTTGACAGATCCATTTCACCGCCAAGCATTAACAGCATTATTATTTCAATCATCTGTTATATCACCCAAATACCAAAAGTGTTTCTGACTTTGGTGTTTATATCTTTCATCTTCATCAAACATTTCCCCACATAATTTGCATTTCTTCCAATTAAACCTCATACCTTGCAACCTCTCGTCTATGTCTAGCCGTCTTACTTCTTGACTGGAATCTCAAATGAGAGTTGAAACAGTTTGGATTAGGACACATTGTCAATTTTAATTCCTTTGGATAAAGTTGGTTACATTCCATACAGATTGACTGAGTATTGTAATCTATTCGTGGTCTAGCCATGCCCTAACTATACCTAACTATACCCATATTTAAATACGAGGTAAGTTCATGTTTGCCCGTCTTTTTGCTGAAGTTGATTTCGGTTTATGTCTTAGTTTCTGATTACAGTCTGGACACCTCAACATATCTTTAGGATATTTTTTCATGGTTCGTTCTGAACAGCCGTTGCAATACGAATACATTTCATAATTTCTACCTGACACTTTTTTTACCCCCAAAGTAGTGACACGCACCACAATGCTGTGACGCAACCCAACAATGATATTCGTTTACAACCTTTACAACCTTGCCACATAACTTGCACCTCATGTTTTGTCACTTTCCTCTAACGTTGTTTGTTGTGGTTCCCTAAACTCAATGTTAAGCCAAATTCTTTCGTGATCTGACTTTGAATCCTCATAGTATTCTGAAAATGCCTTGCTAAATTTACCCATACCCAAAGGGACTTCGCCCTTTTCAAACATTATTTTTTTGTAAAACTGATATGTGTCACGCTTTGAACGGCTTCCGTTTGAATCAATGATATGGTTCTCGACAAACCAGTTCAAAGGGTCAGAATTTTCATTCCATAATTTCTGAACTGTCTTCCAGTCTTTAGGATTTGTAAATCTGTTTGAGTCATAAAGTTTCTTTGCAACATGACAAAGACATGAGAAAACCAAGTCCATTTCTTCTGTCTTTTCCAGCAGTTCCTTTTTCAAGTTGTCATTTTTCTGTGGGTCTTTCTCAAAATTTCTTTCCCACTTTACCAAAATCCAACGTCTGAAAAATCCCTGTGACTGGTCAAAGACTCTGGGAAACTTGTTACATGAAAATACCAAAGTGGCAAAAGGGTACAGGTCAAAACCGTTCTTGTTTTTTTGTTGTGCATGAACTGGTTCGCCTGAAGACAAGTCCTTGATGATACCAGTATGGTACAGCTCATTTCTTTCCAAGTCAGAAAATATATTTGCGTGTTTTCCGTCAAGTCTTGCACTGGCAAATTTATCTTCAGCCAAAACCTGTAACGGAATATGAGAAACATTGTCCCTGCCAAGTATGGCAGAAAGATAGTCAAGACATACTGACTTTCCGTTAGCACCGTTGCCTAGCATAATAAAACTTCTTTCGTCAATTTGTTTTCTAATAATTGTCGAAGCCATCATTTCCAAAACTGAAAGCATTGATTCCTCATCAGCTTTGTACTCATGCGTAAAAGAAGTTTCCAAAAATTTCCAAAACAAAGTATCTTTGAGATTTGACTTTAAGGAATTAAACAAATCGTCTATATCAATTTCAAACTCAGGCTTGACGTAATTCAAAGGCAACAAAACTTTTGCCAAATTAAGGGGGGTATGTGGGCTTAATTCCATTGTCTGTAAACTCAATACACCGTTTTGCACTACTAGGCTTTCAATGTCCTTGTCAAAATGGTCTAGGCTTTCATAGGTTCTTGACTTTATCTTGTCAATGACTTCAGCCTTGTCTGACTTGGTACATTCAACAATCTGTATTTCGGTTTCCTGTTTGATTACTGACTCACAGTTTTTGGAATCATATATCTTACCATTAAAGTAGTAGATAGTGTCTGTTTCTCTAGCAGTTACAAAATTATATTTGTCAATAAGTCTTGTTGCAATAATATCAATTCTGTCCTTATGCTCATGTTTTACGGTTTCCAAAGTCTGAGAATCAAACTTTATCTTGTCCATAAAAGAAACTGGTTCCATAGAAGTCGTGGCATTTCTTCCATGAGATAGACTAGGGCATTGACAAAATGTCTTTAATCCATTGGCGATATAGTTTTTCTCACATTCCTCATGTGCCTTCCAGTCACCCCCATTTTTACAATGGTCACATAAAATCAGTTTCTTTAACTGTGGCTTGTTAGGATTTGCTGGACACAGACCCCCTTTGGTACAGTTTTCATAATCATCTTTAAGACAAAAATCACAATTCGTAATAGTTTTATCATCTGGGATTAAAGTCATTGTATCGCTTCCTTTTCTGTGGTAAGACTGGAATCGTCAATACTAGGGGTTTCCTCATTACCCCTAGTATATTCAACCAAGAATTTTATCATAAGTGCTTCAATAAGTCTTGACCTTGTTTGGTCTGAAACTTCTTCGTCAAATGCCTTTACCACTTCAACATTTAGTGAATAATTCTTAACTACTTTCAATATTTATCTATATTTTATTGATTTAATAAACTTACCTAAGTAAGTCAGTGTTTTATTTAAAGTATAATGAGTTTACGGGACACAATTTCATCATTAACTTTGTTGGAAATCAGTTCTAAGAAAGTTAATAGAGAAAAAGTGTCCCGTAATTATCATGGGACACCTAAGTAAGTTTACTTTAATTTTAAATACAATATACTGAAATTCAATTCAAGTTCGCTGATTAGATTAAATTCGTCACGAACCAAACCTTTCAAGGTTTAAATTTGTTATATAATAATTAAATTCGAGTATTAAGATTGCGTTAATATTCCTTGTACCCCTAGAATGAAGCCCTCTAGGGGTTTGATATTATCTGAAAATAGATTCTATTTTTTGTGACTAATCATGCCTAAATCCACATTCAATGCATGGATAATTCATAATTCTTTGCTTACATCTTTTACAGGTCTTGGCGTTTACAGATAGGTTAAACCAACTCATTTCTCATGTGCCTCATGGGTACAGTTGCAACGATAGATACATTGTCTGTCTTGATGTGTGCCGTTTTGGCAGGGTAGGCAGTTACACTTCATACCATACAGTACCCAGACTTACAAGAATCTTTTCCTACGTCATTTATTGTCAACTCATTGACTGATTTGGTGTTTTTACCCATACCTCTCAGTTTAATTTCTGGGTATCTGCTATTATTTTCTTCCAATGCCTGTGTCTTTTCTTTGTAACGTGGGTCTAACAAGTCCAATGTCTGAGCAAATGGACAGAACCAGCAACCCGATTTAGGAACTGGTGGAAATCCCTCATCAGATACAATTCTTGCACAGTCCTCAACTGTCTTTTTGCCCTCAATGTCCCTATATCCGTCAACAAACGGATATACTGACTTGGCATACAAAACATTAGAGGCGTTCATTCTAGTTGCCTCGTCATAAGATATTCCAATATGAACATAGCATGGGTGTTTTCTTGTAACATTCAATTCTTCTCTTATGAATTTTCTAATTGGTGCTATCTTGAACTTGGAAGTACAATCCCTAAATTTTATTGACGGAACTATTTTTTTATCCCAGCAGTAATCATACAAGGTTTTTCCATATTTGTTATGAACCCTGACAAACTGAATTTTATTAATATTACAAAACGGTATGATATACTCGTTGATATAATCATAAGTTTCTTGGTGTTCACCCCCAGTATCGGCAAAAACAACCCATGCTTTTTTGTTATTGCTAAGAAGTTTTTTCATACTTAACAACAGTGCCACTGTTTGACGACCACCACCAAATGAGAGTATGTGGTATGACGGTTCGGTATTATCGACATGGTACTTTGCAGTTTCCAATCTGACCATGCTACCCCATACCTTTTCTACTCTTTTTTCATCACGTTCATTCATAATTACTATCATTATAATTTTCTATATTAAAATGTTTGTGAGGCAATCAATGAGGTACAATATACCTTGCCGTACTTTTAGACTGAGGGGATAAGACCCGACTGAGTGTCCCTTATAATACGGTTCTAGCCTCTAGGATTATAATAATAATATATAATAATATATGTTTTTTGGTATGGTTAGTATGCATACTTTCTTTCGTGTACATACCATCTTGACTTTTCTTTCTTTACGTTCAAAACGATACACTTTATCTTGTGGTCTTTTTGAAACTCTATAATGTCACTGGCTTTCGCCCATGCGTTTGTCTTAATTTGGATAGCCCATAGTATGCCTTTGGTATCAAAGCACAAGCCATCATATAAATTCCATAAGTCAAGAGCATAGTATCTAGTATCTTGACATTGTACTTTGTCTTTAAACTTTGTGTGGGCTTTAAGCCAAATGTGATTATATCCATGTTTAAGTAAATACTTTGTTGCATGACCGTTACTGATTCTCATTCGTTGCCTATTATGCATATCTCACACTGGTATAGTCCCTCATCAACATCAAACAATTCCACGTTAGAAGTATAACACTTGTTACAAAGTCCAGTCAATAGGGGGGGTTATTCCCCCCATCTAATTAACTAATCGGTAGCCAACCACCTTGTCAGCTAAGTTAAACCAACAAGCATTAACAACAACATTCAGCGTATGTCGTACCACATATCCCACACTTGGTATGGGCGTATCTGTAATGTTGACCGTAATGTTCCTCACAAAGAACTTTCTTACTTTGAAAAAAAGTGTGACAGTCCTCTCTTAAAATTCCAGTCTTTCCACATTCGTGTAACTCTTTTCCAAACTCGCCTTTCATTCTGTGTTCACATTTGGTATCTCTTTGAAAAGACTTGCACTTGCAAGGTGGCGAACCACATTCACACTTAGCCAAATATACTCTCACACTCTTTGCACTTCATGTTTCCAAAATGGTTGTCAGAACCACACATTCTGCATTTAATTCTCTTTGTCATTTTCGCACCTCTCGTTATGTTGTTTTGACCACTTGACTAAAAAGTATATCTTTATTGTAAAGCCGACTATCGATATGCTTAGGAATAAAAAGTTTTGATACAAAAACATATTTGGAAAAACAAACAACGGAATCACCGTAAGTCCAAGTGCAAGATTCAAAAAGAATCCAGACCATAGTTTGCCTATCCTATACCATGCGTAATACCCTGCGACTGGTATGAAGAATAATAAAAACTGGGTGCTAAGATTAACTGGTTTCATCTTTATTCAAATATCTTATTTCGTGTTCATGTCCATTGTTTATATGGATAAGAAGTAAAACATAATCTTTAATCAAAGTACCACATGAACGACATTCATAATCATTGTCTTTGTTTTTCATTTTATTTCGTGCTTCTTCCTGACGGGCTTTGATTTCTGCGATTGCCTTGTATTTCCACAAGTCACCCATCTTCTTCGTCCTCGTCTTGCTGGTCTGATTTTTTATCAAAAGAAAAAGAAATAGAAGTGTCACTTAAAATTTGTGACATTCTAAATTGGGTGTAACACATTATGCCTTTATCCTTATTGCATTGTTGCCCTTGATGTTCTCTACGAAAACACCTACGGATTTTCCAATCCAAGTATTAGATT
>Ga0315322_10000316_pt1 | contig 35111 bp, 35 predicted proteins | sample M110021515metaG_FD_203461 | JGI IMG/M metagenome (GOLD analysis project Ga0315322, IMG submission 203461) | Ammonia-oxidizing marine archaeal communities from Monterey Bay, California, United States - M1 100m 21515 | ecosystem: Environmental > Aquatic > Marine > Intertidal zone | place: USA...
TGGTCCACTTGGTGGTCCACTTGGTGGTCCACTTGGTGGTCCGCTCGGTGGCCCAGGCGGTGGACCTGTCGGTGAATTGTCTGTTGATTTTTCTTCTGCTTCTGGATCTTCGGTAACTTCACCGGAATCTTCCTCTACAGTTTCCTCAACGATATCGTCAGATTCATTTGTTTCTTCAACAGATACCTCGGATTCTGAAGTTTCTTCTTCAACCGGCGGCGTCAAGACTTCTAGGTCGTCAAACGCGCCCCCAAACATATCATCTGCTGCAGCGTTTTCGGCATCTTCTCGAGCCTTCTTTGCTGACGTTTTTGGACCGGTCACGTTCTCTCCCCGTTGGGGCCACAGAGCGCGGCTTAAATAGCGGTTGTTACTCGGCGACTTGCTGCCCGCGTGGTGTAGCGGTTATCATGAGGCGTTGTCGATGCCTCGACCCGGGTTCGATTCCCGGCGCGGGCGCCTAAAAGCCACACTGAAACGGTGTTACTGGTTTACGAATCATTCTTCAATGATGAAGAATAGGCTCAATCATGCGCCCGATAGCATACCTGTTTGTACTCATTTTGATGAGTCCTATGGTTGCAGCGTGTGAAACTGAGGTGGAAAGGGCACTAAACGGCTGGTTCCCTTCTCCTACCGGCATCTCTCCTGACAAAGACGAGTCTATTCGAGAAACAACTAGAATCGCCTCAATAGGACACGAGGTTGCTCGTTTCCAATTATGGCGTGTTCTTACAGGAGTTGAACTTACCGAACGGCAGATTGCCGATGAAATAGATAGATCTATGATTGAAAATGGTTCGAATCCAGATTGGCCTTCATTCGAAACAATAGTTGCTTCGGGAGCAAATGGGGCAATTCCTCATGGTGACCCCGATAACCGGGGCGCTGGTCCTAAAATTGTAGAAGTAGGAGATGTTGTTGTTGTCGATTTAGGCGCTCGCGTTAACGACTGGGTTAGCGATGTTACTCGAACCTACATTGTTGGGGGAACAACAAATGAAACTATCATTTCTTCATACATGGCTGTCTATGATGCCCAGAATCTAACATTCCCTGTGATTGAAGCGGGGACTCCCGCGTGGGTTCCTGACGACATAGCTAGAGCTCATATTACCGAGCAGGGGTATGGGGATTTGTTCATTCACAGCCTGGGCCATGGGTTTGGAGTTTGTGTTCACGAGCCTCCTTTACTTTCAAGTGGGTCGTCGGATCCATTGTTTGGATTGAGTTATAATGAACAGCCTTTGATGGTCTATGACGCCATTACTATTGAGCCGGGAATATATCATGATGGTTGGTTTGGAATTCGTATTGAAGATGATTTCTTGGTCAATGCAGACGGGCACGAGTTCCTAACTGCAGATTTACCAAGAGATCTTGATTGGGCCATGATTATGATTGAAGATTATACGGATGAATCTGTAAAAGAAGTTGAAGGGGGAGAGGATGATTCGTCTTTCCTACCGTACCCAGCAGGTATAGTGGAAATTCTCGTTCTATCTGCAATCGTAGTAGCGATTAAGCGAGAAGAATCTGAAGAAGTCTTGTTATAATCGTGCATTACTTTGAACGAAAAAAACCCCCACCGAGAGCGAACTCTCGATGAGGGCAAAGTCCCGTTAGGGTGTATCAAATCAGATTAAAGTGAATTTCACTCGTCTGCTGGTATGAACTGGCCTGTTGCTGCAGCACCTAGACCAATGGTCATAGCTGCACCTGCAAGCCATAGATGTAGACCCATTGATGAGTCGCCATCTGGCATCATGAAGTACCAAAGAAGCATTCCAAGAAGCATTAAGCCGCCTGTGCCCCATGTTACGATCATCTTGCCCATATCTGGAATTGCATCCATTGCGTCAACACCAGCCATTGGCAGGACTAACATAAGAGTGGCCACTAAAGCACATACTATGCCTGCCCACATTCCAATGGTTCCCATTGTTCCAGCTGATGCTGAGGCGCACACGTCATCTGTGTCTTTTTGTGCATCGTCTAAAGCGTCGCCTTCTAATCCGGCATCCTTAGCGTCGGCTAAGTCTGACTCTGCATCTTCACACAGTTCTGAAAGAGACATTGTTGCAGATAATGTATCATCATCTTCACATTCTGCTTCCATGCCGTCCTCTTCATCCATGTCCTCTAGCATAGCATCACATTCGCCTTCCATCATACCTTCCATGAGTTCGGTTAAATCATAGGTTACAGCCATATTATTGAGACCATATGATACTGTCATCCCGTCCACATCTTCATCATCTTCATATTCTGCATGTAGCCAAGCGTTTCCAAGTACACCTAATATTCCGAGTATCAGGCTTACTGCCATCATACCCGCCATAATCATTCCTTTCATCTTTCCATCCATTGATTTCACATTCCTAGAGACTATTGTCTCGAATGGATTTCAAATTAACGAGTATATGAGTGTTGCACCATCTAAATGGCCGCGCGACGGTATTTCAAAGGATGTCGTGGTTGGTCACAGTACCACAAACGGTACAGTAGACATCGACTCCTTTAATGCGAGGGATTACGCCTGAAACGTCGCTTTCAGCACCACACTTGCACTTGACTTTGGTCTGCATGTCGGGGGGTAGGGGGTAGCCATTATCAATTCAGCGGCAATTAGTTTCGTACAATGTGGGCTTCTATGCAAGCATATGTATCGCTGGGAGAATACGAACGATGTGCTTCTACTGATAAGGAGATTATTTCGCAATCTGAAAATACATCACGTATTTCTATCTCAGTTTCTCCCAAATTATCTATTGGAAGAATCGCCCAGCCCCTAATAACAACTTCATGGCCTTTTCTTAATAGCCCAAGTAGATCGGGTAAATGGTCGATATAATTGTGTGGAAGATTAACCAGTAATAGGTCGCAGCATTGCCCGAGTTCGCCTGATAGATTTCTAGCGTCCCGGCATTTTGTCCAATGATCTGGAAGGTTTAGTTCGAGTAGCTTAACCGCCTCGGGATTTAGATCGCTTCCAAATATGGTGTCGACTATGTTCTCAAGTTTGGACAGGGGTACAAGAGCAGGTCCTACTCCTGCATAGGGGTCACATACCGAAATTTTCCTTCCTAGGGTTTTGGAAAGAGATGTTGCGCAGGAAATTGTTGCTGACCTTTCGTTGGCGAGACGGGGGGAATAATATGCGGCCCCTGGATCCACCCAAAACTGGTTGCCGTTTTCTTTGACTTGGGTTCGTGTTAAGTTTGAGGAGTTGTATGCAATTACCGTTAGGTCTCTTACGCGGAATTCTCCCTTTACCCCATTATCCGCGCACACAACGCGCGCATTCGTGTGTTGTTCTAGTAATGCGTTACCGATTTCTTTTGAAAATTGATTTACAGATGATGCTATCTTTACAATTATTACATCTCCAATTTGATCGTGGCTCATGGGCCAATTTGGCTCATGGGATCTGTATAGGGTAGAATCCAGGCGTTGGGTCCAATGTTTAGGAGCGCCCCTGATTGCTTCTAGATCGATTATCTCTAAATGTTCGATTTCGAAAGGGGCGGAGTCGTTCAATGCAATGGCCCTTAAATCTCCTAAATTATGAATTCCACAGCCTTCGGCAAGCCATCCTTCGTTGGCTAATCTATCTCTCCAAAGAGATGTTTCTTTGCTCGGCACGCTCAAATGGCGCATAGTCTTCGCCAAGCCCACAGGAGCAAGTGGTTTGAGGATGGCGGCTGGTTTGGTACTAATTGGAATTGGTCCCGGTGGCATCGATGGTATGACTCGTGCTGCGATTAGCGCTGCAAAAAATGCCGATCATCGGCGATATGAGGCGTATACTGCTTTGTGGAGTGCCGAAGACATCTCTCAGCTCGAAATAGAGATCGGTGAAATTCATCGCGTTATGAGGCCAGAGGTCGAAGATCCTGTTGAATTACTTGCTCTTTCGAAAGAAAGTGTGGTTGCGCTACTTGTTGTCGGAGACCCGTTGCAGGCAACCACGCATGTAGACTTGCAATTACAAGCAGAAGAGGCAGGGGTTGAGTGTACTGTAATTCATGGCGTTTCCATTACAGGGCTTGTAACTGGCGCCGTTGGTTTGTCGAACTATCGTTTCGGAAGACAAACGACTCTCACGTATCCTTACGGGGGCTGGGTTGCAACATCGCCATTAGAAGTTATAGCATTAAATCGAATTCAAGGACTCCACACATTGGCCTTGTTGGATTTAGACCCCACGGGTGAAGGCACGGGGGGTCAAAAGCCAATGCAGCCAGCAGATGCTGCTAGTGCTATGGTGGGTATGGCTGAAAAGCTAAGTAAAAACATTAGTGAAATGCAGAATGATTCACCTCTCTCGGCGTTAAAGGTTCATGCTTGTGAAGAAATTTGTAAAGATTTTGCTTCGTTAATGGTGGTGCTCTGTAGTGACATGGGCACGTCTAACCAATCTATTTCTTATCTTTCAATTGAGGAATTGGCGAGTGGGCCCCCTGGTGGCCTTCACTGCCTTGTGATACCTGCTGAACCTAGTGATGTTGAGCTTTCAGCACTAAGGCGCTGGTCGAAGAAGTGAACAGGGGAAGACTCCTCCGCGAGGTTGATGGCGGGCCCTTCTAAGGTTGAATTTCCTGGAAAAAAGAAGCAGCGTATGCGTATGCGTGGTACGAAACAGGCCAATTCAGATACTCAAAGGCGGTTGAGGAAAAATCTTGATCGCCTCTTAGAAGAAGGGGAGGTCTTACTTCCCGCTATGACTTGGAATGGTAAATTGAAATGGGGTAGGACTGACCCTGTAACAAAAACACTACGCGACTTAAGAAAAATTCTCGATAGACGCAATGACACAGGATGGTTAGCAAAAAGAATGATGGCGAAGCGGGGCGATGGTGTTGGTAAGGCGTTCGCTGGCTCATTATTAGCTGCGCATGATGAAGAGATTTCTTTGGTTGGAGATTACAGCCATCAGTCGTTTGGTAAAGCATCGTTTGTCCGTAAAGGCGATGGTAAAGTTGCATATCAAGCAGGAATTCAGAATTTTCATATGCCTACTCTTAGAATGCTACCGTGGGAAGATCATGCGCGAAGAGGTTACTTCTTCTTCTCTTGGCGTGGCGGTTTTGTATGCAGCGGCCCCGTCCCTACGATCCCCGATGGATGGCTCGATGATGTGTTGGAACGTTCTCGCTTTGATTTCACGAATGAAGGAAATATATGGGCGACGAAGGGATTAGATTTTGAAAGTATTTCTAATAATGAAATGACAGGCAAGGGATATTTGCTGATGAATTTCAATAATGGGGACAAGGTTGCTATTGGTTTCGATAAATTAAGTACTGTAAAAGGAAAGACTTCGTTTATTCATGACCTTGCTCTATCGATGCTCCCCCCTAACCTCTCTACGGTAATGGAGCCTGATGCGATTTGGTATCCAGAAGGTGCTACTATGAGTTCCACGCGAGATTCTCTTGACCGGGTTTTAGATGCGTGGATTGGCCTTACTCTTAACGAAGGTTCTATCGCTAAAAGAGTGAAGATGGCAGTTTTACATCACCTTGATGATGGTTTTATTGTTGGTGAAAAGTGGTTTGATACTGCAGAGGCTGCTGTTAAAGAATTGAATGGGTCTGTTGCTGAAAAGGAGCTTGCTTTGAAATTAATGATTTCTGCCGCTGGTTCTGGAATCCGTATATCTCAGCGCGGAGGAGTTCAGGAAAGAGAAGGGGATGCTTTGGAAATTTCTGCTACCTCTTGTAATGACGTTCTTTCATCGCTATGGGAAGAGCATGGGCTTGAAGGATTGAAAGAAATTGGAATCGAAGATGAAGAAGCCGAGGAGCTTTGGTCACTACAATGTACCAAAAAGCGAGCATTTGGTAAATTCCTAAAGGATATTGAATCTCAAAGATCTAAGGTTGGAATAATACAGAAATTTCCTTACCGGGCGGGTAAGGTTCCTGGCCCTGTCGGAATGATACATGATTTGACTGTACGTGGGCTAGTAGATGGCCTGGGTAAGGCCGAGAAAGATGCGCTTTCAAAGAAAGGTGATATTGATGCCGAGGCTTCGTCTTGGGCTTGGCTAGTGGCCTCGGGTAAATCGACTGGCCAAGAGTGGCAGTTTTCTTCAGATGCAAGAGAGCGCGGGGGCGCCTGGAGTCATGCCGCAATAGGGGTTTGGAAAGCGGGCCAATCACTAGTTGAAGGTGATGATGTAGACTACATGGGTGCGCTTGAAACGTTGAGGGCTGCTTGTGGTCAAATTGAGCCGCTGCCGTAATCACAGATTGTTCAAAGCGTTTGAAATATCAGACCAAAGGTCTTCTACGTCTTCGATCCCGATTGAAATCCTAACGAAGCCTGCTCCGAGACCTGCTGCAATTCTAACGTCTTCTGGAATACCCATGTGGCTTGAATTGAATGGGCATTCTACTAAACTCTCAACGCCGCCTAAACTGGTTGCTTCAAAAATAATTTCAAGACCGCGCATGAATTTCAAAGCTGCTGCATCTCCTCCTTTGACGGTGAATGCAATCATGCCGGTTCCTTTTGGAATAATTCGCTTTGCCAGCGAATAATCCTGGTGCGAGGTAAGGCTTGGGTGATGGACAACATCGATTAATTCGTGGGATTCTAAGCGTTTTGCAATTTCTTCTGCGTTTGAACAGTGTATTGGCATTCTAGCTGCCAGTGTCCTAATTCCTCTTTCCAGGAGGTAACAATTGTGAGGGTCTGGAGATCCTCCGAAGTGAACCTTTTTCATGAACATAGTAGCGATTAGGTCTGCTCTTCCGACCACTGCTCCCCCGATAATATCTGAGTGTCCGCCGAGGTATTTCGTGGTGGAATGGATTACTAAATCTGCTCCCATGGTAATCGGCTGGCAGCCCCAGGGGGATGCGAATGTATTGTCTATAATTAATAGCAAATCGTGGCGCTTTGCGATTTCAGACATTGCTTCAATATCACAAATTTTAATCACAGGATTTGTAATTGTCTCGATGTAAAGAATTCTTGTGTTTTCTTGTATCGCTGCTTCATATGAGGCTGGGTCCTGCATATCGGCCATAGTAGTAGAAATCCCAAATCTTGGTAGCTCTTCGGTCATCAAGCCATAAGTTCCCCCATAGACATCAGAACTGGCTACAATGTGATCGCCTTGAGATAATAATCCCATTAATGTAGTAGATATTGCAGCCATTCCGCTTGCAAATAATTCCCCGTCTTCTGCGCCTTCTAATGCACATATTTTTTCGACTACTGCTTCTGAGTTGACACTCGATAGCCTTGCATAGAGTAGTGTGTGTTGCGCACCTGCTGCCCAACCCGCATATCTCTCATCGGTTAGTTTGTAGGTAGAGGATTGGAAAATGGGGGTGTTGACTGCTCCGTCAATATGTCGTGTCCCTGCGTGTACTGCTTTTGTTGAAAATTTACTTTTGTCGGACATCGTCATCTCCAAACCACTGTTTACGACTATCCTTCATGAACAATTCGCTTAAAATAAAAACCGGTTGTCGGAAAATACCTTGCTTTCCACTACATTATCCGTCATTATGACGGAATCTTTGATAATACGAGGGTTATTCGTCTGATTATGAAACTAGATGCTAACGATTTGAAGCTCATCGAACTTCTGAAACAAGATTCTCGGGCATCGGTAACGTCGATTGCAGAGTCTATGGGAATTGCAAGAGTCACTGCTCACGATCGGATGATTAGGTTGCAGCGCGAGGGTATTGTACGCCGTTATACAGTAGATATTGATGCGAAGGCGTGGGGTTATGATTTACGGGCGTTTATTTTTGCACGGTGTGATAGTGGCAATATCGACAGGCGCGATGTTGCACAAAAATTGTGTACTTTGCCTTACGTTGTGAGATGTAACGTCGTTGCAGGCGATTGGGATTTGTTGATTGAGGTTGTAAGTCCATCCATGGACTCGCTCGGGGATGCGATTTTAGATGGGTTGTCAAAGGTTGGAGGAATTGCAAGTACGCAAACTATGGTTTCGTTCTATGATTACTCCGGGCCAGCCTCTTCGTTGAGATGATTTTCATCACCGCGGGATTCTCCTAGCTCTACAACTATATTTCCAATCAAAAGCAAAAGGCCCATGGCAAGCCATATTGAAACCGAGACCATGCCCTCGTACCAACCATATATTGTCGCCCACACTGGTTCAAATGAATAGATGATTGCAGCGTGTGTAGGATTGAGATACTTTTGAAATGCGTTTAGCATCAAGATGCAGGCAAGAGAGCCGAATAGCCCCAGGCACAATAATGGAAGCACTACACCCTCGTGCCAAGCAATCTGTGCTACGGCAAATCCTCCTGAAGAAACGAATCCAATTGTTAGTGCACCCACTACTAAAACAGCAAAAGAAGTAGAGGTTACCGCTAGTGGATCTAGCTTTTTTGTTATCGAATCAGTATAGATAATGTGGAGTGCAAAGAAAAACGCACACATTACTGTAAGGATTTCTCCCCGTCCCCATACAATATGGGGGGGGCCGTCGATGAAGCCTGCCCCAAGAGTGGCTAGCAATACCCCTCCTACCATCAATCTAGTTGGTTTTCTATCACTAATTTTAACAGATAACAAGGCAGTAAATACAACATAAAGCGATGTCAAGAATGCCGATACCGAGGGGGTAACTGAGTCTATTCCTATCATTTGTAATACGAAACCAACCAACATCAGACCGCCGAGTACAAGTCCGCCTTTCCAGTCCTCTTTCGAGGTTAGGGCTTTTCTTGCCCTACTCGAAAACGGCAACAGTGCAATAAATGCAATTAGAAATCTTGAAGCTACGATAATTCCGACGACGCCTGCAAGAGAATATGTTTTTAATTCCGGGCCCAGAGAATTCATTGCTTGCTTCATCCAAACAAACGTTCCACCCCATAAGAGTGTAACAAAAAATAGGCCAATAGCTGCTTGCCGCCTTGTGACCATATTGGTGCGCTCATCAGGATTGTTTTTGATGATGGCGGTGGCAGGCATTGGCTCTTTTGTTTGATGCGATTCTTTCTTTAATGCAAGAACGCTCTTGTGCTAGGTGGTGTGTGACCGATATATGGCGGAGGGGGTGTTTTGGGATCAGCCCATCGAAACCGGAGAAATTCCGCCTTCGGATTCAGAATTTGACTGTATTGTTGTAGGGGGCGGGCCCGGAGGTTCTGCTGCTGCATCGTACCTTGCGATTGAAGGAAAGCGAGTTTTACTAATCGAAAAGGGAGTTTGGCCGCGAGATAAGGTGTGTGGTGATGCTGTTGGCGGTAAATCTCTCGGACATGTTAGCGCCCTAGGTGTAAAGGCAAAGCTGGAAAAAACCCCTCATTTCAGAGTTACCGGGATTGTGTTTTCTTCACCAAATGGTAGTGAAGTAACCGTTCCACTTCCAGAAAGTGATGTTGAAAAAATGGAAGCAGGTTACTCCCTCCCTAGGCAACAATTCGATTGGCTTCTCTTTGAAAGGGCTACTGAATTGGTTCTCGAAAACGGTGGCTCTGTGATCCAAGGGGCTGCTGTTACAAACGTTCATGACGACAACGGTTCGATTACTGGTGTAGAAATCGGCATCGGTGGTAAACGGGGCGAAATTCGAAATTATAGCGCCCCTTGGACTATTGGGGCCGGAGGCTATCAGTGTCCTGTTGCAAGAAAGATTGTCAAAGATTTAGCAAAGGAAGAATTAGTCGATAAAATGCACTACTGTGGCGGTTATCGTGAATATTGGTCTGGCGTGAAGGGTTGTGAGGGAGATGCAGGTAATATCGAAATTCATTTTGTAGACAGTATCATTCCTGGTTATTTTTGGTTGTTCCCGCTTGGGGGCGGCAAAGTCAATGTTGGAATCGGGATGGTTCTTGGTCTAATGGATAAGCAAAAGAAAAAATTGAAGCCTCTACAAGCCGATGTAATTGCAAACCATCCACTTTTCAAAGACCGTTTTGCTGATGCTGAAATGATCGCTGGCACTGGAAAGGGGTGGCAATTACCTTTCGGAAGTCCAAGGAAAGGAGAGGTGAATCAGCCGCGCCGAGCCTTTGCTCCCGGCGCTTTACTCATAGGAGATGCTGCTAGTTTGGTTGACCCTTTCTCTGGAGAAGGTGTTGGTAATGCTCTTGTTAGTGGAGAAATGGCTGCAAAACATGTTATTGAAAATATTGGAGGGGTCGCTTACCAAGAAGAATTGTGGGCAGCGCTAGGCCCGGAACTTACAAATTCTTACAAGATGCAAAAGATGAGCCGGAGGAAGTGGCTTCTGAATTGGTTTGTTGGGAAAGCTGGTCGTAAACCCGTGATACAGGAAATGATGACGGAAATGATCGCTAGTAAGGAAGCGCAAGAAAATCTTCATTCAAAGTGGTTCTTGGTGAAGACGCTGTTGTTTTAATTGGTGATAAAATGGATAAAGGATTGTCTGGAGTTAAAGCTGTTTTCTTAGATTTAGACGGTACTATTTACCTTGGTGGAAATTTAATTCCTGGGGCATTAGAATTCTTATCTAGGTGTCAAGAACAAGGTATACGTCGTTATTTTTTATCTAACAATTCTTCTAAATCGGTTGAACAATATGTTGCTAAATTAAGCGCAATGGGTATCCCTTGTAATCAGGATGATGTATTGCTCTCAACTCATGATTTACTATCATGGCTTAAACAAGAGAACATTACCAGAACCTGGGCTATTGCAACCACAGGAATGTGCCAAATGATGGCGGATGCGGGCATTAGTACTGATGATGAAAATCCACAATTTGTTGTTTTGGGCTATGATACTGAAATTAACTATGAAAAAATCTCAACCGCTTCTATTCACATGCACAGGGGTGTTCCTTTAGTTGCTAGCCACCCTGACATGGTCTGTCCTTCTCCAGATGGCGGTTTACCAGACGTCGGTGCTTATCTTGCAATGCTCAAAGTGACAACCGGTCATGATCCTGTACATATTACTGGTAAACCAAACCCCGGTATGATAATGCATAAAATCGAAGAGTTGGGCCTTTTACCCTCTGAGTGTGCAATGGTGGGTGACCGCCTCTATACTGATATGGAAATGGCCATACAAGCAGACTGCGTTTCGGTCCTAGTGCTCTCAGGAGAAGCAACCCGCTCAGATTTATCTGAATCCGGAAAAACGGTTAGTGTGGTTGTTGAATCGGTTGATGAATTGCTGAGGTGAAAAATTGGGTCGGTTTGGAGAATTCCTCTCTCGGAGGATGCGTTTTGATCCTGAGGGGCATGTTGTCTCGGGCCGCTTAGCAGAGTTCCGTTTAATGAAACTAACAAATGCTGTTGCGGGCTCAGCTTTGGTTTTGGAAGGAATTAGAATCCCAGATCCTGAAGAAGGGGGGCGGCGTGAAATCGACATGGTAATCGCAACTGGGGATGAAATTTTATTCGTTGAACAGAAACATTGGTCGGGATCGTTTACGATTACAAGCGAGGGGCGCTTTTTCCAACAACGAAAAAACGGGTCTACACTAATGCACAAAGATATCGTGTCCTGGACTGCCAGAAAGGGAGATATTTTGTGTGATTTACATGAAAATAGAACCGATAAAGAAGCCCCTCCGGGAAGAACTGTTTTGGTATTTTCAAATAAAAATCTTGAATGGGAAAGGCTTCCTGATGAGGTTCCAGCCGAAGCTTACGATGAAATGGGGTTTATCGAAATGGTTCAAAATATGAAAAAAACACCCCCTTCCAAAGAACTGCGTGAAACCCTGATGGGTTTTGGCACCTGGGATACAATTCACCTAAATGGGGGGATGAGTGTCTTTGGAGATATTCTGAAATATCCGTTTGAAAAGAAAAGTTGTTCGATTGAACACACTGGGTTGTTAGGACTTATAGTGGGTCCAAAAAGCAGATTGTCTTCAGGACAGGTTGTGACTGACCAATCTGGACCGCTTATCTCTATTGTAGGAGAAGATGGTTCGCGCGTTATTCCGTTTGCAAATATCGCAAAAATAGAATTTAGTAACCCGAGGGCTGAGTGGGGCTGATGTTAGAAATAATTGGATTTTCGGCGGGGGTTTTAGGTATCATAGCATGGATTCCCCAGGTTAAAACCGTCTGGATTGAAAAGCGGCACGATGGGGTGTCTCTACCTACATTTGCTGTTGTTGCTCTAGCACTAACTCTGTGGTTAATCTATGGAATTATAGATGGATCTAATGCTATTATTTACAGCAATTTAGCAGCATTACTGATGATTTTATCAGTAATTATAGGCGTAGTAAAAATTAGAACAGGTCTTGATCCTTAAGCGGATTTTGTTGTTGAAATAATTACTGCTCCGATTTTATACGGGTCTCCGTTAGAAGAAGGGCGGCGGTCTTCAAGACGCCCTTTCCATCCATCATCGATTGTTGAAATTGGGATTCTTATCGATGCTCCTCTGTCGGAGATTCCATATGAAAATTGATCGAAGGCTTGAGTTTCATGCAGGCCGGTTAAACGCATTTCATTGTGTGCTCCATAAACGTCCATATGTTTCTTGATATTCTTTCCAAACGCTTCGCAGATTTTGGTAAATACTTCTTCCTTGCCGCTTTCACGCATTGCTGTATTTGAAAAATTAGCATGCATACCAGAACCGTTCCAATCGCCCTGAACTGGTTTTGGATGATATTCGATATAATACCCGTAATCTTCTGTTAGTCTATCTAAGAGGTATCTGGCAACCCATAGTTCGTCACCAGCTCTTTTAGCCCCTTTTGCAAAGACTTGGAATTCCCACTGTCCACAAGCAACTTCTTGGTTAATTCCTTCGAAGTTTATTCCTGCTTCTAGGCAGAGGTCGGCGTGTTGTTCAACGAATGCACGGCCGTGAGTATTTTTTCCTCCAACCGAACAATAGTACAGGCCTTGGGGCCCAGGGTATCCACCCATTGGGAATCCTACGGGGAGTTGTGTTTCTGCATCCATAATGAAATATTCTTGCTCGAATCCAAACCAAAAATCTTCGTCGTCGTCATCAATTGTTGCCCTTCCGTTACTAGCATGAGGAGTTCCGTCTGCATTCATAACTTCACACATCACAAGATATCCTGCGATTCTATCGGGGTCTGGGAAAATTGCTATCGGTTTTAACAAACAGTCTGAATCTCCTCCTTCGGCTTGACGTGTTGATGATCCGTCAAAGCACCATACTGGGCATTCTTCTAAAGTTCCTTCAAAATCATCACGAACTAATGTTTTACTTCGCATGTTTTGTGTCGGTTTGTATCCATCTAGCCAGATATATTCCAATTTTGATTTCATGGTTATCGTGCGGACGGTAGTGAGTACAGTATATTATTAAATCGCCCACTATTGATTGTTTATTGTGTTGCGTTTATTCATTATTTTTTATATTTTTTAATCATATGAGTAACTATTACACTTATTTATGATTGTGATATTGTGCAACTGCACTTCGATTGGTGCCGAATTGTGCAATCGTTCAATTGTTGGATTTCAATTGTTGGCGGCCTCAGAATTCTGCGGGGTAACGAGAATATTGGATCCATCTCTACTAATTTGTGGGAATGAGAATGTTCCTCCGTTGACATTGACTGGGCAGGTATTACCACATGCTGGTGCGAGGTAGTCCTCGCCGGTTTCGGTTAGAACTAATTTGATGCCGTGGCCTGCTGGTAGAATTGCATCTATGCCCTGGAATTCCATAAGCATCACTAGACTTTGTCCAGGGAACACGGTTTGTGGATCGTATCCTCCTGCATGGTATCGAATATCCATTGTGGCGTGGCCCAGTCTTAGTCCGGTTTCTGCGTCTTGTAATTCAGCAAAAATTTGCCCCCCGTCCATTGATGCTGATACGTCGAGGTGTAGTGTTGGTAACCCTGCAATATGCATGTCTTGTGTGAAGCCGGCACAAGTGAACGTGACCGTTTGCTGCCCCCCTCCAATAACTGAAGTTCCGCCCACGCTGCTCCCTTGCTGATCACAATTGGCTAGATCGAGCATCTCCCATGTTGCATCTTGTGGGGGCCATAATTCTTCGATTCGCCACTCTCCGTCATTTCTCTGAATTTGTGCATGATTGTCGGGCTTTGGGCCGACTCCTTTCAGATAGTATTCGAACCACTCGAATAGGTCTTGTCCCCAGTCCCAGCGGGTCATGTTGTGAATAGCTTCTCCGCCATATCCGGAATCTTGTGCATTGTGTTTCGTCCATTGGTCGGGATAATTGTGCTCCCATTGGCCAAGCATTCCCCGGACATCATATCCTGCTGCCGAATAATCGAGGTACCAATTAGTCCCTGGGGGGCCCCCAAATACTTGGTGTGGATCTACGTTCCAATCCTGCATACCTTGAACCCAATAGATACTGCCGTTGTAGGTTTCCAGTGCCTTGTCGATATGGCTACGTTCATCGTAATAATTGTCCATATATGGATCTAATTCACCTAGGCCATAACGCGTGGGCCCAGCGAGGAATCCTTCGACTACATCCCCGCACATGTTATCGAGATCGTCGCCATCATAATCTAGGATACTGCCTCCATAGTTGGAATGCATTACTTGGCTTCTTGCCTCGGCGCTACCGTTCTTGTAGAGTAGTGGTGCGAGAGCGGTGGTGCCTGAAATTGGCACGATTGTTTTCAGATGAGAACTCCCTTGTGCGGCTGCTTCCCAAGCGGTTGCGCCCTCGTAAGATTTACCATAGATTGCAACGTTTCCATTGCTCCAGTTTTGTTGGCCGAGCCACTCAACCGCGGTGTGGATACTCAATCCTTCGCCATCGCCACGATAGTCGAAACAGCCCGTACTATCTTCTGTTGCAAAGACTGCCACCTGTGCTAAAGCGTAGCCGTGGGGGATGAAATTGTCGTAGATGAATTCGCCACGGCCCCCGCCAACCATGTTTGTAGGCGAGGATTCGTCACCAGGGGACCCATACGAAAAGTAAGGGCTGATGATAGCAATAACAGGGACTTGTTCGCCTGCTTCTGTATTCGAAGGGAGCCAGTATGAGAGGTGGACATTTGCCGAATTGGGGCCCCCTTCCCAAACACCTGTTGTATCAACCTCGATGTTTGCTTCCTGAACATCTAATGCAGTATGTGGTCCTTTTTCTAAAACCATTGAATAGGTCCCATTCCATTCCCAATCTAAGAATTGGCGATCGTTAATATTCGGATAAAATTCGATATCTGGCTCTTTTTCGGATTCTTCTTCACTGCCGAAACATCCCGATAATGATGTCAATAAGACAAGCGCTGCAAGAAATACCGCCTTGTCCATTAATCCGTGGAGGTAGGCATATGCCAAGAATGTGATTGTTTGTAGTCTAAACAAAAATTACCCGAGGATACAATGAATAGCGTTGGCGTTATCCCCTAATATGGCAGTTCTAGTAACTGGTGCTTCGGGTTTTATTGGATCGCATGTTGTCTTAGAATTGAGTAGAAGGGGCTACTCTGTTCGAGCAGGAATGAGAAACTTGGAGTTCTCTAGTATTTTTTCCGAACATGATAATGTTGAATGTGTAAAAATGGATTTGTTTGATATTGATTCCCTAAAAAATGCAGTTTTAGGATGTGAGGATGTGATACATTGCGCTGCTGCTTTGTATGTTGGTGCGAAGGATGTGAAACGTGATGTTGTCGACCCTTCGGTTATTGGTGTTGAAAATCTATGTTCGGTAATGGATGATGTAAAACGAATAATCCATACTTCTTCGGTTGCTGCAATTCGTTCAACTAAATTTAAAAATGGCCAGATATTTACGAATCAAGACTGGTGTGATGATGCAACCATCTCTTCAAACCCCTATGGGCTTGCTAAAGCTGAAGGTGAGCGTTTGATTCGTTTGTGGGCAGAAAACAAACCGGTCCGTCTAGTTACGATTCACCCTTCTATTGTGTTCGGACCAATTTTACATCAGCGGCATGAAGGGGGTTCGATGTCTTACCTCAAACATTTTGTTAAAGGCCCTCCTTTTGTTCTCGATGTTCATGTAAATTTTGTAGATGTAAGGGATGTTGCTTGTGCACATGTCAATGCATTAGAAATGGGAGACGATCGTTCTAGGCATATCATCCACAAAGAAGGAATGTGGATGAGAGAGATGGGTAAATCGCTTACATCCATTACTGGGAAAAAATACGCTACGAGAAAACTTCCACGATATTTGGCGTATATTCTGGCGGTTTTTCATCCAAAACTCTCGGTTAAACGACTGAGGGGTACGTTAGGTACTCACGTAGGGTATGATGTCGGTGATTCTTTTTGTGAGCTTTCACTCCCGAATTATGAAATTGAGAAAACCCTTGTCGATTCTATTGCATCATTAGTAGCGCAAGATTGAACGGTTCTCACTGTTTGCCTTTGGTTATGGCGAGCGAGGTATGGGGTGAGCGTTGGTCAAATTCTACTTCTGAAATCGCTCGTCGCTATATGGAAGTTGCCGCTAGAAAACAAAGTCTGGTTTGCTTGGCAGCGGACCGTAGGACAATGGCTGGTCTTTTCGACTTGATCGAGTCGGTTGGCCCGTATATTGCTGCTCTCAAAACACACGTCGATTTGGTTGATGATTGGAATGCGAAGGCTTGGCAGGAGTTTTGTTCCCAGGCCAGTAAGGCAGACTTGTTAATTTTCGAAGATCGTAAATTCGCAGATATTGGTAAGATAAGCAGGGATCAGATGGCTGGTGCTTACGATATTAGAAGTTGGAGTGATTTGGTTACAGCCCACTTAATTAGCGGCCCGGATATTGTAGATGGTTTGCAGGCTGGTTGGAATGACGTTGGCCGGAATGGAGGGGTCCTCCTTCTGGCTCAAATGTCTAGTCGTGGAAATTTACTAAATCCAAAATATACTAAGGAAGTTGTCGCCAAAGGACGGAATCACGAGGGTGTTTTTGGATTCATAGGCAATGGTTCAAGGCCGGAAGAGTTGATTGAATTGCGATCTGCTGTTGGTAACTCGAAGATGATTTGGACCCCAGGGGTTAACTTGTCCGTAGGTGATGGTGAAATGGGACAGCGTTATGGTGACCCGAGAGAAGCGATTCTTGCAGGTTCGGATTGTATCATTGTAGGAAGTGGCATTCATCGCGCTGATAACCCCGGAGTTGCTGCAAAAAACTACGCGTCTGCTTCGTGGAATGCTCTGGTTGAGAGGGGATCATGAGTTCTGCAGCCATCGTATGGATTGTTACGATTCCGATTGTAATTGGAATTGGTTTGTTCATATGGTTTGTATGGGAAAATAATAGAAAGTTAGATTCCAGAATTAGAAGTGGTGATATTAGCCTACTTTCTTCGTCTTCTTACAAGATTTCAGAAGTTATCCGTGCTCCTGCTGGAAGTAGGGTTGAAAAAGCAACTGCTTTGGTTGCACCCCAAGGAATGCAGGGTTATATTCGACAAAGGTTACCAGATGGGCGTATTGCCCTTGTTCCTGTTGTGACGGCTCCGCAACCTATCAGATTGCACCAGTCGACCATGCATACCAACCAGCAACACCGAGAGTAGTAAACAGTAGAAGTACTACCAAGAGTCTTTTTGTTTTACTAGATCTTTTCTGAGGCTGAATTTGTTCAGCCATAGGAAGGGGATTAATTGGTAGAGGAAGAGATATTTCGGGAAGGGGTGGAAGTTCTATGTCCTCTTCGACCTCAATTAGTTCTTCAACCGGGTGGATATTGTCTAAATCTTCAAGCCCGGGTGCTTCTGGAATAGGCCCTAATACAAGATGCCATATGGATTCTATCGAGGCTGCAGTAATTGGCTTTTCAACCCACCCAATCGCACCTGCTGAGTGTGTTGCATCGTGAGCGAGTTGGGCCTGGCGCTTTGGTGCACAAAACAAAATTCTACAATCTTTCCCGTGCTCTCTCATTTCCAAAGCAGCAAGATGGCCGTCCATAGAAGGGATGTCTAGAGACATGACTACTAATTCGGGATCTAATCGGATGTATTCATCTACCGCTTTATCGCCATCATCACAAGTTACAACATTGAATTCTCTCTGTCTAAATATTGTAGAAAGCCTGTGTAATGACATTTGGTTATTGTCAACTAAGAGCACCGTTGGTGCTTCTTCGTCATCAACATCTGTTACTCGGGACATGGCTAACAGAGTGTGTGAATTACTTCATACTGATGAAACAACCGCTCTAAATTAGCATTAATGCTCATTCTTCTTCGTCTGAGATAATTTCCACGGGACCTTCTTGGGGGTTTGTGAATGTCTCTCGGACCGCTTCAGATTCGGCAACTTGGTCTTCTAGTTCGCGTTGTCTTGCTGGTGCTTTTACAAATTGGAGTTGTAATTCGGAAATAATGCCGTTTAGCATTGTGTTTTCTTTTGGATTTAGATTCCCTGTCGTTTTTGTTTTAAGCATAGATAGGGTGTCGATGGCCGCCTTGGTTTCACCAAGATTGTAATGAGCTCGTCCTTCGCTATCAGGTAGTAGCCCCATGTGCATCATGGCGCTACGTTGAATCATGTGAACTAATTGAAAGAGATGTGTGCTGATTTCATCATCAAAAAAATCGTTTGCCATAATAATTCCTCACTCAAATAATTGTTCTAATAACCAATCGGGATCGAATTGTATCAAATCAGTATACTCTTGCCCAACACCACATAGGACAACTGGTCTGCCAGTAGCATGAGCGATTGAAAGGCCTGCTCCCCCCTTTGCATCGGTGTCTAATTTAGTTAGGACCGCCCCGTCAAATTTCAATAATTCTTGGAAAATTCTCGCTTGATCTACTGCATCGTTTCCAGCTAAAGCGTCTCCAACAAACAGCGTTAGGTGTGGGTTTGCAACTCTTCGGACCTTCTCAAGCTCCGCCATTAGATTTGATTTGTTTTGCATTCTCCCTGCAGTATCAACTAGTACAACATCGATATTTTTCGCAGCGGCTGATTCTATTGCGTCTCGGGCGATGGCTGCTGAATCGCCACCTCTTTGAGATGAAATACACCGGATGTTTAGTTTCTCACAATGTGATTCTAGTTGTTCGATAGCCCCTGCCCTAAATGTGTCTCCAGCAGCCGCGATAACGGTTTTACCCCGCTGCTGTAATAGGTGGGCTATTTTAGCAACTGTAGTTGTTTTACCTGTGCCGTTAACTCCGACAAACATAATCACAACAGGGGAGTCGCCGGCTTCGATAAATTTCTCTATACTTTCGAAAAAGTCCCAGTATCCCGCCTGTAATATACTTCGCAGCGCCCTCTTGAGGGCTGCTTCGAGAACCTTTGATAGGTCCGCTCCCTTTCGCAACCTTTGTCCGATAAGGTTCTTGTGAAGGGCAGACATTACTGTAGATACCGCGTCTGATGAAATATCAGATTCTAACATAATCCATTCAAGCTCTTCCATGAGATTTGACAATGCTTCGCTTTGTTTAATCACGCGACCGCCGGTTTCTACAACCCCTCCTCCGAGATCGATGGTTACCCCTTCCTCTTCTTTAGAGCCGGAGCCGCCGATTGGTGCTGCTTTAACTTCAACCAATTGTCTCCCTGTAGTTGTTCGCATCATATGGAGGTCTACTTTTGCTCCCGAGAGGCGGGTTACTTCTTTTCCTCCTCTTTTTTTGAGTTCTTTTGCTTGGGTTTTACGTTGGGTTGATTCCCTCTTAGCTTGTTTAGCTAGTATTTTCTTTTCTTTGCGGGATAGTTTTGTTGGTAGAACATAATCGTCCTCATCATCATCCCACTCTTCCCACTCGTCTTCTTTCTGAGTTGGTAAAACCAATTCTTCTGATTCGTCTAAATCTTCCCACTCTTCGTTTTTGGAAATAGGAATCTCTTGGTGTTGGTTGATGGCTTCTATCGCTTCTTCCGAGCCTTCTTCTGCCGATAAGGAGGATGTGTCGGCCTCTGATGCAGCGGCGTGTACCTTTTTTCGGAATTTATCAAAAAGACCCATTTTCTCACCTAATCATCCAATGTTAATTGGTTTCCAAGACCTCTCCTTCTGCGGCGAGACTGGGGTTCGGAAACATCAGGTGTTTCTTCGACAATGGTTTCTTTCTCTGTTGTAATTTCTTTAGCCGCCTGTTCAAATGTTGATGCTAGCTCTTTTATTCGCTCAGATAGAGTTGTGGCGTCGGCTTCGAATTGGTCCTTCAAGTCGGTTAAATCAGAAAGGCGTTTGGTTACGATTTCAGCAGCGTTTTCTGGTGTGCTTTCACCAAAAATACCACTACCAAAATCAACAATTGTTGTTGCGCCCTTGGGTATAGGAACCATAACTCCAGCCCCAAGTGGAATGTGACCACTTGAACCAGTAGATAGGGCGACTAGGGCCTGTCTTGTATCGTCGTGTTCCAGTTGAACTGCTTCGATTCTATCTATCTGGATCTGGATCTCTTCGAGCCGTTGCCTATTCATATCAACTAAGCGGGCCATTCGTTGAAGTTCGCTTGAGTCAACCATGCCTCTCACCCAATGGGAGTCGCCTCTCCATCAAGAACCCGACGATTGTCGAAGTTCACTCTTCCTCGGAAGCCGGAGCAATTGGTCCGCCGGCTGCAGCAATCTGTTCTCGGAATGCATTCAGTACGCGTGCCTCTGAAGATGTGCGCGGGTCTATTTCTGAAACGGATTCTATCGAAATGGTGCGGCGGTTGGCTTTATGGCGCGAACCGATTATGGAATAACAACGGTGTTCTGCGTCGTCTGCTGACTCTGCAACGAGGTCGATGTTGAACTTCTGTCGTTGGCTGCCAAATGGGGCAGTACCGGATATACGGAAGGCTTGCATATTGCCGCCGACCTGTAAATGTGTCTTAAACGCGCTGGCGCGACCGCTTTTGCCTGAAGGTTCAATCGTGATGTGGTTTTCAGGGGTTTTATGCGGGTTGTACTAGTACTGGTATTCCTGCTAATAATTGCGCCGCTGTCTAGCGCTTCTGTTTCTTCTGAAGTGATGAGTATTGAGGGTGATGATTCCTTTTTAGGAGCATTGAATGGCAGTGGTGTTGTAATCGCCGTTGCAGATACCGGGATTGACCTAGACCACAGTTGTTTCAGGAACTCGATTAGTGAAGTGGGTGTCCCTGGTGATTCTCATCGTAAGGTAATATTGCTGAATGATACGATTGATGATTGGGATAATCAGGGAGACCAGCAATTCAAGCACGGAACACACATTGCAGGAATTCTTGCATGTGACTCCGTTGATGGTAATGATGATCTTCGTTCAATGTCGAGCGGTGCAAAATTAATTGTACAGGATATTGTTGATTCTACCGGTTGGTCCCCCCCTGATAATGTGGCTAGTTTGCTGGCAGAAGCTTCGGCGAATGGTGCGGTGATCAATTCTTGGTCGTGGGGTGATAATTCAATCAACTATACCGATAGAAGCAAGACTATTGATGAATGGACTGTTGAAAATCCTTGGTCTTTGGTTTTCATAGCGCCAGGAAATAGTGGAGGTATGATGTTAGAGCCTTCAAATGCATATAACGTCGTATCTGTAACCGCAAGTGATTCTAATGAAAATGGGAGTGTTTGGCCTTCTAGTTCTCATGGGCCAGATGTTAATGGCCGTCGCGGGACGCTGGTTTCTGCGCCCGGAGTAGATGTTGTTTCGGCTAAAGCGGATGGTTTGGTTGATAGTATGAATAATGGTACTTATGCAATGACTGGGACTTCCATGGCCACTCCAATGGCCGCATCGTTTACTGCGGTTTTACAGCAAATGGTTGAAGAAAAGGAGGGTTATACTCCTTCTGCGCCTTTACTGAGGGCTTTGTTAGCGTCATCTGCAGAACCACTTACTGGTGGTAATCCAGATTACATCCAAGGTTATGGCCGTCCTAATTTGGATTCATTTAGCGATGGTGTTTTTGTTCATGACTCCTATGCAGTAGAAGATTGGCAAGAAATAATTTCCTCCCGTGGTGGAGATTTGGATTCTCTAAAATCTAATCCATGGAATGGTTCCGGTGCCGCTGGACCGTTTTTGTCAGAGAATGAATCGTGGAGTGCGTTTTTCCAGCCTGTTGCTGGTGAGGATGTTGAAGTTGTAATGTCCTATAATGCCCGTCCGATGGGTCAGGAAATAGATGACCTTAGGTTGATTGTAAAGACATCCGATGGCCGGTTTGCCGTTGATGATCAGCTTTCTAGTTCTGGATTTAGCACCTTTTGGTATGAATCTGTTAAAAATCCATTAGAGCTTAATTCTTCTAATGAAACAACTGTAATGATTAGAATACCTGAAGATCGGTTGGTCGGAGTTGAATGGATAGAAATCGAGGTTGTAGCTAATACAATTGTTTCAGATAGCGAAAATGGAAATTTGGGAATAAATGGCTCTAAAATTGGTTTTGGTATTGCTGCAACGGGCGTCGCTGATCTGATAGAAAACGAGGGGCCTATAATAGTCATAAATGATGGCCCGGGGGGTGGAGATAATTTCACCGATAGTGTTTCAATAAATTTGACAATTGAAGATTTAGAAGGAGATGGTGTTGTAACAGCCATACGCCTAGTTAATCTGAATTTTTCAATAGACATTGGTGATTGTGCATTGGTTAGTCAAAATATTACAGTTCTTTCGTGTAGTGTTAATTTCTCAAAGGATTTGGTTCCCCGGCCGATTAATCGCCATGATTGGTTTTTCGAAATTGTCGCTGTAGATGACAATTCTTCGTTCTGGACTTCGCCAGAGATTTCTTTTGTTACCACTGAAAATTTTACCATTTGGTGGGAGTCTCCGATGTTAGATGAGGGGGGGAGTTCGCCGACAAATCAAGATGGTTCTAAAACCGAGCAAAATAGGGTGTTGTTGTGGGGTGTTATTGGAATTGTTTTTGGAGCAATTGTGGCGGCCAGTATTATGTTTAGGGGGTTTGAAAAACGCACATTAGATGTTGTTCTTCCTCCCTTTAGAGAAGAAGAATAGTCGCCTTGAACGCGAGTGAACATTCAAGGCGGGTGACTCCATGGCCACTATGTCCGAAGGACAAGGGTGAGAGAAAAATGAGCGAGAGACTCTATGTTGGAATTGATTTGGGAACATACCAATCTACCATTGCAAGTAGTGCTGGAACAATAGAAACTATCGAAACAGTGGTTGGTCGACCTAAGGATCCCATTGCTAGAAATATGCTTAAGCGCGATGTATTATTTGGTAATGATGCACTGAAGAACAAGTTGGCATGTAACCTCTATCGCCCAATGGCCGCCGGTGTTGCTCAAGATGATGAAGCAAACCTAGCTGCTGCAAAGGCATTCGTAACTCACCTAATCGAAACTGTAGGTCCTGAGGAATATGATGAAGTGTTTGGTGTAATATGCTCACCATCTCACGTTTCTTTTACTGATAAAAGCAACTTAGTTGCCACATTACGTGGACAGGTTAATGCAATTATGGTAGTAACTGAACCATTCGCTACCGCGTACGGAATTGGTGAAATTGCTGGTTCAATATGTGTTGATATTGGAGCAGGTACAACTGATATTGCTCGTCTTTACGGAGTATTCCCAAGCGAAGAAGATCAGTTAACCATCCAAGAAGCAGGAGATTGGATTGATATCCAATTAATGACTCTTGTAAAGAAGAAATACACTGGTGCTCAAGTTACTAAAGACATGGTGCGAAAGTGGAAAGAAGAATTCTCATATTTGAGTGGCGATGACCGCGAACACGTTGTTGAATTATCTGTTGAAGGAAAGAAGCAGGAAGTTGACATTGGAGACCTGGTCAAGTCGGCATGTGCAATGATTGTAGGAAAGGTGGGTGGCGCAATTAAGTCAATTATTGCAACCGCTGATCCTGAATACCAACCAATCCTTAGAAACAACATAATTCTATCTGGTGGCGGCTCTTTAATCGAAGGAATCGCAGATGCCATTGCAAATGAGATTTCCGATATTGGAGATGTTACCGTAACTTGCGTTGAAGACCCTATCGAAAAGGTTGCCACAGGTGCTATGGCGCTTGCCCAAGACATGCCTGATGAGCAATATACTGCCATCAACTGAAGCATTTATTGGAGTGTTTATTCGGCCCTTGGCCAATGAATGTTTGATGTTAGTATTCTCTCTGATAAATCAAAGTGCTGGGGATTAATTTAATATTGTATTCGTTTTATACCAAGTATGGACATCCAAATTGCTGCCGCGTGGGCAGAAGTCGCTGGTCTGATAACTATTCTTGGGGCGGCGATATATTCATGGTTTCAAATCAAAGAATTAAGGCGTTCGAGAGACAGTACGACTGCTATGAATTTGGCAGCTAATTTCCAAAGTGAGGATTTCGTTGTTGGATTAACTGCGATTGTCAACATGGAAGAATTCGATTTGTCCAAATTTGGTGATAATAGTACTAATAATTTTAAACAATTCAGAGAACATTTTGGAGAAGATTGGCCAAGGGTCATGACTGTACTAACTACGTGGGAAAGCATAGGTGTTCTAATCCACCGGGGAGATATGGATTTTCATGCTTTTTATGATTTGTTTTCAGGGGTCCTAATAAAGAACTATGAGGCTTTTTCGTTCTACCTAGAAGGAGTTAGGGAAAGGAAAGATGACAAGGATATGGAATGGTTCATCTGGTTAGTAGATCGGGTTATGGAGTATGAAAAGCAAGGTTCGGGAACGCCTCCTGCTCATTTAGCATTTGCAGATTGGAAACCTGTTAAGCGGATTTGATTTTATTATTATAATGGTTAAAAAATTAGTTTTATCACCAGCACCGGTATCAAAAGTGGGTCTTGTAATGGGCCTATAAGGCCCCTCGACCAATGAAAGGTTGAAGAATGGTTGTTGCACGATTGTGCGCAATGACGCTCGGCTCATCAACCTCAGGCGGTATTCATCGCATCTCAAATTCAACCGGAGATGAGCGTGCAGCACTCGAAGGAATGTTGCGCGCCTACCCCGTTGACCAACTTGTCGAAGAGGTCTTGGTTGCATGGCAAGAACTCGCAGATAGAAATGAAGATCTTGTCACCTCCAAACAAAGATTACGTGTTTTAGAATTGGACTTGGCTGAGCGTAAAGACGAGGTTGCTCCAGAAGTAGCACAATTACGTGCTGTAGAGGGTCATCTTGAAGAGGCTTCAGCGAGAGTTGTTCATCTAGAACGTTTACTTGAAGATACAAGAAAGGAATTGGGTGAGAGTAAATCTGGGCTTTCTGCAGAAGAGAGAGCTTCATTAGAAACAGAAACTATGCAACTTAGAGATCTAACCACTCAGCAAGACGAGGTTATTGGGGAGATGGAAGGGCGTATGGCTCAGATGGTTGAGGCTTTAGAAAGGGCTGCTGATGCTGGTTTAACAAGTGTAACTGCTGATGAGGTTCGTGCACTAAAGTCACAGGCTGATACTTTATCTGGAGAACTCGGTGCTGAAAAGGCTGCTAACGATTCTTTGGAAGAAGAAAGGCAGCGTTTGAGAGACATAGCTGACCGCCTCCGTGGTTTATTAGATGCTAGAGATAAGCGTCTTGGTGAATTAGAAGAGCAACTCGAAAGAGTGATGCAGGGTCCTCGTTCTGTTTCTGCAGAACATGATTACTTGGTCGAGCAGATTGAAGAATTAAAACGTCGTTTACTTGAGAGGAATCGTGAATATGAATCTCTTAGAAGAAGAGAGCGCCGCTTGCATAATGATGTATTCGAAAGAGATGAGAGGGTGCAACAAATGTCACTAACTATCGGAGATTTAGAATCTGCTTTAACCGATCGTACTTCAGAAGTAAGAGAATTAGAGTCTCAAAGGGACACTGCTGTTCATGAATTAGATGGTGCAAAGCGCTCAGAACGTACTCGCGAAGTTGTAGGGAGGGTATTTGCTGACTCGTTGTCTTTGGTAAGAAGCCATGATGAAAGAGAATTAAAGAAAGAGATTTATGCAAATGCACCAGATGTAGAAAGAAAAATCTCAGCACCTAGCGCTGATGATATGCAAACTTTGGCAGAAGGTGGTAAAGTAGATTTAGAATCTGCACTCGAAGTAATTGAGAAGGGTATGGATGTTGATGGTAGTACACGACCAGAATCTCCAGGTGGAACGGGAGATCCTGTTCTTTATGATGATGAAGATTGAGCCCCAGTTACAACTTCAGATATCCTTTCCCTAAGTTCTTCCAAACTTGTAGCATCCTCGGTAAGTGTTCCTGTAACAATCCAGTTGGCTCCAGCATTTGCAGCGCTTGCAGCTTGCTCTCTAGAACGAATTCCCCCACCTACGAATAAACAAATTTCGTCAATTTCTCTTGCTGCTTCGATGCATTTAGGACTTACTTGTGTGTTTGCACCACTGCCTGCTTCGAGATAGAGAATCTTGAAGCCGAACATTTTAGCAGTTAATGCATAAGAATTGACTAGTTGGGTTTGGTCGGGTTGGATTAAATCTGCTTGTCCAACCTCTCCAACTTTACCACCGGGGGAAAATACAAGATATCCTGTTGGTAATGCTTCAACTCCAAATTTATGGAGGTATGGTGCGCCTTTTAGTTGCTCTTCGATAAGAAACCGGCGTATTTGAGAATTCATTAACATCATGAATGTAATTCCATCAGCTGCAGGTGATAGAGCGTGTGCTCCCCCTGGGAAAAGAACTACTGGTACTCTCCAGGTGTCTTCATCAGAAGAAGGGTCTTGGCTTGATGCAAAAATCTGTAGCTCTAATGCTTCCTGGATCATATTGCATGTTTCATGAACAACTTCGTCTGGGGTATCTGTTGACCCCCCTATGAAAATCATACGAGAGCCGGCAGATATTGCGGCAATAGAGCGCTTTGTTGCTTCTTCTGCACTTTGCTTTCCAGGATCGATGAGCGTAACATGTCTACAGCCGTAAGATCTGTCGAGAATATAGTTTAGGAGACCTTCGTCTGGAAGCATGTTAGGACGCCTCCAATAGGGAATGAATGATGTTTTGGGCGGTTTTCTTACCTTCTGATATAGATTCGTCCGCCCATATTTTTTCGATTTCATAGGGGTGCTCCCCTTCTATTATCTCTAACCAACCTTGTTTGGGGCGTGGTAGATTTCCTCTGATCCAACACTCAACTAAACCATCTCCTCTTTCAAAAGAAAACCGATCTTCGCTCATTTCATCTAAATTAAATTCAGGGGGAATGTTTGTTTTAATTACAATTCCTCCTTTCCATTTTACAAGGTTTTTTCGAGATCCCGCAACAGGCCAACCGGGAGCTATTGATTTTCCCCCTGTACAGTCGATTGCTTTCTTTGGTGCGTTTGTTTTCAATTTAATAACGCCCCCTAAGTCTACGACTTTTTGAGCTAATGATTTTTCTAACCATTCTCTTCTAAGGGCCCAGCCATATTGTGTTTTTTTTGCTACAGTAGGCTCTATTAATTCTGAATCTAATTTTTTGATTATACCTGGTGATCTTACAGGATTCCCTATTTCTTGTCTTGATTCAAAAATTGTAACTGGGATGTTTTGGTTTAGTAATTCGATAGCGCATGAAATACCACAAAGTCCGCCTCCAGCTATTTCTATCATGGCTTCACATCCTCTATTCGTAAAGCAAAAACAGGACACGAGGGGATGCAGTGTTCACAAAGAGTACAGTTTTGTTGTTCGACTATAGCTAATCTATCTACTAATTCTAATGCATTTGTTGGGCAGAGTGCAATGCATGCTCCACAACCATAACAGAGATCTTCATCAACCACAAAGATTGGTAATTTAGCCTCCGCCATATTTACTGCAGTGGACACGTACTCATTGCTGCTTCGGCGGATTGCTAATGGAATTGGGTTATTAGAATTAATTTATTTAAATCTCATTAAAAAAATAATTCCATAAGAAAATAAAAAATCTAGATATGTTAGAAGAATGATGTACATCACTAGACCCCCTTCTTTCCACTGGATAATTATATTAGATCTTGTGATGAAGTAATGAATGATGTATTCATCACCTGTACGAAGTAATACCCGTTGATGTTTTTCGCGTATAGCACATAATAATAACTAAAGAAACTCAAACAATAGATCTTCAAAAATAACTCCAGTGGAAATACAGGGGTGCGACATCTTCATTGCAGATTGTTTTAACGAGACAATATGGTATTCTATTCTCCGGGACGTACTACGAGTTATCCCGAAACCCCTCCTGAAAAAGGAATTAGATATCATTATCTTGGAGGGGGGGATGAAGTTGGCAACGTAGGTTGCGTTTTTGAAGATATTAATGGGACTAAAATGTTACTAGATTATGGATTAGCTCCAACCAATCCACCAAAGTATCCCAGAGAAGCACCTAATATCAAAGATGCAGTAATTACACATTCACACATTGATCATTTAGGAATGGCTCCTTGGCTTTGTTCAAATCATAGAACAAGATTACACGGAACTGCATTAACTGCAAAAATTAGTCACATGATGTGGAATGATTGCTACAAAGTAAGTAGAATTGAAGGTTATCCGTTATCCTGGGATAAGAGAGATATCGATGAAGCCGTCTCGTCTTGGAGAACACACTCATTTGGTGAAACCTGGGAAAACGAATCCTGGAAATTAAAATTAACAAAAGCAGGACATATACCCGGGGCAGCAATGTTAAATGTCGAAACAGATACTCAAAAACTACTCTTTACAGGAGATTTTGATACCAGAGATTCCCCACTCACCACGGGCGCAAAACCAGAAAAGTGCGACACGTTATTTGTCGAAGGGACATATGGAGGGAGAGATCATCCACCAAAAGAAGAAACAACTCAGGCTTTTATTGACAGGGTAATCGAAGTTACAGAAAGGGGGGGAACTGCATTAATTCCAGCCTTTGCAAACGGAAGGACCCAGGATGTTGTAATGACTCTACACAAACACTTACCTGATTTAGATGTACACGTTGATGGTATGGGAAAACACGTTGCAAAATTACAGAAAGAGCACCCAGAGGCTCTAAGAGATCCACAAGCATTGGAAGATGCTTGGAAATGGTGTAGGCGCGTATCTTCTAAATCTGATAAAAAGAAAGCATTGAATGCAGACTGTATCGTTTCAACATCTGGAATGATGGAGGGGGGCCCATCGATTTGGTATCTCAATAGATTGAAAGAAGATCCAAAAAATGCAATTTTATTGACTGGATATCAAGCAACTGGTTCAGGTGGAAGGATGTTGTTAGATGAAGGACAGGTACCAATTTGGAATAAAAACACCCCCATCGAATTAGAAGTTAGTCAATTTTCTTTTTCTACACACGCAGGCCAATCAGAAATTGTAGAGTTTGCTAAACAATGCAAAGCAGAAACAGTAGTTGTTTACCACACCGATCCTAACCACGCACGTCCACCACTCGTTGAGGAATTGGAAAAGAATGGTCATACCGTTCACACACCAATCAATGGCAAATCAGTAATCATCGAGTGATGAAAATAGCCGAAGCGATTGAATATAGTGACACATAGCGTTAATCATGGCATCCAAAGCTCCGCCGGGTAAAGGCCGTAAGAGGAGAAAGCTGAAACTTTCTCTAAAGAGCAAGAAAATGAAGAAGACAGATTCCTATTCAGACCAAGTTGGCTGGTCTACAGATGTTGGAAGAACCCTTGGTGAAGAAGTGAAACCAAAAGGGCCCGACACAATCAAACATCAATGTGAAATGTGTGGAACTATTATGAAAGTTAAAAAACCAAAGAAGGCAAAATACACAATAACATGCCCTCATTGTGAGCATGAACAATCTTTCAATTGAGTTTTATTAAATTTTAATAAAATAAATCTAGAATGCGTTTTCCCGCAGCTAGAATTAATACAAACACCAATGATTTTCTAACTGTTTTTTGTGAAAATACTTCGGATCCGAACCGTGAACCGATTACTCCACCAACGACCACTGCAATAGCGAACGGAATCAAAACGCTACTTTCCAGAACTAATTGTCCAGAGATAGAATTGCCAATCAAACCCGAAGCCGAATTTACCCAAATGAAAGCAGCAGCAACTCCAGCGGTGGTTTTTGCATCACCCCACCCAAATATCAAAATTATTGGCGATAGGAAAATACCTCCACCTACACCAATAATACCACTTAACAAACCAATTACAATACCGATTATTGCAGAAATGTAATACGCAGGCGGATCAACAAAAACACCCTCTTCTTGTTTGCTTTTTATTGTCAACAATCTCCATGCAGCAAATATCAAAGTTAGAGATAATAGCGTATCATAAATCTCATGATCAATTTTCAAATAACCACCAATCATTGCTGCAGGTATACTTGCAATAACAAAAGGCAATGTTAACTTCCAACTAAAAAACCCAGATCTTTTGTATGCTACAAAAGCAATACCTGCAACAATTAGATTCAAACTCCAGGCATGCTGCTTAAGCCAAATCGAATCGTTAGATGCATACGCGGTAAGGGATAATATTGCTAAGTATCCAGAAGCGCCACCGTGGCCAACACTAGCGTATAGCATGGCAACAATACCGATTGCGAGAAGGATACCTGCATCCACAAACATATCCTCCATGCCCCACTCCAGAAGCCGACAGGGGAATAGTTTACCCAAAACAAAACCAATCACAGCAAAGATGCTTTACACCATTGGGGGGGAGAGCAATTCAGTGGCACTAAGCAGAGGGTGGATCTATTGGAGATAATGACGCTAATTGCAATCGTACTATTACTATCGGTTGCATTAATATTCAGCCCACTAGGTTTGGGCGGAGGCGTCCTATATGTTCCAATCTTACACTACCTTTTAGATTGGGAAATGCAAGAGGCTCTAACAGGATCACTATCATTGATTTTAATGGTGGCATTAGGTAGTAGTTTTGCACACTCTAAATCAGGATACGCTGATAATAAGGTATCTAATATCGGCCGGATTACAGCAATACCAGCAGCAATAATCGGGACAATATTATCTGGAATTTTAATCGATTTAGTAGGCGATATCGTAATCAAAATTTTAGCAACCATGATAATTGTTTACGTGATTGAAAGGACCATAACAAAAATGCGAACGGAAACAGTAGAAATTGAAAAACAAATTGATATTTCAGAGAAGAAACAACAATATCAATTCGGAACTGCTTTTGCAGGCCTATCCTCTGGTCTTCTTGGAATCGGGGGCGGCGCCATACTAGTTACTCTCAATCGATCTTTATTGAAAATGGATGCCCACAAGGCAGCAGGGACAAGTTATCTAATCGTGCTAACAATCGTTCCAGTCGCATTATTAAGTCATATTTTATTAGATGGAGTTACAGGAGATATTTATGATAAAATTGGACTTTTAGGGATAATAATTATCCCAACACTGGTGCTACTATGTTCTTACTTTGGTGCTAAGTATGCAATAAAAAACATTTCAAAAAACATGGTTACGATTGTCTTCCTATGCGCAATATCTGTAAGTTTAATTCGCTATACTATTGATTTTATTCAATAATTTAACACCGAGAAACTCAAGGGCAACCACATCATGGTGATTTTATGGGCGAGCGACCTTATTTCATTGAACTCGAGCAAGCCCTCGCTATTTGTGCTAAAACCACAGTCAAACTTTCTGTAGAAGAGGTAGATTTGGATAATTCTCATAATAGAATTTTAGCAACCGATTTACAATCTTTAGTTAATGACCCAGCGTTTGATAATTCGGCAATGGATGGATTCGCAATGCGCCATCAAGATACCCTAAATCCTCCAACAACTCTTCAGATAATCGGCACAATACAAGCAGCTGGTCAAGAAGATCAAATCACAATCCAATCTGGCCAGGCGGTTAGAATAATGACGGGTGCGCCAATCCCAAAGGGTGCAGACGCCATTCTTCAAGTCGAATTAACAAGTACTGAGGGAAACACGGTAACGCTTCAAAAAGAAGGTATGAAGCACTTCATTAGAAAGAAGGGAGAAAACCTTACCAAAGGCGAAGTTTCTCTGGCCGCAGGTACCTTTCTAACCCCTTCACGTGTTGGTTTATGTGCCACTATGGGCCACCCAACTATACCTGTTGTAAAGCAATTGAAAGTTGCCATTATCTCAACCGGAGATGAACTTAAACAACCAGGGGAAGAACTTGGCTACGGTGAAATTTACGAATCAAATTCATTCGGATTGGCCGGATTAATCAAATGGCTTGGGCATATTCCTGTACGAATACACTGTGTTGGAGATTCATTAGATGCATTACGCAATACGCTAAACGAGGCCGCAACAAATAACGACATAATTCTAACTAGCGGCGGCGTTTCTATGGGCGAGTGGGATCTAGTTCGTAAGATAATGGAGGATGAAGGAGACATTCATTTCTGGAGAGTAAAACTTCGCCCCGGCTCCCCCCCTCTTTTCGGACTATGGCAAAATACTCCAATATTCGGCTTACCAGGAAATCCGGTTAGTTCTCACGTTGTGTTTAGAATGTTAGTCGCCCCCTGGATTCGCAATATTACTGCTGCAACAGGGCCAATAGAATCACGAGCGAATGCGACTCTTTCTTCGGCAGTCAAACCAACAAAAGACTGCCTTACACTAAGGCGAGTCTCTATTGAAATGACAGATAACGGCCTCTTAGCACATCAAAATATCCATCAGGGTTCAGGGAATTTGGCTAGTATGGCTCTAAGCGAGGGGATGGTAATTTTGCATCCCGGGCAAGAAAGCGCTATTGGTGATAAGGTAGAGGTAATATTTCTGTGAGGTTGTACTATGAAATTTGAAGAAGACATCGAATTAATCGAGGCTCTAGCAGCCCACCTCCCAAATTCTAAGCGAAACACACTGCGAAAAATTTTGACCGATGGGCGCGCCCTTGTAGATGGTAAAGCGGTACACAAAGCGAAATATGTAGTTCAGCCCGGAAGCATAGTTACGATTTCGGACAAAGAATCAGCAGCGATTTTATCACCCCCACCTACCCCCAAAAAACGATATTTCAAAATAAAAATATTATTTGAAGATTCAGACATTATCGTAGTCAATAAACAGGCTGGTTTACTATCTGTTGCAACTGATAAAATGGAGCCAGATACACTACATTCGAGAGTTGTTGATTATCTTAAATCAGAAAACGAAAATGCATGGGCGTTTATTGTTCATCGCCTGGATAGAGAAACATCAGGTACTATGATTTTCGCTAAACATAAACGACATAAGGACTACTTACAGGAACAATTTGCTGAGAGATCAGTCCACCGCGTCTATCATGCACTAGTTCAGGGTAAACCAGAACAAGATAGTGGAACTATTCGCGAATGGCTACTAGAGGACAAATTCCTTCGAGTTAAAACTGTGAAAAAGAAAACACCAAACGCAAAAGAAGCAATAACACACTGGAGTTTGGAGGACAGCGACGAAATCGCAAGCCTACTGATGCTAACGATTGAAACAGGAAGAAGGCACCAAATCAGAGTAGGGTTGGCCAATCTCGGTATGCCGGTAATTGGCGATGAGCAGCACGGAGCAGAAGGCAATCCAATAGGGAGAATCGCTCTTCACGCAACCGCACTAGAACTGCTACATCCAGTTAGTGACGACCCAGTCCGATTTGAGTCGCCAATTCCTTTCGGGCCAGAGAGATAAGCAAGGACTCAAGAACCCTTGACTCGCCCATGAAAATAATGGGCAAGCCCGGAGATGCTGGTTGGATAGAGGTCCGCGGTGCGCGAACCCACAATCTCCAAGACGTCGATGTAAAATTACCCCGGGGAAACTTTGTGGTAATATCTGGAGTCTCTGGTTCAGGAAAATCCTCCCTTGCTTTTGATACATTATACGCCGAAGGCCAGCGGAGATATGTAGAGAGCTTATCCTCCTATGCCCGACAGTTCATCGGTCAAATGAAAAAAGCAAACTGCGACGCAATCGAGGGCCTTTCTCCTGCGATTTCAATCGATCAAAAACAAGGAAGCCACAACCCACGTTCAACAGTAGCTACAGTTACAGAAATAATGGATTATCTGCGTTTGATGTGGGCTAGAATTGGTAAACCACACTGTCCGACATGCGGGATCGAAGTTGCAAGAAGAACAGTCCAAGAAATAGTCGACGATATTACTTGGAACATGGAAGGCCACGCAGTTTCAATATGGAGCCCAGCAATTCGTAATCGAAAAGGAACACATTCTGATTTGTTTCGACACTTGGTCGAGCAAGGTTGGACAGAGGGGCGTATAAACGGCAGAGAAAAATCCTTTGAAAAAGACCACAAACTCGACAAAAATTTACGCCACGATGTAGATGTTAGAATCGATAGACTACGATGTACAAAAGATCGGCGCCAAAGGCTAACTGAAGCGGTAGAGTCTGCACTAAGAATCGGTGGTGGAACCGTTGCAATCGAGAGCCTCAAGCCTCCGGAGAAGAATTTCGAATTAAGTAAAGGTTCGAAATCTGAAGAAACCACCGTTGGAGAAACCATGGTTTGGTCAGAAGAATTTGCTTGCCCTCAGCACGGGGCATTCATGCCAGAAATGAGCCCGAGAATATTTTCTTTCAATTCACCATTAGGTGCGTGCCCCTCGTGTCAAGGCCTTGGCGTACAAAGAAGGTTTAGTGCAGATTTATTGGTGAACCGCAAAGCGACTCTTTCAGAGGGGTGTATCATCCCCTGGCGCCAATCAATGTCCCCACACTGGTATCGGAAATTAATCGAGCAAACCGCTGAACACTATGGGATACCAACAGATATTCCATTTTACGATTTAGATGAGGACTCTCAAGATATCATTTTGAATGGATCGGGTTCAACGATAATTAATTTTGAATTCCGCTCTGAAACCGGATCCTTATACAAATATAGTAAACCATGGGAAGGGGTTTTCGCGAGGTTACAAAAAACATACACAGAAACCACTTCTGAAAGGACGCGAGGAAGATTAATTTCGTGCATGAATGATGAAGATTGCCCGGAATGCGATGGTGAGAAATTGAATGCAGCGGCAAGGCGGGTAACCGTCGCAGGAAAGCGATTACCAGAAATCGGCGCCGCTAGTGTTCACGAAGCTCTTGGTATTGTAATGTCGATGAGAGGTGAAGGAAATAATGCTGAGACATTGGACGAGCGCAGTGCTTTCATCGGCCAAGAAATTCTCAAAGAAATAGAAGGACGGCTTGAATTCCTAAATGATGTTGGTTTGGATTACCTTACATTAGATCGTAGAGCCAATACACTTTCAGGCGGCGAAAGCCAAAGAAT
>Ga0315322_10000317_pt1 | contig 35011 bp, 29 predicted proteins | sample M110021515metaG_FD_203461 | JGI IMG/M metagenome (GOLD analysis project Ga0315322, IMG submission 203461) | Ammonia-oxidizing marine archaeal communities from Monterey Bay, California, United States - M1 100m 21515 | ecosystem: Environmental > Aquatic > Marine > Intertidal zone | place: USA...
TTCATGGATGTAGAAAGGCATCCATTGCGTTCTCGGGATCGGCCAAGCATCTTCATAGCGTTTTTCGAAGCCATCTATCTTTCTTATCTGTAATTGAACACGGGGGTGGTCTTGCCACCCATTATCTTTGCCTTTCAGGAAGTAATCGAAAAAGCGCTTTTGCAGAGCTACGCCATAATCGGTGTAAAACTCTGTCCAATGTTCGAGTCCATGAGCCTCAAGCCACTTGTTGGATGTCGCGGCCCGGGTGAAACCTTCGAAATTTCCGCGAGGGTGTAAACCCTGGCCACCCCAGTTTGCGGCAGTCAATATCGGAGTTGTCAGTTTTGACCAGAGAGCAGACCGAGTCTGATGGTATTCGTCATCGAGTGGGTGTGCGTAAATATCGTTACCGAAATCGCACCTGTTTTGTACCAGCGCAGCTTCGGATAATGTTTCGTCACCACAAACAGGTCTTCCTGTAACAAGGCTGACGGGGCCGCGGCTGCCCAGACCATACTGAACTGATTTCACCTGCATGTCGTACCAATTGGCCCAGAAGGTGCTAAGGATTCCACCGTGGTGAGTCATGTCGCGGTACCAGTCTGCAGAGCCTTCCCAGACGCAAATTGCAGCCAGGTGTTTCGGTTGTAATGAGGCTACCTGCCAGGCATTGATGCCGTAGTAGGAAACACCATTAAGGCCAACTTTACCGTTGCTCCAGTGCTGAACGCCAGCCCACTCAACACATTGAGCGAAGTCCTGGGTTTCACGGGGCGAAAAGTGGTCAACGTAGCCCGGAGAGGCGCCGCAACCGCGAGAGTCCACTCGAACACACACGTAACCATCAGGTACCCACTTTTCTGGGTCAACGACCTCCCAGTTTTGATAAAGATTAGTTGATCCTGCAGCGACATCCGGGTGTTCTGCAACCATACGATCCCAGGCACTTGGATAACCCTCCTGAAAGGCGAGGCCTTTTCCATAGGGTCCATGGGTCAGGATGACCGGATAGCTACCCTCTTCCAATGGCCGGAAGACATCTGCCCGAAGGACCAAATCGTCGTCCATCCGGATACCACAGTCCCAGTCTATTCGCATGCCGTCTCTAATTTCAGTGCTTGTCACTATGATTCCTCTTTATCGTTCTGTTGAGATCCAGCGTGTTCCATTAGGAAGCTGATGATTTCGACAGCATCTTTTGCGCCAAAGCCGCCAGCTGCGGCGGCATCGTAGGATGTTAATGTGCCAGTCGTAATCGGCATGGGTACGCCGTGGTCCTGACCGGACTTCAGCATAGAGCTCAGGTCTTTCTGCATACCCGCAACATCAAATGCAACTGATTCCGACTGACCCAGTATTTGTGGCGTTTTCAGTGGTAAGACTGCCAGTGCAGCTGAAGAGTCTTGTATTGCATTGAGCATTAACTCCAGATTAAGGCCACCTTTGGCGCCCATGCTAAGCGCTTCGGCAAGTGACCCCCAATAGATAGCCAGAGGCAGGTTGACGACCAGCTTGAGTAAAGCACCCTGGCCAACGGGACCGGCATGAATAATGCGTCTACTAAGAATCTCCAAAACTGGTCTGGCGCGGGTTAGGTCGCCTGCTTTGGCGCCACATAAAACCAGTAACTGGCCTTTCTCCGCTGGTGTTACCGTTCCGGAAACTGGCGCGTCAATAAAACTAGCACCTTTGTTTTGTGCGTTATCGGCTAACAATGAAACAGTAGAAGGGCGCAAGGTGCTCATATCGATAAAGAGCTTTTCTTTGATATCGCCACTCAGAAGTCCATGGGTGCCCTGGTAGATTGTCTCGGTAACGGCATCGTTGGTGAGCATGGTAATGATGATGTCGACTGAATTTGCCAGTTCTGCGGGTGATGCCGCAAGATTGGCACCATTCTGGACGAGACTTTCAGTTTTGTCAGAAGACCGGTTCCAGACGGTGAGACGACAACCAGACTCCAGAAGTCTGGTTGCCATGGCGGTTCCCATTTTGCCTAACCCAAGAAAGCCAATTGATTCCACGATAAGCTGCCCGGTTAACGATCAGTCAGGAACATAGCTGATCAGATCGAGCAGGGTGTTCGCGCCTGGTACAACAAAGGGTCCGTCCAGGCCTATCGTTGTTGAGGCGGGCTTGTCGCCTGGGAAGTAGCTTGCCCAGCTTTGAATCGACTCTGCGAACCATTGAAGATCGCTGTGGAAGCAGGCTCGACGAACAATGTTTTCGACCGACGTACCCGCGGCAGACGAAATAGCATCGATGTTTTGCATCATATAACGCATCTGGTTCTGGCCGGGCGATCCATACCATGGAGCGTTCTCAGGCCGGCGCATCCCCTCAGCGAGATTTCCCGTTGAATCGAATGCCATTTGGGTGCTGAAAAACAGGAAGTTACCCGCTTTTACTGCTTGAGGTTCGTGTCCTGGTTGCTCCGGGGCATCGGATGTCTCGATTATTTTTTTGGAAATGCTGGCATCACCGGCGAGCAGTGTGAGTGATATTTCAACTCTAGCGCCTTTTGCGCCCATGCCCATGTAGGGAATGACGACCCTGGCAGGCGGGTTCTCCGGAAATGTTTGCCGCCAAACGCGATCCATCGCCGCGAAATCTTGAGGATGACCGATATAGACCTCCGCTTTGACGGTTTGATCCAGTGAGGTACCGGCTATTTCTGCAAGTCGTGCAAGTTTCTCCAGGGTATAGCGAGTTTGTTCTTCGACAGTGGACGTATACCAATGATCGGGGTCTGACCATGTATGTTTTGCTAGTTCGGATGGTCCATCAACCAGAGACCCGGTTAAATGTCCATTTACCCAGTCAACAGGACCTTCGCTGGCAAGAAAAACCCAGTCGCCACGACGCAAAGCCGGGTGATGTTGCCCAGGCCCGGTAGGCTCGCCGAAGGTGATCGACTCCTCATCGTCGGCAAAGCAGATCATGTCCACTTCGAGGTTCGTGTCACGCCACATCAGTTCGCGAACACCGAGACTCGAGGAAGGTGGGCAAGCGTCAATGAAGTTCTTTCTGACTTCCAGATACGGCGCGATGGACAACTCAGGCCAGTTATTAGCCTGTTCGAACTCCTGATGCGTCGGTCTATCGGAAACAAACCACTGCCAGATTCGAACCATATCTTTGTTGATGTCGCACCCGGTGGCCGCGATGGTATCCCGCAGGTTTCCCAATACGAAATCAGACTCACCCGCCAGTTGTTCATTAAGAAATGGGTTGACGGAGGCGACTGAGGCGTCGAGGCCTGTTTTAAAGTCGCTGGCTAGTTGTCCTGCGATAAAGACCCAGCCTCCAGCTTCTATTGCGGGACTGTAAGGCATTAGAGGTTTGGGAACGCCAGCTTCAAGTCCTGGCCAGATCGCTCTCGGGGCGGTACTGTTGCTATTTTTTTGATTCATAGTGACTATTCTTTTTATTGGTCAATATAAGGTCGCCGTTCAAAAAACTAATCTGGAGCCTGCTCTATTGGCTGGGCGAGAACGGAGTAGATGGCAGCGGTATCCTGAGCACCCAATTGGTTTTTGATGGCTGCTTCATAAAAAGGCGAGGTTGCGGTAAATAGCGGCGCCACTGCGCCAGACCTCGCCACGAACTCTGAAATCAATGCCATGTCTTTTTGCCACAGATCAAGACGCATCGTCGGTGGTTCAAACTTCTGACTTGCCATGAGTGGGGCTCTTAGTTCGAAAATCCTTGATGAACCAGCGCCCATTGGGATGGCATCGCAAATGTCCTGAGGATCCAGGCCGCAACGTTCACCGAGCAGCATGGCTTCTGCGCTGGCCACGTTGTGTATGGCGACGAGAAGGTTTGCGACGAATTTCATTTTCGTACCATTCCCGCATTCACCCAGATAACAGTCGCTGGAGGTGAAGTCTTGAAATAACGGGAGACAATATTTGTAGGCTTCTTCACAACCACTGCCGTAGATAGAAAGGTCGCCGGTTTTTGCCTGTGCGCCTGTACCACTAATCGGAGAGTCCAGAAAAGAAACCCCTGCGCCTAGTAACCGATCACGACTAGACAACTTACCTTCCAGTTCTAGCGTACTGAGATCAGCCAGAACTTTTAGGTTACTATTCTTCGTATCAAGGATGACATCAATAGAGTCATTAAGAGCCTGTTGGTTGGGTAGGCTTGATAGAATGATCTCCGCATTGCAAACCACGTCTTTGGGGTGAGGCTTTATGCTGACACCCATGTCCGCCGCTATCTTCTGCTGAATCGGATCGGGATCGAAACCAGCAACCTGCCATCCCAATGTCGTCAATTGGTTTGCGATGGCCGAACCCATGATTCCCAGGCCCATTATTCCGATGGGTGTTGCGTTATTGGCTGGTTTTTTTAGTTCGTTCATACAAATCATGGATCGGCACTGATAGATTTGGTCCCTTCGAGCATGGCATTGACGGCGCGTTCTACAACCACCGAGAAATTTTTGCTCACGCTTCCGTGGTAGATATGCTTGCGAATCGCAAAATAAAACAAGCCGCCATGCAATACCCATATATGGTCCAGCTCTGCCTGGCTGACTCGCTTTTTGCTGGGCAGCCCGCAGTGCTCGCGTAGCTCCACACAGATTGGCGTCAGTATCTCTTTCTCGATTAGCTTGGTATATCGGCGGTTCATCTCTTCACCCATTAGCGCGGAAAACATGTAAACGCGGATCCAGTCGTATCGATAAGTTGCTGCTGAATAGGAGCGATAGAACTCGCAAAGGCGGTCCTGGAGGGGCCTTTCCCGATCAGTGATCGTCTTCAGCCATTCAGGATTAAGTTTGTTAAGATAGACCTTTTCAAAGACACCTTCTATCAAGTCTCTTTTTGTGGGGAAATAGCGATAAAGCAGGGGCTGGGTAATGCCCAGACGGTCAGCCAGTTCCCGGGTTTTCCCGGAAATCCCTTTTTCAGCAAAAAAGCTCACAGCTTCATCCAGAATCTGCTGTTCGCGGTTTTCTGGACGCAAGCGTTTTTTTGGTAATTTATTACCTGTTTTCTTAACGGTCATTCAATCTGGTCCATAGCGCGTGATAAGTGTGTCATTAACAGCTACTAGTTTATCAGATGATAAATAAAACTATAAGGTCACGATCGCTGAAAACGTTTAACACCATCCGGGTCGGTGCCCATGCTCAATTGGGAAGTTCCCAGTAAATAGTTTAGGTGAGCCAAGGCCTCGCAAGTGGCGATCACGAGATTGTGGTCTTCAATCTTGCCCTTGAACAGGGTGGGGAAGACATCGACGACGCGTCTCGGGGAGTTACAGTAATCGGACAGTTTTTCGAGGGAAACAAGGTGATCGTCAATAATCGCCTGGAGGCGCAGTGGTCCACCATAGAATGGATCACCATGTGAAGGGAGTATTAAAACCTGCTCGCCTATTTGGTTTTTAAAATACTCACACGTGGTCAGCCATTCACCAAGGGGATTTGATGAAGGTTGGTCCGGTCTGACGCTGACGTTAGGGGTAATGCGTGGAAGGTTTTGGTCGCCGGCGATGAAGACATTAAGTTCTTTGCAATAAAGACAGGCGTGTTCGGGCGAATGGCCTGTACCTACCATGACTGTCCATTCGAAGTCACCGATTCTAATGTTCTCACCATCTCTGATCTGACGGTAAGATGTTGGCATCGGCGTCATGAAATTGCTGCGGGCCTGGAAGCGTTCATGGAATACGGACAGCTCTGCATCTCCGAATCCGGCAGCTTTATAGAACTGCGTCGTTTCCTCGGAAGGTGGCTCTAGCATCTCGGACGAAAACACGCGGCAGGACAGGTACTCTGCTCGCGGCATCCAAAGATCAACCTGACATTTTCGGCATAACCATCCCGCAAGGCCGATATGATCAAGATGCATATGTGTGCCGATGACTCGTTTCACTGGTTTCGAATCCAATTCATGCTCAAGCAAGGACTCCCAGAGGGATTTAGTTTCTTGGTTTGACATGCCGGTATCTACAATTGTCCAGCCGTCATCGTCTTCAAGTAGCCATAGGTTAATGTGGTTCAGGCTGATGGGCAGCGGCATCCGAAGCCAGAATACGCCCGGCGCGACTTCAATGCGCTTGGCTGGTTTGGGTCGGTTGTCAAATGGATAGGTTAGATTGTTGGATCCGATTCTCATAGAGGGCTCTCGGTTGATACGGGAACTAGGCGCGTAGTTCCCCTTAAAATAAGTTGTGCCTGAAACTCAAAAGTCTGAGGTTCGAGGCTTGGATCTTCAATCCCGGCGATCAGGGTCAGGACGGCTTTTGAGACCATTTCGTCGTGCGGGATTTTTACGGTCGTCAGGTTGTGGTCTTTCCAGCCGGATGGAGGAATGTCACCCAGGCCGATGACGGCCAGGTCATCAGGGACATTGATGTTTAGGTGTTGCTTGCATCCCGCCAGAATACCAAGAGCAGTGTTATCTGCGGAGCAAATGATTGCATCGGGTCTGGCCGCCTGATTGCCCCAGATGCGGTTGATTTCCCGAAACCCGGCTTCGTAGCCGTCTATACCTGAACGTTGAAAGATGATTTCTGCGTTGGGATGTTCAGCCGTGATGCTGGCTATAGCCTTTGTCATTTTGATTACGATTTGGCTATCCGGATCTGCACTGATGAGGGCAAAACGCCTGTGGGACCGGTCGAGGAGAGAGGTTGCAATATGTCGTCCGATCGCTGTTGCATCGATACTCACGGAGGAGGTATTCAAGGCCAGTCCGGTGCGATTCAACAGGACGATGGGTGTTCGAGCTCGAGCGTATTCTGTGGTGACTTCAGAGGAAGGGGTGGCAGAGAAAACCATAACGCCGTCGACCTGGTACTGCAGGAAATCGCGCAGAGCGTCATCGGTTTGATGGTGGCTAGTCGCCGACTGGACGATGATCTTGTAGCCGTAATCCGTAAGCGCTTCGGTAATTTTTTTCAGCAAATCTGCTGCTTTTGGATGAGTCCAGTTAGTGAAGAGAAGCCCAATGAGGTTAGATTGGCGTTTAGAGAGGCTGCGGGCAATGATGTTAGGTTGGTAGCCTAGTTTCGTCGCTGCGGCCTCAATTTTCTGCCTTGTTTTCGCAGAGATGCTGGCGCCGGGTGTAAACGCCCTTGATACCGTCGCCTGCGATACGCCGGCTAGTGCTGCCACATCTTGTGAATTCGCACGTTTCCTATTGATCATTGTTTAACCTCCGGGTTTTGCTGAGCTTTCGCCCAATTGCCTAACGCTGTCCCAGGTTTAATATGTGAATACGATTCCAAATAAATGCGTTTATAGCTGCGTTTAACAATATTATATTATATAAAGTATTGAATAATATACATAATAATGCCTATTTACTACCGCCTTGTCATATTTGCATACGCTTGCATAAAATGTTTGAATTAAACCTGTCGAATGGGAGTTAGTCGTATGCAGAAGGGAAAGAACGCAGCACCAGGTCCGCTGACCGGGGTTCGAGTGCTTAATATTGGAACCTCAATCGTTGGTCCCTGGGCTGCTTCGTTACTTGCCCACCTGGGTGCAGATGCTGTCAAGGTGGAGCGTCCCGACGGCGAATATATTCGTCTGCTGCATCCGATGCAGAAGGGTATCTCAACCTGCTATACAGCGAGCAACAATCATCAGCGATCCTCTGAATTGGACTTAAAGCAGCCTGCCCAGCTTGATGCGGTGAAGCGCCTTGGTGCGGAAGCCGATGTTTTGATCGAGAACTTTCGTCCAGGGGTGACGGATCGCATTGGCTTAGGTTTCGAAACGCTGAGTGAAATGAACCCGGGTCTGGTTTACGTCTCAAGTAGTAGCTGGGGAGATGCTGGGCCCATGCGCGACAGAGCTGCGTTGGACCCTCACGTGCAGGCATTCAGTGGCTTCGGTAGTCTCAACGGGTCACCCGGTGGCTATCCGGAAATGCTGAGGTTTGTTCATATGGACCCTGCTGGTGCAGCCGTGGTCACAGGCCTTTCTTTGTTGGGGCTATTGCAGCGCGAACGATTCGGCACAGCAGGTCATATGCAAACCAGTCACTTCACAATGGGTGTCGCTATGCAAATGAATCGTGCCGCCGAATCACTGCTTGCTGGCGCCTCTGTAGGGTTGTTGGGAAGTGCGTCTTCAAGTAGCGCGCCGAACCAGTGCTTTAAAATGTTGGATAAGGAATACATAGCAGTCGGCTGTGAAACGCAGGAACAATGGTTAGGGTTTTGCCGTGCCTTAAAAAGAGAAGATCTGGCTAGTGATCCTAGATTTGAATCAAACATTAACCGAGTCGAGCATCGAGATGAACTCGAGGAAATTGCCAGCGCTATCATTCAGAGCAAGCCAAAGCGCTGGTGGGTCGTTCAGTTTGAGAGAGAAGGCGTGCCGCACGGGTTCAGTTTGGACTTCGAGCAAATCCGTCATCACCAGCAAATAGTCGAAAACGAGATGTTGACAACGATCAATCCTCCCCACCAGGGTGAGATTATTGTTGGTGCTGTACCTTGGCAATTCAGCAAAACCCGCGCCAGTATAAAGTCTGAAGTCGCGGTACCAGGGGAAGATACCGAGGATTTGATTCAGAATGGTTTTGGTGGTGATCCCATAGTTCAAGGTGATTTGGACAACGACACGGAACCTCGTGCACCGCTGGAAGGCATTAAGGTTATTGACGCAACCGAGGGTTTTTCTGGTCCGTACCTTGGGTTACTACTAGCCGAAGCTGGTGCAGATGTCATCAAAATCGAACCGCCGCAAGGGGATTGGTCTAGACAGTTGGCACCGCGGACGCCCTCCGGAAATAGCGCATTGTATGAAGCGTTTAACCGTAACAAGAAGAATCGTGTAATGGACCTCGAGTCTCGAAAAGGACAAGACGAGTTGCGAGCATTGATCGGTGATGCGGCCGTTTTTATCGAAAACTGGGGGCCTGGTGTCGCTGAAAAAAGGGGGCTGGGTTATGACACGTTGGTGGCAGACAACCCCGGGTTGGTTTACCACGCGCTTTCTTCATTTGGTGAAAAAGGGCCCTTGCGCGACCGACCTGGTAGTGAATTGGTGATTCAGGCGATGACCGGATACCTTCGTTTGCTTGGCGCATTGGACCAACCTCCACTGCGAGTTGGGTCGGACATCGTAGCTACATGCACCGGCTCAGTTGCATTGATAGGCGTTCTGGCTGCGCTTTACCATCGTGAAAAAACGGGCGAGGGACAGCGGGTCGCGACGAGTGCACTTGGCGCCATGATGTTTCTCAGAACAAACCAGTGGGCCGCGTTAACAGACCCTGATGATTGGCTCGGTGATTCTTACTGTACCAATGAGACAGACAGCCCTCACAGCGGATACCAGACCAAAGACAGACCCGTGTATATCACGCCTGCACCACACTTAAGTGAGGGTGACTTCTTTAGTATGCTGGATGAACTCGGTATGCGCGATGAGTTTTGTGAGGATGCTGAGCGTGTTGAAAACTGGTGGTTCACCTTTGGGTTGGGTTATCTCGGTGGCCAGGTCAAACCGCTCTGGGAAAAATATACAATGCAGTACACATCCGAGGAGCTACTCGCAATTCTTGAAAAGTACAGCAATGTATGGAGTGTTGAGTTCGCCGACCTTGGGGCTCTCATGGACCACCCTCAGTTGGTTGCAAATGACATGGTTCATCGGATAGAAGGTAAAGGATATGTCAGGGCTCCGTGGAATGTTCCATGGCCATTACCGAAATTGTTTGAAGCTGGCTCGGTGCCTGGCTAGCTGACTTTTTCTTCATTTATCGAGGTCTGGGTACGTTCGCGCAGGACCGCTTTTAGGACTTTACCATTGGCATTGCGTGGTAGTTGGGATATGACCTCAAAATCTTTAGGAACCTTGTATTTTGCCAGGTGGGATTCCGCAAAAGAAATGATCTGATCAGGGGCAAAACTTCCCTCATCTGAAATTACAACAAAAGCTTTTAGGCGTTCCCCCCATTTTTCATCAGGGACTCCAATAACGCCGGCTTCGAGGATCATCGGGTGTTGCCCCAGGACGTTTTCAACTTCTCTTGGGTAGATATTGGTTCCGCCTGAGATGACCATGTCTTTTTTTCGATCAATGATATAAAGGTAGCCTTCGGCATCTCTTCGCGCGATATCACCGACACTGACCCAACCGTCAAGGAAGGCGGCGTCGGTTTCTGCCTGATTTTTCCAGTAACCATTAAAAAGATAGGGGCTGATCGAAAATAGTTCACCCGCCTCATCGGCTTCGCACTCGTCGCCGGATTCGTTTCTTAAGCTTATCTGGGTTGAGTCGAAAGGAAGCCCGACACAGTTACGTTTGTTTAGTTGATCTGCTGGGGGAAGATTGCTGACGATACCGGCTTCGGTAGAACCATAGGTTTCATGCAGCAGGTTGTCCCCAAAATAGTCAATGATCTGCTCCTTGGTAGCTTGCGGCAAAGGCGCAGCATTGGAAATAATTGAGCGCAGGTTAGTGTCGCGATATTTATCAAGGACATCATCGCTCAGTTCAAAAATACCATGGAAGTGTGTAGGTACCATGAAGACACCAGTCATGCTGTCGTGATGCAGGATCGATAAAACGCTCTCAGGATCAAACCGGTTCATCAGTCGCACGTAGCCACCGAAATACAACGAAGCGAGACCGAAGACCATGCCTGCGCCATGACACAATGGCGCAATAGCTAAAAATCGGTCATCTTTTGAATAACAACCGTATTCCAACGCCATGCCATGCAGCGTCAGAACTCTAGACCGGTGTGATACCAGAACTCCCTTCGGGCGTCCGGTGGTACCTGAGGTGTACGGGATAGTGAAGACATCCCTTTCAGACACCTCAGGGAAAACGGTTACTGAATCTAGTCTGCTCACCCAAGGCTCGAGTTCGGAGCTGAGCTTGATGATCTTTTCGACACTGCCGAAGGAACGATTCTGCAATCGCTCGAAGTTGTCGTCATCTGTAAACAAGACCCGAGCATCTGCATCATCACATATAGCCGTGATTTCCTCAGTACTCAGAGAGGGGTTAATAGTTGCCAGTGCAACACCCGCCTGTGAGGCGCCGCAGACAACTTCCAGATACTCTATTGAATTATGGGCGACGATGGCGGCGTGAGAACCAACAGGTAGTTCTAGATCGCTAATGAAACCGCTTGTGATTTTGTCTATGCGAAAAACAAGTTCCGCATAACTGCGTGAGCCCTTAGAGTCTGTAATAGCAACTTTATCGGGGTTGGCTAACATCGACGCTCTGATTCCGCTGACCAGAGGCATGGAAGGGGTAATGGATGGGTAGCTGTCAGTCATCTTAAGCTTCAGATCAATTCAGAGTTTGGAAGATTGAACACGCGAAGCGCATTCTCGCGCATCAACAAGGCATGAGATTCCGGTTTTAGCCCCAGGTTATTGACTTCTTGAACCCCTCGTTCAGGGGATATTACCGGCCAGTCGGTGCCAAACATCACCTTATGTCGACCTATTGTATTGGCGTAGTGAACGTACTGTTCTGGCCAATAGCGAGGGGCGTAAGCATCGCCGGCAGTGAAAACGTTTTCGTGCTTCCAGCACATTGCGATCATTTCATCGGTCCATGGAATGCCTATGTGTATGCCGATGATTCTGAGGTCCGGGAAATCGATCGCCACTTGGTCTAGTAAAATAGGCCGTGCAACGGAAGGTAATCGGCGTTCACGGTTGTAGACCAGGTTCTGTCCTACTTGCATCATGATAGGAATATCAAGTTCGCAGCACTTTGCATAGTAGGGGTAAATTTGCGCGGCATTGGGTGGCATTGAAAACCAGTGAGGGTACCAGTGAGCGCCGACAAATCCGTGTTCTTTGACGGCAACTTCAAGCTCCTTCAGTCCCTGCATGCCTCTAGTTGGATCTATGCCAGCGAGGCCAGAAAACCGAGTTGGATGTGCTTCACAGGCAGTCTGAACGTAGGCATAGGGGACCTCAAATGAACCTCTAACGTTCAAGTCGCCACCCCGAACACCGATAAGAAGTGAGCGTTCAATCCCGGCATCATCCATTTTCAACAAATAATCTTCAATGCTGACGCCATCGCGCATGTCTTCAGGCATTCTGACTTGTTCTTTGAAAGCGTCGTCAATGCCCATCCTGTCTTCCTCAACGACCTGTGGCGTATAGAGGTTACAAACGATGTCGATGTAGTTGCCCATGGTGTAAACCGGTTTTCCTGCGTCAGATTTCAACGCAAGTGGTGATAAATGCGCTGCAGTTGCTCAAGTTCACTGGTGCTGCTGCAGCACTCTAAAAGGGGTAGCTGTATGCTGTCAACAAATTCTAGATTATGAACACATAATACATATATGAGAATTTGTGGAAATAGGAAATTATGATGCTTCGCTGTGTCCAAGCTGCCATACAGCCTGTCGCATTTTTTGAATGATCTGAGTCCGATTGGTTTTGATTCGCTCAGATAAGCCACCCACCGCTACGACAAGGGTTCTATCGAGTTGACTCATAGGCAGTGCCATGGCAATCGCGCCAGTGTCTGTCAGCACGCGGTCGTATGCTTCCACGTATCCGTTTGATCGAGCGGTTTCTATTTCGGCTTTCAATACATCGATATCCACGCGTTCATCGGTTCGTGTGGTGCGGCGATTGGCACGCTGTGCCAGTTTTTGAATGTCCTCGGTGCTTCGAGTCGCCAGTTGCGCGATGCCTACGGCGGTCGCAAAAATTGGGATAGTCTGGCCTTCGCGAATAGTCAGTGAGATCGGGAAAGTGCCAGGAATCACTGTAATAAATTGCATGGCCAAACCGTTCGGCATGCAAAGTGTGATGGTTTCTCCAGTGAATTTATGAAGCTCATCAAGCATGCTAAGAGTGTCTCCTTCGCCAAGCAACAGGCGTGGCAGCCATTCGCCCAACTGAGTCACCCGGAGAGAAGGAAAGTAGCGCATAGTATTTGAATCCAGCGTTAGATAACCAAGGCTAACCAGGCTTTTGAGCAACGCGTCGGCGCTAGACTTGGGGTAACTGAGGTATTTGCAGATTTCTGTCGCGGTGAGCGGGGCTTGCTGGTCGCGAAACAGCTCGAGTACACCAAATACTCTGTCTGCAGACTTGATAACGTCTTTCGGCATAGAAACTCTCCTGTGTGCGCTTAGTATAATTCATATATATGAAATATACAAATATATATAAGAATAATTTGACACTTGCTAGCAACAGTCTTAGTCTGTGAAAAGTCGGCGGGATAGTTTCGCCGCGTGTGCACAACTAACTGGGTTTGAGTGGAAAAATCTAGGCCTCGACGCGGGTAGGAATGCGCTTTTGAATTTCTGATCGGTAGCCACATGAAGGAGCTATTTATATGAACAATCAAAGTAACGCAGCGAAGTTATTTGCATTGGTTATTGCTGCAACATCATTATTTGCAGTGCCAATCTCGTATGCGGAAGAGCGCAACGTAATTGAAGAAGTTGTAGTGACAGCTCGGAAAACCGAAGAGTCATTACTGGAAACGCCTTTTGCTATCACAGCACTGACTGCTGAAGACATTGAGTTGAAAGGTATCAACGAATTGACTGATGTGGTTGCGTTTTCACCAGGGTTCTTTTATGCAGAAAGTTCAGTCGGCAAGAACAGCAGAGAACATCGCCGGTTGATCTTCAGAGGCATGAACCCGAGAACAGACCTGCCGCACCGTGCAGCGGCAACGCTTTTTATTGACGGTGCTTCGTCGTTGGGAGCGGAATTTGGTGCGATTGAAAACATCGAGCGCATTGAAGTCCTTAAGGGCCCGCAAGCAGCGCACTTTGGTCGTTCAACTTATGCTGGTGCAATTAACATTGTTACCAGGAACCCAGCAGAAGAATTCACCGCCAGAATTTCTGCAGATTTTGGTGAGTATGGTCACCAACGTGTTGGCGCTTCTGTAGAAGGTGCTTTGACAGACTGGCTGAGCGCGCGAGCGACAGTCAGCGATTATGAGATGGACGGGATGTACAGCAACTCGACTGTCGCCGGTGAAGATCTTGGTGCTCGCTCCACAGAAGACTATTCCTTGACCCTTTTCTTCCAGCCTTCCGATTCATTCGATATGAAGGTTCGGTACCACGAATGGGAAGACTCCGATGGCCCTGACGCGGCGACGCTGTATGACCACAGAGATGGTTCAGGTGGAGAATTCCACAACTGTTCTGGTGGTGGCCAGATCCAACGTTATAAAGAATATAGTACAGAAGCTGACTTGAATTTCTTCTCCAGCTTTGGCGCAGCACCTACGGTTACACCGACCTTCATTTGTGGCAAGGTTCCTGAGCCTAGCTCACAACACATTGGCATGGACACAGGATCAGTCCGAGCTAATCAACTGCGATCTAATGCGGCGACTGATTGGGGATTGATGCCCAATGCGCTTGTACCAGATCATTTTGGCCTTGAAAGAGAAGCAGAAGAGCTGAGCGTCGTTATGAATTATAACTTCGATAATGGCATGAATCTCAATTTCATCTGGGCGGAACACGAGGATTTTTACAGCACGATGAATGACCTTGATCGTCGCGAAACTGAGGGGCTCTACCTCCTCGGGTTAGGTGGCGATATGTTTGGTGGATTTGGTGCAAACCATCCGGCGGATGCTCAGGATCTTAGGATGAACGCGCTGGAAGACAGCTCGTGGGAAATTCGTTTGACTTCCGACAGGAATAAGCGCTTTCGCTGGATGGTCGGATACAGTGATACCGAGCTCGAGTTTGCGACCCAGACTACCGGTTCTTTGATCGTCTACTTCCCAACAGATGGCATTGACAACACGATGGTTGAGTATCCAGTGAACTACAACCCGTACGCAATATTCAGCGGTTCGCCGAGTAACATTAATGCCGGTTACGGCAGATCAACCTCCGGAGACGGGGTGATTTGGGCAGATGTTGAAACCACTGCGGTATTTGGATCCGTAGAGTTTGATCTCACGGAAAAACTAACACTGAGTCTTGAAGTACGGCGCCAGGATGATGAGGTTACTGAAGGTCAGTATAAGTATGTTTTTGTACCGGGTGATGCTGAAGGCGCTTTCCATCGACCGCTGTTACCGAGAGATGACGGGCTTTCTGATAACTTCAAGAGCACCCTGCCAAGATTCATTATCGACTATAAGCCGTTCGATGAGACTACTATCTATGCCAGCTACTCGGAAGGAACCCGACCTGGTTTGTTCAACGCGAGCCTCTCTGGCTTGTCGCCCACTGAGTTAGCTCAAATCGAACAGCAGACTGGGTCAGGTGTAGAAGTTGATGAAGAGGATTCAGAGAATATCGAGGTTGGGATCAAAACCTCATTCTCAGATGGACGTGGCTTCGTTACCGTAACCGCATATAAAACCGATGTTGAAAATGTGCAGTCACCCATATTTGCCGCTTCGTACACGGATGATAACGGAGACGCACAGGTTATTTCCGGATCTATTGTTGGTCAGGGCGCTAGTGCGGAGCTTAATGGTATTGAAGTTGAGGGTGGGTACATCTTTAACGACAACTGGTCTGCAGAATTCACCTATGCCTACAATAAAAGCGAGATTGGCCGTGGTTTCTTCAGCCAAGATGCTTTTGACATCCTGGGTGATTCGAACTTCGTACAAGGTAACGCATTCTCGCGATACCCAGAAAACAGCGGGACGGTTTCTGTTGACTACAACATGAACCTGACAGCCGGCTGGACGTTGTTCGCGCGAGCAGACGTCATTTATACCGACAAAATGTATGCATCACAGGCGAACATTACGCATACAGGGTCAGGCACAAAGCTGAATCTGCGAGTGGGTGTGACGACAGGTAAATTCAGGGCTGAGCTGTATTGCCTGAATTGCACAGACGATCGTCAACCCAAAGGTCTGCAGTACCTGTTTGACCTTTCAGGTATCAGTGGTGCATTTGGTAGTGTTCCTGATGGCATTGGTAACGGACGTGGCTTGTCTATAGCGCTGGCAGATAAAGCACTGTTTGGACTCAGAGCTTCTTACACCTTTGGTGGTGGAGACTAATAAGCTTTGATGTAAGGTCCCCTAAAAGGCTACTGAATGACTCTGGTTGTTCGGTAGCTTTTTAGTTTTTACGAAGTAAAAAAAACGGCGCTTATCGCTTTACTGCGTTTTAATGTCTCCTTGATCCTTTCTGAATGGTTCTTAAACATGGACTTTGATCTCCCGGAAGAAACACGAATGCTTCAAGATCTTGTTCGTCGGTTTGTCGATGACGAATTGATGCCTCTTGAGCAAAGTCTGCCTGATCGGCCCAACTCCTTAGATTTACCGCACGACATCAACAAACGCCTGGTCTCGATGATTGAGTCTATGGGGCTTGCGGCACTTGATGCGCCGGTAGAAATCGGTGGTGCTGGGCTTGGTCTTCTTGACAGTTGCATTGTGATTGAGCAAATCCATCGGTGTACAGCAGGACGTGGGGTTTTTGCGATGCGATTCGCACCCGTGATATACGATCTGGGCACCGATGATCAGAAAGAAAAGTATCTTTACCCAACAGTCCGGGGTGAGCTTCAAGGCGCCAGTGCCTTTAGTGAACCGCAGGCGGCGGGTGATTTGGCAGGTATTCAGACCACAATGGAGAAGACGAGTGGTGGATGGGTGCTCAATGGTTCGAAATGTTGGATTTCTTACGCTGACATTGCAGATTATGTCTTAGTGCTGGCTCGTCAAAAGGGTACAACACGCCACGAAGGGATGTCCTGGGTCATCGTCGAAACAGGAACGCCCGGCTTTTCGCTTGGCCGCGAACAGAAAATGATACACGGACACTCGACGTTCGAGCTATTTCTTGAAGATTGCCATGTGCCGGATGAACAGTTACTGGGTGAACCGGGTAAAGGCTGGGGAGCTGGTACTTCTTTTTTGTACTCGAGCCGTCTTCAGATATCAGCCAGAGCCCTGGGTATCGCGGATCGGTGTTTGGAGCTGGCTATCGATTACGCAAAACAGCGCCAAACATTTGGTAAGCCACTGGCATCGAGACAAGCGATCCAATGGATGATCGCAGAATCCTCCATTGATCTGCATGCTGCTCGACTAATGGTTTACGAGGCGGCCTCGCGAGCGCAAAACGGTGAGCATGTTATTCAGCAGACCGCCATGGCTAAAACCTTTGCAACAGAAATGGTCGGACGAGTCGTTGATCGTGCTGTGCAAATTCATGGTGCCGCTGGCTTATCCGATGAAACTATCTTGGAAAGGTGTTACCGGGACGTTCGACCAATGCGAATCTATGAGGGTTCTGCTGAAGCCATGAGGAGTGTTATTGCGAATGATCTTTTACGATGATTGGGCATGCTAATGGTAGATGATCAGAGCACAGCAGGGGGCCTGAATATGCCTTTGGGTGGGTTGACTAGCCTGGACATCGGTGTGATCTGTTTGTACCTCGCGGCAATGTTAGTGATGGGTGTCACGATAGCCCGTCAGCAGCGTTCGACTAACGACTTCTTCGTTGGTGGAAGAAGCATGCCATCCTGGGCTGTCGGTATCAGCTTATGTGCAACGGTCATGTCCACCTTGCTCTATCTCGGCCAACCGGGAGAAATGTTCCGAACCGGCCTCAGTTTCCTTACCAGACAGTCTCCGATTCCCCTGGTGCTGATAGTGGTTTGTTTTGTCTGGATACCGTTTTTCATGCGTCTGAAGCTTACCAGTGCATACGAATACCTGGAGTATCGCTTCAATTATACGACACGCATGATGGCAGCTATCTTTTGCCTGTTGCTTATCTTTGGCTGGATTTCTGTGGTGGTACTGACTGCATCAATAGCGCTTGTCGAAATCATAAGGATTGATCTTGCCTTACCCTTTATCGAGGGCGTTGACGGTTCGGTCTACACAGTCATTTTGTCTGTGGGATTGTTTTCAATTCTTTATACGACCCTGGGTGGTATTCGCGCAGTTATATGGACTGATGTCATTCAATTTGTGGTGTTGCTGATCGGAGCCCTTTTTACAATGGCTGTCGTAGCGTGGATGACTCAGTCGAATATAGGTGATTGGATTGACGCGTCGGAACGATATAAACATGAAGAGGTTCAATGGTTTGATTGGGATGTTCGCAATCGAACAACAGTATTCGCTATCAGTGGCAGTTTGTTTATGTGGATGGTTTGCACCCATGGAGCAAACCAGATGGCGTTGCAAAGGTACTTTACCGTTCGCGATGTAAAAGCTGCGAGGTGGAGTTATGTGGTCAGCGCGCTTGCTGCCGCTGTTCTTGGTGTGATCCTGGCGGGGGTTGGAATTTCTTTGATGTTCTTCATCCAGGAATTTGATCTACCCGCCAAAGCGGGTATTGCATCAGAGATAGCGTCTGTTCGAAACGTGTCTCAGGATGCAGTGTTCCCTCAGTTCATTAGCTATTATTTGCCCAGTGGTTTGAGAGGCCTGGTGGTCGCTGCGCTTTTTGCGGCAGCTATGTCGACAATTGACTCAGGTGCTAATTCTGCCTCGACCATCTTGACCGTTGACTTTTATCGTCGGTGGCGGCCTGGCACTGAAGACGAAAAACGGGAGCTAAGACGAGCCAGGAAGTTCACGGCGGCGATGGGAGTATTTATCGTGTTTTACACTATCGGTTTGTACGAGTTGTCCAAAGGCAGTGACATTATTTCGTTGGCCCAAAAAGGCTTCAATTGTTTTCTCGGACCACTGGGGGCTTTGTTCGTGCTTGGTATGTTCGTCAAACGCGCCACCCCTGCTTCGGTCATTCCTGCGGTCCTAATCGGTGAAGCGGTTGGGATTGGCACGAGCTATAGCCGTGAAATCTTCGACGTTAGTTTTTCTACCCATCTGGTGATCCTGACTGCCTGGCTGGCGACTTTTCTGAGTGCTCTGGCGATCGGACTGGTTTACGAGAAGACAACGGGGATAAGGTTAACTGAGGATCAGGAGGCCCTGATGTGGGTTAATGTCGTTAGGTCTGAGGACGCGCACTAACTAGTGTTCGCAGAGCAACGACTTCCTTAGCCCCGCCGAATTTCCGGGTACTATTCGCTATGGTATGTGCCGCCTCATGAACGTCAACAGTGGTTGGGGTTGGTTGAAGCCACTCATCGCCCGGGTTGTGGAGAATGCAAAGGATTAAAGGCATTTTCTCCAGATTACAAAAGGCGCCTTATGGTCTAATCTAGGCCAATGGAAACGGAAGCGCTAAAGGAATATTTCCCTCATCGCGTCATCAAGCGGAAGGTTCGTGAGGTGGCGGTGAAGAGAGTTCGAAAAGACCTTATCCTTAATGGTAAATCTGAAGAAGACATCTCAGAGGAGGATCTGGAGTATCTGTTGGCGGATGCTGAGGAGTCTGTCTGGTCGGACATTAGGCAAACTTCGCTGATGGGGGTGTTGGCCATGCTTGGACTGAGCCAAGTCTGATGTCACTGTATCGGTTTGCACGCACCAGCGCGCTGTTGGCTTTCGCAGGGAAGTACCGCCTGAAGATATTCTACATGTTGGCGGCGATTGCCTTTGCCCTGGTAACCGCCTGGCTTTACACAGATGTGGCAGCGTATTTGCAGGTCCATTTCCCTCAGTGGGCACTATTGGCGTTAGTGGTAAAAACCGTTGCCGTCTATGGTGCGTTGTTGTTTTTGTTGTGGCAGGTTAAGCCCTCTGAATGGCGCGGTCGACCAGATCCTGAATTGCAATCCGACAGTAATGCGCCACCTTCCAGACTCGACGAAATAGCCCAAAAAGAAAATTTGAATAAACGCAGAGATACCATCCTCCGTCGATAGTGCAGAACTGCATCTTCTGCACTCAAAATGTAAGCATGAAGATTATTGAGAGTATGAATTCTCACAGGAATATTTGGCCAGTAGGCAATATTCGGCCAGTAGGTATAGTATCGAAACAGCATCCGTTGGCCTTTATTTCATGAGATGTGCTCGGCTGCTGCTGTCATAATGTGGCAAATTCTTCCTGTTCGCGGTCTGACCTCGCGGGGTAGTAGCCTTAGATTAAATCGTTCAAGATAAATGAAACTAAAGGGAGTCGAGTGATGAAGCCTTCCGCATTCGATAGGAGACAAAGATGAACGAGTCATCTTCAGTGCTTTATGAAGTTCAACAGAGTGTCGCTACGATCACCCTTAATCGGCCTGAATCGCTCAATGCGATGACGAATGGCCTGATGAAAGACCTCGTTGACGCTCTGGCTAGAGTTGAAACAGATAAATCGGTTCGCGTCGTCGTGATTACTGGCAGTGGTCGTGGTTTCTGTGCCGGCGCTGACCTCGCCGGTCACGCAAGTGCCAAACCTTCTGATCCAGAACCTGACGGCAAAGTTGACGACCACTTCAACGGTGCCATGCGGGCCATTTATAATTCTTCTGTGCCAACCGTCGCGCGTGTCAACGGTGCGGCCGCCGGTGGCGGGTTCGGTTTGGCGCTTGCTTGTGATATTACAGTCGCAGCAAAAAACGCGTTTTTTGTCGCAACGTTCGGCCCAAAATTGGGAATTGTTCCTGACCTGGGCACCACTTGGAATTTACCCCGTAAAGCGGGTCGTGCTAGAGCCCTCGGCCTTGCAATGCTGGGTGATAGAATCACTGCTGAACAGGCAGAAGCCTGGGGATTGATCTGGAAAGTTGTTGACGATGATCGGCTGGATGCTGAGGTCGAGCTGATCACCAACAAACTCGTTCGTACATCCGCGGATGCCATGACGCGGATTCGATCAGTAACCGACGCAGCACTGGATAATAGTTTCAGCGATCAGCTGGACTTAGAGATGGAGCATCAGGCCGTGCTCATCCCAAAGAACATGGCTGAAGGAGCTAGTGCCTTTATGGAAAAACGGGAGCCTGAGTTTCCAGGCAGAAATTAGCATGCATTAACCCTGTCTAGCTCACTACTTGATGCAAGATACTCAGATCAGCGGAAAGCGCTTCAACTTGTGCAGCTCGACAGCACGACATGCCATGCCATGATACGTCCCTGCGGGTGCGTAAGAAGGTTTTAGCCGTCGTTGATGAGTGTTGATGAGTGTTGATTTGACTAGCTTTTAGTTTACCTTTGATTGGAAGATAGCGCTCCCTCAACCACAGACATCACCTTTTGATCTCCTTTCACTCCAGAGGTTTTTAATGAGCTACTCCGACATCACTTCCCATAGCCATTCAACCCCGCGCCATACCACAGGTTATCTTGCAGCGGGCCCTTTGGATGGACCATTAATTATTTTCACTCACGGCTGGCCAGAACTCTCTCGAAGTTGGCGGCATCAACTTCCTTTTTTTGCCGCTATGGGCTTCAGAGCAATTGCACCGGATATTCGCGGCTATGGTCATTCGTCAGTTTATTCTGAACACAAAGACTACAGCGTTGAATGCGCTGTTTTGGATATGGTGGAACTACATGATGCGCTCGGTGGTGGTAAAGCAGTTTGGGTGGGCCATGATTGGGGAAGTCCTGTTGCCTGGGGCATGGGTGCTCATCATCCGGATCGGTGTCATGCGATTGCTTCGTTGTGTGTGCCCTATGCGACGATTGATCGAGGTTTCGACGTGACGGTGCCATTGATTGACCGCAGTGTTTATCCCGAGAAGGATTATCCGCTCGGACAATGGGAGTATATGGGCTTTTATGAGGAAAATTTCCAGCGTGCGACGGCGCAGATGGACGCTAACGCCAGGAATATGGCTCAACTGATATTTAGGAAAGGCAGCGCCGAAGGGCGTGGTTTGCCTTCCGGTACGGCCATGGTGCGAAAAAACAATGGTTGGTTCGGCGGTTTACCGGTGGCTCCGGATATGCCGATCGACGAAGACGTCATTACACCCGAAGATCTCAGTGTCTATGCGGAAGCGCTGCAACGCAGCGGGTTTTTTGGCCCGAATTCCTGGTACATGAATCATGAAGTGAACGCCGCTTTTTTTAACACATTGCCAAATGCGGGAAGAATGGATCTACCTGCCTTATTTGTGCACGCTCGCTACGACTATACCTGCGAAACGATTGACTCCCAATTGGCTGAACCAATGCGCTCGTTGTGTTCCAACCTAACTGAAACAATCATAGATTCAGGTCATTGGATGGCTCAGGAGAAACCAATGGAGGTAAATCGACACATTGCCAAGTGGCTATTTACAGCAGTGCCTGAACTGACTTAGGGCACGAAAGGTCATGTAAAGGCCTGGGTCACTTGTTGCCGTTTTTTTGCTAACCCTTTGATACACTTAATGCCTGTTTCAGTCCGCGCGAGACCAGATGTCAGATATAAAGATTGAACGTCAAGAGAATCAAAGCGGTGACCCAGAGATCGCGACGCAGGGGTTTGGGCGTATATCGAGTACGCCTATGCCTGTGTTCAATCCCATTGCCGAGTTCGATGCGGCAGGGGAGTATTTCGAAAGTTATGGTGTTGTAGTGCTTGAAGACTGTCTTGATGTCGCTGAGCTTAGCTATCTGAATGAGTTCTTTGATCGGACACAAGGTGAAGTGCCTGAAAAATGGGGTTTCGGGAAACGAAAACCGCATCATCGCAATCAGGGGCTGATTTTCTCACAGCCGCTGTTGGATTACCCTGAGCTTGATGACTACATTTGCCACCCCAGGTCTTACCCTCTGGTTTGTCGTCTGCTTGGTGGAGAAGACAGGGTTCGATTTTCAGAGCTTAACCTCAGGGAAACGCCCGAAGACGCTGGTATTGGCAGCATGAACTTTCACCACGATGCCGTCTCTGAGGACCGATTCCTGCGCGCCCCTTACAACCCGGTTGATTGGCTTTGTCGAATTCACTATCTGACCGACACGGAGCCTGGTACACCTGCTTTTTGTGTCGTACCAGGTAGCAACCGGTTTGAAACGCTAAAGGAAGCGCGGCAAAGCCTTGGTGAAGGCTACCGTGAAGTTCCAATATATGGAAAAGCTGGCACCTGCATTCTCTATGACACCGCTACTTTTCATACGAGGTTCGATGGTGATGGAAGACAAAAAAGGCGCACCTGGCATCAGTATTTTGCTCGCGGAGGTTGGTTAAGGAGTTCACTGCCGACGACCAGCCGCTATGTCAGATCCCCATCACCGGCATTAACTGACTGGAACCTTTTTCCGGAACGACTGGTGTTTCACCCGGACCCTAAAGTCAGGCTTCTATTTTCTCACTGGAACACCGCTCAGGGAGAGTGGGTTGCCTCGGGCTTCTCGGACGAGGTGCGAAAATCAATGCCACGGGGTGAACAGTAGGCAGGTCACGTGCCGTTTGCCGTTTCGCCGCGCTGCTCTATTTTGATCGTTTTGGGTCTGTTACTGTGTTGGCCGAAGGAACGAATGTTAACGAGCCCAGCATTCCATTAAGCATTCTATTAAACAATCGAGGTACTCCAATGTCGTATTTGAAACCCGCTATCGCTATATTGCTTTTCCTCTCGCTTGCGGCTTGTTCACCGGCGCCGAATGAAGTGACGACGACCCAGCCAGTGTCAGAGGCCGAGGGAAGAACTGCGTTAGCTGAAGCTTCGGGGTTGTTTCAACCCGTTGTGGTCCACGAACTGTTGGATTGTCAATCAAGTACCGACATGGAGGTGTATTGCGGATACAAGAACCCAGAAGACCTGGTGGTGTTGCCCGATAAAAAGTACCTTGTCGTCAGTGAAATGGCCGAGTTCTTAACAGATGCTCCCGGCACGCTTTCGCTGCTTAACCTGGATACGGGTGAAAGAGAGTTGCTTCCGGTTGCCTGGGCGCAACCGGAAATGGTGCGTGGTGATGTGACCTGTCCGGCACCCGACAGCGCCGCGTTTAGTCCGCACGGTATCGATCTTACTCAACTGGAAGATGGCACTCTGCAACTGTTAGTGGTTAATCACGGAAAGCGGGAATCGGTTGAATTTTTTGAAGTGACGCAAACTGATCAGGGCTGGCAGCTAACATGGCAGGGTTGCGCGACTCCTCCGGGAGATCCGTTTATCAATGACGTGGCGGCTCTTAAAGATGGTGGCTTCCTTGTGACGCATATGTGGGACAAAACAACAGCCTTTGATGAGGTGGCGCGTAGGTTATTTGCAGGTGAAACAACAGGCTGGGTATACGAATGGCAGCGCGAGCAGGGGTTCAAAAAAGTGCTTGAATCGGATGATCTTATGCCAAATGGAATAGCTGTAAATGCGGAGAACACCAAAATTTTTGTCAATATTTATTTTGCTAACAAAACCATCAAGATTGACCGTGACAGCGGCGAGAGAGAAGGTGAATTTGCGGTACAGCAGCCAGACAATATTACGATCGATGATGAGGGTAATCTGTGGGTGGCTTCTCATAAAAATGATCCAATTGGCCAGACCTGTGCAATGGTCTCGGAAGGTCCCTGTCTGCTGCCGTACGAGGTCATCAAGGCAGATCCAGAGACGATGCAGGCGGATGTGTTTCTTTCCCAGAATGGCGCACCAATGGGGTATGCAACGGTTGCGCTCAAAGTCGGTGATCGCTTGTTTATGGGTTCGGCGCACGGCGACAGGGTGGTGAGTTCACCAGCGTATTGAAGGCCTCATAAGGCTTCAATCCTAGATGTAACGTCTGGTTAGCTTCAAAATAGGGCTAACGCTCACCCGGTTACCGACAGAGTGATGTTAAGGGTCGTAAAGAAACCCGGCGCCGCCCAATAGTGATTCCTTGCAGGTTATTTCTTTGGTCTATCGAATGTCAGTAACTTGCGGCATCGGGCGATCAGGTTAACGGCCCTGCGAGCCTGCCGCATCGTCCAGCTTTGAGTGTGAATATCCAGCTCGGACATTAATCCCTGGATGTCGCTGTAAAGTCGTTTAATGTGCTGATCACGGCGGTGCAGCAGTCGTTGGACTTCGTTCAAACGGGCCTCAGTCAGAACCTGTCCGGCTATAATGTCAGAAGGCAGGTGTCGCTCCACGTACACCGTCGAGTGTCGAGGTGCTGTCTCGGCAACCGGTCTGTCCACGGTGTAATAATAGAGCGCAAATGACTTACGGGAAGAATCTGCTGAAGCATTGATTCGTCTGAACCCATGCCAGGAGTGTTCGGTTGTAACAAACATGACCAACCTGTTGAGGCGAGGGGTTATAGTCTTTGCCGGGTGACCTTCTTTATCCGGTTCTGCATATAGTTCCAGTAACCCTCCCCAGTCTTCTCTCCATTCCTCATTAAGGAACAGTATTAGGTTTAGGCGACGGTGATGATTGGTAACCGGGTGATAATTAAAATCTATGTGGGGGTCGAGTTCTTGTCCCCCACGATTCTCGTGAGTACCGCCGCCATAATAGAGCGGATCATAGATCAGCCCGTCAATTCCGGTGATAGTGTTAATGACGTTGAGGAACTCCTCATTCTGGACAAGAGCATCAAGGCGGCAATAACCTTCGCCGAGTGCCTTCACCTCCTCGTGGACGCATTTTTGACCTGGTTTACCGCTTTCATCGCTGGCCTTGGCTTCGTCGAAGGCCGGGAAGTTTGCCGCTAGTGACTGGATGAGCTGCGGATCTAAAAAATCGTCAATGATAAGATGTCTGAAGGGCAACGCCTCACTAAACTGCTGATGCAGCTCATCAACGCTGCCCATAACTATAGAGTTAATCAAGCTGTTTGGGGAAATTTGCTGATTCGTTTTAACCGGGGTGCTCATGACGTCATCCTAGCGCACCAGAGGCTGGCACTTCCACCGTCTTGACGGGGATGGTGAAGCCGGGCGGCGATTTAGCAGAACGATTGTGGCTGATTAGCATTGCTTCAGCATACTTGGATCTGCTTATACAGCGATAAGTTACTTGGCATCTTTAGCGGAACATGGTTAATTCAGGCTGCAATCTACGGATGGTTTTGAAACGTGATGCAAACTGCTCGATGTTAATGTTGACTGTTCCTGGTTTCCCCCCGGGGACTAAATTTTCGGCCAGAATTGCCCGAGTGTCAGTTTAATAAAAGAATAGGAATGATTATGAAGCCACTTATTGTATACGGCGTACCTTTCTCACAACCCGTAAGAGCTGTTTTATGGCTGCTTTTGCTCAAGCGCATGCCATTCGAACTGGTGCTAACTAATCCAGGCTCGAAAGGTGACACGGGTAGCCGTAACCCTGCATACCTTGCAAAGAATCCGAGCGGAACGATTCCGTGTATAGAGGAACCAGAGTCAGGGTTCACGCTGGGTGAAGCGCACGCGATCATGACTTACCTGGCTCGAACGAATGGCTGGACAGATGTTTATCCAGATGACGAAAGAGTCAGGGCTAAAATCGATTCCTATCTTCATTACCATCATAGAAATATCAGAGAAGCCTCAATCGGTCTGGTGGCGCCTAAAATCAGGAAGGACCTGGATATTCCTGAGCTCATACAGATGTCCGCGAGACGCAATCTGACTGGTGCGCTCAATACGCTTGAGCAAGGCTATCTGACCGACAACAAATTCCTAATGGGAGATTCAGTGACTCTCGCGGACCTTGCCGCCTATGTAGAGGTTGGCCAGTTGCAGCCGCAATTCACCAATGTCTTCGATCTGACGCCGTTTCCGAATGTCGTTAGATGGTTGGACCATATGACCCAGGTTGAAGGTCATGATGATGTTCATGTGGTGCTTAAGGAACTTGGGGATATCAGCGAGTTTGCGCCGGATATGGAGTCAATTAAGAATGCAAACAAACAGGCACTGCGAGCACTCAATGCAAAGCTTGCCGCGCTTTAACGGTTAAAATAGGAGTCGCCGATGGAAAAGAGAAGAATGGGTCGACATGGCCTGGAAGTGCCCGCATTGTGCCTTGGAACGATGACATTCGGGCTGCAGGTTGATGAGAAAGTTTCTCGCAGTATCCTTGATAAAGCGGTGGACAGCAGACTTATTTTTCTTGATACGGCGGACGCTTACCCGCTGGGCGGTGATCTGAACACCCAGGGCGAAACGGAAGCGATAATTGGTCGCTGGATGAAGGACAAGGGCAATCGTGATGACCTGATCATCGCGACCAAATGTTTTGCGCCAACCCGAAGAGGGCTGAATAATGCAGGACTTTCCCGGCAGCATATTATGGAATCGATCGATAATAGTCTGCGCCGCCTGGGGACAGATTATGTCGACCTGTATCAAGCACATGGTTTCGATCCGAAGACACCGATTGAGGAGTCTCTTCGCGCTTTCGAGGATCTCGTGACGGCGGGGAAAGTCCGGTATGTTGGTTGTTCAAATTATCCAGCCTGGCGACTGGGGCAGGCTTTGCGAGCAGCCGACGGGCTTGGCGTGAGCGGTTACATTTCATTGCAGCCGCGCTATAACCTGCTTTATAGAGATATAGAAACTGAACTGTTGCCGCTTTGCATGAGTGAAGGCATCGGTGTCATTGTTTATAACCCGCTCGCGGGGGGATTCCTTTCGGGTAAATACAAACCAGGCCAGCAACCGGAGGGAGGGACACGATTTACGCTTGGCACTGCCGCGGACAGATACCAGGAACGCTATTGGCACGATGCACAATTTAATGCCGTTGAAACTCTGAAAGCTGTCGTAGAAGCAAAAGGCCTGAATATGGTTTCGGTCGCAGTGGCCTGGGTGCTTAAGCAACCTGGGATTACCTCCGCGATCATCGGCGCGTCGAAACCGGAGCAGCTGGATGCTAACCTGGCCGCTTTTGGTATCGAGTTCGATGATGAGCTGACCAGAGCCTGTGAAAGTGTCTGGTGGTCATTGCCAAAAAAACCGGTTGCCGAGGGGTATCGTTAATCGGCGCCATTTGATTGTCGACGGTTTCTCTGATTAAACAATATTAGTGACCAGTAAAAACAGCCTCGCGTTTTTCGACAAAAGCTGCGATACCTTCTTTGGCATCAGAGGTAGCGCTGCAGGTGTTTTGTGCATAGGTTTCGAATTCAAGTGCTTCTCGCAGAGTAGAATCCATACTGCGGTACATTGCGCGTTTTGCCATGCGGATCGCGATGGGCGGTCCTGCTGCAAAGGAGTTTGCCATCTCAAGGGTCGCCGTCATGAGAGCCTCCGGCGTTTCCAGTTGCGAAACAATGCCCAGTTCCAGCGCTTCTCTTGCCTGGATCATTTTCCCTGACCAGATCAGTTCGCAGGCCTTTGCCATACCAACTATACGGGGCAGGAAGTAAGTCCCTCCCCAGTCAGGATGCAGGCCACGTTTGGCGAAGGTTTCCCCAAACTTTGCTGTGTCCGATGCGATGCGAATGTCACAGGCAAGGGCAATATTCATACCTGCACCTGCGGCAGCACCGTTAACGGCAGCAATAATGGGTTTGGTTGAATCTCTTAATGCCAGCACTATTCGATCTCGAATCGGGTCAATCTTATCGTCCAGCACACTGGCTTTACCCGATTTTCTTGCTTCATTCATGGCTTTCACATCTCCTCCGGAACAGAAACCTTTGCCGGCACCGGTGATAACGATGACCCTCACGCTATCGTCAGTTTCCGCAAGCTCAAGCGCCGCCGCGAAGCTCTGGCGCATCGAAGGTGTTAGTGCATTTAGAGTCTCTGGGCGGTTTAATGTAAGCGTTGCGACGAGATTATCGACGTTGTAAATAAGATGTTCGAAATCCATTGAATGTTGTTCCTTATGGCCTGAGAAGCCTTGATACTATCTAATCGGATAGAGAAATGCAGAACGTGTTTTGTACAGCAAGGATGAGCGCATGCAAACAATGTACACGGAGGAGCAGGAACAGTTTCGCGAGGTCGTAGCGCGATTCCTGCGAGTGAAGTCGACAGCCGGTGATGTTCGTCAATTGATGGCATCAAGCGAGGGCTATGATGTAGCTGTCTGGCGACAGCTTTGCGGTGAAGTTGGCCTGGCGGGTACGCATATTCCGGAAGAATACGGGGGGGCAGGTTTTGGTCCTGTAGAGCTCGGTATTGTTTCTGAGGAAATGGGCCGTTACCTCTACTGTGGGCCTTTCTTTGCCTCATCGGTCATGGCCGGGTATGCCCTGTTAAATGGTGCGACGGAGTCTTACAAGTCCGCCATTCTGCCGGATATAGCCTCGGGAGCGAAAATTGCGACACTCGTTCTGGATAACCTGAACAACCCTGGGGAAGTAGGGGCTGCATTAAAAGCGACTAAAGAACACGTTGTTTCGGGTATTGCATCGATAGTGGTTGATGCTCACATTGCCGACTTATTGATTGTGGCTGCATCGACGCCAGATGGTCTGGGTCTGTATCTGGTCAATGCAGGTTCAGAGGGTCTGTCGATCACCCCGCAGGAAGCGCTGGACCCCACACGAAAATTATCCAGGGTGTCACTCTCTGAGGTGCGCGCTGAGCGAATTGGCTGGTTGACCGAAAGCTTGTTGAATCAGACCTGGGATCAGATATGCAGCGTTTTGGCGCACGAGATGATCGGCGGTGCGCAACATCTATTTGAATCAACTCTTGAGTATACAAAAGTCAGGGTCCAGTTTGGTCGGCCTATTGGTTCCTTTCAGGCCCTGAAACATCGCTGTGCGGATTTATTAATGGAATTGGAGTTTGCGAAAGCGGCGATCCACCATGCTGCTTTCTGTCTCGCGGCGAGTGAGGGTGAGCCCTATGTGGCGAGCATGGCAAAAGCAATGGCCAGTGATACCTACATGGAGGCAGCCAGGGCCGGCGTTCAGCTTCGCGGGGGTATTGGGTTCACCTGGGAAGAGGACACGCATCTCTGGTACAAGCGAGCAAAGAGTTCCGAGGTATTTATGGGTTCAGCCCATATGCATCGTGAGCGGATGATGACAATGATTGAAAGAGCCTCAGGCCATGACACCGGAGAACAGCCATGAATCATGATGAAATAAGGAAAGAGGTGAGCGATTGGTTAGACGCTAACTGGTCTGCAGACAGGGCGCTGATAGAGTGGCGGAACATCCTCTTAGAAGGTGGTTGGGCTGCGCCGAACTGGCCTGAAGATTGTTTTGGACGGGGCTATGATGCCGAGCAGGCCGCGGTTGTTAGTGATGTATTTGCAGAAAAGGGCGCGGTTGGCGCGGCGCAGGTTGGGCCCCGGCGACTGGCTGCTGAAACCATCCTTGTGCATGGGTCTGATGATCAGAAGAAGAGATACTTGCCTCCGATCCTGACCGGAGAGCATGCCTGGTGCCAGCTTTTCAGTGAGCCGGGCAGTGGCTCGGATCTCGCAGGCGCGAGCACTAAAGCGGAACTGCTCGATGGGCAGTGGATTATTAACGGCCAGAAGGTATGGAATACCAGTGCGCATCATGCTGACTTTGGCATTCTTGTGGCGCGAACCGATTGGGACCTGCCCAAACACCAGGGCTTGTCTTATTTTCTGATCAACATGCGTCAGCCCGGGGTTGAGGCAAGACCACTAAAGCAGATGAATGGACATGCCTCGTTTAACGAGGTCTTTATGACGGATGCCATTGTTCCCGCTGAGGACTTGATGGGCGGTGAGGGCAACGGCTGGGCAATTGCGACGACAACGCTGTCGATTGAACGCCAGGGTTTTGCCAGAGGCAGAACTCCCACTGTCAGCAGAACAGCTGAAGAAGGGCCTATCTATCAGGAGTTTGCGGCCGAGCTCGAGATCGCGAACGAGCCTTATACCTGGTATCCCCAGCGTGAAGGCCGGGTCGACCTTGTTTTGCCAAGGGCGAAAGAGACGGGCGCCATAAAAGACCCCGCTGTGCGTCAGGAAATTGCACGGCTGATATGCCTATCGAGTGGTGCGCGCCTGGCTGCTGCCAGTGCGGCTGCCCAGCGTAAATCAGGCAGTAATGAAGTTATTCCCGCTGGCTCAATCGGCAAATTGGGAGCAAGTATCATCGCCCGACAAGCCGCTCATGTGCACACGATGATTTCAGGTTCGGATGCAATGTTAAGTGGTCAGGAATCCGCGGCAAAGGGCATGATTGCGGAGACCCTGATTTCGGTACCTGCAATCTCGATCGCCGGTGGTACCGATGAGATTCAACGAAACATTATTTCCGAGCGGGTGTTGGCGATGCCGAAAGAACAACGATCAGATACCGGCCCTTTTCGCGATATCAAGCGTAACGTGACATAGTGTTTATAAATCTAAAGGAGATAAATCATGGCATTTAAAGGCGTTGATCATATTGTGGTAAGAGTCGGGGACCTGGATGCGGCTGTCGCCAATTATACGAAAATCCTGGGCATTGAGCCGGACCGACAGCATTCCGATGTGCTTAAGGCTGACCAGGCATTTTATCATTTCAGCGATGGTACATTCCTGGAATTAATTACACCCACTGAAGACGATTCGCCACTTGCTGGACCTCTTGCCAAAAAGGGTGATGGGATTCATACGGTTGCTTTTGCTGTTGATGACCAGAAAGAAACGGCTGCGGAGCTTGATGGAAAAGGAGTTCGTGTCATTGGCGGAGCCTTTGTTCATCCTGCAGAAGCAAACGGTGTGATGGTGCAGTTAAGTCAGGCGACGTAAACCAGCGAATGAATGGAGGCAAGCGTTATGAGTGATCTGTCTGTGTTTCGCGAAGAGACACGAGCCTGGTTAATCGAAAACTGTCCTGAAGGGGTCAAGGGACCTGGTGTTGTGCATTCCGGCAGTACCAAGGTAACGTTCGAAAAGGACATTCAACTGTGGATGGAACGAATGGCCGATCGTGGCTGGACCGTTCCTGCGTGGCCTAAGGAATACGGGGGTGGTGGTTTAACCGTTGAACAAACCCGCGTGCTCTTCGAAGAGATGAATGAGATTGGGGCGCGTCCGCCGCTGATTAATATGGGCACACGAATGTTTGGCCCGACATTGCTGGAATTCGGTACCGAGGAGCAGAAGCAGCGGCACCTGACAGTGATTGCGAAAGGCGGTGCTGCCTGGTGCCAGGGCTACAGCGAGCCCGGCGCCGGTTCTGATCTTGCAAGCCTTCGATGCCGCGCCGAAGATAAGGGAGATTACTTCCTGATCAACGGCCAAAAAATTTGGACATCCGGTGCCCAGTACGCGGACTGGATGTTTTGTCTGGTGCGAACGGACTTTGATGCAGCCAAGCACAGTGGCATCAGTTTTGTATTGGTCCCAATGGACCAGGAAGGTGTCACGGTAAAACCGATATCACTCATATCCGGCAACTCCCCTTTTTGTGAAACTTTTCTTGACGATGCGATCGCGGAAAAACGGGATCTTGTCGGTACGATGAATGAAGGCTGGACGATTGGTAAACGCCTTCTGCAGCATGAACGCTCTGGGCAAGGAGGCTTGTCGCCCACGGCGGCCAGGCCAAAACCCGTGGGTGTCACCATCGACCTTGAAGTTGATGACGTGTTGAAAGATTATGTCAATGACTCGACGATCAGCCCGGCGCTGCGTGATGAAGTGATTGACTGGAAGATGAGAAGTGCCGCCTTTCGGTTAACCCAGAAACGCGCGGGTGAGCAGGCAAGGGATGGTAAGACACCTGCTGACACGACTTCTGTGTTCAAACTCTATGGATCGACACTCGCCCAGGATCGTCAGGAAATCGTCGTTCGACTGATGGGCACACAGGGTTTAGGCTGGGAAGGAGACACTTTTTCTACTGATGAAATCGGCGCAGCGCGATCCTGGCTGTCCAGCAAAGCAGTGACCATTTACGGCGGCACCAATGAAGTGCAGGCAAATATTATCGCCAAGCGCGTACTAGGCTTGCCCGACTAATCTACGGCATGAGGTTTAAGCCGACCGCTGCAATGCGGCGATCCGTTCTTCAAGCGGAGGATGCGACATAAAAAGTGCCCGAAGGCCGGTAGGCCTGCCGCCATTGATACCGAACGCTGCAAATTCTCCTGGCAGGTCTTCTGCCTGATCGCCCTGTAACTTCTTCAGGGCAGCGATCATTTTATGCTTCCCCGCGAGATCAGCCCCGCCTTCATCAGCACGAAATTCCCGGCGTCGGCTGAACCACATCACGATCATACTGGCGAAAAAGGAAAGAACAATCTGAGCAAGGATAGAGCTGATGAAATAGCCGATGCCGAATCCGCGTTCATTTTTTAGGATCACCCGGTCCACGAAAAAGCCGATGATACGTGACAGAAAGATCACAAAAGTATTCACAACCCCCTGCATGAGGCCCATGGTAATCATGTCTCCATTGGCAACGTGACTGACTTCGTGGCCAAGCACGGCTTCTGCTTCATCAGCGGTCATTGCCTGCAGCAAGCCTGTACTGACTGCGACCAATGCGTTGTTTCGACTCATGCCAGTTGCAAAGGCATTTACCGTGTTGGACTGGAAAATACCGACTTCGGGCATCCCGATGCCAGCATTCTCCGCCTGCTTTGCGACGGTATCAACGAGCCAACGTTCCTGCGGGTGAGCCGGATTTTCAATGATCTGGACACCCATCGATCGCTTGGCCATCCATTTGGAGATCGCCAGTGATATAAAAGACCCGCCGAACCCGATGACGGCAGACATAACCAGTAATGCATAGAGGTTTAGGTCAACGCCGTTGGCCGCGAGCAGGCCTTCGATACCAAGGATCTGGAAGGTGATGCTGATTAATGCGATGACCGCGATGTTTGTCGCGATAAACAAAAATAATCTGGTCATGTTGTTTTCCCGTGTGGCCGTATTCTCAACGTCAAATATTGTGGCATATGCGGAGAATTTCAACTCTATGGACAGACTAGGCGCTGAAAATAATATCCATTGAGCGGGTTAGCTGCTGTTCCTGGTGGTTAGGTAGAGCAAAAAGCTGCCAATGAGAGCCGACACAAGGGAGCCTAGCAGGACGCCGGTTTTTGCGGTTTCGATGATGGAGGTATCTGCCCAGGCAAGGGTCGAGATAAAAAGCGCCATGGTAAAGCCTACGCCCGCTAACATGCCCACCGCGCCAATTTGGGTAAATGTCACGTCTTCCGGTAATTCTGCTACTTTCAATTTCACAGAAAGCCAGGCAAAAACAAAAATACCCAGCGGCTTTCCAATGACCAGACCTGCCACAATCCCGACGGCGATTGAACTAGTCAGGACGGCGCCAAAGTCTTCCGCAATGACGACTCCGGCATTTGCAAGCGCGAAGATGGGCATGATCATGAAGGTAACATAAGGCATTATGGTATGTTCTAGCTCCTGTAATGGGGCCGTAGCCTGTTCGGTCACCTGTTCCATTGAATGAACGATGCTGTGCTGTTCGCTTGAGAGCAAGGCGTTGCCTTGGGGTAATCCGGTTTCGCGTAAACGTTTTAGGAGCGCTTCCGCCTGCTCGGCAAACTGATTGCCATGAATGCGCGTACGGGCGGGAATGGTGAACGCCATTAGCACGGCTGACAGCGTTGCGTGAACACCAGACTTTAGGAAAGCAACCCAGACAACAAAGCCGATCAGAAAATACAGGACCGGATTTCTGACGCCAGCCATATTTGCCGTGATAGACACCAGAAGAAAGCAACCGCCAATTGCCAGGCTCTGCAGCGCAATGTCATCGGTGTAAAAAATCGCGACAACCAAGATCGCGCCGATGTCGTCGACGATGGCAAGCGCAGTAAGAAAGACCTTTAGTGAAATGGAGACCGGAAACAGTGCCAGGATTCCCAATGCGAATGCGATGTCAGTTGCCATCGGAATACCCCAGCCAAGTGAAGCCTCGCCGCTGGGGTTAATGGCAAGGTAGATGAGCGCGGGAGCCAGCACGCCCCCGAGTGCCCCAAAAATTGGCAACGCAGCGGTTTTCGGGTTGGCAAGTTCGCCTGCCAGAAACTCTCGCTTGATCTCCAGTCCGACAACGAAGAAGAAAATGCCCATAAGGCCATCGTTAATCCAGTGACTCAGGGTTTTAGATAGTTCGAACTCGCCGATACCAATAGTTGCGTAGGTATGAAGAAGTCCGTGGTAACTGTCGCTATAGCCGGAGTTGGCCCAGAGAAGCGCGACGATAGTAAAAACCAGCAGCAGGCCGGCACCGGCAAGCTTGTGCTCGAGGAACATCTGGAATGGTCTGGTGACCCTATCAATGAATACCGGTTCAACTGTCATGGTTACCGCTCACTGATTGGTTACACAATTTTATCAATTAAAGGAGGGTCGAAGGAAGTCATTTTATGGATCAGTTCTTCCGGACTGTCCGATACCAGCAACATTTTTTGGTGAGCGGCTTT
>Ga0315322_10000318_pt1 | contig 34976 bp, 21 predicted proteins | sample M110021515metaG_FD_203461 | JGI IMG/M metagenome (GOLD analysis project Ga0315322, IMG submission 203461) | Ammonia-oxidizing marine archaeal communities from Monterey Bay, California, United States - M1 100m 21515 | ecosystem: Environmental > Aquatic > Marine > Intertidal zone | place: USA...
GTCAAAACTGATGACCTATGAACTGACAGAAATCTGCCAAACCGGTGGGCAATGCATTGATTGCCTGCTATCAGATGAGCACAAGCAAATGGTCTACGAATGGACTGAACATTTGCAGGCTTACCTGAAAGCTTCAGGCTCAATTGATGGAACCACACCTCATCAGGACTGCCCGCCGGAGACCTGGTACCCAGATGAGGAGAAGTCGTATCAGCACGAACCCAAACGGGATGAGAGGTTCCGCGATCCCTATAACGCTGGCGTGAATCCAGAGGCATTTTTGTATAACGAACAATACGCCGCCGCCGACAAGACGCTCATGATCTATTACAAGCGTCTTCGAGAGCTAGACGTACCTGAGGTAATGGCCACCATCCTGACTGACTTGGGTGATGCCGAGCCATGGGAATTTCACATGGAGATGTCCCGTCAACTGTGGGACGAAGCGCGGCACGCCATGATGGGCGAGATTGGCTTTGCGGCACAAAACATCGATTGGACCGCGATCCCCATCAATTTCACTTGGTCAAAAAACCTGAATACCCAGCTCAATCCACGCCAACGACATGGCGTACTGTTTTTCATTGAGCAGGGCCTGATGCCCAAAACGGGAAAGCGTTACGAATGGGAAGTCGCCACCGACAGTGGTGACCCACTGGCAAAACTATTCCAGGACTTTGACTGGGCCGATGAGGTGCTGCACGCCCAAATTGGACGACGTTGGTACGTCCCACGCTACAAGTCACTCAACGAAGCCATGGCGTTTGGAGACGAGTGTTGGTCACAGGTTCTCAGTAACTGGCAGCAATACAAAGACCAAGGACTCACAGAGCACCGCAACTGGTGGCCAGACCTGTATACCAAAGTCTGCAAGCAGCGAGGAGTCACACCGGACCCCAACACACTCGCCTTCCACGAAACCTATGAGCAGAAGCGAGCTGATCTTGAGACGCTTTGAAACGTGATAAACCCCAACCACGCTAACGCGACTCCGGCCAACTCAAATGATGATGCAGAAACCTGTAAGTGGCCCGCCCATTGATGGTATGCGGCCCATCAAAAAACTCTATCTCGGTTAAATCTCCAAGACCGAGTTTGTTGTAATGCCGTCTCACTTTGGCATATTCCCAAGCAACCCACTCATCAACTCCTACCCCATCATCATGCCCCCGTTCCACCATGAAAGGACGTGGCGTCATCAACATGGATAACTCGGCATAGTTTGCAACGTGGCCCATGTTCCATTCAAAAATTTCATATTCCCCAGTCCATAAGTAGCTGAACTTCGCATCAACCGATGCGTTTTTCGCTACCCACTCGTTAAAGTCCGCACTGCAAATCGACAAACAGTAACCGGGTTCTTCTTTCGTTTTGGGTAGCATGGGAGGAACCCTCACCGCCGTCTTGCCGCCATACGAAAGGCCATAGAAACCAATTCGTTCCGCATCAACGTATTCCAATTCGCTCAGCCAGCGTAGCGTGACCAAATGCTGCGGAATGATATAGCTAAAAAGCGAAAGCCCAATCGGATTCGACTTGCGTTGCAGGGTCCGGAACTTGTCACCTCCGCGGTAAGGATTTTGGGGTGCATAAACCACAAAACCACGTCGACACAGCTCCGCAGCAAATGATTTATAGGCGCGGTAACCTCGTGATTCAGGGCCACTGATTGTGTCCATCGGCAAACCCTCCAAACCGTGCTGACACACCACCACCGGGCGTTTCTCAGTTGGCTTCAGATCCCTCGGCAGTAATAAAATACCAGCAGCAATCACATCTTCATACACGTTGAGTGTGACTTCGTAACCCAGCATTTGCTCGTTTTCCAGCACCAGTCGCGATCGTGGAGTTGGGTCAACCGTGGGCGTTGGCAACTTGCCAAACAACTCCCTATGCACGCGATCCCTTTCAACATCTGCAGAACGAACAAAAGACTCCGCCGAGGAACGGTCCAGCTTCCCAAACCGTGCATCTCTCACCCGGTGAGACTTCCGAACCAATTGCTGCGTGAACGCCACCATTTGCCGAACCTGTTGCTGCTGGCGTGACGCATCGGAGAAATTCTTGCGTCGCTCTTTGAGATCCTGTCCTTTGTCCAAGGCCACACGCTCAGTGGAGCAAATCTCCTGAATGCACGATTGCACTAGCCCGGACTCCAGTCCGGGTTCACCCTCACCAGACTTCCCAATGACGCGAATGCTGTTTTCAGCCACCTGCTCTGGCAACAACTCACGCGCTCGCCTGACTTCGGCTAACACCGATTCCACTACCGGTGTTTTGATCACCCCGGGAGCTGCAACATTCCTGCCCACAGAAGCTGCTTTCCTCGCCTCGGGAATCTTTGGTGCAATTTGAATGAACAACTTTCGCGGAGCAATCATTGCAGCCAGCTCCGCATCACCATGCTGATTCAGAAGCCCCCAAACGTTCCGATAAATGGGCTCCTGCCACAAATTCTCGCGTTGATCGAAATACCCACTCACAATCGCTGCATCGATCCTCGGATCCAATGCAGCGCTGTACAAAGCCAACAACCCTCCTTCACTTACCCCCGCAACAACGCAGGGAACATCATGGGTCTCATTCCGCAACTCGAATTGATCTATCGCGGCAAGTACCTTTTGTACTTCGTACCCAATGACATGCCTCCCCATTTCGAACGCTTGCCGATAAATGAATTCTCGGTGCGACAAGTTTGTTGACCGTCCAATCTCGTCGTTACGACTGAATTCATAGCCACGACTAATCAACGTGGGGACCAAGACCTCACAACCCATCAAGGCAAAATTCAAAGCATACTCAGGTCCGCTGGCGTTGGCATTGATTGTAGCCCCCTGCGCTTTTGCAGAACTTGTGTCAACTGCACCACCCAAAGCATCACCCGGCGGCACCACGCCACAAATCATCTCTGGTGTCCAATCTGCATCGGGAATCGCGACCACCCGAGCAACCACATCACCTTTCTTGGGGCGCAGCAGCAACCCTCTCGCATCCAAGCCATCCAGCACCTTCCAACGCACCGCCAGAACCTGCACCTCATCCGTTTCAGCCACCACGGCGTTCTGCTCGGTGTTGGCATCGAATTGAATGCCCCTCGCTTCACGGCGTTTTTCCACCACGCCAATTCGCTTCGCGAAATCGCGGCGACTCGCATCCAAGCTTTTGTTCACATCCCCAGCTTGAACAGAAAATTTCCGCCGCTGTTCCGAAGCCTGATTGATTGCTCTCAACGCAAAACGATCGATCCCCGCAACCATCACCTCGTCCAACGGACGCCGTTCTGTCAGTAACTGCGTATTCGCCAAAAATTTCCGAGGCACCGTGGATTCCCGAGGCACCGTGCCAACTTCTTGGGCGGCCACAAAATTGCCACACAACAAGGCAAGCACGCAACCAACATGCAGCAATCGTTCCGGGGTCATAAGAACACCAGCCTTCAGAAATATATGGAAATTGGACACTGTCAATCAGCTGCGCAGGCTTGGCGTCCACGGGGGCAAATCAACCACGCACTGCTGTGCATCACGGCTAAACAATCTTCTGCTTGCCGATCAGTGCGTTCAATCATTCGAGGTCGCGCTCGGATGGTTTGTCGCTATCTGCCGAATCCGAATCTGTTGATCCGCTATTGATTTCGGTCGTTACTGGGTTGGCGGCGGCAATGGCTTTTGCTTTTTCCAATTCCGACTCCTCCATCATGCCAGGAGCAGTGACACCCATCGAAACATAGATAGACATCAACGTTTCCACTGACATATCAACGCGTTCTACGGAATCCACAGGCATGAAAAGCAGACCGCCACCAATCGGAACCGGGGATTGTGGAACAAGAACCACATAAAAGTTCTTGTCGTTGATTTTGATCGGCTCGGGAGTAGGCAAGAGTGCCAGGACGCCAACGCCCCCCTTCTCGCCAAAGGTGCAATACACCACTCCCATGCCCTTCAGTTTGTCGTCACCGCCAGAATCCAACATGTCAACCAACTGCTTGGACGTATCGTACACCTTCCCCACCAGTGGCAATCTTTTTGCGATGGCTTCAGTGACTTTCGAGAACAGCCCGCGCATTCCCGACTCAACAAGAAAGCCCAGGATCAGTGTTCCGATGCAGATCCCAATCCAACCAATGCCGTAGGCCACAACGGGATTGGTAACAAAGTTCAGCCCGATATTACTGAGCTGCTTCCCGAGGAAGGTTTCTGGCCCGACCAATTGACCAAGAAATCCGAGTGTCCAAGTGATCGAAATCACAGTGATCAGCAATGGCAAAATCGCGAACAATCCCGCCAGAAAGTATCGCACGACTCGGTTTACGCCACCGTTTTTTTTCTTACTCATCTGTTTCCTACAGGGTCATTCCACTGGTAATCCCAGCGGCTGTCCATAAATGAAGAAGCAACCTTCCGTTCGATAAGGAACGTCACACCAATTACCAAATCTCAGTTGTGTGTCAGTTATGTTTGCAACGCAGACAAACCAAACGCTCTCCAACACGAAGTATCACGTTGCCATCCACCACCGCGGGAGTCGCTCCAACGGGACCCCCAAGCGAGAATTTCGCCAACTTCTCATACTCATCGCCCGCACGAAGCATGGTCGCCTGTCCGTCCAGGTCAATGAGCAACAGGCGTTTTCCAACGACCACCGGCGAGGCGCTGAAATTTCCCCCAACTCGTTTGGCCCAGATCACTTTCCCCGAATCCGCACTCAAGCAGGTCGCGACCCCCTTGTCATCTACCATGAATAAACGATTTCCCTTAAGCACGGGAGTCGGCACATAGGGCGCTCCCCGATCCAGCCGATAAACCTGTTGAGGTTGTTCGCTCGAATCTTTCGGTATACGCACCGCTACAAGGTGATTGCCTCCACCACCGCTTCCACTGGATGCGACCGCAAGATCACCGACAATCACAGGAGTGCTGCAACAGCGCATCTCAAAGACTTTCAGACTCCACAGCAATCGTCCCGTCTTAGGATCCAAGCCAAACATTCCATTTCCTGTGTTGGCATCGATCAACTGCGAGGCTCCCGGCCCCTGATACAGTGCAGGCACCCCATAACAGGATCGCGTGGTGTCCAATTCGGCTTGCCACTTCGTTACCCCAGTCTTTCGATCAACGGCGATCATACGACTTTCGCCCGCAACCTCACCTGGTTTGAGTTGCTCAGCTTGTTGCGAGTTGAATAGAAAAACAGAATCACCATACACAACCGGTGACGTTCCAAATCCATGTTGGGATTGCCATCGACCAAAATCCCGCGACCAAATCTCGACACCCTCATGGTCAAAGCATTTCAGGAAGGTGTGTTCTGGTTCCGACCATGCGACAAACACGAATGCTTCATCTACAAAAGGCGTGCTGGAGGCAAACGTGTTGCGTTTATGCAAATGATGCGATGTCTGCTCAAACTTTCTTGTCCAACGCAGCTCACCAGTTTCAACGTCAAGGGACTGTACACCGATGCGGTTATCTTCGGGGAAAGAAAGCAGATAAAACACTTTTCCACCATACACCACGGGCGACCCAACATCGCGTGCTCCAAGACCGCGAGTCCAAGCATAATCTGCCTCACTCCACGACACCGGCAAGATCGTATCGTCGGACACACCCTGCCCCCTCAAACCATGAAAACGCGCCCACGGCTCGGCTGAAATCAACTCCGGGATCGACGCAGGAAAACTAGCCAAACAACACGTGAGCAAAAGAGAGCCAATAGTGTTTTTCATGATTCGAGCCGAAGAACGCGGAAGGAAAGAAGGAGGATTTTTGCAACCTGAAACAGTCTCCAGAGTAGGGCGAATCGCTGACCGAACGAGGCTGCTGCGGACCGCATTGTAGATCAACCACGCCGCTCAGGGGGTGGAGGGGGACCAATCTTTTCCCGCCGGTCCCCCCAAGCACCTCCTGTGTCCATTTTTATCTCCTGTCCGCTCATGAGGCCCCACGCCCTCGTTTGACGCTTTTCTTGAACCGAGGGTTATTTGTTCCCAATCCCAAATCGGCACCAGATTCGACACGCCATGCAGGCATCTGGTTTCTGAGATGCATCATGTGATTCAGGCCTCTGGCCCCTACGACCGCCACTCACATGCTCAGTTTGTTGTCCTGGGTCGAATCGCCCACCACTGCACGTTGGCGTGTTCAAGATAAAACCTTGATGAGATTACTTAGCTCCTCATCAAGGTCCTCAGAATTCGTCACCGTCACTGACAACTTTTCCTGAATTGCGTTTCGAAAGCTTTTCCGTAACCGATGAATTGCGACCGTCACAGCATTGCTTGTGAGAGTCAGCGCCGTCGCGGCAGAAGCCACCGGCAAATCCGTTGAATCACCTATTTACCAGGGCTTTAAGACATCGAACTGCTCTGCCTTTCAAGCTCTTTCGTACAACATCTCGACCTCGAGCAGGCTACGCTCGATCAAAGCAAGCGTCCAACCTCGATCAAACACAGCATCGGGGTCAGTTTGCGCCGGATCAGCGATCTACAACCCGGGCGACGTGCCGGAGCTACTCGAATCACTCGAGTGCATTTCAACGTCTCCCCCTCGTTTAATTCTTGCCTGATCGCGTTTTGCATCGGCAAGGAAATGCTTGACTGCTCCGAGAAGGTAGGACCGAAATCGACTCTTGCCGGGTCTAGCATTTCCTAAGCCCCCCTCCAAGATCCGTTTATAGAATTCCTAGGTGAGTTCCTGACTCTCTTCTACCGAGCGTCCCTCACGGCGGACGAATTCAAAGACGGGATTCCAATAGGCCTCGCAAAGAACTCCCAGTGCGTCGCGGGCCTCAACACTCCCCTCACTTGCCTGCATCACAAGCGTCCACTGAGTTGTACAGAAAGCACCCTGGCGGCGTTTGACTTCATTGCTGCGATGTTCGGTACCCAAGGCAACCCTTTTCACGACAACGGCGTACGACCCATTAACCTTACTCAAGCCACCCCAACACACTGGCAAGCCACCTGTGCCTCGCCAGCTTCCCCCGCACCCAACTGCTACAACTGAGTGTACCTGAAATTCAAGCTATCGAATCCATCAGGTTTATGGAACACAACGAGCATAAAAGTACCGGAAGTCCTGCCCGCCTCATCGAGCACATACCCTTTATCAGGGACCCACCTCGGGATAGAAACATCAATCCAAACGCGCTTTTCACTTTCTGATCCCTCTGTCAATTCGGATGGCAGTTCCTCACATTACACTTTCGTCACGATGCGTGGCTTACTTTGTGACCCTAAATTGACAATCACGACTGCCATTTGCGTGTCAAAATCAATTTTCGGGATCCCGTTCGGACCGTGCAACTTGTCATTAATTCCGGTATCGAGTTTGACAGGAACGTTAGTGCGTTGGACAAACTCGTCAAGTTGAGTTTGATCAAGGATTGGAAAAACGCGATCAAATTGCCAGTCCGAAAATTCCGTTTGTGTTTCTTTCTTGTCATCTGGCGTTGATGGTGACTTGGCTTGCCCGCCCAACAGTTCCCCAACAAACCACCCGGTTTTGGAATACAACAATCGGGGCTGAACGCCTCTGAACATCCACCACGCACACTCCACCGGCAGAATTGGCGATCTCAAGATCAACGACCCGATGATTTGGAATTCTGAGGTCTCCCAACGGCGCTGACTTCCAAAGGTCAACATTTGGCATTTGCGTGATGTTCACTTTCGTTTTGCCATTCCCCAGATCCACCTCAAGCAGTGTGGAAGAAACCGTATCTACATCATTATCGCTGGGACCGTCAAACTCCTCCGGGTTCCCTGTCACGAAATCCACCGAGAAACTTCCCGTTAGGCGGCTGTCTTCATCAAACCCTTCCGCCGTGGTGCCTCGGGATCCGATGAAGTAAATCAGAAACGCAACCCCAAGCAGGACAGGCCACAGCAACACAGCGAATAGCGAAAGAACCAGGCTGGTAGGTTTTCGGCGGACCAAGGCAAGCAGCCCACACACCGCGCCCAAAGCCGCAGGCACAGTGGGCAACGCGACAAGGACAACATACCCTGAAACAGCCAGGCTGCCTCCGTTTGGTAACTGACTGATTCGGTCATACGCGAATAACGCCACGGCAATACCGACCAGCAGACTAACTCCCGTCAGAAACGCTGATACTGTCGCTAAACTCACCCACCCCACACGCTTCGATGGATCACACGGTTCGATGCTCGCTGCACCCGCATCAATCGTCCTTGCCTGATCAATACTTCCGGGCGGTAGTTTTTTAGCGGGCGTGGATTTGAGCGACTCGACGTCTGTTTTAACCTCGTCGACACTTTGATACCGCCGATCGCGTCTCTTTTCTAGCGCCCGAAGCACAACCTTGTCCAACCGTGGATCCGCGTTCGATGCATCCGAGGGAATTGGAAATCTTCCCAGTGGCAACTCTCCAGTAAGCAACTCATAAAACACTACTCCCAGCGAATAACCGTCCGCACGATGATCAATGCTTCGTCGTGCTTCCAGTTGCTCCGGAGCCATGTAATGAAGCGTACCCAACACCGCGTCATGCTCTGCTAAAGAGACATTTTCCCGTGCGTCACTTGAAACCAGTTTCGCAATTTCAAAATCGGCAAGTTTGACACGGCCACTTTGGTCAAGCAACACGTTTTCGGGTTTGATGTCACGATGCAGAACACCTTGATCATGGGCAAAAGGCAAGGCTGAGCAAATATCCTGAACCAGCACAGGCAGTCTGAGGACGCGATGGTTCCTGCTCTCATCGCCTCTCGCAGATTCACTCCATCAGCAAATACAGGAAATCACCGCGGGATCCAAAATCAAACACATTCACGATGTGCGGATGGTTCAATTGCGGCAACACCCGTCCTTCACGATTGAAGCGTTCCACGAAGACGGAATGCTCGGTCCGCTCAGCGAAGAGCAACTTCAACGCGACCAAGCGGCCAAGTTTCCGCTGACGAGCTTTGTAAACGACCCCCATGGCACCGACACCGAGCACTTCAATAATTTCCAGCTCGGGAAAGGCGTTGCCCACCTCGTCAACGCTCGGACAACCCTTCCTCGGAGACTGAGCTTTCGTCCCAGTCTTGGCGACCGCCTCCAACACACATTTGGGACACAAGCCGTGCGGAGCATCAGTCCCAATCAGTACGTGGCATCGAGGACACCGTGGATCACTAGCATGTTGCATGCTTCTTGCCCGATCGATGTTGGACGAACTCTGAGGGTCATGGCTCACTTCATTCATTCCTGAGCCATAGATTCGGCTGCCTTACCAACTTTTCTGCCCCACCCCATCTTTTCTCTCAAATCGCTTTCATTCGCCAGCCTGACCGTGCTGCCTGCGTTTAAAACGACCTCCCGTGATCTCAAAAACAGCGATTCCAGCAACCATTAGCCTTCATTTCACGCATCACCTGTCCAGCAACTTTGCACCCGCCACCCAGCAGCCCGTTCACAAGTAAAGATGCGTGACCACCCGATCGCGTTCTCAAAGTGCCCGACTAAACCACCAAAAAGATTGCCGATAACACGAGCAAGACCGAAGAAATCCGGCAGGCGTGGCCAAAATAGCAAGCCTGTTCGTGCTACCGGGTTCAATGCTTACGGAACAGTTCACACGTCAAACCACCCTCATGCCGTTTTGTGTATTTCCATCCTTAATACAGAAGGATTGCAACGTCGCTGGCCAGTACCGTTGTCGCCAATTGCGCCCAGACCGCCAGTTCCACTTGCGAGTGATCGCTTGCGAATTTTGCCTCACCTATCGCAAGCAACCGCGCAGCATCGTCGGGCTTCTGGCTATAACGTTGACGAAGCTGTTTGATGAGGCTAATGCAGGCCTTCTGCTCTTTATCGCCGGCATCACGGCATGTCAGCAACTGGAATAAATGATTGATCCGATCTGATTCTGTTTCCGCCGCGTCGAGCACCCGAGCCGCCAGCCCACGCCCCATCTCGATTCGCTGCGTTTCATTGAGCATTCCGAGTGATTGCAGAGGTGTGTTGGTACGTGATCGCCGCACACAACTGGATTCGCGATCGGGCGCATCAAACAGCGTCATCATCGGATGTGGACTGGTCCGCTTCCAGTAAACATAGAGGCTACGTCGATAGAGTGGTCTGCCTTGATCCCGAACATAATTCTTGGTGTTGCTTCCTGGATGAGCCAATGCCAGCCACATTCCGGCGGGCTGATACGGTTTCACCCCCTCGCCCCCCATGTGCTCATCCAGCAGCCCGCTGGCCCACAATCCCATATCGCGAAGCATCTCGGCATCCAAGCGATAACTGGTAGCTCGAGCAAACAGCCGATTCTCGGGGTCATCGATATCTTCGCGCCACGCCGAGGATTGCCGAAACGCCTTGGTCATGACCATGGCTCGTAGCATCTTTTTCAAGTCCCAATCAGTCTCTTGAAAATCAACAGCCAGCCAATCAAGCAATTCAGGATGCGTCGGCTGTTCACCCTGTAAACCAAAATCCTCGGGGGTCCGCACCAAGCCATGACCAAATGTCCGCTGCCAAACGCGGTTGATAAACACTCTTGCCACCAGCGGATGGTTTCCAGACGTCAACCAATTTGCCAAACCCATTCGAGTTTTGGGTGCATTTGTGGGAAGTTCCCCCATGACCGCCAGTGTTCCAGGTACGACTGCATCGCCGATAGGGAGGTCGTACTCACCTCGTCTGAGTACAAACGTCTCTCGAGGAGTTGGCAATTCTTTTGCCACCAGAGTTGTTGTAAATCTTGCCTCAGCCTCTACCAATTCCACCGCAAGCTGTTTCGCTTTCTCATCCAAGCGAAACGCGAGCGGGTTCGAATCACTCGCTAGCATGCGAAGCTGTTCAGCCTGCTGACAACCGCCCCAGTCTTTGCCCTTACCTAGCGAATCCCACAGGTTGTCCAATTGCACACGCAATTCCGAGTTCCCGCTAAACCCCTTGATCACAAGGGCCAGTTTGTGAGTCCCAGCCGTCAACCGCAGCGGAACAACCGCATTATCGATCGTCTTCTTCTCGAAAACCGGCACATTCCTGTCATCCAACACAACGTAAGAACCTATGCCGCCAGCGAAGGCTAAGTGGATTGTCTGTTCTTGCGGCACAGTAAGCTCGCAGCTAACAAAAACTTGCTGATCCGCATTCGGAGCCTTCCCACGGGAGGCACGCCCGACCAACGCCCCGGGCAACCCTTTCAGGTCTGACCAGCCTGCGTCTCCATCATTCTTGGCCGGAACTGCCTGCTGCGTTCGAGGAAACAGTTTCGACACTTTCCAATTTTCACTTTTCCACGCCAGTCTCGATGTTGCAAATTCAACTAGTGTCTTTCGATCCTGTGCCGTCAGCTTCGCAGTTGCGATCAACGCGTTCGCACGCTTCTGTAGCTGCTGCCAACGCAGCCAAGCTGCCTGATCCTGCGGGACTTTGACCGTTGGCCCATACTCATAAGCGTTGCGGTCCATGGACGGCTCAGCCGTGCTGTTGAAGAACGCGAGCAGTTGGTAGTACTCGGACTGCGGGATCGGATCATATTTGTGCGTATGGCACCTGGCGCAAGTCAATGACATCCCCAGAAAAACCGTACCCAACGTTTCAACACGGTCAAAGTTGTTCTTCATCTGGAATTCGTCAGGGATAGCGCCCCCTTCACCCGTGGTTGGATTCAAACGCACGTATCCTGTCGCCACCCGCTGGTCCAGAGTGGGTTGTTCCAACAAGTCACCGGCCATCTGCCATGTAAAAAAATCATCGATCGGAAGATTCTGATTCATCGCACGCACAACCCAATCTCGGTACGGATAGATGCCTCGCTTGTTATCGAGATGCAAGCCATGGGTATCGCCATACCGAACGGCATCTAACCAGTAACGTGCTTGATGCTCTCCGTATTTCGAGTCGGCAAGTAACCGATCCACAAAAACCTGATAAGCATCTTCGGTTGGATTTGCCAGGAACGCGTCACGGATTTCAGCTGAGGGTGGTAGGCCGGTCAAAACAAGAGCCACACGGCGTGCAAGCACCTCGGGAGATGCTTCGGGCGCGAATTCCAGCCCCTGCTCCCTGAGACGCACACTAAGCAACTCATCAATCGCTGAGGTTGCATCCTCAAACGCGAGGTGTTTCTGCGGTTTCACAAACGCCCAGTGGCGAGCATACTTGCCACCCTGCTCAATCCATCGCTTCAAAATCTGCCGATCTTCCTCCGTCAACTGTCTTTCTGCGTCGGCAGGTGGCATCGGGTCATCGTCAGAAAAGATACGAGCCAATAGTTCGCTCTCGTTGAGTGCACCAGGATCAATTGCCCGATACCCACCACGATCTGAAGTCGCCGCTGCAAACGAGTCCAGCTTCAGGTCAGTTTCCTCATGGCTATCGGGGCCATGACAGACGAAGCAATTATCCGATAACACCGGAAGAACTTCGCGAGCAAAGTCGACCGCTGGTTGAGTCGGATCAGCCGACAGGCCCGGCAGAGAGAAAGTGACACTGAACAGCACAAATACGGGCAACAGCATCCTGCTGCAGTGAGAAATCGCCTCAACGATGCGATCCGTCAAGTTGGTTGTCACGGCGGGGCTATCTTTGCGTGGGCTGAAAAAGGAAGGCGGTCAAAGTGACACTACTCAAATTGTAACGGATGAAACGTCCCAACCCGCCGCCCACTCAACCAGTGCTGCCATTTTTGCCAATCTGAACAAACCTCCAATCCACTGTGATTTAACTTCGTCTACTTGCCCTTCCCACAGCACCCGTCCTGCGAAATCAACAGCTGGCCGTTTAGCAACGACTGCCCTCCACGGGTCTTCCCAACCGTCACGCCTTCACAATCACGCACTGGCCAGATCCCCCCCCAAGGCAAAAAATTGCACTTTAGCCCGCTGACTTGCTGAGAGTTGTCACCTAATATGTGAATTGTCGGTGGAATGCGACAAAGGCGCGGTTTCTCAAGGCTTGTGTTCTGTGGTTATTAACAAATAGAACCTGTCCTGAAGGTTTCCTGATCCGGGCATGTGCAGTGGTTTCTGGGCATGTGCAGTGGTTTCTGGGCATGTGCAGTGGTGTGGGGCTAGTCCCCGCTTCATGGCCAAATCAGGCTCTGGCCAAATCAGGGTCGCCACCGTCAAACGGATATGGTGAATCAGAAGCGAGTTGTGGCATTTCACGAGATAACGGACCGCAGTATTCGCTACTATCGCAGAGCCAGCGCGGTCGCATTCACAACACGATGTAAATCAACAGCGCGTCGACCTCTCAACCAGATGAAACGGTTGCGAGAGACACCATCGAGCAAGAAAAAAATGAGCAACGCACCCATGACTCAAACAGCGTCTGATTTGGCTAACCGCCCCCTCGCCAACAGCAATCAAGTAAACAGTTCGCGGTCAGTGCTCGACTTCGCTGACGCATTCGCTCGACGGCACTTGGGGCCAACGGATGCGGACATCGAGAGCATGCTCAGCTGTCTTGGTTTCGCTGATTTGCAGGACCTTACCAATGTGACGATTCCTGAGGACATTCAACTTGACCAGGATCTGGACATTCCCACTCCGCGTGGGGAGCATGAATTCCTGAACGGACTGGCAACCATCGCTTCCAAGAACAAGGTTTACCGCTCCTGCATCGGGATGGGCTACACGGGAACCGTGACACCACCGGTAATTTTGCGTAACGTCCTGGAAAATCCTGGCTGGTACACACAGTACACACCGTATCAAGCCGAAATTGCTCAAGGTCGCCTAGAAGCCCTGCTGAATTTCCAAACGATGATTGCAGATTTGACCGCCTTGCCGCTGGCAGGCGCAAGCTTGCTCGATGAGGCTACCGCCGCTGCTGAAGCCATGACCATGTGTTGTGCGGTTTCGGGGAACCGCAAAAAGGGGTTCTTTGCCAGCGATGCCTGCCATCCCCAAACACTCGCCTTGCTAAAAACGCGTGCTGATGGACTGGGGATTGATCTATGCGTGGGCCACACCAGTGAAATCGACTTCTCGTTTGGGGAAGGCGGCCTTTGTGGGCTGCTACTTCAATATCCGACTACCGACGGTAGCATCAATGACTATTCCGCGGTGACGGAAGAGGCAAAGCAACACAAATGCATGACCGTAGTGGCGGCTGATCTGCTGTCACTCACACTTCTCAAGCCGCCTGGAGAATGGGGAGCCGACGTGTGTGTGGGCAGTGCCCAAAGATTTGGCGTTCCGATGGGACTGGGTGGCCCACACGCAGCGTTCATCGCAACTAGTCAGAAGCACGCACGCAAACTACCGGGCCGCATCATCGGTGTTTCCAAAGATTCCCATGGAAACCCTGCTCTTCGGATGGCAATGCAGACAAGGGAGCAGCATATCCGCCGTGACAAGGCGACCAGCAACATTTGCACCGCACAGGCATTGCTGGCCATCATCAATTCCTTCTACGGCGTGTATCACGGCCCAAAAGGTTTGGCAGCTATCGCACAGCGGACTCAGGCGTACACGGGTGCTTTGATCCGCGGACTAGCGCGTCTTGGACACCATACTCTCAGCTCCGGCCCTGTCTTTGACACGCTGCGTATTGGGCTTGGAAAAGGGCGAACCCATGCCGCGCGTCAGGTTGCGGACGCAGCACGTGAACGGGGGATCAACCTTCGCGAGTACACCGATGGAACATTGGGCGTGACCCTCGACGAGACTGCGGACCGCAGCTTGATTGCCGATCTGCTGGCCGCGTTCAATTTTGGACACTTTACAGGCTTCGATGTCGATCAACTTCTCGCCGAAGCACAAGACGAGGGCATTCTGGACTTGGACCAGTTTGAACGCACCAGCTCGTTCATGACGCACGAAGTGTTCAATTCGTACCACAGTGAAACGGAACTGCTGAGATACATCTTCCGACTGATGGGCCGCGATCTTTCTCTCGCGCACTCCATGATTCCGCTCGGATCGTGCACCATGAAGCTCAATGCCACCAGTGAAATGATTCCCGTCACCTGGCCCGAGTTTTCCAACATCCATCCATTTGCCCCCGATACTCAGTGGCGCGGCTACACGCAGATTTTTCGAGAACTCGAAGCTTGGCTTTGTGAGGTGACGGGCTTTGCCGCCGTCAGCTTACAACCCAATGCTGGCGCCCAAGGCGAATATGCAGGCTTGCTAGTGATTCGGGCTTACCACGAACACGTGGCTCGCAAAGCCGGATGCGAAAATGTTCGCGACGTCTGCCTCATTCCCACATCTGCCCACGGCACCAATCCGGCCTCCGCCGTCATGGCGGGAATGAGGGTTGTCGCGATCAAGTGTGATGAATGCGGCGATATCGATATGGACGACCTGCGTCAGAAGGCAACCACTCACACCAAACACCTCTCGGCGCTAATGATTACCTATCCATCAACGCACGGTGTGTTTGAGTCGACGATCCGCGAAGTCTGCGAGATCATCCACGACAACGGTGGTCAAGTTTACATGGACGGAGCCAACATGAATGCTCAGGTGGGCCTGACCAGCCCCGGACGCTGCGGAGCGGACGTCTGCCATCTGAATCTCCATAAAACGTTTTGCATTCCTCACGGCGGCGGAGGCCCAGGCATGGGCCCCATCGGTGTCGCCCCGCAGTTGGTCCCATTTCTGCCAGCACACCCCGTCGAACGCCCAGATACGGCGGGTGAGTTTGCGATCGGGCCAGTTTCAGCCGCCCCGTACGGAAGCCCCAGTATTCTCACCATCAGTTACGTCTACATTGGTCTGATGGGCGGCGCGGGACTCAAACAGGCTACTCAAGTTGCCATCCTCAACGCCAACTACATGGCAAAACGGCTCGAAGGTGAATACGACATTCTGTACACCGATAGCCAGGGATACGTCGCTCACGAGTTCATTGTTGACTGCCGTGGCTTTGAAAAATCTGCGGGAGTCACCATCGATGACGTCGCGAAGCGTCTGATTGATTACGGTTTCCACGGTCCCACGATGTCGTGGCCAGTGCCCGGCACCTTGATGATCGAGCCTACCGAAAGTGAATCCAAAGCCGAACTGGACCGTTTCTGTGATGCCATGCTCTGTATCCGAAAAGAAATTCGGGCAATCGAAAACGGCGAAATGGATCGCGATGACAACCCACTCAACAACGCGCCCCACACGATGCAGGAGATCGGTAGCGACGAGTGGACGCACCCCTATTCAAGGGCTCAGGCCGCTTGGCCTGCAAGCTGGCTGAGAAACTCAAAATTCTGGCCCGCCGTCGGCAGAATTGACAATACCTATGGCGATCGGAACCTGATCTGCAGTTGCCCACCCATGAGCGACTACTGCGATACGGAAGACTGATCACTGACACGCTGAGTCATCCCACAGTGAAACACAGCGAGGTCCCCAAGCAAGACTGCTGAGCAAAATCTTACGGCGGGCAATTACCGCGCAAAAGAGAAAGAAAAACTCGGATCAACAGAACGGGCGATCCTGAGTAATCCAGGACCGATTGCCTGGCGACAGGGACAAAGCCAGTCGCAGGTCGCTGTTAAAACACATCGCTTTCACGCAGCGTCGTGTTACTACTTCTTTTCCGATCTCTTCTTACTTTGCTTCTCAGCGTTGCGTTTGTTTCGAAGAAATTCATACATGTTGAATCGCTCGGGAAAAGCAACCTGATTTTCAGTAGCCCATGTTTCCCACATCTTGACCATCTCATTGCGTCTCGCTTGGTCAACGCCACTGAGATCTCGCAGTTCGGTTCGATCTGAGGCAATGTCATATAGCTCCCATGGCTTCTTGTACTCCCGAACCAACTTGTAGTTTCCCCATCGCATCGCAGCATTACCTTCATGCTCCCAATAAATCGGATCAACATGGATGGCATCGCGACTGCCGGTCAGTGCTTTAACCATTGATTCACCTGCACACGGTGGGAGATCATTCGGGTACTTGGCACCTGAGAGTTCGAGACACGTCGCCATCACATCAGGCAGATAAGCCGGCTGTCGCACAAAACCTCCGCGTGTGATTTCTTTCATTCCCTCGGGCCATGATGCGATCATGGGAGTACAAGCGCCCCCCTCGTGAACGAAATGTTTGTAGAGACGAAACGGCGTGTTGCATGCGTTCGCCCACGCCTGACCAAGTCGAACGCCGGCTACTGTTTCCAAGGGAGGATTTTTGACCATCTGTTCCGATCCCTGACCAAGAATGCCGCCTTCTTGGCAAGCACCGTTATCCGACAGGAACAGAATGAGCGTGTTATCGTATTGATCAATGGACCTCAGATGGTCACACAACTTTCCGATATTCTGATCAATGGAGTCAATGCAGCCCGCGTAAGCAGCCATGATCGAATCAAGTTCTTCTTTTTTCTTTTCCTTCAATCCGTCCCACACTGGCCCTTGATGTGGAGCCGCGGCAGTCTCTGCAGGGAACAACCCAAGCTCAATTTGTTTGGCAAGTCGATTCTTCATCAGGGCGTCCCAGCCACCAGTATATTTTCCTTTGTATTTCTCGAAGTCTTCAACCTTCGCATTCAGCGGCCAATGCGGCGCGTTGTAGGCAAGATAAAGGAAGAAAGGGCGATCATCGGTATCACACGCATCCGTGATAAACTCGCACGCCACTTCGGTAAACTTGTCGGTCGCATAAAAGCCATCTTCTGTCTCGACCGGATCGTTTCCAAGCGACATCCCCCGACCGCCTCCGGGTTTAAAATAGTTGAACGCCCCCGAGAGTCCGCCATAAAAGCGATCAAACCCACGTTGCAGGGGCCAACACTCTTGTCGCTGCAGACCCAAATGCCACTTGCCTGTCATCAACGTGTGATACCCGACCGACCGAAGAACCTCAGCCAGCGTGGTGCAACGATCGTTGAGATATCCCTGATAAGGACCTTCGAAACCCAGCGACTGTTCGGGTGGTTCCGTCATGTGCCCGATGCCAACCTGATGTGGTTGCAAGCCCGTCATCAAACTGGCACGAGTGGGACAGCATCTGCCCGAGTTATAGAACTGTGTGAAACGCAAACCATCCGATGCAAGCTGATCCAAATGCGGTGTTTCAATTTCACTGCCGTAGCAGCCAATATCAGAAAACCCCATGTCGTCCACTAAAACGACAATGATGTTTGGCTTTTCGGCCGCATTGCCGATACTGTCAGAAAGTGCCAGGAATGCCCCTGAAACCAATGCAGCGGAAAAGAACACATTCATGACGTTTGCGAACAACAGATTCACGTTTTTCAAAACCAACTCCTGATGGTGTTACCACTCGTTTAACCGCACCTACCCGGACTCGCCCGCCGATGCATCAAACCCTATCCACAGATGCAAGCAGAAATCTGCTCAACTCAGCGACAAACAAGGATCAAGACAGCCAAGGATGCCCAGCGTTGTTGGCCTGCCAGTCTCAACTTAACATTTTACCGGCGTTTGAGCACGAACAATGCATCCGTCAGGTCATTATCGAACTCACGCTCTTCATCGATATCATAATCGAAGTCATAGATTCCTGCGATTTCGTAAAGATCACTGACCTTTGCAAGCAGCTTTTTGGCTTGCGCAGGCGTGTAAATACGTAGCGGAAATTCACTCCGTATGCGTTCCACACTGCCTGACTTTTTCTCAGCCTTGACGGAAACCCGAAGCATCTCACGACGTTTCTTTCGGTCAAAGTCGATCACCTTCAACGTCACGTGAACCGTTGTCCCTCCGTGCTTTGCCTTCCACCTTTCTGTGCATTCCGGATCAGCATCCAGTGGAATCAGATGGAAGCCCAAGATGTAGAGTCCTCCTGGACGTAGCAGCGAGGCAACATTTCGCAAATGCATCAACGCCGCTTGTTCATCAGTCAAATGGCGAAAAGTATTGAAGGTGCAGAAAGCTGCATCAAAGGGTTCATCAAACTGCATGGCAGTCATATCTTCGCACCGCAACTCTGCACTGAGGCCGCGACGCCGGAGCCTTCGGCCAAGATAATCGAGCATGGGCTGACTTAAATCGACACCCGTCAGCTCGTACCCTTTTGCCGCCATCTCAGCAACCAAGCGGCCGCTTCCGCACCCCGGCTCCAAGAGACGAACAATCTTCGCGCCACCAAAACGCGAGAACGCCTGTTCAAAAAAGCGCACTTCCGCAGCCGTCTCGTCACGAAATACCATGTCAAAGTATTGCGGGTGGTCGTACCAAGATGCCATGTCGTGACTCAACGGGAACAGTAAGGAAGGATAAGTTTTTGATGGTGAACAGTCGGGAACAGGCAGGACTGACCGCCAGAGCCAGAGAAACGAGCCAGCCAACACGCCGCAACGCGATTGTGCCGAAAATCGAATGCACCGCCCAGTACGGCTACAGACCACTAGCAACACGTTCAAAGACGCTTCGAATTCACGCCACCGTCCCTTCGGGGGAGGCCAGTAGACTACCCGAGATCCGCAAAATAGTCATCAAGCTCTGAAACAGACCTTCCGTGTGCGGCAACACAGCGCTTCCAAGAAGCCGCGAGAAGCGTGACGGGCGTTAGGCAGACAGATCAGTGGGTTTCGAGACGTTTGCTGCCTGAACTGCAGCTCCCGCTCGGATCCCAAGCCTAGCCCGCAAAGCCAACACTACTGGGAGCAAAGTTGCCGTCGCGGTACCGCCAGCTTCGCGGTGACGCCAGCTTACAGCGATTTCAAGTATTCAATCAGATCCGCGGCTTCCTTTTCTGACAGGTCAGCTTCACCGTTGACGCGTCCGGGACTGTGCAGGTCGTTGACGACCCTTTCCAAGTCCCGAGCGCGGCCACTGTGCAAGAACCTGACCTTGCGATACACACCCACTAGCGACGGAGTGTTGTAACCCTTGTAGGCATCTTTGTCGGATCCCAACCCAACATCGTGAATTTGCCCATCCGTGAATCGGGGACCATTGTGGCAGTCAGCACAGCCAGCTTTGGCACTAAAAAACACCTTTTTTCCGCGTTCTGCTGCAACTGTCAACGATCCGTCATCTTTGCGAAAAGGATTGGGCGGTGATTTCAGCGTCCCCAAATATGCAATCAACGCCTGCTTATCCTCAGCGGTAGGAGGCTCGCCTTGCATGGTGGAAGTGATTGATTTTTCCATCGCCTCGGTCATGTTCTGTTGCCAACCATGCCAAGTCCACGGAAACGTGTGGACGACATCATGCAGTGGCAACACCGTCTTGAGACTCATTTCCGTCCCGTCGTTCCAAGTGTCCATGGGCCGCGCATTCGTACCACCTTCCTGATGACAGGAATGGCAACTGTACCACTGGTCAAGGCTTCGTTGCCCGTCATAAAAGATCTCCATGCCTTTGCGTGCCAGCGTCGTTTCCTTCGGTCCCCCCAGCGCAATCTCGGACGTGATGATCCGGGTTTGCAGATCAACCACTTGCACAGCGTTGAGCAGATAATTGGCGACATAAACCGTACGGCTGTCCTTAGCCATACGCAGTCCCATGGGACGACCACCAACGCTCATGCGATCAAATAAGTCACGATTGTATTGCAGTTTTCTGTCGATCAAATCACCGGGCCCGCCTTGGGCGATGAACGGCATCTCAGCAAGCTTGTAAATCAACAGCTCATGAGTCCCCGAAGCAGAGGCAACTAACCATTCTTGATCATCACTGATGACCAAGTCACTAGGATCCGCCACTGCACGCCCGGGAACATCCAGAGTGATCGCTTCACGATAGGATGCACCATCCAGCCTGACGCGACCGATTCGGCTCCCCAGTACCCAACCCCGGCGAATATTGCCAGTGGTAATGGGGTTGGTGCGGTAGACCATCCAAGTGAAATAGGCGTACTTCCCGTCGGCAGACGTTATCATCTGGCCAAGATTGGTTCCGTTTGCGAGAGGTTCCTCGTAAAGCGTTTCGCCAGTAGCGGTGTCGATCACCGAAATATCAGAGTCACCACCGTTACCCACCGCCAATCGTTGACCGTCGGGTGAAAGTGTCAGGTAGCGAGGCCACTGCCCCGATTCAATACGGCGAACGACGGACAATTGCTGCAAATCAACCTCGGCCACTTTTGCATCGGCGACCTGTCCCACATAGGCTCGTTTGCTGTCTGCCGTGATTGCGATTCCAGCAGGATCGAAACCAAGATTCACATCGCCGGTGTGAACCAACTTGCCCTCTGCGACCTCAAACAACTGTAGCGTCCCCTGCCACTGAGCTGTTATCAGGATTTGATTACCATCCGGGGTGAATGCTATGTCCACCGGATAATCGCCGCAGGACGCCTCGTCTACCACTGCTCCGGAATTGATATCGATTAACGACACGGTATTGGCAATTTGATTTGCCGTCACCAACCAGCGTCCGTCTGGCGAAAGCGCCAAATCAACTGGCGAGCGGTCCAGCGGTTTGGTCTCTGAGTCACGGGAGACATAGACGAATTTGGTCTCACCTTGGGCGGCACTACCGGTGAGACTACCTGACCTCGCCCCAGTTCGTGGACCACTCTCACCGGATTGTCCATTTGCCGCTCCATGCCCTTGCGCTTCACGTGGGGCAGCAAGCTCATCCCCCGGATGCTGCCGTTGGGCCACAGCGGCATGACGGCCCGAATTCTTGGATTCGCCTGCATTTAGTGAACGCATGTCGCCATTGAAGCCCCTCCAGAGAGCGAGTCCCGCGAGACCCGTAATTGCAAGCATTCCGGTGGCGATTGCTGTTTTGACAGGGTGTCGACTCATAATCAATTACTCAATAGCGTCATTCGGGCAACTATTTTTCGGATTGTGCGAGACCATCTCAGGCCCGCCCTATGTTCGAAGGCGTGAGTACTTCGTAGCATACCTTTGTAAGACCGGTGGCAACAGATCGCACACAGCGGTAGCCATTGGCTTACAATCTTTGGACCGATCGCAAATGTTGGCGATTGAACCTCCTACCTCCCATAAGGACATACCGTGAAGAATCTCTTTGTACTCGGCTTGGGTTTATGCGTCGCGTTGGTCGTCAGCGGAAACGCCATGGCGGAGAACGCAGTAAAGAGTGGTCCCCAGCAAGGGGACCGTCTTGGAGCTTTCTACGTAACCAAAGTTGCTGGCGCCGAAACCGACGGAGTGAGCACAGGTCAAAATCTTTGCTACCGCTGCAAAAATGGTTCACGCCCCCAAGTGATCGTTTTCACTCGGTCAACAGATCCGAAGGTTGCTGAATTGGTAAGCAAGCTCGACAAAGCTATCGCGAAAAACGAATCTTCCAAACTGCGTGTTTTTGTCAACCTGCTTGGCGAAGACAAGGAAGACTTGACTGACGAAGCGAAAAAATTTGCTGCAAGCAGCAAAGCCAAGAACGTTCCGTTTGTCGTACCCAATGAATTCGAAAATGGTCCCGACAACTACGGCATCAATGCCAAGGCTGCCGTCACCATCACACTCGCCAGTGATGCAGGTGTCAAAGCCAGTTACGCTGTGACTGACGTCAAAGACCTGAATGTGAAGAAGGTCATGGGACAGTTGAAGCAGATTCTCAACTAGTTCTCAGTCGTGGTTTTAGCCACCAATGACAACAGAATGCAAAAGCTCGGTGCTGCCCTGCAGTGCCGGGCTTTTTTTGCGCTCATCGCGGCGTTCCAAAGTACACAACCTAGTCGTGGTGGAGCCTTCTCACGAAACAGACGATCGCGGATCTCAGGCGGCTCGTTGGATGTCGCCCGACAGGGGCTGTTTAGACTGATCACCAAGGCAGGCGGGACCACCAATCGCATGGATGGCTAGCTCAAAACTCCCAAGCTCCCGCACCAAAAGTTTGAGTCTTTGAGCCGTGATGACATCCGAACTCATCCTGACATCAAACAGTAATTCCTGCACCTCACCTAACGTCATATCTAAGACGACTTGCTCAGGTGTGGCTGGATATTCTGGATTTAAATTTCCCTGATCAGCTGCATGAGCTTTCACGATGCCCCTCGATTTTATAGCAGCGTCCCATTCAAAAAATGGGCACCCCCGAGTTTGCTTATGATGAAGAAACCGACTTTTGTTATCGACCCAACACGCATGCGTTGTTGATAGAAAACCGGGCTGCTGCGACAAACGGCACCAGCCAGCGCCGATTGTACGGGGTAGGTGTGAAGGGATAGGTTTGACGGGGTTGTGTTATGCAGGCATCGCCAGGCGATTACTCACGAAACTTGTACCCAACGCCCCGAACAGTCTCGATCAGATCCGCGCTATCCCCCATTTTTTTTCTGAGAGCCCGGACATGCACATCGATGGTTCGACCGAGCACCATGGTGTCCTCGCCCAACGCCGCCTCCACAAGTTCAGCCCTCGCGAAAGCTCGACCTGGCTGCCGAATCAGCGTCTCAAGCAACTTAAACTCACTTTTCGTGAGAACCAGTGGCTGCTCATGAACCGTGACAATGAATCGCCGACGATCCACCATCACTCCTTGATGCAACACTTGTTCACTATCTGCCACGACAGGTTCCCGGCGTCTTAACAGAGCTTTGAGCCGCTGTAACAGAACCTTATAGCTCTCGACCGGCTTGACCACATAATCGTCGGCTCCCATGGCGAAACCAACCATCTGGTCGGACTCCTCGCCCATTGCGCTCAGCATCAGGATCAGCGTGTCTTTAGTGCTGGGCTCGCTTCGAACCAGTCGACACACTTCAATGCCACTGAGACTCGGCAGATCAACGTCCAAGATGATGACGTCTGGCAGTGTCAACTTTGCCAGATTGACCGCTTCGCGGCCGTCGGATGCACGAGAAACCTCGTAGCCGGCGCGTTTGAGTTGATACTCCAAACTATCGGCAAGCGGTGCGTAATCTTCAACGATCAGGACCTTCGTTGTGGTCATCGTTTTTTGCCGAACCAGGAGGAGAAAATCGCTGCCGTTGCAGTGCAACTCGAACAGACGGAAAGTGTGAATTTGACTTCAAGTCGAACCACCGAAAAACCCCTGTTCCGGTTAATATTGGATTAAGAAGACGTGTTGGTTCGCGGTGATTTCGCTCAATACATCACGCTGAATCGGCATCCTGCATCGCCAAATCCGCATCAAACATAGGCAGCAGCACTTCAAATACGGCTCCGTTGCCGGTCCTACTTGTCACGCGCACCTCACCACCCATCGTCACCACCAGATTTTTAACGAGAGCCAATCCGATTCCAGTCCCTCCGTCAATCGTCTCACGACTCTTCTCGACCCGATAAAACCTTTCAAAAATCCGCTCCTGGTCACTCGGAGCGATTCCCACCCCATTATCCCTGACAATCATCTGCACAAATCTGTCAATGTTTCGCAGTTCAACTACGACCGTACCACCGCTCTCGGTGTAACGAACTGCATTGCTGACCAAATTATTCACAATGGTCACTGTGGCGTCAAAGTCAGCGAACGCGATCTTATCCCGATGCTCCTCCGGATTTGTACTCAGTAGTTCGACTCCCTTCTGTTCAGCGATGGGCTGATTGGTGAGCAGTGCTTCTTGAATGCAGTCTGCGACCGAGACTGCCCCAATCAAAAAATGCTTCTTACCCGATTGCGCACGAGCCAATTGCATCATGTCAGCCACAAGCGTCTCCAGTCGAACGCATTGCGTCGTGATTTGGCTCAGGAATTGAAAGGCAGTAACCGAGTCGTCTCGCATCGCGTCTTCGACAGTCTCAGCATAACCCTTGATCGCAGCTAATGGGGTCTTCAACTCATGTGAGATATTGGCAATGAACTCGCGCCGCATCGCTTCCACACGTTGTGCTTCGGTCACATCTCGCAATCCGATCACCAAACTTCCACTGCTGTGGTGGACGATTCGATCAATCCGCACATCCACCGGCCGAACGACTAAGTCATTCTGCACCTCCACAACAAAATCCTGCGTCTTTTCATCGTCGAGAGCACGCTGGACTCCGAACGCCATTTTTGGCAGACGAATGACCTCAGCCAATGGTCGCCCCACCAGTTTTTGATCTGGATCGAGACTCAACAGGACTCGAGCGGCGGGATTGATCAATTCGATTTTGAGATCGTTTGAAAGTACCACGACACCGTCCTTCATGAACGAAAACGCTGCAATCGTGTCCTCGGTCTCACGCTTTATTAATTCCCAATCCTGCTGAAACCGTTGAATTTCATCACGGTACCTGCCGAACATCAACCGCGACTCCATCGCATATCTCTTTTTCGTTGCCACAAGCCGGTGGAGCAACACGAAAACACCAGCTAGAACCACGAATGCAATGAGAAAATTAGCCCATTCAAAGACCATCCCAATCAGCACCAGCACAACCGTACCTAGTGCCCAGACAACCTCAAACCGTGACAGCCCGTGCAACTCGTCATCGAGCGTGTGGGGATTCTCTACTTCTGTTAGCAATTCGTTCATATACGATCAAATCATCTGCAGCAATTCAGAGCTACAGCTCCCTTCGTGATTCCCCACTGCACGGGGGTCAAACGCAAACGTGTGGGCGTGGTCGTTGCCAATACGTTGCTTGCTTGAGGCGACCACCAACGGTCGTGAACACGGCCCACATTCAGTTCCTCAATCAAGACGATAGCCCCAGAGCAGGCGGTGGCCCCGAGATTTCGAGTGTAACAATCAGATCCATCGCAGACCAACGGGGCAACCCGCCGCCCCCACTCTTCGGTGGCTGGAACGTCTGAAATGGTGCCGAGGCATTACTTTGCCTGTGTCGTACTGCCCACCACAAGGAGCGCACCGAGAACTCCCCCCTGTCACACAATCGGCTCGGCGTGGTTGCCTTTTCATCTGCAATTGGCAACGCGTTCATCAGCCCATGGGAAATCGGAACAACCCAGCGGGGCTAATCGCCGATTAAGCCACAAATTCCGGTGTTTTCTGAGTTTCAACGGAGCGTGTCCAAGATCCTGGTTCACGCAAAATTCCTAGTCGCCCTTGAATGCATGACCTCGCCGCTTTCCGGCAAGAACCGTACAATCTCCAAAACGCATTGGCGGGCATGCGGAAGAAATTCGCGATGTTAATTCGGCAATGCACTTACCTACGGTCAATCTCGTTATCCCAGACTACCCATGTCCGCTTTTCGCGCCCTCGCTACAAGTCCCAGTTTTCCAGCGTTGGAACAGGATGTCCTTCAATTTTGGGACGATAACGAAATCTATCGCGAGTCGTTACGGCGTCGTCAAGATGGTCCCTCATTCGTCTTCTACGAGGGGCCCCCAACCGCCAACGGGATGCCACACCCCGGTCACTGCCTGACTCGCAGTATCAAGGATGTATTTCCACGCTACAAGACGATGCGTGGCTACCGCTGTGAGCGCAAGGCTGGCTGGGATACACACGGACTGCCCGTTGAAGTCGAAGTTGGAAAAGAACTTGGCATTCATAGCAAGGAAGAAATTGAAGCCTACGGCGAAGAACCATTCATCCAGAAGTGCCAACAGAGCGTGTGGCGGTACATGCAGGAATGGCAGCAATTAACGCGTCGACTCGGTTTCTGGGTAAATCTGGAAGAAGCTTACGTCACCTATCACCAAAGCTACGTTGAAAGCGTCTGGTGGAGCCTCAAGAACCTGTTTGATCGCGGTTTGCTGTTTCAGGGGCACAAGATTGTCTGGTGGTGGGCGCAAGGGGGGACCGCACTCTCTGCAGGTGAAGTCGGTCAAGGGTACCGCGAAGTCGCTGACCCGAGTGTCTATGTATTGTTTCCTCTGGTTGACCAACCGAACCGGTCGCTTGTTGTCTGGACCACCACTCCATGGACGCTTCCGAGCAACGTGTTTGCGGCGGTGCACCCCACCGCCATTCAGTATGCCGCAGTCCGCGATCCGGAAACCGGCAATGAGTTGATCCTCGCTAAAGCTTTGATTGAAACGATCTCTGCCAAATTAAAGCGTGACTTGGAATTCATCGAGGACGTCTCGGCATCCGACCTGATTGGCAAGCGTTACAAACCGCCATTCGATCACTACCAGAACACCACAGGCGATCCAACGGGAACTCTGCTCGCTGGTGATAAGCAACACCACTACTGGCGTGTCGTGCCCGCTGACTTCGTCACCACCGATTCCGGAAGCGGACTCGTTCATCAAGCACCTGCCTTTGGTGAAGTGGACCATGAAGTGTTGGTGGCAGAGCAGAAAAAATTCGTCGAAGGCGAACGTCCCGAGCTACTGTGTGCTGTTGGGCCCGATGGCAAATTCACCTCTGATTTCCCAGCCATGGAAGGCACGTGGGTCAAGGAAGCAGATAAGCCGCTCACGCGCGAACTCAAAGACGCTGGCAAACTGCTTCATCAAGAACAATATCTCCACGAGTACCCATTTTGTTGGCGTGCATCGCAAGATCCCTTGATTCAATATCCACGTCGAAGCTGGTTCATCAAGACGACCAAGTTCCGCGACCTCATGCTGGAAAACAATTCCAAAATTGGTTGGTCACCTGACCATATCCAAGATGGACGCTTCGGCAATTTCCTTGAGTCCAACGTCGACTGGGCGTTGTCGCGCGAGCGTTACTGGGGGACCCCACTTCCAATTTGGGTCTGCGATCAAACAGGTCGTATGGAAGCGATGGCAAGTTATGAAGAAGTGCTGAGCAAGCCTGGATTGCAGGGTACAGAGGTATGGGATGAAGCAAAAGCGGCAAACCCAGAACTTGTGGATGATCTTCGTGTACACAAACCTTACATCGACGCGTTAACGTATTCTTCACCGTTCGCCGACGGTGGACGAATGAAACGCGTGACGGAAGTCATTGATTGTTGGTACGACAGTGGTGCCATGCCATTTGCTCAATGGGGCTGGCCGCATCACAACGACGCGTCATTTCAGGATCAGTTCCCCGCTGACTTCATCAGCGAGGCTTTGGACCAAACCCGCGGATGGTTCTACAGCCAGCTTGCAATCAGCACGATGCTGTTCGGAAAAGGGGCCAATATCCACGAGGAGGTCAGCGCTGCCGCAGATCGCCAGACGCCGCTCAAAGCAGATGAAGCCTACCCACACCCGTATCGCAATTGCATTGTCTTGGGACTGATGCTGGGTGAGGATGGCAACAAAATGAGCAAGAGTTTGCGTAACTACCGTGAGCCCAATGAGATTTTTGAAAAGTATGGCGCCGATGCACTGCGTTGGTTCTTCTTTGCAGGCCAACCGCCATGGACCGCAATCCGGTACCGGGAACAGTCCATCAAAGAATCCATCCCGGAATTTCTGTTGCGGCTTTGGAATGTAGCCAGCTTCTTCTCGATCTATGCCGAAATCGACGGATTCGATCCTACAACAGCAAAAGGTGCAGATGAGCAGTTGAGCCAACAGTCGCTTGCGACCGCACCGGATTACCGTCCTGCTGCTGAACGCAGTGAGATTGATCGGTGGATTCTTTCAGAATTGAATCGCACCATCCAAACTGTGACAGAACGTATGGATGCATTTGACAACTACAACGCTTGTCAAGCAATCAATGCATTAGTCGATGGTCTGAGCAATTGGTACGTGCGTCGCAGCCGAAGCCGGTTTTGGGCAAACGCAGACGACACTGATCATGCTCAAGACAAATCTGACGCCTATTGGACGCTCTACGAAACGCTCGTCGAAGTTACCAAACTTATCGCGCCATTCGTTCCGTTTCTGTCAGAAACGTTCTGGCAGAACTTGACGGGGCCATTTGACGGATCCACCCTCAAAAGCGTACACCTCTGCGACTATCCGGTAGCGAGGCAGGAACACATTGATGAGGACTTGTCGGAATCGATGACACTTCTGCGAGAAATCGCATCCTTGGGTCGCGCAGCGCGGGCTGAGGCGAAACTAAAGGTGAGACTGCCATTGAATCGAGTGGAAGTGGTGCTCACGGATGACGCCCGCATTGATTGGTTAAAAAACCACAATGCACTGATCCGAGAGGAATTGAACGTGAAAGCTGTGGAATACACCACCGACGGTGATCAGTACGTGCAGTACACCGTGGTTCCCAATTTCAAACGGTTGGGACCAAAGGTGGGCAAACAGGTACCAGCAGTAAAAAAAGCGTTGCAGGAAGCTGATGGTAATGCGTTGCTTAATGCATTGCAGGAAACGGGTACCGTAACCATTGAACTGCCAGATGGGCCACTCAACCTCGACAGTGATGATATCGAAGTGCGTCTGAAGGCCCGCGATGGCTGGGCTGCCGCTCAGGGTCCAACTTGTGTTGTCGTGTTGAATACCGAAGTCACCGACGACCTCCGTCGGGAAGGTGTCGCGAAAGACATCATTCGCACCATTCAGAATCAGCGTAAAGAAATTGACTGCGATTACGAAGACCGCATCGAGGTGAGCGTTCTTCCAATGGACGACATGGTGAGTGCTGCGATCGACGAGCATCGCGACATGATTTGCCAGGAAACTCTCGCTACAACCCTCGCCACCTCACAAATGGACGGCGTTGATGCGGTTTCGACCGACGCGGGGCAGGTGTTCGTTCGAAAGGTGCAAGGATGACCGCCACGAAAACCACGGTTCCTGTTGCCGTCTTCTTGAGTGGCGGGGGGCGTTCCCTACAAAATCTGATTGACCATCAGCAGAAAGGAATGCTCTCAGGAATCGAACTTCGACTTGCCCTCAGCAGCAGTAGTAAAGTGCGTGGTGTCGAAGTTGCCGCCAACGCGGGCATCGAAACACATGTCGTGCTGAAATCGGCTCACACCGATCCAGATGCCTATACCGAAGCCATGTTCGGCCCCTGCCGGGCGAAGGGAATCCAACTGGTCGTAATGGCCGGGTTCCTCAAACACGTCAGCATCCCCAACGACTATGCCGGCCGTGTCATCAATATCCACCCGTCACTACTGCCCAGCTTTGGCGGCGCGGGCATGTACGGCAATCGGGTACACCAAGCTGCTCTGGACCGTGGCGTGCAATTCAGTGGCTGCACCGTTCATTACGTGGACAATGACTACGATAATGGCCCAATTATCCTGCAACGCTGCTGCACGGTTGCCCATGATGATACCGCAGACTCGCTGGCCGCTCGTGTGTTCCAAATGGAATGCGAAGCGCTACCAACGGCCTTACTAGAAGCCGCCTCGGTTCTGCAGCAACACTGACCCAAATGGCTGCTGACCACGGTAACGCAACTGCCTGATGGGGAGAGATGCGATCTGGCGGTTCGGGTGCCCTGCGTCCCCCTGGCTACCCTGCGTCCCGCTGGGTGGCTTGCATCCCCGCCCACCATCAACTGCCTGAAACGCAACGGCAAAGATCACAACAAGGATTCACTGTGCTGACACATGCTGATGGTCCTTGAGGTGTGCCATGCAATAAGCATGTTCACCATCGCATTGCGAACAGTAGCGGAAATCCATTTTTGGATCCACGTTACTGTCGACGCCGCAAGTCGTACACGTGTGCCTAGGCGCCGTTGAAATATCCAATTGCTGTCGTTCCCACTTTGCTCTCCGAGCAGTGTTCCGTACTCGGCCCAGCAATTGCGGACCGAAGAAAATCAGGTAATTACCTACGGAGGCCAGCACCATCAATGTGACCGACCAAGCACCGCCTAGCATCGCCAGCAGGTAACCCGCGCCCTGAATCATCGCCAGCCACTTGACCTTGACCGGCAGCACAAAGAACAGCCTTAACTCGAAGTCTGGGTTAATGGTGGCAAATGCAAGAAACACGGTTCCCTGAAGAAAACTGGCTGAAAACGCTTGCTCACGAACGATCCCAGCTGCTGCGATGGTTAAAACCGCTCCGAGCCAAAGAAACACGTTGTACCTCACCACTCCCCAATAGGCTTCCAACGCATTCCCCATCATGTAAAAGATCAAATAGGCAAACAACAAGAAGATTGGATCAGTGGTGAACGGAACAAAGAAGAAGGTCAGCAATCGCCAAACTTCGCCGGTGAGCACGAGATCCCAAATCAACAGAGCTCGCCCCGGATTTTTAGGAGTGCCAAGCAAAGTGGGATCATTAAGCGATGCTAAGAACATCAGTAACTGCCCCCCAATGATGAACATTGTCAGGTTGGGTACAGCAATGGGTCGGACGATTCGATCTAGGCGTTCAAGCACGTTAAAAAACCATAAATTGGGCGTTAAGGCAGGTCGCCAAGGTTAACGGGTAATGAGAGTAAAATCGATAACCCTGTAAAAGATCGCAGACGTGCGTTCACATCACACATTATCGGGGTGGAGTCGACCCAGGCGAACAGCAGGAACCCAACAAAAACGGCACAACGCCAGATCATTTGCTGACCGCAGCTTCGATCATGAACGTCTCCATCCGTAGACTATCTAAAACTTCTGTTGCCGAGAGAAAAGGCGATCCTTCCCCATTTATCCATCCGCTAACGCTGCCTTCAAATAACGCCCGGTAGCGTTGTCAGAAACAGCGGCAATCTGCTCGGGGGTACCCTCCGCAAGGATCTCACCGCCCCCTTTCCCACCGGTTGGTCCCAAATCGATCATCCAATCGCAGGCCGCTAACAGATCAAAATTGTGCTCGATCACGATTACTGTGTTACCGGCATCGACCAAACGCTGCAACACGTAGCTCAACCTCTGGACATCAGCAAAGTGCAAGCCGGTCGTCGGTTCATCCAGCAGATACAATGTTTTACCGGTCGAAGTCCTTGCCAATTCTGTTCCAAGTTTGATCCGCTGGGCTTCTCCTCCACTTAAAGTGGTACTGCCCTGACCAAGATGCAAATACCCGAGGCCAACCTCCTGCAATGAGCCAAGTAGCCGCGATAGCTTGCTCACGTTTTGGAAAAAATCAGCCGCCTGATCAATCGACATCCCTAGCACGTCTGCCACGTTTGCTTCTTTGAAGCGCACCTGCAATGTTTGCCGATTGAAGCGTTTCCCGCCACACCGCGTGCAGGGAACATGCAGATCACTTAAAAAATTCATCTCAATTTTTTCAACGCCGTGCCCTTTGCACAGCTCGCAGCGGCCAGCCGCCGAATTGAAGCTGAATCGACTTGCCGTAAAGCCTCGAGTCTTTGACTCCTTGGTTGCAGCAAACAACTTACGAATCTCGTCCAATGCTCCTGAGTAAGTTGCAGGGCAACTGCGAGCACTTCGCCCAATGGGTGTCTGATCAATGGGAATCAACTTGTCAATCTGACTTCCACCCGTCAGGCCGCGAAATGGCCCCGGCCGATTACCAACGAGTCCCAACTTCTTGGCTAGCGCTGGATAAAGGGTGTCATTGATCAACGAACTTTTCCCACTGCCGGAGACCCCGCTGACCCCGATCAGGCAGCCAAGCGGAAAAGTGGCAGTTACTTTTTTTAGGTTGTGGGTGGTGACATCCTTGATCACCATCGCTTTGCCTCGTTTTGGTTCCCGTCGAGTCCTCGGCTCAGTCACCCTTAGCGTTCCATTGAGATACTTTCCCGTCAAGCTCTTGCGATCCTTCATCACTTTGCTCGGCGTACCTTGACTAATGATTCGCCCACCGTGCTTGCCAGCTTGTGGACCAATATCAACAAGAAAATCAGCCGCTCGCATGGTCGCCTCGTCATGTTCGACCACCACCACGGTATTGCCTTGCGTTTGCAGCTCACGAAGGCAATCGAGTAGCCGATCATGATCAGCGGGATGCAAACCAATGGATGGTTCATCTAGCACATAACACACGCCAACCAACCCGCTGCCAATGCTGGTCGCCAAACGAACTCTTTGCAGTTCACCGCCACTAAGTGTATCCGCATGCCGATCAAGCGTGAGGTACGGGACACCGACTCGAATCAGGAATTTCAGTCTCCGAATTACCTCACGAGTGATTGGGGATGCAACCGCCTTTTGCAGGTCAGTCAGGTTCCTCTCAACATTCTCAAACCACAAAATCGACTCATCCAGCGCCATCGCTGTGAGCTTGTGGATTGGAACTCCTGCAATCGTCACAGCGAGCGCTTCTTGACGCAACCTTGCGCCCTGACAGGTCGAACATAGCTCATCGTCTTCACCGACCCGTCCGAGTCCATCACAATCATCGCACGCCCCGTACGGGCTGTTGAAACTGAACGTCCTTGGTTCGATTTCTTCAAAACTCGCATTGCATTCAACACAGGCCATGGAGGTGCTATAGATCCGCTCGGTCCAGTTCTCCGCCTCCCCGCCCGCTTTGCCCTGCGTGAGCACCGTTGTCAAACCTTTGCCAAGCTTCAATGCGAGTTCAAGTGACTCAGCCAACCGAAACTCCACACCATCACGGACCACAAGGCGATCAACAACCGCCTCAATCGTGTGAATTTTCTTCGGAGCAAGCGGCGGAACGTCATCCAGCAGATGAGTTTCCCCATCTACTCTCGCTCTGATGAGCCCTGACTTACGGATCTCTTCAAAGACCTCGCGATGCACGCCACGCCTGCCACGGATCATGGGTGCCAACAACACCACCTTGGTCTTTTCTGGCAATGCACTTAACGAATCTCGAATGACATCAGCTGACTGTTGCGCGATCTCAGAGCCGCACTCACCACAATGGGGTGTCCCCACCCGGGCATACATCAGTCTCAGATAGTCATAAATCTCCGAGATAGTGGCGACCGTGCTACGAGCTCCACTCACGCCGGATTTCTGGTCGATCGCCAGCGTGGGTGCTAAACCATCAATGGAATCCACGTCGGGTCTCGGGATCTGATCCAAGAACTGCCGAGCGTAGGCAGAAAGACTGTCAACGTATTGGCGCTGCCCCTCAGCATACAAGGTGTCAAAGGCAAGCGAACTCTTCCCACTTCCTGACACCCCAGTGACTACTGTCAGGGCATCCCTGGGGATGTCCAGACTAACACCTTGTAAATTGTGAGCGCGAGCGCCTCGGATCCGAATCATATCGCCGGACGGCACCGTTGCTCTTCGCTTGGCCTTACTGTTAACCAATCGACTCATCATCCAGATGCGAGAAGTGAAACACGGGATAGTTTAGAATCATTACTTGTCTCGAACCAATCGGCAACCACGTTGAAATCTCATGCCCAAGTCACTTCTCCGGATTGCATCCAAATGCAGCAACTACCGATCTGAACGACTCCCGTTGTCCATCAAGACCCCAGTCTGGCTCAATTGGTTGCCTGCTCTGCTGTGCGTCTTCTGCTCTTTAACTTTCTCCGAACGGGCTCACTCGCAGAGTTTAAACACCTTGTTTGGTGACGCCATCAAAGCACAAACGGTGGTAGGTGCTCAAATTCTGGAAGGTTCCTGCAACCAAGCGGAGGCAAAAAGCATCAACTTGGGCTTTACTGCACCCGATCGCCGCAAACCGGTCACTCAGGACACCATGTTCTGTATCGCTTCATGTTCCAAACCGCTGATCTCCTGCGTGGTATTCAGACTCGTCCAAACCCAACAATTAAACCTCGACACGCCGATTGACCGCTGGTTACCTGCCTTCACAAAGCCCCACCTACAGGACGCAACGCTGACCCAACCGCCCACTCTGAAACAACTACTAGCGCACCGAGCAGGGATCTACTCGCAGAAGGAGCATCCAACCGCTGAACAATTGCGTGCGATCCGCGACTTTCGCCTTACATTGTCTCAATCAGTCAACCTGATTACTCGGCAACCTCTTCAGTCACACCCAGGAACCCGATACGCCTACAGCGGTGCAGGTTATTGCCTGATCGGAGCGATCGCAGAGAATGCAACACAGCAGCCAATCGATGAAGTCCTAAACGCCTATCTGTGTAAGCCGCTGGGCATGTCATCAACAACCTTTTTTCCCCATCGGCGGACGGGCAAGGTCGTTGCAACTGGGGGCAGTTCAAGAACTCAAGCACCTCATCTTTTACGAGACCAACTGCAGTTTCCGTTAGTGGGTGGCAGCATTCATACCACCGCCCACGATCTGCAAAGATTTGCGAGAATGGTGGGCAAGCGCGGCATCTTCAACAACAACGTGATCTTGGATCGTGCAACCTGGTCCCAATACATCTCTCAGCCCTACCATACGCAACGGTACGGATATGGCTGGACACGCACCCAGCAGGGTGATGCTATTGTGCTGTCTCACAACGGATCGTTGCCGCCAGCGCAGGCGGCGTTGCAGATCAACCTACGCTCGCGGGAATACAAAATCGCAATCTGGACTTTGGCAGACCC
>Ga0315322_10000319_pt1 | contig 34927 bp, 23 predicted proteins | sample M110021515metaG_FD_203461 | JGI IMG/M metagenome (GOLD analysis project Ga0315322, IMG submission 203461) | Ammonia-oxidizing marine archaeal communities from Monterey Bay, California, United States - M1 100m 21515 | ecosystem: Environmental > Aquatic > Marine > Intertidal zone | place: USA...
AGTACAGCAACAGAAGAATATAACCGAGTAGTGAAATACGTAGGTGATATTGATATTGTAAACAATGTAGATAAAGCAGGTGAAGCTTATACAGAACTTTACATTAATGTACCAACTGAAGTAGGAGGAACTCCAACTATTCTATTTGATTCTATATCGGATGCAAATTATCAACCTAGTTTAAAAATTCAAGGTAAAGACGAATTTATATTAGGTCGTAATGCAAGCACAATTCAACCACAAGGATTAAGCATTAATGCATTTTATGATTACGATCAACCTTTATTAAACCCAACAGGGCCAGCTGGTTATACTGATCCTAATGCAAATTGGATGGATGAATCAACTCCGCCAACGACAATAGATTCTTATTTTACTGAACCTAATACATTTACTAATCCTACTAGTGTTTTTATACAAAAATACCCTGCTGATTATGGCAGTCCTATAGGATATAATGGAACTGCATATATTAGATCAGAATTGGATGGTATTTCAGTTGACTTTACACCTAATGATTATGAGCAGATTATAACAGATCCTACTATTTCTACCATTGCACAATTTAATGGAACTGATTTAGCAAGTACATTTGAATTTAATGCAGTATTGGTTTATTATGATTTAGTAGATACTAGCAATACCGCAAACACTGTAACAAATCTTTATGGTATTTTACTTGTAGACAATGTTACCCCAACAACAGATGGTGGCTATATTCAAAGATACCCAAAATATAAACCTAATAAAGTTACTGGGCAAAATGGAAACAGTTATGGATTTAAAATTAATTTACGATTTGATGCTTCGCCAGGATCGGCCGGCATCGACACAATTGTTAATGACTATAATACATTTTCAATGCAGCTCTTCAGTGAAGCAACTGCACAGTTACAGGAATCGGCTAAAATATTCCAAACACAGCAATTAGAAATATCTACAATAGACCAAAAGGTTCAATCATTAGAAAATCAAATTACTAGTGTAGCGGATGTAACTTCACTTCAAGCGCAAATCACAAGTGTACAAAACCAATTGGACAATGCTAACTTGGCTTTTGCAAATGACACCGTTTTGTTAGATCTTATTGCAAAAAATTCGGATGAAATACAAGCATTGGCAAATGGCAATGTACCTATTACATTACAATACAATACTGATGTATTAAGACAAGGTACAGGAATCATAGTAAATAATAATATACCTAATTTAGTAACCATATCATTAGCCACACAAGAATATAATTTTATGGTACCTTTTAATACTAGTGAAGTTCAGGTCACATCTGCAAACCCATTAAATTTAAATCAGGCTATACCGAGGGTGTTTGCTCAATTAGAGACTTATACTAACATGCTGAGATTAGATACTGTTAATGAGGCTGGTGGAGATTTAAATATTTATATTAATGATACTGATATTCAATGGAGTACTGGACAAACATTAAGATTAACATTTAATAATGATTTAAATATAGGATCAAGAAACATTAGAGTATGGACCGATGCATCTGACAGATTAAATACTGGAGTTTATGGTGTATCTATGGGAGTAATACCAAATGCTATTATTTCAACAAAACCCATTATTGAATTTATATGTACTGAGCAGGGTGTGTTAAGTTTTGTATATGACTGTATTAAATAAATAATAAAAGAAAGAAGATAACTAATGGCTGAAAATAATTCAATATCAACAATGTTACCAGAGCTTCTTAGACTTTTTAACAATTCTTTAGAGAGTTTTGAAAAGGTTAATCAAGCCATAACTTCCAGTAACGAGTCAGTTACAATTAACATTCAGAATAATGATGGTACTAATGCTAGAGTAACAATACCTAGCTTTGGGTATTTAAAAAATTCAGTAGATAGATTACAATCAAATATTGATACTATTACTAATTTAAATGGAGCTGATAGTTCTATAAGATTAGCTGATGGGACATTTAGAAAGTTGGTTTTAGCTAAACTACCTACAGAAGCACCAGACCTATCTTCTATTAATTCTATTAATACTTTTGATATTAAACCTAATTGGTTTTTTGAAGAATTAATTAATCCATTACTTTATGTATCTTTTGATTTAACTGGCCAAGTGCCTATTGATACTGAAAGAGCTATTATACAAAGATACATTTTAAATACCAATACTCAGACTAAAATAAACTTTTTTAATAATTCATATGAAGGTAGGTCTGATATTTCATTTAACACCTTTTTACAAGATATTGTAGAAAAAAATATATCTTATGTATTAGATGAAGCCGTTGTTGATTTACCACCGAGAGATAAAAGATACTTTGGTAACTTTAGTGTATTGAGAATATCAGACGCCACCGTTACAGAGGAAATAAACGGTGTTAGTGTCACTTCACAAAGAAAACAATATAAACTAAATAAGATATTTTATACTGACACTGAAGCTGATTTTGATGATACTATACAGCTTGCGGTTGGTGATAGCTTAGAGGTAATTACAAATCCTATTAATACAAGATATAGAATTACTAAACTAGATTCTAGTACAAACACAGTTATTCTAGAATTAGTAGAAGGGTCTGCGCCAATAAGAATAGGTTCGGACATATTAAAAATATCCTCAGCATTAGAAGACAATATACAAGTTGATGTAACCGTTGGATTTAATGAAAGGTGTGTTACTTTTGTAAAACCTATTGACCCAGAATCAAAAATACCTTCAGTGAACTGGTCACCAGGTAGTGCATTTTACACGAACACTTTAACCACTATCAATTCAGGTGGAGTAGAACAGACATTATCAGAATTTTACCAACAGAGTGCAATAGATTTTGGATCTATGCTTCTTTCTTTTGCAAACGATAAGATACCTACAACAAGAGAAGGTGCTAAACCTAATCCGCCTACATTAGACGCAAGTGACTTTGGCGTCAAGTTAATAAATGGGCAGGTTAGTAATTCTCCGGCTATTATAGAACTTACCGATTTAAGTAATCAAAAAAATACAATTGAAGCTACATTAAAAGAATTAGATGGCGCTATAGTACAGAGTAGAGCAAAAATACAAACTACCAACTATTCAACTAATGTTGAGCGAGATGCTGATAAAAATGCTGCACAAGGTTTAATAACAGAGAGATCTTCACAGGCCGAATTATATGCATCTGTAGTTAAAGAAATAGATGCAAAAGGACAAGATAATTCTGTTGCTAGTATATCACCTAAATATAGGGTAAGAGGTTTTTGGGCAATGCCTGAGGAAAGATCCACACCAGCAACTGGCCCACAAGCAGTCGTTAAATTTAAAACAAGATATCGCTATTTGTCTAGTGATGGTGCCGCTAACCCGGTAGACCAATTTACTTTTGTTGATGGATCAGGCAAGAGCCAAGGTGCATTTTCTAATTATAATATTGTAGATAGTACCTTAAGACCTAGAGAAAAGAATCCTATCAATGGTACTTATCAATGGGTTGATATAAATGCTGATAATGCAGAAGCTGTAAATATTAATCAACTAGACATACCTATTAGAAAAGGTGAACAAGTAGAAATACAAGTTAAATCTGTCTCTGAGGCAGGATGGCCATCGAATCCGTTAGAGAGTGATTGGTCAACTCCAGTTATAATTGGATTCCCTGCTGATCTTAGTTCTGATAACGCGGTAGAATCAATTATTAATCAAAATCAACAAGATAGAGCAAAGGTTGCATTAGAGCAAGATTTAGGTGCTAAAGGAATAGATGAACATTTAAGTAGTTCGTTTACTGCAAATGAAACTTATTTTGCTCATTCATCACCAGTAATAGCATCAGGGTTTTTATCAGAGAACCAAACCCCAATTGATTTGTTTACTAAATTAACTGAGATGCAAAATCAATTAGATTTGTTTTCAGAAATACTAGCAAATGCAAAAGGGAACTTGGTGGTTACTTTAATTGATGATCAAGGAAATGTTACTAACCTAAAAAGAAATTCGGTAACTAAAATATTTGCTGGTTTTTATTCACAAGAAGTATCTAATCTTGATGATCCTAGAGGTGCAATTATATCAAAAACATTCTTTATTAATTTAGCTAACAACGAACAAACAGGATTAAGAATAGTTTCTAGGATTGCTGGTAACAGAGGGAGAATGGTTAAACAATCAGAAAATCCTGGTTATACGGTGGTGGATGTTACTTCTGGTAATACCATATTACCTGCAACATATTCATGGCTAGATAATAGCGCGGCTAATCAATCAAACAGTAGAGCTACATATTCATCAGATGATACTGATTATAATACAATTAGAAAATACGACTTAACGCCAGAGCTTTTAACAAATCCAACAGTTGATTCTTCATGGCCTTATGGTCAAACTGTATCAACTCCGCCATTTCAATCTTCACAAAACAAAAACCAATTTATTTATAGTAGATTTAGTGATGTATCAAATGAAGGTAATTTTTATAACTACCAAAGACCTAATGATGATTTTTACACTTTTAACTTAGATAGTATAGAAAATTTTTATGGTAGAACAAGTGATACTGGGGCGGTTGTATCTGGTGAATTTATTTGGGGTGGAGGTTTCGATAATGCTGGTGCACCTACTACAGCTACAGGATATCCACTAGGGGATCCTAATACATTAGAACTTCATACATCTCACCCATATTTAACTAGTTATGCTACATACAAAAAGGCATATGAGAATACTACTGGTGATACAGTAACATTACCACTTGATGCAACGGGTGGGGTTGATTGTACTAATAGTGGAAATGGTACTGCGGATGTTTTATTTAGACATTCTAGATTTATACCTTTACAATCGGATCAAGATAAAGGTAAACAGCAAGCAATTTATTTAAATGAAAATATTAATGATCTACAAGCACTAGGAACAACAGGGTTACTAAGTGGTGCAGCCTTTACCTCTACTGGTCAAACGATTCAAGCTAGCCCGTCATTATATAATACTACTTTAGTAGAATTGCAGTCTGTTAATGGTGGTAAAGGTTATAGCAGAAATACTAAAACTTCCTTTGAAAATTTTGACCAATACTTATTAGGTGAACAGACTTGCGGTTCATATTTATTTATGTCTTCTGATGATCACCAAAATATTCAAGTTAGTGGAGATTCTATACAGTCACAAAGAATAATACAGTTTGGGCAACAGAATTCTATAAATATACCTTTGGTGTTTCAATATAGAATGACTGATTATTTCGGTACTGGTTCTGGTGCCGCTGGTGGGCTAGGTAATATTGGAGGTGATTCGTCTGGTGCAACAGTAAACGTCACGTATGCTAAGAAAGTAGGATTTGATATATTTCCTAATAACACAGATGTATATCAATATGACATTGAGGTATTTTCTAAATATAGATCTGATAATCTTAATATTGATGTATTCCCTACACAAACAGTTACAAAAGGTCTAAACGACCTAGAAAAGGTATTAACTAAATTAAGTCCATCAGTTACTGCTACAAGAGTAAATGAAATTGTTAGAACAGGTGGAGTCAACTCCCGTGGATCTGGTGGAGTTGATCGAGGTTTTGTTAGTGTTGATGCTAATATTTAAGCATTTAAATTTTCACAACCTTCATGGTGAATAAATAAAAAAAGTGAAAATTAAATGGCTGAAAAACTTTTTGATAAAGCGTCTTATAGTATAATTAGAACTAATCCTAAATTAACAGGTAATGTTAAATTAGTTAGTAATGGTGAAGATTTATATCTAGAATCTTTTAGTGCTAATACTCAACTGGCAACATCTACATTTAAAGCATTTAAGTTAAGTGGTAAAGAAACTTATGATACTGATGTATTTAAGTTCTTTCAGCTTGGTAAATTCCCAACAGATTTAGCATATGAAGTATTTCAGGAATATCAAGATGTTTCTGTTTTGTCACAGTATCAAAATCAGTATGAAATGTTTTACTCAGCTGGTACTAGATCAGTAGCATCTGAAGCATATTCTGAAAACTTAGGTATGCTATCTCCACTTTGGCTAAATGAACAAATACCTAACAAGTTTGTTATATTTAGAATAGATAACCCAGCAGCAGTAAATAACATAAACCAAAGTTTACAGAATGTTAATAGCGCAGATGCACAAACATCTATTGCATTTACTAAGAATGTCTTAGAGAACTGTACGGCAATTAAAACATTTGACCTGTCTTCTAATAGCTTATTAGGATCTTATATTAGAAATTATAGAAACCAAGATTCGTTTCCAACAACACCCCTTAATGTTAGCTGGAGGCAAGATGAGCCTATACAATGGAACGGCATAAATTATAATAGAGGAGGGTTTACTTCTTCTGGTAGTTTCTCGTATGATGATCTGGTGGTTAATGATGCTACCATAATCCAAAACGAGCATTTTTTTACTGAAGGGTTTCAGCGTAATAATATTCTTTTAGCAAATTTAATAAATATGGAATTTTTGTTTTCTGATACTAATGCAAAGGATTATTCATTAAATAGGTATTTCGGTTTATATGTAAATGAAGTAGAGGAGGGGTTGTTTGATATTTCTGGAGAAGGTTTTTATAAGAATACCGAAAAGACACAACTACCAAAAATAAAAACAATTACACAAGTTTCTGAAGAACTTAATACTCCGTTTGAGATGACTAATGAAAATGGTTTATTAATATATTTAGATCCTGCTAAAACAACTACAATAACAGGTTTACCTACACCACAAAGAGTTAATGAGGTTGAATCTATATTTTATATTAAGGATAAGAATGAACAGTTTCATACTGTTAAAAAAGGATCTGTTTGGGGAGAAAATCAAATTAGGTTATTTGATACTATAATGGATATTTCAACTATAGCAGGATATAAACAACCTGATACTTTTGCTGATGCATCTATAATTTCAAGAAAAGGTAAAGCTATAAGTTATTTTAAAATCTTAGAGGAATTGACTGATGGGTTTAAAATTACATTTTATGATGGTTTAGATTTAGTAGGGGAAGTTGCTGCATCTACTGCAACAGTACCTATACCTGGCAATCATAAGTCACAATTTTTTAATCCTAATGGTACACCTGAAGAAATTGCTAAATCAATAGAAGGAGCTATCAATAATGGAATTTCATTAGAAAAAAGATTTTTTGAAGCTACTCATAATAATGATACTGTATATGTGCAGTCTAGGTTTTCTGGTAGCAGATTTAACAGATTAAATTTTGTTATAGATTATGCACAATATCCACTTATGGTTAATAATATTACTTCATACCCTATTACTTCTATCATAGAACCAGGTAAACATTTTGTTGGTGGAAATGATGTTAATAATTCTTTATTAAAAGTTAATAATGGCGACCAAGAAAGATTTAAAAAAGGTAATTGGGTTCAATCAAAAAACGGTTTTGCTGAAATTGGCGACTGGGTTCCTTATTTAGATGAACCTATAACAAACCAAAACGGTACAGTGTTAGGCTATACAGGTGTAAATGAATATGCGATAATTACATTAGATGATAATCAAATAAACGTTACTAGGACTGGTCAAGTTGCATTATATTCTGATTATAGACCTTCGTTTGGTAGATTTTCAATTTTTCCAATAAAGGATTTTGATTATGACTTTTATAGTAAGCTATACAGTCAAATGGGAGAACTGGAATATGAAGAAGATCAATATAACCAAACCGATGCGAGTGGTAGTTTTACGGGTATAAGTGCTAACCCTGAGGTTAGAGAATTTTATAGGGATGGTGGATTTACTAGATTAATTGGTTTATTAAGATCAGCAGACCCTGATGAAAGTTTTGACTCTATAATAGAATCAGAATATGATAGACTAGAAGAAAACTATTTAAAGCAACAGGCTGTAGCATCTAGAGTCATACCTTATATAAATAAATGGTCTTGGGTTAATGATGGTAAAAATGTTAGGAATTTACCTTATGGATTAAACTTAAGTGAAGCGTTTAGTCAAAATAACTTTGCGCCTTCCAAGTATTCAATTGGGCAAGAGCCACTGGGCTTTTCACATGAGTGGTATTACTTATGTGAATTTCCTTATTACTTTAATAATGAAGCAATTAAGAGTTCATGGAGTTATATTGATAATGCACCAACTGATACCATTGAAGAAAATCCTTTTACTGGGGCTGTGTATACACCAGGAACATTCCAAAGAGTAGATAAAGATTATTTTAATGATTATTTTATAGTGGATAAGTTTACGACAGGTGGTACTATTAATTTAGTTGATAGACAACTTAGATATGGTAGATTTAGTGGAGGCGATGAAAAGAATTTTGCTGAGGCGTTTTTGAGAGGAGTTAGAGTAATTGCTAAACCTAAAGCAGATGCTTTTGAAAAGCCTAATTTTAATGCTAGGTCAATTAAGTATGTTAATGACGGTAGGTTTAATGATTATAGATTTTCAGTTATGCTTGTTCCTAATGCACCAGATAAACCTGAAGTAGAGGTTAAGTTTATAAAAAATGATAAGTGGAGAACCGTAGTAATGTTAATCTTTTTAGATTTAAGCAATGATTGTATAAATGGCCCTGGTGACCAGAGTATTGATCGTACAACCTTATATTCATTTGGAAGTGATTACAAAACACAGTTACCGCCTAATGAGTGTGAACCTGAAATTAACCCTATTGATAATACTTTTATGTTTGAAGCCGGTGAAGTCCAAGGGGCAATAAATTTAGCTAATGTGTCATGGAATAGCACAGTTGGCGCTTATCTTTTTCAAGGGCAACCAGACGTAAATGGAATTCCTACAAGGTTTTTAAGAGATCTAACGAGAGGGGCAAACGGGCAGTTTAACAGAATTGAATTTACTATAGGGTCTGATGTATACCAAATTGGTGGAATAGTAAGAATTGTTAGTGATACCGAATTCTTTGCAACTAGGATTACGGAAAACGGGTTGACTTTTATTCCAGGTGGACCTAACCCATCTCCGTTTTCACTGTTAACTGCAGATTATATTACTATTGGTGGTGGCTTTAACACTTATTCATCCAGGCTTTCTGATGTTGGTTTTGCTACATTATTTAAAAATATTAATCAAGGTAATCCAACAATAATTTATGAAACTATAGATAAGGATGGGAATAGGGTTTTAGATAAAGATGGCAATCTAGGTCAAACGTTTTCAATAGAATTAAGAGCCCAGGCAGATATATTAAAATCTGTGTATATAGGTGTATTACCTGACCCTGCAAAACCAACTGCATTTAACTTAACTGATATTATTGGATATGACTTGTCTTTGCAAACTAAACCAAGAATAACTCCTATAGGTAGGCATGCTGGTTATTATCAACCAACGGCCCTTGATGTTATATTTTTTAGAGATCCATATTTAAATATTGATTTTGATAGTGTGACAGGTGGAACTGGAATAACTGGCGGTTCTATTAATGATGAACTATATAAGATAAAGGTTAAAGAATTATGTAGATATGAGAATACTCAATTTAATAGTAGTGATTATGAAAACTTTGGACAAATAAAGAATTTATTTTATCATAAAGTAAATGAAGAAGATCCATCTACTATACTTGAACTTTCCACAGAAAGTGCATTCTTAAGTTTATACCCTCTTATTAATGAGGTAGGTATTGCAAGTAGGGACTTTTACGCGTTTTCGTCTAATTGGGAACCTTCTTATTTTAGAAAAAGTATTGATAAGTCTAAGATTGAATCTATTATAGGTACTAGGGCAATGACTGAAAAGAAGTCGTTCTTTGGTTCAAAATATTTAAAGGTACCTCAACTAATAGAATTAGAAACATTTATACATTCTCCTTTTACTGAAGGTGCTATAAAGCAGCCTAGTTTAATTGATGGGACATTTATTACGCGAGAAAATGAAACTAATGTTAGATTTTATATGTTCATACAAAAAAGATTAGAAGAGTTTTTGTTTGATCCAATTAAAGAAGAGTTTAAAAAGTACATAAAACCTGAGTTTAGCTTTGGTGACATTGAAACGTTAGACGATGATGTGTTAAGGTATATTAGGCAAAATGTTTTACAATTATATAAAATAGAAAACGTAGATTTTTATGTTAAAACTTCTAGAGAAATTTCATTGTTGGATTTTTCAACAGCCGAATTAACTAATTCTGAAAAGGTTTTGGCTGGCCTAACAGTAAACACTGCAATAGGATCAAAATTATTAAATACTAATCCATTTGATCTAAGCCTAATATATAACAAAAGGAAAGGTTTTACTGAGTCTTTTGGTTTCAGTATAACCATAGTTAAAAAATAAGAATATAATGGCAATAACTATACAAGATTTGATAGCCTCTGATACTATCTCTCAAGCTGTTGATAAAATAAATTTTAATTTTGATCAGCTCTTGTTAAATGGTGGAGGGCCAGTAGGTCCTAGTGGCCCACAAGGTACACCTGGCCCAATCGGTGGTAGAGGGGAAAGAGGATCTGATTGGTATGATGGGACGGTTAATCCTAACACAATTATAGTATCACCTTCACTCTTACCTGGTGATTATTACTTACAGAGCGATGGTCAAGTATGGGAATATAATGGAACTACTTGGTTTACGACACCAGTTAATTTAACAGGTCCTACTGGAACCCCAGGAACCTCTGATGGTTGGCTATATATCGGTAATGATGGATCTGGTAATGTAATTCCTGCAAACAAAAATACATTATACCCTTCAGGTATGCCAGGTGGTGCTGGTGCTAATGCTTCTAACGAAGGTGTAGCTATGGTTTTAGTTGGAGGTGTTACTACACAAACCCCAACAGTAGGATATAGTTATTCAGCTGCATATGAATTAACTGATGATATGACAGCTTCTTTAGACTCATCAAGAGTTAGTATGCTCATACATCAGAAAAACACATCTGCTAGGGCTATTAAGTTTATGGGAGGTGATGCTCTTCCCGAAAATTTTGAACAAGATAATCTTGGTAACTTAGCCGAAATTTATTTAGGTGCCGATGATGTACTTAACATAAACATACCTAAAGTAACTACACCAACCAGCACATCATCTGCAATTGGATTTAATTTATACAGTGGACCGCGCGGTATGAATTTTAGGTCTGGGAGAGGTGTTAAGTATGTAACTGGTGGAATAGGTAGTGGTTCTGGTGGATATGATATTGCGGATTATGAAATTGAAATAAATGAAGTTAATGCTGCGTTACCTCCAGCATTTAGTGTTAATGTTCTAGGTAATAAATCTGGATTATTTCAATTAGGGCAGACTACCCCTCCTACAACTAATGCATTTAATGGTCTTGCTTATTTAGGGGCTGATGAAATTTTAATTGATGGTAGAACTTCAATAGAATTTAAATCTGATGCAAGTACATATATATTTGATGGATTAAGTAGTATTTCAACTGCACCGACAGGTTTAGTTGCATATACAGCTGGAGAATCTTTAACTAAAATTGGTTTTGATGGGGGTGTTGTACCAGTCGGTCAGATATCTTATAATACTGTAAACTCAAATTTGGAAGGCTCAACCGGTACTGATAATTATCTAGTCTCATGGGGTGCTCAGAATACATTACAAAACCAAAATTGGATAATGTCTGGGGACGCAATATATCCTAATCAGACTGATACACAAAAATTAGGGTCGACTTACGGCGGAGGTATTAGAGCCCTCCATCTTTCAGGTGGAGATAGTACTGGTAATAGTCTCTTGTCTTTTTATGATGATCTTGGTACATATAATAGAAATACATTACAAATATCGGGTGGCAACTCACCTAGCACTGGGGTTGTGAGATTTGTACCAGGGGATGAGCTTTCCTTTCAACCACCACTCACTGGATCTACAAGGTCAAATACTAATACGCAATTTCAGCTTAATCTAACCTTTGCTGAACAAAATGAGGGAAGTAGTAGTGGTAGTTGGTATCAAGGAAAGCTTCCTGGTACCGTAATGGTGATTGGTAGTAGAACCGTAAGCGGGAAGCTAAGGAATGGTACTACGAGCACAGTTAATTATGGTAAGATAGAAATTGCACCAAAGACCAATTCTGCTGGGCAATGTACCGGAAAGGAAATGGCTGGTATATGGGCCAGGCCAGAGGAGACATCAACTACTGCAGGTGGTACTACCAACAATTACTGGCAGAATAAACCAATAGTTTTTAAAGGCTCAGATGGCTCAGAGACAACTACGTCTGGATCTAGACATTATGGTGGTGGTGCAGCTGTTCTTGGTGGTGATGGTGGAAATACATCAGGGCAAGCTGGTTGGGTTACTCTTTCACCAGGTGGTCAAAATCAGCTTGTCGCAACTGAATATGGTAAAGGTGTTCAAATTGGATATAATCCATACTATGACTTACCTAATGGTGCATCTACTAGCGAGGAAAATGCTACTAGGAGATCTGCTGCCCAGATAACAATAGGACCGCCTCTTACTATGAATAGCACATCATGGAATCCTAATTATAAAAAGGATGAAATATTTTTAAAGATTCATCAGCCGCCATCTATAATTAACATCGGTAATACTGATGAGGAAAGAAGAAATGAATCTAGATATGTAATGATGGTTAAAAGTTGCTATTCCGATGCGGATTCAGCTGGAGCAGTAGCTTTTTATAATAGAAACAATTCTAACGGTATAGAATTCTACCCACATTTAGGAGCAAACGATTTTAACCCGCATGTTGAAGAGAATGATACTTTAATAATGCACATGAATAATGGAACAAATGGAGCTGTGCAAGTAGGAGCTGGTGAAGGTGGTTTAGTTATTGGTGCTAAAGATGGTTATTGGGGAGCAATGAGGATTAATCAGGGTGGTGATTATGATGGGCGAGTCGTTAATAACCCAAATGAACCTAAACTACAGTTTTATGGACATGGAAATTATTCTAGTGTAGACGACTTCCAAGATCTAGGATTCCAAGTTAGAAGTATTAACAGTATAGTCGATCATCCTAATGTACTTTCCTGTGATTCAACCAGAAGTATTTTTGCGTCTGGGTGGATGAAAGCTAAACAGGCTGGTGGTATTGCTATTAACGTTAATAATTCATATATACATTGGCAACGAATAGGTAACACAATATCGTGTCATGGTAATATACAGTTTGGTAATGGTGTCGGTCAAAGAATTGTATATCTACCGGTTAAAGGAACAAGTGGTGGTGCCAATCTTGTTAGAGGACACTGTGATATAGTAAAAGGAGGAACTTTAGATGATGTGACTGGCCATGTTGTTCAAGTTGGTAGTGACAGATTTAGTTTTAGAAGAAATGCTGCTTGGGTAAGTTTAGCCAACTCAAATGTACACTTCTCATTTGCTTATATAATGCTATAAACATAATATTAAATTTTTAAAAATGACAAAAAAAGAAAAGAAAGAATTAACTGAATTTATTGACAAATACAAACAGATTGAAACATCTATTGATCTTATGCAAAAAAGTATTCTTAGCTTAGCAGAAAAGAGAGATGATCTATTTAATGATCTTGAAAAAATGAAAGTTAATGAAAAACAGTTTATGGATAAGCTAATAGAAAAATATGGAGAAAGTAATGTTACACCATATAAGTTATTACAGGTCTACGAAGAAGGATTATGATAATTATAAAAAACATAATACAAATACTAACTGATCCTAAAAATACAAGAATGTTTTTATTAGGTGGTATTGTAGTGTTATTTATTTTATTATTTAGACAATGTGAACAAACAAATATAGCAAAAGGAGAAGCTGTTAAAATTAGCAATAATTGGAAAGCATCATTAGATACAATTGAAAATTATATTGATAAGAATGGTAATGCTGCCGCTGAAATAAGAGCTCTTAATTTATCTATAGAAGAAATAGAAGGACAGTTAGAATTTGAAAAAGAAAAACCACCTATAACTATTATTAAAACAGAAACGGTAATTAAAGAAGTTATAGTAGAAGTTCCGGTAGTTATATTAGATACAATTATAAATACCGTGGTTGGTGATTTTAATTCAGCCTTAACGTTTTCAGATAAAAAGGAATGGGGTAAAAGTTCTAGAATTATTGATGCTATAATACCTTATAAAACTTCTGATAGTCTTATATCATTCGGTAATGCTAATATAGGATTAAAGCAAAATATATTTTTAACTGCATCATTAACAAGAGATGTTAAAACAAAAGAATTATTTGTAAATCTTTTAACCGATTATCCTGGTACTACATTTAATAGTGCCGAAGGAATATTAATTGATCAAAAGAGTAAAGCATTTAAAGGTTTACAATATGAAAACAGAAAAACCATAGGTCTAGGTTTACAATTAGGCGTAGGTTTAACTGGAAATCAAATTAGCCCATACATAGGTATAGGTTTAAATTATACACCAAAGTTTTTACAATGGTAAATAAATAAAAAGAATGGAATCATCTAAATTTATACAACTATCAGACGGTATATTATTGGAGTATATTTATACTAGCCAATCAAACCCAACGGAGCTTAATACAGGTACTTATCCTATTGAGATAATGAGGGATGGGCATACTGGTGGAAGTTTTCTTTTTAATACAGAAGCAGTATCACCAGAAATGGGGAACTATAGAGATATATCTGCAGTACCTATTAACGAGAACAAAACACAATACGCGTATTTAGATACCGACGTAGGTGTACCTTATAACGATTTTGATCCAGAATTAACTGATAGTGTAAATTTATTACAATCCTTTAGCCCACAGCAAAACATTGCATATGATAAAATAAGAATACATTTTATATCAGGATTTACATTCACTGGATATGACGGTATAATATTTGAAACTTTAATACCGAGAAGAGATGGTGTTTTGCTTAATCTTTCTTCTATTAATTTTTTAAAGAATGATACACCAGTATTTAACCCAGACCCAGTATTAATAAACGATAAGTTATTTGCAAGTTACATAGAATGGAGAGTACCTTCATTGTTCTTTATGAATAACACCTTTAATACAGGAGATCCTAACGGATTAGGGTATAGGTTAACTGAAGGTCAAGGATTTTTAAGTACACCTACAATTACATTTAAAGCTACCGGTATATATGAAACTATAGTAGATAACGGATATAGTTATTATAATGTTGAAGAGATAAACGCAGCAACATTTGCAAGTAGAGATATATACGATAATCTTTACGCAGAAGTTAAGGAGGCTGATGGTGGAGACTATTTTGAATTGAGTGGTCAGGTTACCGGTTCAACTTTTGCTAATTTTATTGCTCAATTAAACTCTTCTTCTGGTGGTGCTGATAATATAGTATTTCATGAAATTAATGTAAGTGAACAAATAGGTACAAACTTTATAAAAACCAGCACACAAGTATTTACACAAACTACGAATTTTGATAACCCTATTTTATTTAGGCCTATTATTTTAAACAGTGCAGTTGCCGCGTCGTTTTCTATTAATTATATGTTAAGAATTTATAACCGAGCTGATAATACTCAAATAGTGAAAATTGCTAAATTGACTTCATTTGATGTTAATAAGTATGGTCGAAGATTAATGAAAATAAATTTAGGTGTAGTACCAACTGTTGCTAATGTTTATAATCAAGTAGCAGAAGATGATGGTAAAAACATAATTGTAAATAATGGCGGTGTTGGTAATAATCCAGGACAGACGTCAGATCAAATAGTAGAACAGCTGGTAGTAAAGACAAAATATGTAACTTCATTTAGAGATAGAATAAATGTAAAGGCTGCAATTTCACCAGCAAAAATACAAACAATAACAGAAAACGATGGCAGCACAACAGAATAACGCGAAGACTACTTCAAATGCAAATACTAACATGCCGAATGAAACTACAACACCACTAGGAGTTCAAACTGATGTTGCAGTTACTGCTGAGAGTTATGAATATTTTAAAAAATTTACTTCTTTAAATCCTGGTGCAGAACCTTTACCTGAAGGCGATGGGACTATTAGGATTTCCCCATTTGATGACTATATAATTTTTACATTATTCGATGAAACAGGCAATGATGGTGAGCTAGCAGATACTCCAATTGACTTAAGTAATGTTGGAACTTTAACATTAGTTTTTATTGGTGAAACCGATGAAATAAGAATTCCTAACTGGACACAAGTACAAGAGGTTGACCTTTCGCAAGGACAGGTGTTATTTAGAATAAGTAAAGAAGATTCCAAAAAGATCTTAGCTTTAGATAATAATATTTTTTATGTATCTACAAGAATGGAGAATGAAAGTGGAGTTAGTGACGAAAGTGCAATTTATTCAGGTACCTTTTTAAGTTTGCAAGATTCTGTACAAAAAAACATGACAGATAGATTAAATCGCCAAGCTGCAATATATGCTGCTGATATGGCAGGTAAGCAAAGAATCATAGATAATTATGAAACTGAACTACGTGAAATGATTTCGTTAGATGAAGATCAAACTGCAACAATAGCTGGATTAGAAGCATCTAATTTACAATTAACAAATGAGTTAGCATTATTATCAGAACAGTTAGGAAGTACTGAATCTGAATTGGCATTAAAGACTTCTCAGTTAATTGCACAGTCATTGGAAAGATTAAAAAGAAAAAGATCTCAGATATTTGCCATACAAAAAAATGCTAAAGCACAGGCTTCTAAAGCAAAATCTATAAGCTTTTATAAACAGGCCGCTAAACTTAATGAAGACTTTGTTTCCACTGCTAACCCAGTGTATGACCCAGAGCCTGGTAAAGGGGTTCTTATTGATCCGGACTATAACCCAAACCAAGGCAGTGATTTTTTAAATAAATAAGAGATGATATTAAGCGCAAGAAATAATCAGTTTAAATTTGAATTTCCTAGAAATTTTATACCTAAGGAAATTTCAGATAAGTATAAGCCATACTTAAATAAGATGCCAGGCTCTATGATTAAAGAACCTATTGATTACTTTAATTATGGAATACAGTCAATGAATTTACCAGGTCCTTCATTTGATCCAATATCGCAAAATGATTTTCCTGGAAATACTAGAAAGTTTAGAACTAGTTTACCTAAACAAGAATTGTTTGATAAATCATTAACTATAACAATGCAAGCGTTTGATGGTTGGGTCAATTATTGGATGGCTATCGAGGTGTTTGATTATTATTATAAACAAAGTGGAAAAAATCCGTTTGTACCAGAAGGAGTAGGATTACAAATGATTGATGGTAATGGCAATATTTTTGTTACATGCCAATTAAAGGATATGATTTTTACTGGTGTTAGTGCATTGGATTTAAACTTCTCAAGTAACACGATAGAATTTCAAACATTTGATATTGACTTTAGCTATAACTTATTAGAAACTGTAGTTAATCTTACTTAATATATAAACAAATAGAAACAGCAATGAAAACATTTAAAGATTACCTTACTGAAAGCCATAATGAATCTATAGATATCCAAAATCTATTAAACGAATCTTATGATTTAACAGAAGAGCAAGAAACTGCAATTGATAATGCAGTAGATAGAATTATGGAGGAACATAATAACGGAAAAGACTTAGAGGTTATTATGGAGGAAATAATTAATGAAGGTATATTAGGATCTGTTTTAGGTGGTCTTACCGGTTTTGCTTTAGGTAAATCTGTAGGAAAGGCTATTGCAAAAGTACTAGGTATTCAAAAAGGAGCCTTGTATGATTTATTAACCAGTCGATTAATCGGTGCTGCATTAGGAGCAGTATTAGGTAAAAGACTCTAATCCATTATAATTGATTTACTCAGGTATAGATTTTTCTCTTAATAGTCCAGGTACATGTACACAGGACCATAAAGGCAAATACACATTTATTACATTCTTTAATTACGGTAATAGAATATGGGATGAAGAAGGTAGAAAGATACCGAAGTCCTTTTCGGTTCATAAAGAATTAATGGACGATAAAACAATATTAGGGTTTCCTTATTATAGACAAGTAAAGGATAAGGACTTTTTACTTAGGGAAAGAGAAAAACTCACAGATGGTCAAAACATAGCCGACTTAATTTCAAATATTTTAATAACATTATATGGAACAGAAAACCATAAGATTGCACTAGAAGGTTTTTCGTATGGATCAAAAGGGAATTCATTCATTGACATTGTTCAGTATAATACATTCTTAAGAAATGAAATTGTAAATTCTTGGGGTGTAGAAAATATTTCAATTTACCAGCCATCACATGTTAAGAAATTAGCAGGTAAAGGTAATGCAAATAAACATTATATGGTTAAAGCATTCCAAGACGATGTTTTTAACGATAAAGATTTAAGGAAAACTAAATTATGGAAATGGACTCAAGGTAAAGACTTTACAGAAAAGATCCCTAAACCAATAGATGACCTTGTAGATGCGTACTTTATATTAAATGCAAATAAAGAAAAAGGGTGGTCATTAAAAACTTAATACATAGAATACCACTAAATACTTTAATGACTAGTAATTACATACTTCTCTTTCTTTAATTTAGTATATTTTATATATAGAAACCAGAACTTAGTTTCAGAATATTATGATAAAAGCGATAAAAAATAGAATATTTATTAAAAAAGATGAATTACCAGAAAAAATCGGTAACATATATGTCCCAAAAACAGAAGGTCAGTATGCACCACCATATTCAGGTACTATCATTTCTGTAGGCGGTGACATAGAAGATCCGGATTATAAAGTAGGATCACGAGTACTATTCCACGACTTAGCAGGCACAGAGTTTAAATATGATGGCAATACCATATTCAGCATCAGAGAAAATGATGTAACCGCTATTATACAATAAAAAAGTTCTATTTAGACTGAAACTAAATAGAGATATGAATATATAATAAACAAAGGAACTGATATTATTCAGCGACTTATAAACAGGCATATAACAAGGCAAAGTATATTGGCAATACCCGGGCAAATTAAAAATAGGCAGAGCTGCGTTATATCCACAATTAATAACAAAGTAAAAATAAAAAGGCAATTAAAATGGCAAATGAATTCGACATTTTCAGTGTAAGCGTCAAGGACCTTGACACTGGAGACAGACCCGCACCAAGTAGCGATCTGTACACACCAAAACCCGACCAGGGAACTGACGGTACTTACCGTTCACTAATTAGGTTTCTTCCTAATGTAAAAAACCCACGTAAACCTTTCGTTCGTAAATATGTCTATTGGTTAGAAGATAGAGATGGCAACGGCTTCTACGTAGATTCACCTTCAACAGTTGGAGAGAAATGTGCAGTACAAGACATGTTCTTTAAACTTAGAAATTCTGAATCTGCTGTAGATAAAAAGATGTCAGAAGGACTGAAGCGTAGAGAAGTATTTTATGCATTAGTGCAAATCGTAAAAGATCCACAGAACAGAGATTTAGAAGGACAAGTTAAAATCATGAAATTTGGTTATAAGATTAAAACCAAAATTGATGAGGAATTAAATCCACAATTTGATGAACCTACTCAAGTATTCGATCCGTTTGAAGGAAAGAATTTTGAATTAGTAATTTCTAAGAAAGGTGGTTATCCTAACTATGATTCTTGTAAATTTCAAGGAAGTAAATCCGCTATGACGATTAACGAAGAAGCAGTAACTTCTGATGACGCAGGTAGAACTGCAATTCTTGATTTTATTAAGGATGCACCAGAGTTAGCAAACTTTGATTACCGTCCTTGGAATGATGAACAGCGAAATAAAGTAATGGGTGTACTTTCTCAATTTAGTAACCCAGGATCTTCTATTGAAACTGTTACTAAAAAGCAAGACGCACCAGAACCAGTAAAAGTAGCAGCCGCTGTATCGGCGGTAAATGAAGCTGCAGGATCTGCTGCACCAACTGCAACTAAAACTGAAGATTCTTCTAAAGGAGATGATTTCGATGATTTCATTAATGGTTTAGATCTTTAATAGTATGGCAACAGAAGTAATAATATCTTCTGAAATGAAAGCTCGGATCATCGATAAGGTGGTCCGAGTTCTTCATACTAACCATTCTCATCCAGAAAAAAGAAGATTATTAGAAAGTAAAGAAAGATTAAATTTTGCATGTCCATATTGTGGAGATTCAACAGATAGTCCTAGAAAGAAAAGAGGAAATTTATACTGGAGCAATTTACAGTTTCATTGTTATAACTGCTCTGCTCATGAAAGTTTAGATGTTTTTCTTAAAGATCATAATGTAAACTTTGAAGGTGAAGATCGTATAGATGTAATTAATTTTATTAAAGAAAATAGAAAAAACTTTTCTTTAGGAGAAAGTTTAGAATTTCATTTATTTGAAATGGCTAATAAATTAGCATTAACATTTGATGAGGTTGCTTTAGGCTTTAATGTGTATCCTATAAATAGTTTAACATACCGAGCATACCCTTATTTAAAAAGTAGATTACTTCATCATAAAACTGAAAGATTCGGTTATGACCCAAGAAGAAAAGAACTATATGTATTTAATCTTAATTCCAAAGGAAACATTATAGGTTTTCAAGTTAGAGCATTAGATGATAATAGCGGTCCTAAATATAAAACATGGAATATAGAAAGAATATATGACAGGCTTAAAAAACCTTTAAATATAACTGAAGAAGAACTAGATTCTTTAAACAAAATATCAATGATCTTCGGTATACTAACAACAGATTTGAGTAGACAGTTCACGGTATTTGAAGGTCCTATTGATTCATTCTTTATGTCAAATACCATTGGTCTTACTGGTGTTAAAAAACAAATATTGGATTTTGATGATATACCTACCGTTAGATATTTCTTTGATAATGATATTGAAGGTAAATCAAAAATGATCCAAAAACTAAAAAGAGGTAATACTGTTTTTATGTGGCAAAAGTTTTTAAAGGATTTTAATATTCCTTCAAAAAAGGTAAAGGATTTAAATGACTTAGTTAAGTATGAATTTAAACATAGAACAGGGTGCTTGCATGAGTTGGATAAATATTTTACAAACAATCATTTAGATCTTATATTTATATGATAAAAAATTACAACAATTTTGTGACTGAACAATTTGATGATTTTTATAATGATTTAGCAATCTCTAAAAAGAAGCTTAAATTATTTACTAAATTTAAAAAGATTAAAACTGATGATGTAAAAACAACCTTTACATTACCGCAACCTAAGAAAAGGTTTCAGCCAAAGATTAAGCAGTACAAAAAGATTAATAACGATAAAGGAATATTTTAATGGCATTTGATGATACACAAATAAAAGAGGCTAATGAACAATTAGAACTTAGATTAGGTTCTGATAGGAATGATTGGAAAGCAAAAATCAAAGATCTTGTTTCTAAGCTAAAAAACATGAATGAATTAGCAGAGTGCCAAGTAAGAATGCTTTCATACCGGCAAATCTTATTAGACAAAGTAACTGATTTTAAGACCACCATATATAAAAGGAATGCTACTTGGGACAGGTATTATAAGAACCAATATCGAGAGTATTCAGTTAACTATGATGTTAAACTAACTAATGGCGAAAAGCATCAATTTATAAAAGCCGATCTGTCTTCTTTAAAAACTCAGATTGACATGTTACAATCACATATAGATTATTACTATGAATGTATTAAGACTTTAGATAACATGGCATTTGCAATAAGAAACAGAATAAACTTAGATGATAAGGAATTTTAATGGAACTATCTCTGTCTGAAAATAAAAAGTTTTTAGTAATTGATTCATGTACCGAATTGGAATATGAACAGTTAAAATCTAGTCTTACTAAGAAAATAGAAGGTTGGCGGTTCCACCCTTTAGTAAAGAAAAAGGTATGGGATGGTAATATTTCGTTTATTAAAAGAAATAAAATTCCGGCAGGGTTATGGAAAGAAGTTATAGACATCTGTAAACAATATGATTATCAATTTACACTAAATGGCATAACTGATATTTTTGATACTTCGATAGATGAAGATATGTTTAGAGGTTGGGTAGATGAATTTTTTGCAAAGTCTGAAATTAAACCTAGAGATTATCAGATTGATGCTGCAATTAAAATTTTAAAATATAGAAGGTGTTTAGCTGAATTGGCAACGTCTGCAGGTAAAACTTTAATTTCATTTATGGTGGTTGCTTATATGATGGAACAATTAGGCAAAAAGAAAATCTTAATGATCGTGCCTAATGTAAGTTTAGTAGTTCAGGCGAGTGGAGATTTTGAAGAATATAATAAAGGCAGAGTACCTATTAAGATTCAACAAATTTATGCAGGAGTTAAACTAAGAAAGAGTTCTAATATAGTTATAGGTACTTATCAATCATTAACTAAAAAAGACGAGGAATACTTTAGCCAATTTGATGCAGTATTTGTAGATGAAACTCATAAAGCAAAAGCAAATTCAATCCAAAAGATAATGGATAAATGTTGGCACTGTGATTATAGATTTGGTTTAAGTGGTACTATACCTAAAAGAGGAACTGTAAATAGACTTAGTTTAATGTCGGCAATGGGCCCACTAGTAACTCAAGTAAAGGCTGCTCATTTACAGGAAGAAGGTCATATTGCAAAATGTAAAGTTTTACAGATCCACATGGAATATGCAACCGATGCACAAAAAGAAGCATTCTCATCTCTGTCTAAAAATCCGTATGATAGACAAAAGCTATTTAGTTTAGAACAAAACTTTATTAACGAAAGTGAAAAGAGACTAGACTTCGTTTGTCAGGTAATTAAAAAATCAACATCCAACTCATTAGTCTTATTTCATAAAATAGCATACGGTGAAAAACTATATCAAAAGCTTAGAACAATAACAGATAAAAAAGTCTATTATGTTGACGGTTCTGTTAAGTCTGATTTTAGAGAAGAGTTTAAAAAGAGAATGGAAAAGAATGATGATGTTATTATTGTAGCATCATACGGAACATTCTCAACAGGTATTTCAATTAAAAACATTCATAACATTTTCTTTACTGAATCATTTAAATCAGAAGTAATTATCAGACAGTCAATAGGTAGAGGTTTAAGAAAACATGAAGCCAAAGATGTTGTAAAAATATATGACTTCATTGACGATTTTAGATATAAAGTAGATGATCATGACTGGGTAAATTATATCTATAGACACGGTATGGAAAGAAGAAAAATATACAAGGAAGAAAAGTTTCCTTTTGAGGTACAAAATGTAAGGTATTAATATAGAATATCTTTCTCATGAGAGATGGATATATAAAAAAAGAATCAAAAAAAGATAATTATAATGAAACCAATTAAAAAGTTTTCACTGATGGCTAAAGCTGATGATTCAATTAATGAATCGGCTGACCCAAATCATGATGCTGTAATGGATCTAGTTAAAAAGATGGGTTACGAAAGTGTCGAAGAATTAAAGAAAGAAAAAAATCTTTTAACTAAATTAGAAGGTTTATTAAAAGATGTTTCACCAAAGGACGATATTTCTGAGGATGAACTTGAAGAAGATAGAGCCGAAGATATAGCTGATGAAGTTAAAAAGAAAGGTGAACCTAAATCATTAGAATCTGAAGAAGATAAAGATGAAGATAAAGTTGGTACCGATGGTGAAGTTGCTGAAACTGATGAAGTTGAAGAAGACTCTGCAAAAGATATTGAAGATGAAGTATTAGCTAAAGGCGAACCTAAAGATGTAGAAGATAAGGCAGGTGATAAGGTATCTGATGATCCTGAAATTACCGCTGAGGTTCCTGCTGAAGCTGATGAAGTTGAAGATGAGGAAGGTGTTGAGGTTGCTGCTGAAGAAGAGGAAACTCCGGCTGCTACAAAAAGAATTATGGCTTTCGAAGATTTCATTAAAGAAAAAGAAGTTACAATAAATAAGAATGTCAAATATCACGATGATGATGAAGAGAAAGAAGACTATTCTGTTGTTGCTGCATCTGCCGATGCTATTTCTGAGGATGATGAAGATAAAGGAATGGAAGATGAAAAAGAAGGAGATGAGTTAGAAGACAAAGGTGATAAGAAAGTTGATTCTGAAGATGACAAAGAAAAGGCTGACCATTATAAAGGAGCTGTAAAATCTGATGACTCCGAAATTGATGCATTAAAGAAAGATGCTGAATATGATGAAGAAGAAGAAAAGAAAGATGAATCAAGAATTATGTCTTTTTCAAATTTTGTAACTGAATCGTATGATGAAGAAGAAGTAGAAGAAGAAGAAGAAATAGAGGCTGAAGAAGAAGCTGTAGAAGAAGCGGTAGGTGAAGTAATTACTAAAGTTACCGGTGATGAAATTGCTGATGAAGAAGCTGGTGATGATGGCCTTGCTATTCCTGCAGAAAAAGGCGACGGTTCTGAAACTGCTGCTGGTATTGCTGGTGATATAATGGATATGGGTAAAGTAAAAGTACAACCTGAATCAAAAGGCGAAGAATTAGTTACTAAAGACCAAAAGATTACAACTGAAGTAAAAGGTGAAGCTGATGATCTTAAGGATGCTACTGAAGTTCCTGCAAAAATGGGAGATGGTTCTGAATCTGCCGCAGGTATTGCTGGAGACATAATGAATATGGGTAAAGTAAAAGTTCAGCCAGAAGCAAAAGGTGCTGCATTAGTTGGAGAAGCTAAGATTACAGAAAAAGAAATTACTTCTGCTGATGAATTTAAAGAATATGCAATGGCAATTCTAAAAGATGCATTCGGAGATGATTTTGATGAAACTAAAGCAACTGAAACTGCTGATGGATTAATTAAGAAGTATGGTGAAGATTACGGCGCAATGGTCGGAGCTTTACAATCTACTATGGGATCATAATAAAAACAAAAACTAAAGATATGGGTAATATAAAAAAGTTTGCGGATTTCGTAAATGAAAACTTAAATGAAGCTGAATTACCATCATGGGTTGAAGGCGGTCCTTATGACTCCCTCAAAGATATGACAGGTAATATTGATCTTGATGGAATGACAGTAGCGGATATTAATAAAAATTACCAACCAGCTTTAAAATATTTAGGAGTAAAATCTATTGCTGATATGGGATATCTTTCAAGTACTGCTAATGATGATGAATTGTATGATATTGTTTCGCCTCAAATGAAAGGTTCCAACCTTCTTGGTAATGATAGAGGGAAAGGAATGGATCCATCACCATACACAGCTGCTTATAAAGGAATGCTAGGAGACGTAAAAATAATTATAGTACAAGATATTAATCAAGAAAATAGTTATGCATACGCTGCGGTTGATTCTAGAGGAAACCTTAAATAAACATAAACATGAAACATATAAAATTGTTTGAACAATGGCTGGCCGACAAAAGCCAGCCATTTCTTTTTGAAGGAGGTGCCGCTGGTCACATGGCCCATCCATTTGACGATAAAGATTTAACCTTTGGTGATTTTAAGGCAATGATAGATGCTGGTCTTAGAGGTGAATTAAACTTTGAAGAAGATGCTACTGAAAAGACCGATGGCCAAAATGCATTTGCTACTATCCAAGACGGTGAAGTTAAATTTGCAAGAAACAAAACAGAGTTAAAGAATCCAATGACTCTTTCTGAATTTAAGAATAAATTTGAAGGGCATCCTAGTAAATTAGTACAAGATACTTTTCAATTTGCTGCACAGGATTTAGCTAGGTTGCTAATGGCTCTTTCTCCAGCTGACCAAGAAAAATATTTTAAGAATGGAAAAGACTTTATGAACATGGAGTTAATCTATTCACAAAACCCTAATGTTATTCATTATGATACAGATGTAATTCAATTTCACGGGATAAAGGAAACTGATGGTAACGGTAACATTACAGGCACTAATAATAAACCTGCAAAAGAAATTGCAGATATACTTAAAAAGGTACAATCAGATATTGGTAAAACTTTTAAAATAATTCCACCTAGAGTTATTAAATTACAAAAAGATTTGGATTTTACCACAAACAAGAAAAGATTTATAAACCAAGTTAACGCATTAGAAAAAAGATACGGTTTAACTGATAGCGATGAAGTTGCTAAATATCACGAAATGTGGTGGAGAGAATTAATTGATAAACAATTCCCTACATTATCTCAAGATGTAAAAGAAGGTTTACTTAAGAGATGGGCGTACGGCGATAAGAAGAGTTTAAATATGAGATCTCTTGCTAAACAAATTGGACCTAAAGAAGCTGCACTAGTTAAAAAGTTTGACAAAGAAGATGTTGCTAAAAAGTATAAAGAAAACATTAGACCTTTTGAAGATCTGTTCTTAGAATTAGGATCTGTGATTCTTAAAAACGCATCTGACTTTTTAGCAGCTAATCCATCCGATGAAGCACAAAGGCTAAGAGCTCAAATACAAACAGCAGGAAGTAAAATTAAAAAGACTGGTGGGGCTGATCAAGTAAGAAAGGTAGAAGCTGAACTAGCAAGGCTTGATAGAATTGGTGGAATAGAATCTATATTTCCAACTGAAGGAATAGTATTTAAATACAAAGGAAAGATTTATAAACTTACTGGTACATTTGCTGCAATCAATCAATTGTTAGGTATCATTAAGTTCGGTAGGTAAATAGTAGATACACCTATACAGCTCACCTGTATTAAGAGATAACATTTACGGTATTTGTATATACTCTGATTAGTACAGAGTATGATAAAGGATAGGTATATACTATCCTTTTTTTATATAGCTATTTAATCAAAGAATATATAAATTGACAATATAAAATAAGCAAATGAAAGAGTTAACTCAAATTTATAAAGATGCAGGCCAACAATTAATAGAAGATCTTTTTAAGGATTATCTTATAGTATCCGAAAAACTATCAGGTTCTTCATTTTCATTTAAAAAAGACGGTGAAGGAATTACTTTTTATAAAGGTGGAAACCAAAAACCTATTAACTTAATTGATAGGACTATAATGGTTTATTATGAAAAGCCTATTAATTTTATAAAATCTGTAACCAGCAAAAATCTTTCTTCCATTCCTGAGAATTGGAAGTTCTGTTTTCAATATTTTGTAAATACTAATCCTGGTATTATTACTTATGATAGGCTACCTAAAAATAATTTAGTACTTACTCATATTAAAGTAATGACACCAGCTGGTAAAGTTACAAAGGTTATAGAAGATCCTAGGGTAATTAGAGACTGGGCAAACGCACTAGGTGTTACTCCACTACTTCCATTATTTAAAGGTTACTTAACAGAAGATCAAAAGAAAAAGATTAAAGAATTTTTAGAAACGCCAAAAGAAGATCATGCTGAGATTTTTAGTACTAATTCATTTGCTGAATATTTACTTAGAATTCTAAATCCTAATATTCAATCAACGACTTTACAAAACGATCTTAAGAAGCCTATAGAATCTATTGTATTTAAATTTTACAAATCTGGTACTAAACAAGTTATTGCTGCTAAGTTAATAGATCCTTATACAATTAATTTAATGAAAGAAAAGGAACCTATAGATATGAGAAAGGCTCCTGCTGATATTAATGAAATTATTTTATTGGATCTTTTAGCATTTATAGAAGAAAGAGGAATTAAGAAGCATGAGATTTTAGGGGATGGTGAAGATATGAGATACATAGAATTAGTTTCAAATATATTTAATGACTATGTAACTAAAAGAGGGAAAGATATTGCAAAGATTGATATTGAAAAAGCTGAGTTTGCTAAAGGTAAAGAATTTGATTTAAATGTAGAATTAATACCAAGCCAAAGAACTAAAGATATCCTTAACAGTAACCCTAAGCTAAAAGACTTGTTTAAAATAATGTTAGGCTCTTTAAAAAAGAAAAGAAAGAACACTGGTAATATTATGACGCCATCAGTTGTTGAAGATTTTAATAAAATGGTAGATAAAGTAACCGATGTAATTCAAACAAAAGATGATGGTAAATTTAAAACCTTTGATGATTACTTAAAAATCAAATCAACCAATGAATCTCTTTTACCTAACGCTGAAGAACTATTAATTGAAGATAAAGTTTTAGACTATAACAACTTTATTAATTTAGGTAAAGTTATTGTAGAAGATAATAGAAAGAGTGGTGAAATTTGGAAAACCTCAACAGGGTTTAGAGGACAGGATGCTAACGGTGATAGAAAAACATTTAAGTCTAAAGAACAGACTCAATCGTGGATAAAAACCGGAAGAGAGGATGTTGATAAAGAACCTACTGAGAAAACTGAAGATTTTGATATTTCTAAAATTGATAAAAAGAAAAGTCCTGCTGCTTTTGATATAGCAAAAGACATAGATAAAATTGAAGATCCAAAACAAAGAGAAGAGGCTAAATCATTTGTTAAGAATTTAACAGATTATGAAATGGCTGAACCGGGTTCACCTGAAAGAAAAAAGGCTTTAGAGAAATTCTTTGAAGAAGGTGGTATTAATAGAAATGCGTTAGGAACTGATACAAATAAATTTTATGTAGGCCAATCTGATGAGTATGAAGGTTCAGGTAGAGGTAATAGGTTTAATAAGAAAACAGGTTTATCATATAGTAAAGCTTTTACTAAAGGCCAAACTGCTAAGATGATGGCTGATGCTGAAGAACTAGGAGTTTTAATTCCTATGCAAAATGGAATACCAAGAACTAATGGAAAAAGATTAGCACCTACAAATGTTCATACTGATTCAAAAGGAAAAAAACCTAAAGCAGTTGCTGTAAAGGTTTCTAAAATAGAACCTAAAGGAAAACCCGGTGATAAAGACTATGATCCAGGTGGTGTTAAGATTGGTGGTGAGAATGGTGTAGAGATGAAAAACACTCCTCCTATGACTGAAGGCCAAAGGGCTGACCTAAAAGAAAAATTTAAAAAGGCAAAACCTAATGCAACAGAAGAAGAGATTAATAGATATGTTGCTATTAATGAAACTTTTAGAGAACAAAATAATCAAAAGATTAAAGACATACAAGAAAAAGAATTAACTATAATTCCTATTTTGGACGAAAATGATCAAGAGATAGATGTTTTTACAAAGGACGGTCAAAAGAAAGCGGTTAAGGCTGTTTCTAAAAATGTAACAGGTAAGGTTAAAGAAATATTAAATTCTCCACCAAAGATAACACCGTCACCAGATTTACAAAAAGCTTTGGATGATTTTGATACAGCTGCATCTGATTTTGCAGATGGTAAAATAACACAAAAAGAATTTAAAAAACAAATGGATGATACTTTATTAGAAATGATAAATGATCCTCATACTAGGCCAGGTATGCCAGACTTAGTAGAAACATTTGCTATGATGGAAGATTTGAGCGAAGGTAGAGCATCAGTTTCTCCAGATGCTGCAAACTTTGCATTAGCTGATATAATAACATTTGATCCTGCTGAACTACCACCAAACGCCACACCTGAAGAAGTAAACAAACATATTAATGTTATGACAACTTCAAGTGGTAGTCGTTCAATTAAATTTGAAGCAGGTGGAGCTAGCCAATCAAGTAATAAAATAGATGCAACAGAATATGCTGACTTTAATGATAAGATTAAAGGCGCAGAAATAAAATCAGATTTACAAGATTTAACAAATAAGCAATATGATGACATTTACAATGTACAAGAAGAGCCGCCGTTTAAAACATTAGAAGGAGTAACTAATAATGCCAAAAGCTTAGCTAAAAAATATGATGTAGATTTAGAAGGTTTAGATCCACTTAGTGATAAGAAGAGGGCGGTTTATGAAAAGCGTGCTGATAAGAAAATGGTAGGTAATGTTATTAAAGAATATAAAGAAAAAGGTATTGACTTAAGTGAAGATGATGCTAAAGATTTATTAGTTAGGAGATGGACTGCAATGGATATGAATGGTAAAATAATGCAAGAGGTTAATAACAAACAACAGATGTCTCAATCATTTACCAACCGTTCTTATAATACTGATCCTGCTGATGCAGGTACATCTAATCCTGATAATCCAGAAGTTATGAAAGATGAAGATGGTAAGCCAATAGTAATTTTAGACATGGAAGGTAATCCTAAGTTAAAGAATGGAAAGAAACAGTATAGGAGAAAACAGAAAATGAAAATAAAAGAAACAAATGGAGTTTCTGATATGGCTTGTATGAATTATGCTGATAACCCAGGCTTTAGTAAAACAGGAAAGCCTACAAATAAAATGCCAGCCAGAGTTGTTAATTGTAAAGATAGCAATAAGTGGCTAGGTTCTTAATATTAATTTAATAAGAGTGAATAAATAAAAAAAGTGTACATGGATAATCTAAAAAATATACAAGATTTTATAACAGAAAAAAGAGTTACTGTTAAGAGGAGATATACTGAAAAGCATCCAGCTAAAAATGTATCTACTGCTGCCAGGGTTCGTTCTGCTATTTTAGATGCTGTTGCTGATGGACATTTAACTGAAGATGAGGTTAACAATATCTTATCTGAAATAAAGGCTCACAAAAGATGGCTTAAAAGAAATGTAGGATTATTTAATATCAGTGAAGATGAGACTGGGATTAAGAGATATTCCTTATCTCCTTATGGTCATAGAGTAAGAACTGCAACTGCTCCACTTAATGAAGCTTTAAAAGTTCCTCATAAAGAACAAGGTAAGAAAAAGGTTAATATGTTTGTTGGTAGATTCCAACCTTTTACATTAGGTCATGTTAAAGTATTTGAAAAAATGTATAAAGAAAATGGAAAACCTGTAGTTGTATTTTTAGTTAGAGGAAAAAACAACGATCCTGAGAAAAGACCGTTTGATGAAGAAATGCAACAAGCAATGTTTGCTAAGATGGCAAAACAATATCCATTTTTAGAAACTGCTATTGTAGTTCCTAATGGTTCAATTGACACGATGTTTGCAGCAGCAAGGCCAGCATATGAACCTGTGATGTGGGGATATGGAACGGATAGAAAAAAATCATACGGTGCAATGATTGACAAACAATCATACCGAGATCAATTAGGAGTAGATCCTGATTTTAAAGGTTTTGAGATTTTTAGAACTGATGATAACATTTCAGCATCTAAAGTTCGTAATGCATTAAAGATAGATGATGAAAAGACTTTTAAGAAAATGACTCCTAAAAGCATACATAGTTTTTATAAACCATTACAAAATATATTAGAACCAATAAAAGAAAATAACAATATGAAAAATTTAAAATCACTAACAAGTTTTAGCATTGACGAATCTTTGAATGAAGGTAAAAAAGCTAAAGCAAAAAACCCTAATAAAGTAAACACTATAGATGTTGATTTATCTGGAGACGATTCAGATATAATGGATGCAATTAAATCATTTAATCTAAAGGTTAAATCTAACGGAGCCAATAAAGGAACTGGGTATGATATGACAGGTAAAAATAAAGATATTCTTGATTATTTACAAAGTGACTATTATGCATTAGATGCTAGAGATATTGAGGATATGTTTCCAGAATTATTAGAAGGTGAAATCAATGAAGAGTATATTGAATTAATGCCTGGGATGGAAGAAGGGTTAGAACAAATAGTAGAAGGTTGGATAGAATGGAAAGGCGGCCCTGCAACAGAAAAGACTGACATTGCTCCAGCAAGAAAAGAATTATTAAACTTTTGTACAACTTATTTAAAAAAGAATATTAAGTAATGTCTAAAGACGTAAAGGAAAATGAAGCAGGTACTGTTGGCCTAAATCCTAATATGAATGTACAGGGCATGGGAGCAGTTGAGCTTCCTGGCGATCCTGGTTCTGCAAATTCTTTTGCTACACAAAAGGTTGGCAGTGGTGATGATCCTGAAGGAAAAAAGAAAAAGAAAAAGAAAATGTTACTTCTATCATTTGATAAGTACATGGAACTTTTAAAATCAAAATAAATAAGGTATAATGGCAATACTACCAAAATATCAATTAGAGGCTCTTTTTGAAGCTGGTGATTTAATGACTGAAACCACCTTAGGCGACTTTATTGATTCGGCATATAATCCTGTTCTTCAAGCAGGTGCAAACATAATATTAACTACCGTATCTACCTCATCTGGTGATACTATAACAATATCATCAACTGGTGGCGGTGGAGGTTCCCCAATTATAGAAGGCCCAGGTATAGACATTACAACAGTAGGCTCTGATGAGAAGGTATCTGTTGATTTAGATAATAGCCAGACTAATTTAATATTTAATGGTAGCAATAAATTAACATTTGCAGGTATTCATATAAAAGACGAAGGTTCAGTAGTAGGTACTTACCCAACAATTAATTTTATAGGTATTGATGTATTAGCTGAAGATAGCGGCAGTCCAGGCCAGGTAAATGTTTATATACCAACACCAACATTCGCTTCTCACTTTAATACTACAGATGGTACTACAAATGGTATTGTTGCAGAGAGTGGCTTCACAAGAAGTATAGTAAGAATAAGTGACCCAACAGACGAAGCTAACGGTATTCCATTTAAAACAGGTGGTTGGGCAGGTACTAATCGATCTTCATATAATAATACAACAACAGCAGTTAATACATTTCAAACTGCACAACAGGTTACTGGCTTTAGTGTTGATGCTACTGGTGATGCAACAATAACAGTTGCAGTACTCGATGCAGATGGTAGTACAGCGATGCAGTCATTTACAACAGGAACTATTTTTGCCGATGGAACTCAATCATTAAATGACATAAGTGTAAATATTTCTAGTTATGCTAATGATACTTCTAAAAGAAAAGGTGTTGTTACAGTTAATGTAAACATGGCATCTCTTTTTTCTAATGCAGGTAGGAGCGGTGGTAGATATCATGTCGTTGTAAGAATGGACACTGATACTGCAACTGATGGTGGTAATATTTACGTATATACACAATCAGATGTATTTTGGGATATTAATAATGAAGGTGGGTATCCAGCAACTCCTATAATTAACGGAATTGTAGCAATACAAGAATCTGCAGTACCTGCAAATATAAAAACTAAACATTTAAGTGGTATTGAGTATTACATATTAGATTCAGAGTTCGAAATTGATGTTACTGATATAGATAATCTTAATGCAAATACACAAGGTAGAAGCTTAGGTGCTGGTTATAATTTCTTAGCACAAGCTAGTGACTATGGTTTAACTGATTTACAGCAATCTGCATGGAGTCCTACGTTAGGTACTTTTGCAGGTTGGACTAATTTATGGAATTGTAATGATATTAATTATTCTTATGATAATTGGGATATAACTAATACTTTTTACAGGTTTAGGGGCGATGATGCAGTATGCACATCAACTGTTTTTGATCCATGGAATTCATCATTACAAGAATTATCAGGTACTAATTCTATTTTAATTGATACTTACCCTAGTAGATCTACTAATTTAGGAGAGGCATTTGCTGATGAGACTGAAAGGCTTTATAGAGATACTGTAACTAGTTCATATGTTGCATGGGATTCTACTAAATCATTATCTGATGTATCACAACCGCCTAACGGAACAGGGCCTGCCGGTACATTTAATAATGGGTGTATAGTAGGTAGCTATTTAGTACAAGGTTCTCAATTCTTTAAGGATAATGGTGATTCTCCATTAATAGGTTCTTTAATACCTAACCTGGCACCATACAAACCAGACAAATCAGGTACTAATCCTAATTATTCAACATTAACCAATATACCGGTATATCATAGAAGTTTTTATACGGCATCACCTCTAGCTATATCCAATGTAGTTTTAGATTTTAGCGGTTCGTTTGGTGTTAGTGGTAATGCAACAACAGCATTATCAAATTCTCAAATGAAAATTTATATAAGGAGAGAGGGTACTAATTCAGTTGGTGATACTGGCTTTAGTGCTAATCCATTAGCTGTACATGGAGGATTATATAATTCAGGCTCACCAGGTAGTCCATTTGATGATGGTATAAGTGGTGTTGATTCACTAGGATCATTAATAAGAACTGGTGCAAGTTCAGGAAATAGTGTAGAATTTACATTTGGTCCTGGTACTTATTTATGCACAGGTGGTTTCTGGATAGAAATACAATTAGTTGCAACAGATATTAAATTAGATACTATTAATGCGACTCTAAAATTTAGTAACGGAACAAGTGAGACTGTGAATGCATCCACTCCAAACTAGAATATATAAAACAGTAAAAGAAAATTAAATAATGGGATTTACTAAAGAAGAAGTAAGGAAGTTAAATTTTAAGGTACAGGCTGGTAATGTTATTGATGCAGACTCAGGTAATTTCTGGTATCAGTCTAGGCTTGAAAATCAACCTGCAGTAAAACCATCAAGAATACTAAATCAATATTCTACTGTAACAGCCAATCCACCAACTAGCCTTGCTAACTTAATTACAATGACACAAGGTGGTGGTGCACTAAGTGGAATAGTAGGTGATGAGTATACTGGAATTTCTACAAGACTAAATAGATTAACTCCAGGTTTAGATAATACATGGATTTCTTATGATAATTATGCAACTGGGGCATCATCTGGTAGAAAAGATTTATGGATAAATCCTTCAAGTGTACCTGATTCAAATGGGGATCCTTCAACTTCATATACTATTTCATTATATAGTGGAGATCCTGCGGCTGGTGGTGTTTTTATATCAACCTCAACTGGGCAAGGCTCAGGTGCTGATGCAGAAGTCGGCTGGGTATGGAATTATGACCAAGGTTTATTATTTTTAGCAAATGACCTTGTTTCAACTATTGACGGTAATCTTGCAACATATCCTGATGGTTTAGATTTTTATGTACAGGGTTTTAGATATATTGGAACTACAGGTGGTGGTGGTGGCGGTGGCGTCCAAGGAGAACAAGGACCACAAGGACCAACTGGTGCGGCATCAACCGTATCTGGACCACAAGGACCACAAGGACCAAGTGGGCCTGCTGGTACTGGAGCACAAGGACATCAAGGACCACAAGGACCACAAGGGGAACAAGGCCCTAGCGGACCTGCTGGTAATACTGGTATACAAGGACCGCAAGGTAATACTGGTGCCGTTGGACCACAAGGAGAACAAGGTCCTAGCGGACCTGCTGGTAATACTGGTATACAAGGACCGCAAGGTAATACTGGTGCCGTTGGACCACAAGGAGAACAAGGTCCTAGCGGACCTGCTGGTAATACT
>Ga0315322_10000322_pt1 | contig 34664 bp, 20 predicted proteins | sample M110021515metaG_FD_203461 | JGI IMG/M metagenome (GOLD analysis project Ga0315322, IMG submission 203461) | Ammonia-oxidizing marine archaeal communities from Monterey Bay, California, United States - M1 100m 21515 | ecosystem: Environmental > Aquatic > Marine > Intertidal zone | place: USA...
GTGACGCGACATTGCGGAAATTTGCTGCGTGCGCACATAACCACGTGGTCGGTACAGACACGGTATATCGAGTCGAAGGTGGTCACTTGATTACAGACTATCGCTTTGAGTTCCAGCAAATGGAGGGTGACGCTCGCGAAGAAACCTTGTTTGCAACCTACCCACATCAATGGAAATATCTGACGACTCCGCTGACTGAACTGTCTTACAAGTCAGTCCGAGGGTTGATGAAAGTGGGAATCGGATCGAGTTTCAGCACCCGCGTTCCTCTTCAAGGGGTGCTACCGATCTTGCCCGCCGAAACCTCGCGAGACCACAAACGGCTCATCTTGTATCTGAAACAGGAAGCGATGCGGGCACGTCCCAAAACTGCAGACACCTATTGGGAAGGAAAGCATTTGGGGAAGCTCGCAAGTTTGGCGGGAATCGCGGAAGCGATCGGTGAAAAAACGCTTGAAAAGCACTTTGTCGAAGAATTGCGTGAGCGTCTTGAGGACTGGTTCGTTGCAGACCCTGGTGAATCTCAAGGACTTTTCTTTTACGACAGGGCTTGGGGTACGTTGGTTGGCAGTCCTGCATCCTATGGAAGTGATGGTGAACTGAACGACCATCATTTTCATTACGGTTATTTTATCCGTGCGGCAGCTGAGGTGGCGCGCCGTGATCCCCAATGGGGAAAGACATGGGGCAAAATGGTAGATCTTTTGATCCGCGATATTGCCTCGACGGCGCGCGATGATGAACTGTTTCCGCAGTTTCGATGCTTTGACGTTTATGCTGGCCATTCGTGGGCCTCGGGGCACGCGAAGTTCGGCGATGGCAACAATCAGGAGTCATCATCAGAAGCAATCAATGCTTGGTACGGGATGATGCTCTGGGGGGCAGTTACCGGTAATGCTAACATTCGCGATGCGGGGATTTTCCTTTTCAATACAGAGCGAATCGCGGTTGAGGAATACTGGTTTGATGTGTCCTCTACCAATTTCCCAAAGGATTTCTCGAATGTTGCATTGGGCATGGTGTGGGGTGGCAAGGGCGCTTTTGCAACATGGTTTTCTGCCGACATTGACTGTATTCACGGTATCAACTGGCTTCCATTCACTCCAGCATCGATCTACATGGGACGGTATCCAAGTTACGTGAAGAAGAATTTCGATCGGATCACGGAGAAGCGGAAATTTGGAAATGACTACAACAATGGATGGGGCGATTTGGTTTTGATGTTCGGTGCTTTGTACAATCCCTCTGTTGGTCTGAGACATATCGACAAGTCTCCGGAGTGTAAGATCGAGGAAGGAAATACGCATGCATTTATGTATCACTGGTTGCGGACGTTAGACTGTTACGGGCAAAATCGTTCTGATGTGACTAGTCCTCATCCTTTCGTAAATGTGTACATCAAAGAGGGGCGAACTACCTATGCTGCGTTCAACTTTGGTAATGAAACACTGGCGGTTGAGTTTTCAGATGGCACTCAACTGGCAGCAAAGCCGGGCGTTTTAACTTTGTACAGCACGAGTGAAGCCAGCCAACAGTAGGAAAGCGTTGCAGGCGATCCCGAGGGCGATTTGTAGTGGATGAGGATTTTGATAAAGTACATCCTCTATCTTTTAGTATAGAATCTGAGAGAAGTCTTGGGCGGTACGCGAGGGTGAGTGGGTCACATGTACGCAAGCAATCAGCACACTTGTTAAGGTGCGGCCGAAAACGTCTGTGTTGTTTTTCAAGCATGGAACATGTTGTTCGCTTCTGCTGGAAGTCGTATTGTCATCAGGGTGAAGCGGGCAGTCTCAGAGTGCAATCAGGATGACATAAGACGGGTTATTTACGGATGTTCGATCCATGTGAGTCAGGAGTAGAGTGACGTGATTATGTTTCATCGTGTATTTCGAACAGTGGCTTTCGTGTGCCTGGTAACGCTTGGGCTGTCTTGTTTTGCATGTTTGTGGGACCAGGACACTCTGCTTATGGAGCGGCAGCGTTTTCCAAGTGCATTGGAGTTAATCACAGGACGGTTTCTTCGGCACTCACCTGATTTTTATCGTTGGAGAATTGAGGACAGGGAATCCAGGATCGAATCCGAGAGTACGCCTGAGCTTTTTGATGATCTGGCAGTGTCCTACGAGAAAGTTGGCGATACAGAAAATGCCATCCGGGTGATCAAGGATAAGGATGCATTGTTCCCAGGCTTGTACACCACGCATGCGAATCTTGGGACGTTCTATTTTCACGCGGGAAGATACGAGGATGGGTTGAAGGAGATCGACAAGGCACTTGCCATCAATGCTGACGCTCATTTTGGGCGCGAGGTTTATCAGAAGCGATTGGTTGAGTACCTGCTGAGTAAGAAAGGTGATGGTGAGCTCAAGTTGCCCCTGTCGCCAGAAAGCGTCAGCGGAATCAATGACGGTGGATTCGCCCAATATTTATTGTCGGATGGGAGCAAGGGGCTTGCGCACGGTGAAAGCGACGCCCAGTTAGATAAGGCAGTGAAGGGTGTGCTCGGGATGATGAAGTTTGGAAACTATGACTCCCCGATTTTGTTGGAGGTGTTGGGTGACCTTCTCTTGAGTCGACGGTTTCCAGCAGACGCCAAGCAGTTAGCTGCCAGAGCCTATCTAAAAGCTTCCTACGAGAGTACAGATGAAGAAGCGAAGAAAGTGTACCGCAAGAAAGCACTGTCTAGTTTGAAGTTTCAGACACGCGGAAGCGAATCCACCAAACAATTGGCGATTGGTAAAGTCGAAAGAGAATTTGCAGGTGAGTTGAGATCTGCTGACGAATGGTATCAGACGCTTGTTGAGCAGGAAAAATCCTGGATCAGCACCGGTGTGAATGTGGACGAGGCATTTGGGGAAAAGTATTACGAAGAACCAGTATTTGAATCGGAGTCAGTCACCGTGCGAAAAAATGCCGTTTGGATTCCTGTGGTGTTTGTTTTGGGTGTGATGTGCGTTTGCGTTGTTGGCTTGATCTTGAAAGTGCGCGGAACCGCAAGACACGCAATTGAGAAGGTTGAGAAAGCGTAACTTTGACGGCATTGAGTGTTCGGCTTCTTGGCTCAGTAACGAATCTATCGGGGTTGGGAGAGGCTGATGCACTTGAGGGTGGTTTCGCCACGCAGGTAGATCCGATTGCCGATGATTGCGGGGTGCGAGTACAGCACCTGGGGTTCTTTGAATACTTTGCATCTGGACAGAATCTGTTTAGAGCCGTCGGTTTTTAGTAACAGTAATTCGCCTTTACCGATAACCAGAAGCCGTTTTGAGGTGGCGAATGTTGCTGCATAGTCCCCGAGTGCTTGATCGCGAAGTCGCCACGTCTCAGAGAGATCAGAGGCGTCAAGGCAAAAGAGGAAATCCTTGACGCAATAGATGCGATCTCCCACAACAATCGGCGTGCTCATGTCGGTCCGCAGTTTCATGGACGTTGCAACCGTGTTCGAAGGGGTTCCATCAGTCGTGTTGAAGGCTATCGAGCGTATTCCATTGTTTTCCGTGGCAATTAGCAACTCAGTTTCACCGGTTTGGCTGACTCGAACGATTGGTGTTGGGACGTTGAAATCGCCGTCTGCGACTGGTTCGATAGTCCAGATTCGTTTTCCGGTCTGCAGGTTCCACCCGCCAACAGAAGTTTTGTCGTGTCCTACGACTTGCTGAACACCACCTAAGTACGCGGTGATGAGCGATCCATGAGACGGGGCGTTGCCTGGGGTTTTCCAGAGTAAATCACCGCTCGTTGGATCAAGAGCGATCAAGGAAGCATCTGGGGCGCCGGGAGCCACAATTAGCTTGCCATTGGCTAAAAGCGGTGACCCACAATAGCCCCAAGGAAGTTCGGAGGTCAAAGGAAAGTCATCTCGGAGATTCTTCTCCCAACGAACCGTGCCTGTGGCGAGTTCAATGCACAGCAAGTTGCCAAGGGCTCCTTGGCATATTACCGTCGCGCCGAGGATAAGTGGTGTCGCACGGGGGGAATTCCCGTAGTCGAGCGCCGCGGCCGCTAGTCGTGTCACCTCCCAAATGATTCTGCCTGTTGTCGCATCAAGACAACGGAAAACATCTTGGAAGTCATCTTGGTCACGATCGCCAAAAACAACATATTGCTGAGTTGCAGCGATACCGCCCAAGCCAGCGTGCAGAAGAGGGAATTCCCAAATGACATGGGGGCTAGCAGGCAATGAAGATGGAAGCCACTCCGTGCGTCCGTTTCTGTGGGGACCAAGCCAGCCCGGCCAGTTGTCATTGTGCTGGACTACTTTTTTTTTGCCCCAGAAGAGTCAGCAAGCAAGGGAATGAAGCCTGCCAATGATTCCAACGCCTCGAGTACCTGAGGTTTTATCGCCGCATCTGCCAACGCCGTCGTGATTTGCTTTTGCAGCGTGGCATCGAGAGAGTCGGAAGTGAATACCGTGACGAAAGGCACAGGGGTGGTTGTCCCAACTACCCGCAGGTCGCCTTTTTTGATGGTTCCACAACCTTCTAAGAGAGGTTGGGCGTAACTGGAGATGACGGCTGCCGTTTTTGACGTGGGGCCCAGGTCAATCACCTTGCATGCACCATCGCTGCATGCATCGTCTATTTTCTGTCGATCGATGGGAATGTGAACGCCAGCTTTCTCGAGGAGTTGAATCGCGGCACTGTGTTTTTCTTCGGCTTCAGATGGCCCAAAAATGATGGTGTAATCAGTAAGGTTTGCCACGGTTTTCGCTGGGTCCGCCTTGTTGACAACAATCATCCCGTACTGCGTTGTATTTCCTTTGAGATCTGTCAGTTGACTGATCCCTGTCATGGGTTGGTTAGCCAATTTTGCGTCGGCTCGAACCACGGACTGTTTACCAATCACGAGATCCGCTTTCCCATTTGTCTTTTTCATTGCTGCAGGCAATGATTCATTGAAGACAACGATGACTTTACGATCGATTGCTTTTTCAATGTGTTTAGCAAGGACGGTGTAATCCCGTTGCGCATAACCCTCTACGCAGGGGCATGATAATGGCGCCGCAAGCGGATCCATTACGACCATCGTCAGCGGTGATTGTTGGTCTTCAGCGTTTGCTTCGAACGCTCCACACGCAATACAAAATAAGAAAATCGCCACGGTAAGCGAGTGTGTCCAAGGTCTCAGGATCATTTTGTTGCCTCGACTTTGATTCGGGCAGTTGCAACCGGCGTCGATGATCGCACCTTGATGCTTGCGCCTGTTTGGGAATCGCCATTGTTATTCTGAAGGTTCTCTACCGCCGCCTTGGGCTCCATCACTTTGATGTGATTGCGAGTGAGGTCAAGCATGTAGATTTTGTTGTTCACCGGAGACACAGCAATCGAGACGTTTTTGCACCCGGGCACGAGGTCAACGTCACCCACATATGAAATGAGTTTTCCTGTGGAGTCGAAACATTTGATGCGGCCAGAACCTGACTCGGCTGTGTAGATGTAACCACTCTTGTCGAAGCATACATTCATGGGGTTGCAACAGCTGGTGAATCCATTGATGCCCGTTCGGTCAGATTTACCCCATTTGTGTATTTCGTTACCTTCGATGTCGTAGTGGACGACGCGATCGCGAGAGTTTTCCGCAACAAAGAGGCCGTCCTTGCAACACTGAACGTCCATTTGGCCGCAGCAGCCGCTGAGTCCTTGAACGATCACGGACGCATTTTGGAATTGAAGGTCCATTTTCCAGACGTCGTAACCGTATCCAGTAAGTCCCCGAGTTGTGACGAAGAGATGGTCCCCTGATGAGCTGATAGAGGAAACACGCATCTTCGTTCGGATCATACCCTCTACTGTGGAGTTGATTTGAGCTTCGGTTGGCTCACCATCTGTCGCTGGTTTTTCCTGTCCGTTCTTCTCAGCGGCAACTCGTTCGAGGTCATCAACCTGCTTTTGATAGCGTTCCATGAGGTCCGGCAGCATATCGATCAGACGGACTTCGGAGGGGTTCAGGGTGCCAGCGGTTTGACGCGTTTTGAGTTGCGTTAGCATGTTCTGGTACGAAGCGACACGACTCTTGGCCATCGCCAGAGGGTCGCGCATGCTCATGGAGCGTTTCAAAGTCGTGATTGCTTCAGCACGCATTTGAGCCTTGCTGTCTCGCAGGCGTTCGGCGTGGGGCGAAGCAACTTCATTGAGCAAACTTCCATCCGATGAGAAGCGAAATAGCTTTCCTTCACCGCCCACAAGGATCGAGTCGTCGTCAGCGACACCCACTGATTCTGGTTTCACGCTGACCTTCCATGAACGCAAAATCTCACCTGCGTCGTTTGCAACTCGAACTTCACCTGGGCCATTGCCACAAACGGCAATGATCTGGCCTTGTCCATTCAGGCAAAATGCGTTCATTTTCAGAGCTGAGGCGGTTTTTGAAAACTGAACCAAGCCAGATTGGGCGTGGGTCGCCTGATCCTCGATGCTCTGAACATCATCGCCGGTGGCGACGGAAGCTAAGAATAAGCATGTTAGTGCCAGAAATGCAGATCGCATAATTACCTTTCCTTGTAGTGTGGCTGTCGTGGCTTATCGTATCAGACACGCTTGCGTGGCGACATCGAGAAATGTTTCCAAAACTCGAATCGATATTATGGGCTAGGGCACGGAATCCGCGTTAACAGAGCGAGGTTTTCGCGTGTTTGGAGCCTTATTTCTCATTTTTTTGCTGTGAAGCACGTTGAAAGAGCTTCATGGATGCTCTTGGTTTGTCCACTTTGGCAGTTCCTCAAAGGCTGAATCCTTTGGTGTTTGCAAGCTGGTAACTCGCTGATGCTATGCTTTTCAGCTGTACTCGTTTGTGTCCAAGGTGGAAGAAAGTGGGACACGAATATCGAGGTTTGTTGCCGGTTTTGGGAATGTTTCGGCGTGGCTGCTAGGTAATGGGTGAGCAACAGGAGATGTCCTTCCAACGGCTTTTTGTGTCGACTTGCGTGACAGGCTAGCGTCATCTTGGTGCGCGAAAAATGCACTCGGTCCGAAGGTTAGAAACTAGGCTACCTGGTTTTCCCCGATCTTCGGTCAGCTTTGTAAGTCCGATCCCGAACCATCCAACTCACCGGCTAACTGAATGCACAATCAGGGGAAAATTGGGTGGATGTTTCGGTCAAGGATCATACTCGTTCGAGCGTTCCTGTGACCCCGGCGAATGAATCTGTCTCGATGTCAAAACGTTGAAGCAACGTCGTGAAGAAGAGTGCGAGGGGTTCTTCCTCGGCCGTTATTTTTCCACGCCAACCTGCATCACTCACGATTCCAGCACCAGCCTGGTTGTCTTCGTTTCCGTGCCCAAACTTCAGGAATCGACCATTGCGAAAGCCAAAGTTCTTACCACCTGCTGAGATGATCGGGTAATTGCGGGAAAGATGGAAACTGCTTGATGCAGACCCGTGCATTGCCAACGTGTTGTCAAGCAAAGTCCCATTTCCATTGGGTTCGGGTGTGTCCTTCAGACGCTTGATGAACTTCCCAAACTCACTTGCCTGGTAGCGATTGTAGGTTCCAAGATTTTTCCATCCATCGGGTTTTTTGACACTGTGTGTGAGCCCGTGAGCGTTGCCAAGATCGACAGCCTTTGAAAGCAGGTCATGTGGCCCTTCTCCGTTTTCCCTTCCCAACTGGAATGTCGCCACACGAGTGGAGTCGCTGAAGAATGAAAGGTAGATGAGTTCGTACATTGTTTGAAAGTACAGCCGTGCTTCTTCAGGGCCGGCGTCGAGTTCAAGGTGCTGCGTGTCAACTTTCGGGATTGGTGTGTTGACCCATTTCTGGGCTCTTTCGAGTTGAACTTCCGTGTCGCGAACAGAGTCGAGGTATTGTTGAAGCTTCTGGCGATCTTGCCGCGAGATTTTCTTGCCAAGTGATCGCGTGTTTTCAATCAGAAAATCAAGGGCGCTTTTACTTCTGGAAAGCTTTGCTTGGGCCTCTTTCCCGTCAGCGACGAACAGGGTGTCGAAGATCTGTTTCGGTTTATTCATTGCGGGGATCGCACGGCCTTCGTGGTTAAACGACTGCGTCTGTGCACCGCGTGGTCCCCCGATGCCGCCGTTGGTTGACAAAACCAAAGAGGCATGTCGTGTTGAGTTTCCGGTGTGTTCCGCTATCACCTGATCTACCGAAACTGTATTCTTGTATTCTCCGTGGCCGCCCGTCGCAGCACCGGTCAGATATTGATCAGCGTTGGAGTGACCGTGCACTTTGCGTGCTGCCGGATGCGACAGTCCAGAATAAATGGTGATGTCACTACGCAGTGGCTCGAGGACGTCTAGCACCTTCGTCAACTCGAAATCGTGCTCACCACCTCGGGGGAACCAGCTCCAGTCGTGCCAAGCTGGATCGGTATTGAGAGGTAACCCGACACCGTCGGGATGGTAAACGCTCATGAAACGTTTTGGCGTCGCACTGTCATTTTCTTGAGCAGATCCCGTCGACTCCAACCATGGCAACGCCAACGCGAGCCCACAGCCGCGAAGGATGTGCCGTCGATTGATTCCTCGATGTTCGTTACTCATCATCCAAACCTGTTGATTGTGGCGCGCTGAATAGATTGCTACGGGTGATTATGAGAATCAGATCTTCCAAGCCATCCCCTGATTCTCTGAGGTTGACTGAAAGCTTGTCAACGTCAGCACGATCGCTAAATGTGAGAGGTCGACCCAGGGAATACGCCGCCAATTTGTGAACAATTGACCTGATGAACTGATCTTGTCGGTCTTTGAGTAGGTAGCGTTTCAGACCATCAATGCCTGCCAACTCCTGCTGGTTGAACAACGTAGCCGTTGCATCCACAGCGGTTTTGCCTACTTTGGTGCGGTAAGAACCGAGTGCGTCGTAGTTCTCAAAGGCGATACCCCACGGATCGATCCGGGAGTGGCATGAGGCACAGGCGGCTTTGTTGCGGTGGTCCGCGATCCGTTCCTTCAATGACATTTCTAGAATCCGCGGGTCTGTTAGATCAACCTCTGGAACATCGGGCGGTGGTGGGGGCGGTGGATCGTCGAGGATTCTCTCAAGTAACCAGACGCCACGTTTCAGTGGATTTGAGTCCGAACCATCAGAATTCATGGCCATCACTGCGGCCCCGGTCAGGAGACCACCTCGGTGCTTGTCGGGGGCCGCCGTGACTCGCCGAAACTGGGGGCCATACACATCGCGTACACCATAGTGGCTTGCAAGACGCTCGTTCACTACAACGTAATCTGAGTGAAGGAACTCCAGCACACTGCCGTTTCGCTCTAACAGATCAGCGAAGAATGCAATTGGCTCCTGTCGCATTGCGGACAGTAACTCGGCGTCTTTGATGTGGGTCGTGCTTTGGAGACCGTTCAGGCCCAGCCACTGAGTCACGAAATGTTCATGAAAACGCGTAGCCTTTGGTGACGCAAGCATGCGTCTTACTTGTTTCTGGACCGTTGGGGGGTCGCGGAGCTTTCCTGCTTTGGCAAGTGCAAAAAGCTCATCGTCCGGAATGCTTGACCAGAGAAAGAACGAAAGACGTGTTGCGAGCTCAAAGTCTCCAATCCGTTCAAGCCCAGGTTCTTTGTTGTTGCCCGCATGTTCCACCAAGTAGAGGAATTCAGGTGTTGCCAACGCTGTGGCGAGGACTTCGATCATCGCTTCTTGAAAGCTGGGCAGATTTGATCGGTAGCGTGCAAAGAGTTGCATGAACTGATCAACTTCTGCTTTTTCAACGGAACGACGCCACACACGCTGCAGGAAACGGGTCAGAATTGCGGTCCCGTAGGCTGTCTCGTCGTCGCTCAATTCACTTTTGAAGAAAATGTCGGTGTGGGTTTTGGTGGGCCACTGCTCGAAGTAGGGCGCGGTGATGCGAATATGATCGATGTGCAGGTGGAGGGGCGATTTTCCATTGTTGGCGTTGGAGATGTTCTTGATGTGCAGGAATTCATCTCGTCTTGGAAACGTCGTCTCCAGCTTTCGGAATGGGTTGCGTTGGATTTGACTCAGCGGGATATCAAAATGGATGTACTCCGGGTTGGCGGATGATGCGGTGACTGGGATGTCACGCTCACTGATTTTGGCAGTGAAGTTCGCATTGTTGCTCGTGTGTGCACTGAAAATGAGACGAAGGCTTGCGTGCTCATTGGGGTTCATCGTCGTGCGTCCGGCTCGAATGCTTACACGCATCGTGCCTTCGTCAGGCAGGAAGCGATCGAGATTCCATTTGATTTCGTTAGAACGTCCCATGGCTAACACGATCGGTGAAACAGATGGAGAGTCTGGATTTTCAATGTCTGCAACTGGCTTCACGCTGCCATTTGGAAATGTGACCCCGTCACCTGTCTCTGTGTTGTACAAGTGTTGCCGACGCTGATGATTCCTGAAGTCGTCGTCTGTACGATTGAACAAATTTGCATTTTTGGCCGACGCGAGTTTCTCCCATCGTGATGGCATCGAAACGTCATAGATAACAGGAGCGGGCCGGTCGCCTTGGGACGTCACTTTGCGCAAAGCGTCGAGAGCAAGCGAACGATAGCTCTGAAACTGCATTGCCGACATCTGCAGCATTTCTGAGTTCTTGATAAATCCATCTTCGGATGCAGTTTCCGTGGGCAGACTCTTGCCGATGGCGTACGGCAAACCAAGCAGATCTTGGATTGCGTAGTTGTATTCAGCTTTTGTCAGTCTTCGGAAAGATGTGTGATCTGAACTGTTGCGCCGGACATAAGAGGCCTTGTTCATCTCGTTACTGATCCACGCAACCATTTCCTTTCGCTGGGATTCGGTCATGGCATAAGTGGATTCGTCTTCCGGAGGCATCTCCGAGTTGCTGAGCACTTTGTAGATCTCGCGCCAACGTTCAACGCTTTCACCGGTTAACAGATCGGGGTTGATCAGGTCGACTCTCAGGTTCGCGTTCTCATCGTCGGGACCGTGGCAAGCCATGCATTTGGATCTCAACAGAGGTTGGACAACAGACTTGAACTTCGCCAAGTCGGGGTGCGGGACACCCACGATGCTGGGTTTGACTGTCTGCTGCTTGAGAAAGCTCGACTTGCGACGTCCTTCAAGTTTCAGCTCTTCAAGAGTGACGGAGTCTGGTTCCGCCGCCTTCATGGATAACGCTGGCAACAGGAGGAGAGCCAAGAGCAGGGAAAGCGTCTTGCCTTTCAAAGCCATGCTAACCTGCAGAGGGCGGGCCGCTAGCTGACCTGCGGTCTGGTTGAAGTATATGACAACGCCGGATTTATCCCAGCAACCATTGGGCAACTTGGCGGGGCCAGCAGTCAAGTTGAGGCGGTCAGCAGTCGGTTCGGATGCTAGCAATGTCGGTACCGGTTTTTGCTTCGAACGCTGCTGGCAGGGCGGAAAGCGGCGTTCATTGGCGGGATATATCGGTGGGAGCGAGCTCGGCAGAATGCGTAGCCGTGGAGGCGGCAATCCATGACTCGATGTGGTGCCAGCTCGCCTAAGAATATTCTAACAGCTTTTCAAGTTTTGCTTTCAACCAACAGCAGAATTCAAGGGGTTTTTGATGTGGCTGAATGTCACAAAGGTAACCCTGGCTGGGGATTTGGTTGCGATTCCTGTCATTCGATGCCTTGGTAGAGTTTGATCCAGTCGATTTGCACCGTTCCAAAATCTTGCCCTTTGAAATCAATTTGCTGTGACTCTTGGTCAGATTTTAGCGTGATGAGTGGATCTTTGATGATCTGAGTCTTATCGTTCACGCGGATCAGGAGCGCCCCTTCTTTAATTTCAATGGTCACTTCGTTCCATTGATTCAGCGGGAAGAACTGCTTGGGTAGTTTGATTTTTTTCTTTTTCTGCAGTGTGAGTACCGCCCCGTCCTCACGGAAAATGAAGGAGTTGACGTGGTGTCCTAAATCAAGCAATGAACCGCGGTCGCGTCCTTTCTTCTCGGTATCGGTGTACCGGACACGCATCCTGACAACGAATGCTTTGGGGACGGGTTTCAAGAAAATGACGGTTCGCGTTCCATCGTGGCCGTCGTTCTTTGCCTGCATCATCTTTTGGTAATCAACATCAGCTAGCCCACCTGTTAATACACCATCTGCCACACGCCAGTTTGTGTTTTGGCGGATGGTCCAGTGATCAGGATCATTGTGTGGGCCATCTGCATCAAATGGCTCGTCATAAATCAGCTTGATGTTTTTGAACAGTTGGGGCTGATATTCCGCGCACTCTGCGGTTTTCCTCACAACAAAAGTGAGCAGGACTATCACAGCGATCGTAACGTAAGGTTTCATCTTAAAACTCATAGCAGATAGGTGGATTGTGGTAGCCGATAGCACCCGCGTGCGCTATTCTTGGAATTGATACCAAGCCGTCAGCGTGGACACATGTTAACAATTGCAAATGGTTGCAAATGAATAGCGTCAGAAACTGCATGGATGTATTGGCTCAAATGAATCTATCAAATTGTTGGGAGCATGCACAATGAAAACTTTCGTGATCTTCCGCTGGCTAGTTTTCGGGGCATTGTGTTTCGCACCCCTGACGTCTTTCACCGAGGCGGTTGCCAAAAATGCGCAGTCGTTGATGGTTGGTGTTTCGAAAGTTGATGTAACGCCAACTCAACCGGTGGTTCTCGCTGGCTATGGCGGCCGTACCCAACCGTTCGAAGGAATCGATACAAAGTTGTGGGCAAGGGCGCTGGTCATCGGAGCAGAAAAACCGATGGTTTTTGTGGTCCTTGATAACTGTGGCGTTCCACAAAGTGTTACGAAGCAACTTGCGGAGCGTCTAGCAACGCATGGGATCGCTAAAGATCGGTTGATGGTGGCCGCAACACACACGCACAATGCGCCGTCATTGCTCGGCTACGCTCCCATCGTTTGGGCGGGAAGAACATCAGAGGCAGAAAAGTTAGCGATGGTCAGGTACACGCTGTTTGCCGTAGAGCAAATGGAGACAGCCATTCTACAGGCATTGAATGATCGACAACCCATGTCTTTGGAGTGGGGACGCGGGCGAGTCACATTCGGTGGCAACCGAAGAGTGCTCGAAGGCGCCAGTTGGCGCGGGTTTGGGCTGCAACGCGATGGGCCGGTCGACCATGGCCTGCCGGTGCTCGCAGGACGAGATCGAAACGGGATAGTGCGGTTCGTGTGGGCGAACTATGCATGTCACTGTACTACGGTTGGGTCGCGTAACGCTGTAGGAGGTGATTGGGCTGGCTTTGCAAATTCGGAAATGGAAACTTTATTTCCTGATGCAATCGGTTTGATGTCCATTGGGTGTGGGGCTGATGTAGGACCCCAACCAAGTGGTAGCTTGGCGATCGCGAGCGACCATGGGAAAGCCATTGCACAAGAGGTGCAACGAGTCTTGGCAGAAGAGACCAAAAAGTTAAACGCGTCGCCTTCCGTGGTTACCACTTCGGTCAAGCTTCCGCTGGAAAAGCCTGCCGGGAGAGAACATTGGGTTCGAGAATTGAGATCGAACACCGGCTTTCGTCAGCAGTTGGCGAAGTCCATGATCGATCGAATCGATAAGCACGGGCCGCTCTCCGATTCCGTTGATTACCCCATATCTGTATGCAAATTTGGAAACGAGTTGGCGATTGTGTTTCTTGGCGGTGAGGTTGTCGTTGATTATGCGTTGAGGCTAAGCGGGGAACTCGACTGGACGCGTCTTTGGATCACTGCGTGGACGAATTCGATGCCGGGCTACATACCGTCACGTCGCATTTTGGCCGAGGGAGGATACGAAGCAGAGTTCTCGCAGGTGTATTACGACCACCCGACACGTTATCGAGAAGATGTCGAAAACGTTTTGGTCAATGCGATCAAGGGCTTGGTAGGTACAGACTTTGCAAGCATGGGCAGCAAGCCGCCTGGCAGTATGCATCAACCTGATGCCGGGTTCCGTTGGGAACCAGATCATCAGAACCAGGCGTTCAGTGTGCTCAAGGCATGGGTTGAACAGAAACGGTTGGATGGGCAGAGTGATCCGGTCCTTGAACACTTGCGGTCACTGATTGTGAGAACGCAACCCGCGGTTGCAGTCGGCTCCGTAAGGGGTGGTGGCACAGATCGGTGGAATGACTTCGCGGGTGACAAAACAGAGCGACACTACATTCGGCAGAAAGTACGCGATGCGGCGATCAGCTGGAAGAGCGGCGCAGTGTCGACGAACAAATCAGGAAGGCATGTGTTTTGTTTTTCCGGTGGTATGGGTTGGCTGACTGAGCCTCGAACCGAGGGCTTTGTGCTGACTGTCGACGAAAAAATTTCGGTAGAGTTCGATGTGACCCGGGAACTGACGCGGTGGATGTCGCAAGACGGGAGAATGGAAATCATTTACCTGCCAACATGGAAGTCAGATCTTGATTCGGGAGGCTTTTTTATCGTTTCCTGCCGACTTGAGGCTGAACAAGGGCAGGATGGAGTCGTTTTCTCCGTTCGTTCTCGTGGAGAGGGGTCCAAGCGTTGGTTTGCAGTTGATAAACATCAGGGAATGCCCGAGAGACTAGAGAAACTTCGCCAGGCATTATCTCAAGGTGCAGAGTGACGTAACGTAGTACGATGCTAAGGTCAAACGAGGGCGTAATGTGCTGCGAACGTTGAGACTAACAATTGTTACGAATTGCGGTAGCTATCTCAGAACTCGGCGAAAGAGCTCTTGTTGATAGTCAATCAAGACGTTGAACTGCTGCGACGTGAGGTTGCACCACGGTTATGTTGAACGTGGGCTGCGTGAGGAATTGGGCTGCGTGAGGAATTGGGCTGCGTGAGGAATACTGGCCCCCGTAGAATGAGCAGCCCTGTAGTTTGGTCAGTCCGGTAGGATTGCCAGCGTTTAGTAGAATGGGCAACGTGTAGTAAAAAGAACTTGGGACCAAGTGACGAGTGCACCGGGGAATTCCAGGTGTGAGAATCATCCTCGTCAGCGGGTTGTTTGATTGTTTTTTGATGCATGAGTTTCCCCGTCCCTTGCGATCACAAATGGTGATATTTCTTTTCACGAGGGTGATGTTGCACCCAGTGGGTGCTCGCACTTTTGACATGGTAGGAACACGAATGAAAATTGAACTTTTACATGGTACATGTTTAGCGTTCATCGCCAGTTTGTTGGTTGTGTTGCTGTGCAGTAAAAAAGGGTTTTGTGAGGATGACTGGGTCACTCAGTATCCGACACCCTTCGAACTCGGTGATGGTTGGGACACAGCAACCTACGAGAACGCCATTGAATATTATGTTGGGTTAGAAAAATCGAATGAACAGATTACGACTCATTCGATGGGGAAAACAGACAGCGGGTTCCCGCTCACGCTGGTGCTCATTACCGATGAACGTCCAGTAACGTTAGGAGATGTTTCGCGGGATGCACGCACCGTTTTGTTGATCAACAATGCGATTCATCCTGGCGAGTCAGATGGGGTTGATGCATCGATGGCGTTCGCGAGAGACCTTGTCAACGATAAGGAACGTTATGGTGCCCTGTTGGATGAGGTAATTGTTGCAATCATTCCCCTTTACAACATTGGCGGTGCGTTGAATCGCAATACAGGGACACGGGCAAACCAGAATGGGCCGCGAGCTTATGGGTTTCGCGGCAACGGGCGAAACTACGATCTTAATCGTGACTTCATGAAGTGTGATACGCGTAACGCACGTTCGTTTGCGCAAATTTTCCATTTGCTTGATCCAGACTTTTTCATTGACACACATGTCAGCAATGGGGCTGATTACCAACATGTGATGACTACTTCGCAGAGCCAGAAAGATAAGTTGGGATTGAGTCTCGGAAAATACATGCACACGGTGTTTGAACCCCAGTTGTTCGAGACCATGAAGAAGGGTGGAATGCCAACGATTCCTTATGTGAATTCAAGCGGTGCGCCTCCAGAGAATGGGTTCGCCCAGTTTTTGGAGACACCAAGGTATTCAACAGGTTTTACAGGGCTGTTTCAAACCATGGGCTACATGACTGAGACGCACATGCTCAAGCCGTATCCGCAGCGAGTTGCTGCGACCCGTCTGTTTCTTGACGAATCGTTGGCTCTCTTAGCCAAAGAAGGGAAGAGGATTCAACTTCTGCGCAAACAGGATCGCGATTCCTATCGGCGGCAAGAGTCCGTTCCCATAGCCTGGGAAGTGGATCGCAATCATCCAGCAAGGCTTGAATTTCATGGATACGAAGCAAAGCAGATTGCGAGCCGCGTGACAGGCGGAACCCGTTTGTTCTATGACAGAGACAAGCCTTATATACGCAACATTCCCTATTTTAACGAATACAAAGTTAGTGAGTCGGTGAAGTTGCCTGCGGGCTATTTGATTCCACGCGAGTGGCATACGGTGATCGATTTGATGGAACTGAACGCCGTTACGATGCGGACCATCAAAACACCGGTGAAGGTTCCCGCGGAGATCTATCGAGTTGATAGTGTTGAATCTCGTACCGCGCCTTATGAGGGGCACTATTTTCACGACAAGGTTGAGCTGGCTACCCGGAAAGAAACAATACTGGTGAGATCAGGTGATGTGGTGATCCCCGTAAATCAGGCGCGTGCGCGATACGTGGTTGAGGCTTTGGAACCCAAAGCAATGGATTCGTTGTTCCGCTGGAACCGCTTTGATACGGTGTTGCAACAAAAAGAATACTTTTCACCGTATGTGTTTGAGACGACTGCGGAAAAGTTGCTCGCGAACGATCAGGCGTTACGAGAGGAATTCAATATCAAGAAACAGTCCGACTCGGAATTCTCGGGTGACCGTCGGGCACAATTGGAGTTCTTGTACAAACGGTCCGAAAACTATGAGAAGTCTCATCGAAGATATCCGGTGGCGCGGCTTCTGCAATTGCCCAAGTGAATCGGACCGAAGCCATGCTTCTGCGAACGGTGGTGTTAGATGAGTTACCGAATTTGTATCTCGGTTTCGCATAAGTGCAAAAATCGCTAAGTAGCGTAATCGGGTATGTTTTGGTTATATTTCATCCTTGAGCTTTGGTCACGGAGGAGATTTGACTCAGGGGATTCGTTCCGCGAATCGGGATGCCCAATGGCCAGATGATCAATTAACGCTAAGTGACGCGTTTGATGGTCATTCTTGAAAGGTGCCTTTGACCGGTACATTCAATGGCGACTTTTTCCCGCGTCCAACGTTTCAATGAGGTTTGCATCGTTCTGGTGCAGCTTAGAATCAGTCGAAAGTTTTTTTGAAAGATAGGCAATATGTTTTTCTCATCAAGCCGAGTTGCGTTTCTGTTCGCTGTCACATGCTCATGTCTTATATCCGGTTCGTTTTGGTCTGCCCCGACAGTTTCGGCTCAGAGTGAAAAGAAGGTGAAGTATAAACTTCCCGAAAACGCGAACGAAGTGATCTTTGTCTACGACGAGCAGAACGGTTTTACACCGCCACGTAAAAACAACGCGCCAGTGCTTCTCATTCGAGCCAATGGGATCATCGAAATGCCGTCTCTTTATGGCAAAGGACGGGACATCAAAGGAAAAATTAGCGCAGAGGATCTTCAGGCGTTTCTGCACTTTGTAATTGCGGAAAATAAGTTCATTGACTTTGATGCCAGTACAGTTCAGGGGCAGATCGAGGATATTAGAAAAAAACGGCAGGTGCCTCAAATTGCCGACGCACCCGATACGATCGTTGAGTTGAAGATTCCGGGGTATAGCCAGAGTGTGCGTCAGGCAGCAGTCGGAATGCCATCGGAATTTAAAGAGGTAACTGCGTTCCAGCAATTGTTGACAATTCGAAAAAGAATCGGTCGACTCATGAGTGAAACTAGGGTCGGTGGCAAACTGGGCATTGAAAAGTTGCTCGGCCCAATCAACAAGCAGTTAAATACTGAGTACCCAGATGTGGCTCCACTGCGAGTGAGCGAGTTCAGTGGCGCATATGTACGGCAGGATGGAACGGTGTCCGCCACGATTTCCCGCCCCGGGCGTGATAGCGAGGGCAAACCGAACGGGACGTATGTGAACGCGACGGCGGTGGTGTCCAGCGACAGTGAAGAGCCGGTGGTCACGTTGCGCGTCAAGCTGAAGTGATGATCCGGGAGTGGGCGTTGTTTGTGAGCCATGGGCAATCAAGAGAATAGCTGGCTGTCGGTACAGACGACGCTTGAATTTCTGCGCTGAAAGGAATTGAAGATGGGTTTTATGGAATATGAACGGTCGTCGGTGAGCGGAGTTTTTGGCGGTCGGTGGGACGCGGTTTTTTATGCTGTGATCATCACGTTGTTGCTCTCGCTTTTTTTGATAGAGCGAGCACGCGGGAACGATGTGATGGCAATTTCGCCCAGCGGTGATGTGGTTGCAACGGCAAGCGATGGAGGTCGGATAGAGCTTCGCCCCATATCGGCTGGGAATGGGCTGGTAACGATTCAGCACGAGGGGGTGCCTTCTGGTGAGCAGCGTGAGATGAGTGCGATTTCTTGGATGCCAGGGTTTGTGTTCTCTCCAGATGGATCGGTGGTAGCTTCCGTGTGCGGTGTGCTGCCGGTCACGCTGTGGGATGTGAAAACGGGTGAGAGGTTGAAGGAATTCGCGAATGTGGGAGTCGGATGTTCTCTGCGATTTTCAAATGATGGGTCCCGATTGATTGGATTTGGGATCGTGAATAAGACAGGGCTGCAGCAACTCACTTTGTGGAATGTTAACTCTGGCGATGTGATTCGACAACTAACTGTCGATAAGTCGATTGCGGATCAGAACTGGGATCGGCACAACATCAGACCTCGTTTTGCGAAGACCGGACCGATGTTGGTGATTGAGGTGATCAGCGGGGCCGAACGCTCCCTGAACGTTTGGAACACGGCTTCAAATAAACAGGTTTTTGTAGTTGAATGTCATCGTGTTTATCCGGCTGATTGGGTGATTTCCCCTGATGGTATCCATTTGATTCTGCGCGAGTACACTCCTGATGGCGAGGGGGTGAAAAGACACCGGGTTTTCGAGATGGCAACGGGGAACATTATCAAGGAATGGACTCCGGTTGTTGCCAAAGAGGATTGATACATTGGGACGCTGTGGTGGGTCGCGGTATAAACTGAAGGTCGAGGCTAATGACGGACACAGGTCACTGCCTGGATGGTTGTAAGAATTAAACTGGGAAGTCGGGAACTCTGACCTGACGCTCTTGCTTGAGTGTTCGGTTTGGGCTTGATCGCAAGGGGTATGGAAATGCTGGCGTTAGCTTCGGAACGCATACGTTATGGCGTCTTGATTGCGAGTTTTTATATTGGACTGCGAGTTTTTCTATTTGATTGCGGGTTGTTCCATCATCGGGGTACCCGCGACGGGTTTTATTGCAATCGCTGCTTGGTTCTTTTACCCGTTGCGATTCGCTGGAGGAATTTTTAAGGTGATTGAACACATGATCCGTGAGACTAAAAAGAAATTCGAACGTGCCGGCAAAGCGGTTTGTATTCGCTTTCTGAATGTTGGGCTGGTTGTTCTTGCGGTTTCCTGCAGCTTTGGTGGTGCACTCAAGGCGGGTCAGCCAAATGTCATTCTGATTATCTGCGATGACCTCAATGATTATGTAGAAGGGTTTGGGGGTCATCCGCAAGCGTGTACACCGAATATGAAACGGCTTGCCAGTAGCGGGGTTTCGTTCACACAAGCACATTGCAATATTCCGATCTGCGGCCCGTCTCGGGCGAGTATGTTCACGGGTATCTATCCGCATCACTCTGGGTGTTTTGGGTTTACCAATTGGCTTGGATATGAAGTGCTGGAAAATTCACGGACGATGATGGATCATTTTCGTGCACATGGTTATCAGACTTTGGGGACCGGAAAATTGATGCATCACATGGTGCGTGGGGAGTGGACTAATTTCGGAAACAGAGCAGATTATGGTCCGTTTGCGTTCGATGGTGAAAACAAGATTGCTCACCCTGATGTTCCGGCTCCCTACCGAGAAATAGGGGCAGTCGATGGGTCATTTGGTCCGTTGATCAATCTACAAGGCAAGAAGACGTCCTCCGGTGCCGCGCTGACGTGGCAGACTGGGAGTTGGGCGAAACAACGGACGCTGCGCGTTCAATCCCAACAGGATCGTGACCCAACTGCAGATGAGCTCAATGGGGAGTGGGCAGTGGGGCAAATCAAGGAGCACGCTGGGAAGTCGGGGCGGAAGCCCTTCTTCATGGGCGTTGGATTTATCAGACCTCACACGCCGTTGATTGTTCCAAAACGCTTCTTTGATCAGTTTCCGTTGCACTCGATTGAATTGCCGAGAATTCGGAAAGGGGATGTTGATGATACCTTTTCTCGGACGGTGCGGGGGATTCCTGAGGGAGCAGATGGCCCGCGCAGTGAAGACATGGGTACCCGTTTGTACAACACGCTGGTCGAGTCATATCAGTCTGATGAAGAAGCACTACGGCACTTCATTCAAGCTTATCTTGCCAGTGTTGCTTCGGTTGATGAACAAGTAGGAAAAATCTTGGATGCGGTTGATCAAACGACGTTGAAGGATAACACGATCATTATTCTGACCAGCGACCATGGATGGGGCATGGGAGAGAAGAATTACCTTTACAAGAATTCACTCTGGCAGGAGAGCACGCGGGTTCCTTTGATCATCAGAGCACCGGGGGTGACACCATCGGGGTCACAATCGCGGCAGCCGGTTTCTTTGGTCGATATCTATCCGACCTTGTTGGATTTGTGTTCTCTGCCGAAGGACACTCAGAAGAACGAAAAAGGACATGAATTGGATGGGCACAGTCTCAAGCCCTTGCTGATGGATCCATCGAACGGAAAGTGGCGCGGTCCGCGGTCCGCGCTCACTGCCCTTTACAAATGGAGAACGAAGTATGATCCATCGAAGGAAAGCTATTCGTTGAGAAGCAAAGAGCACCGCTACATACGCTATGAGAATGGACGCGAGGAGTTCTATGACACGCGAGAAGATCCGTATGAGTGGACCAACCGCGCTGATGATCCAAAATACGCAGAGCAGTTGGCGGTGTATCGGAAAGCACTGACGTCGCGGATCCCGGACGCTGGGGATGAAATCCCCATTCAACCACCATTCAAGCCAAAACAGACCGCAGGCAAGAGAGCGAAAGGCAAATCAGAGCAGGGAAACGGGAATGCCAAAGCTTCCGGGGGAGACGCAGAGGGTTGGAAAAACCAGTATTTCTTGAGGCATCCTGAGGCTGACAGCGACCGGGATGGGAAACTTAGTTGGCCGGAGTACAAGTCTTATCGTGCAAAACACGATCCGCCGCCGGTGGGCCGCTGAAAAACCCGGTTTCTCTGTGCGAATTCATTGACCTGGTCGGTTATCTTAATGAGACCGTAACGCGTCCGTTTCCCTTGATTTTGAACGCCAAACCAACAACCATGAAATTATATTTTTGGCAGACATTGATGGTCGGTGTGCTGATCGGAGCACCGGTTGACCTTCCTGCGGATGTGGTTCTCTATGAGCGCGACATTGCACCCATACTCGAGGAGCATTGTTTGCACTGCCACGGCGAGGATGAGCAGGAGTCCGGCTTGCGACTTGATCGACGTGCAGGCATGTTGCGAGGGGGAGATTCAGGGTTGGCCGCACTCGTTCCTGGGAATCCGAAGAACAGTTATCTGATCGAGGTGATCAATCATGATGATGAAGAGATGGCGATGCCGCCGGATGAGGACAAAATCCCGGAAGAACATATCAAGTTATTGACCAGTTGGATTGAAGCAGGGGCAGTCTGGCCCGGGCAAATGGAGGCAGTGGCGCGCGAAAAATCGAACCACTGGTCTTTTCAGCCCGTCCAGCGTCCAACGGTTCCGGATGGTGGCAAACGTGCTCGCAACCCAATCGACGCGTTCCTGCGAAAAAAGCTTGCGGAGAACAATCTGAGCTTCTCCGAAATGGCAGATCCACGCACGCTCTTACGCCGCGTATCGATCATCTTGACGGGGTTGCCACCTACACCGACTGAAACATTCCAGTTCCTTTCCGACTGGGACAGTCGCGGCGGTGAGGCTTATACGGATTTGGTTGAGCGTTTGCTTGCGTCTCCTCACTTTGGTGAACGTTGGGCGCAACATTGGCTAGACGTGATCCGGTGGGCAGAAACCAACGGTAGCGAAAGCAACATGTATCGCAAGAATGCATGGATCTACCGCGATTATGTGATTCGTGCTTTCAACGAAGACAAACCTTACGATCAGTTTTTGTTCGAGCAAATCGCGGGCGATACCAATGGCCAAGGCGACGCGACGGGGTATTTAGTTTCAGGATCTCATGTACCAGTAGCGACGGTGGGGCAGGAGCCGAGCGCACGTCGACAGGCACGGGCCGACCGGATGGACGAAATCCTGCAGACGGTGGGCGCTTCGGCCATGGGCCTGACCATCGGATGTGCACGGTGTCACAACCACAAGTTTGATCCAATTTCGATTCAGGACTACTACTCAATGTCTGCGGTGTTTCAGGACGTCGAGTTTGGGAGTCGATTCCCTGAGTTGGCAGCCGATCACCCGCGTCGAATACGTGGGAAAGAAGTCTATGATCAGATTGCGGCTGTTCATCGGCAGCTCGAGAAGATGGGAGCTTGGGAAGAAAATTGGACGGGCTACCGCGAATTCCATGTTCCTCTTACCAAGACAGACAGAGTACGCATCACGTTCAACTGGAATGGTGTGCGGTTGGACGAGTTGGAAATCTTTGGTCCAAAAGACCGGCAGTACAACTTGGCATTGGCTACTAACGGCGCTGAAACCTACAGCCCTCCCGAAATGGCAGTGGTTCGCGCACAAATCGAACGCGTCAATGACGGTGAGTACGGAACGCAGGCGTGGGGCGCTAAGGCTCCACCGAAGTCGAAACAGAAGCCTTACATTGAAATCACCTTTGCAGAGATTGCTGAGTTCAATCGGATACGCCTGAGTACCAACCGCGAAGATTATTTGGAAACAGACTATCTGGAAGGGCTTCATCGCTTTAACTTTGGTGGCTACACCGTGGAAGCAGTGGGCGGAGACGGAGAGTGGAGCACAGTGGCCACTACGATGTCGTCGGACAAACAGGACAAGCGTTTTCCAAAGCGAGTTCAGTTGCTTGAACAGTTACAGGAATTGATTGCCGTAGTGAGTGAGGAGGGGCCTACGCCCAGTTTCGTCGCTCGATTTGTCAAACCTGTGCCAACGCATGTGCTTGGAAGGGGAAGTCCGGAGAACCCGCGAGAGCTTGTGTCGCCCGCTGGTTTGATGGAGATCGATGGTGGGTTGCGATTGCCGACGAACAGTTCAGGTCGCGCACGCAGGTCAGCTTTTGCGAAGTGGTTAACAGACAGATCTAATCCATTGACACCTCGTGTGGCAGTGAATCGAATATGGCATCATGTGTTTGGGCGTGGGATCGTCACCACAACAAGCGATTTTGGTTCTGCCGGAGCGAGACCAACGCACCCGGAATTGCTCGATTGGCTGTCGGCTGAATTGATGCAGCCCACGGTCGGAACTAATGTGACGGATTCGGTCACAGAGCCCTGGTCTGTCAAGCACGTGGTACGAATGATGGTCTTGTCGGATGCATTCCAGCAGCAAAGTGTTCCGCGAGCACAGGCACTCAAGAGCGATGCAAGTTCTGCGTTTTTGTGGAGATTTCCTCCAAAAAGGCTCGAAGCTGAGGTGATTCGCGATGGAATCCTGCAAGCATCGGGAAAACTTGGCGTTGCAATCGGCGGACGCAGCTATCGGATTCACAATGTTAAAAAGCGATACTCACAATGGCAGGTGGTCAATAACTTCGGCCCCGATACGTGGCGAAGAATGATTTATCAGGAACGAATGCGGCGGGTCGATGATCAGATCTTCACAGCGTTTGATTTTCCCGATTGCGGGCAGGTGAGGGCGCGGCGACCCATTTCAACCACTCCATTGCAGGCGCTCAATCTAATGAATAGCGATTTTGTGATGGAGCAGTCCAAATTCATCGCAGCTCGCGCTCGCGAGAAAGCGGGCGGAGAAGCGAAGGCGGCCGTGGCCGGTTGTTTTGAACTCATCTTGGGACGGGAACCCACCGTAGATGAGATGATTGCTTGTGCGAAAGTTGCGAAGTCGGACAGCTTGGATATTGTTTGTCGTGCATTGATTAATTCGAACGAATTCGCTTTCCTACCCTGATCTGAGATATGACAAATCCTGAAAAGTTATCCCGGCATGGTAGAAGCATGCTGGACCGTCGGAAGTTTCTGGGAACTGCAGGGCTTTCCACGATGGGCCTCGCGTTGACCAGCTTGTTAGATCAAGACGGGCTCTTAGCTAGTGAGACGGCTGCGACTGCAGGCGGCGTTGCGCCGATACGTCCCGCTATCGACACGAGCAAACCGTACGCAGCAAGAGGTTCACATTTTGAGGTACCCGCCAAGCAGGTGCTGGTCATCTATTGCCCTGGGGCTGTCAGTCATGTGGATACATTTGACTACAAACCCGCACTTGCAAAATTAGACGGTCAGAAGCCGCCTGGCCTGCCTGCCGTTACATTTGAAGGACCGTCAGGGAATATTGCCAAGCCGTTTTGGGAGTTTAAACCGCGGGGTGAGTCGGGGAAAATGGTTTCCAACCTGTTGCCCAAACTCGGTGAACAGGTGGATGACTTTTGTTTCTTCCATGCCCTGTCCACTGACACAAGTGCGCACCCGCAGGGCGAAAATTTCATGAACACGGGTTTCACGATGGAAGGGTTCCCGTCCTTTGGTTCCTGGGTCACTTATGCGTTGGGTACAGAGAATCAAGAACTGCCAGCGTTCGTCGCAATCAACGATCCACGGGGGTTGGCTCGTAGCGGTAAGAATAATTTTGGCAACGGGTTTCTGCCGGCGGCCTATCAGGGCACCGACTTCACTGCATCGAATCCACCCAATAATTTACATAGGCCCACAGCGATTTCTCCCGTGACGGATCAGCGTACCGTGGACTTGCTGGCAAGACTCAATGCGGGGCATCTCGAAAAATATCCTGGCGATGCCAACCTTGCAGGTAGAATTGCTAGTTACGAGTTGGCGGGCAAGATGCAGACCTCGGTGCCAGACGTGATGGACTTGTCCGGGGAATCTCAAGCTACGCTGAAGGCATATGGGGTAGAAGGTGGCAGTGAATTGCGAGGTAAGTACGCAAAGAACTGTCTGCTAGCTCGAAGATTGCTCGAGAAGGGAGTGCGAGTGGTTCAGTTGTTCAACGGCAGCGATCCGTCCGGAGGTAACGGTATAACAAATTGGGATTCACATTCGAACATTGCCGACACGCACGCCATGCAGGCAGAGATCATGGACATGCCCACGGCAGCGTTGATCGCGGATCTCAAGCAGCGAGGGATGTTAGAAAACACGTTGGTCGTGTGGGCAACCGAGTTTGGTCGCATGCCGTTTTTGCAGGCAAATGGTAGTGGACGCGATCATAACCCAGGCGCCTTCACTTGTTTTTTGGCGGGAGCTGGCGTTAAGGGCGGTTTCAGCTATGGGGAGAGTGATGAATTTGGATTCAAGGCAGCCGTCGACAAAACCACCGTGTACGACTTCAATGCTACCTTGCTTCACCTGATGGGCCTCGACCACGAGAGACTTACGTTCTACCACAATGGGCTAGAACGACGGCTCACTAATGTCCACGGACATGTCGTCAAAGATGTGCTTGCTTAGGCCGTGAGTTAAGTCCCGCGTGTTGGACGTTTCGCGAGGGACCCGTAGTTTCGGGGCGAGATTGGTGGCAGAATGGGTTTGCTGCTGACGCCGGAACGCTCACTTCAAGCTGCATTCGGTGTTGCGAAGTCGGAGATTTCCACCCACGGTTAGTACTGAAATGAGTGAGTGCCTGTAAGCCCAAAACACTCGATGTCGCTCTGGAACGCGTTGACTTACCTGCCTAGCTTGGTGTTTACTTCGCGTTGCAGTTGGGTGAGGTCGGCAATGTCTTGCGTCGAAAGTGCTTGTCCTTTGCGTTTTTTATTGATGTAGGGTTCGAGAGCCTTGTAGACGGAGGCCTGATAGTCTGACTTCTCTTTAAACCAAGGTCCCCAAACCTTGTCCTTGTTATAAGTTTTTAGTAACTCGGAGAGCGCTGATTGGTTCACCCCGTGATAGTACGCATATTGCCGGTACACCTTTTCATCCCAGTCATTCATTAGCATTTCTTTGTACAGGGCGACGGTTGCCATGAATTGATAAGACGATGCATTACTGAACATTTGCAAAGTTTTTCGTTCAGTGACCTGACCATCTGTAGAAGGGGGGAGCTGATTCGTGCCCAGCACGGTTGGTTTCTTGGGTTTTTGTTTCTCGATAACCATACCATTTGGTAACAATGGCACAAGAAACCTCGGCTTTTTAGCAGCGTCCGCCGGCGTGGCATCCGTGTGGTTAGGTTTTGCTGTATAGACGGTGACGATGTCGCCTTTCTTGGGAATCGGCACATGACCTTGTGGGCCAACGAAACCAATCAGCCCGGCTCGTTTACCAGCAACCGGTTGCCACGCTTGCACCTTCACTTGCGCCCCAACTGTCACTGACTTGGATTTCAGCACGCTGATTACGCCCATGGTTATTGTGAAAGTTCGGTCAGTGAATTTTGTGTCATCGTCAAAACGAGTTGATTGGGCCTCTGTTTCGGTGACAGATAAAACCTTGCCGACAAAGATTTGCTCTGCCTCTTCTTTCAATTCCGTGGGGCTGAGTGGCGCTATCGCTGCTGTTGCATGGGTGGGTGCCGCAACCAGGGAAAGCAGTAGGCCACTTAGCAAAACGGGGGGAATTAGCTTAAACATTGAATTTCTTTCAAATGAACGCGATAGGTCAACAACGGTGGTTGTAGTAGGCTGTGAATCGCTGGGGCAAACGTGCTGGAAAGGCTTCCTGCAGTCAGGTTTGCAAACATGAACATCGTGTTGGTGAAGCGTTTCAGACTATCGCATTTTTACTTGGTTTCAAGTGGTAGCGGCTCAGGCGAGCTATGGCTTCGTGTTAGTAGGCCGCTCCAACAACTACGACTTTTAGGATGGTTGAGTGGCACTATCTTTCTCGGTGCAAGCCCTGAGAAGTAGCGATCTGAAGTGAGCGGTTCGGTAGTTCCTACACGCGGCAGTAATCTCTCCATTCCCAAAAACACGCACCAAATTGCGGCAATTCCTCATCGGCGTGACCGCGCTCACCCGTTCTTTGCAGCCAATTGCGTGAGAGAATCTGGTCTGTAACTCGGGTTTGTTCTGGAGGCAGAGGCGCAGGTGATGATCGGCCCACTTGATGGCATGGGGTTGGACCTGCGGCGTAGACAGCCTTTCGGTCGCGCACCTCGACCTAATGACTCGCTGACTTTACTCTGTGAAGAGGAACAGGCAATGTAGCGATGGGCTCTTGAACGACCATTCGAAGACGTCCGTGAATCCTCAACATTACGTCTTTCAGGAGGTATGTTGGGCCAGTGCACTTGTCCTTGCTTTACTGTTTCCATTCAGTGTTTGCGTCGAAGCATTCCCGTGCGCATCCATTAAAACACGGGCTACCGGATTTTCCTTCCTTTGGCTCCCAAAAGCTGGTCGCCAAAGTTATAGTAAGCCGCGAGACATTCGAACCATTGAGCGACCAATGAATTACCCACTCGTGTTACTCCAATTGTCTTTGCGAATCGTTCCCCGAGTTGGAGTGATTCTGGTCGCATTTGGAGTTTCATTGACTGCCTACGCGCATCCTGGCGTTGAGGCTCAACTCTATCGTCGTATTCCGATCCCCAATGAGTTTCTTGCTACCGAGGACAATCACACATTCGGAGGTGATGTTCGTATCGGAGACATGAACGGCGATGGACTTTGTGACTTTCTTGTTTATCGCAGCAGTCACAGCGGCCCATCTGGACCGGCGATCGGTGGATTTAAGCCGTGTTTCTTAGGCGCGTTTGAGATGGACGGCACCGTTCTGTGGAGTGTCGGCGACGGCGGAACGCATCCCGTACGACCGGGGGCGGTGGCAATTCACGATCTCGATGGTGATGGCGTGGCTGAGGTGATCTGCTTCTGGCATCAGCCGAGCAGGTTGGATGTTCAGGCTGGACCGAACCGCAAAGAGCAGGACGGCTCTGGAGAGCCATCCGACGAAACCGCTGGCTGGCAGTCGCTCAGCGACATCGTTGTGCAGATTCGCGACGGTAAATCGGGCAAAGTGATTCGTCAGGCGACTCCTGTCGAAATCACCAGTCGCAGATGTCAGTCCGAGCCTAAACCAGAGCAGCCCAGACTCTCCATGGGACGCCGTACTGCGAACTGGGTTCATCAACGTATTCTTGTCGCTAACTTTCGCGGGAGCACTCGCCCGCGAGATTTCGTGATCAAACTTGGTGACGCGCACGTGGCTTTTGACGACCGGTTGAACGTTCTGTGGAGCTACACAACCGAATGGGTCGAGTACAGCAAATGCCCAGCGTATATCCCGGCCGTTGGAGATATCGACGGCGACGGACGCGACGAAGTAAACAGCGGTTACTTCCTGCTCAACCACGACGGTAAGCCGCTCTGGAAGCGAAGGCTTGGCGACAATATGGACTCGGTGGCAATCACGGCTTGGGACGATGGCCAGGTGCGAGCCGTCTGCTCCGGCTTAGGGCACATCATGGATGCTCATGGAAAAGTGGTTTTTTCACTCGGCAAAAGCGAAGTTCCGCACGGTCAGGAAGTCCGCGTCGCTAACCTGCTTGACGATCTTCCCGGCCCGGAAATGATCATTCGCCACAAGGGGCATACTCCTGCCACGATTCTGGTCAGCAGCGAAACAAACGAGATCATCAGCCGCTTTCAGCTCAACGCATCGCCAACCAACGTCGGCATGGAGCCCGTCTTTTGGAACGGCTCTGCTAAAGCTGCGCTGCTTTATAATGGCGGTTGGTTGTGGGACCTGAAAACGGGCAAAGGACATCCGCTTCCCGATCTCCCGCCACCGAACGGAGGCAAGGTCCATCGCATGGGGTTTTATCACGCAATCCCCGCCAACCTGTGCGGAGACGACCGCGAAGAACTCGTCCTCTGGGATCCGACCGCCACCGATATCTTCATCTACACACCTAAGCCGCTTGATCAAGCTACCTACCGTGGCTATCAGGCCGGGCCGAGACAATACAACCCGCGGATCATGGATTAAGACTGTGAGGAAGTCACTCCACTTCTGTGGCGGCATCAATCTGATCTTTCTTGCAGGATCAGCGGTTGCTGAATGGCGGGAGCGGTTCACTCTTGCAACTGTTGTTACTCCAGCTTGCGTTTGCATTCAACGCGACGTAGCCGAAGGATTTTGCCGTGAAAGAATTGGCGATCTTTCTGAATCAAGTGAACAGCGCGGAGTTTCCGGTCGTGGTGGAACAGTCATTGACTGACGAGCTTGCGAGTCTCTTTGACATGGCTTGGATTGGGTATGTGGCTCGGCACGTCGTGCTTACCTCGAGCTTCAGACGCTCCGCACCAACTCGACCCCAAAACAGGTGATATTTGGTGAGCGGCTCCGAGGGGTAGAGTCGCCTTTTGGCTTGCTCAGCTCAGCCTCGATTCAATCTTGACTGAGGATAGAGCGGCAGTAAGTACCGCAACTCCGGAATTTGCCGGTCAGATAGCACGTTCGATCTATTGGATGTCAGTTTACAGGTGAAGGGATTGAACCGTGATGCAACACACTCCATTAAAAAACCTGAAGCCGACGCGTGCGGCTTCAGGTAGTGATGCATTAAACCGCCGGGGCTGAGCCCCGGCCTCAAGGATAGATGACGCTATTAACGCCGTCTGACTTCGATGACGTATTTCATCAAGTCATTAAACTCCTGGCGACTCCTGAGTTGTTTGACGAGGTTAGCAGGCATCAGAGACGTTTTTGATTCCTTTACCTGTTCAATGTCGTCCTGAGCAATTGCCATCGGTTTTGGATTAGCCAAGTTTCGAAGGACCAGTTCGTCATCGTTCTCAGAGACTCTGATCCCGGTGAAAATCTGGCCGTCAGCAGTTAGCACGCTCACTTGTGCGTAGTCTTTTTCGATCAACACGGCTGGTCGTAATATCGAATCAACCAGTTGCTCGTTGGTGAGGCGTGTTTTGAGCCGTGGCAAGTCCGGCCCCAAGCGTGCCACGCGACCAGGTGGATCGTGGCATGCGTAACAGGCGGCGGCTGACTCGTAGAAGAGTTTCCTTCCACGGAGTGCGTTTCCCTGGGCGATCACTTCAGCAGCAATTTCACTTGTGCTTTGCCCCATCAGTTCCTTCTCAAGCTCGTCGTTGGAGAATTCGACTTCTGGCTGCTTGTCAATCTCAGCCATCAGTTCAAGTTCCAATGGATGTTGCTCGGTAAGCTGCTCCGGAGTCCAAACTGTGAATCGACCTTTGGTTTCAGTTCGTATGCGTGCTACTGCAGAAGGATCGATTGGATCAGCTTGGTTTCCCCAGCTGTTACGAACAAAAGTAAGCACAGCTGCCATTTCCTCATCATTCAGCAATTCTCGGAATGCCGTCATGGGGGGGACACCCCTGGCAGGGTCATAGGTTTTGCCGTTGACCCGGATCTTTCCGTGAAGCCCATGCAGGGCGAGCTTGATGAGTCGTTCCTTGTTTCCATTGACCCAAGGGCTATTGAGCAGCGATGGATAAACGCTTGCATTCCCTTTGCCGTGCGATAGGTGGCAGGTGGAGCAGTGAGATTCGCGCTGGTAGACCACCGAGCCCAGTTGGTACGCATCTTTGGCTTTTCCCTTCAGATGCTTTGGAGTATCGAATTTGACGAACTCCAACTCGGCGGGTGCGGCAAAGCCGCTCGCACCGGACTCAACGTTGTACCACAGGTGCTTTACAGTCTTCGCAGCGTTTGCTGCGTGGGGGACGTGCGATGCAAGTAGTGTGTTGAGCAGGCCCTCGTTGATGACACCGTGCTGCTGATGTAACCAGAGTGCTTCCAGTAGATGGTGTGCTTCAACCTCGTTATCCGGGTCGAAGTTCTTGCACCACTTCTGTGCTGCAGCAATGACGGCGTCTGTATCTCGAGCACTGAGTTCCACCCGTGTTCGATGGCGGACACCGTCGACAGGGTGCTTTAGGTTTTCAAGTAACACGTCAATGGGCTCACCCGCAATTTTGACGGGTGCCTGCAAGGGTCGGTCTTTCGCTGTCAGTCGGAAAATACGTCCGTGTTTGTGGTCGCGATTGGGGTCGCGGATATTATGCTGCATGTGGCCAATGATGGCGTTATGCCAATCCGCAACGTAAAGCGCTCCATCGGCACCAATGATTGCATCGGTCGGTCTGAAGTTTCGGTCAGAGCTGTTAAGCAATTCGATACCTGGCGTTCCCCAGACCTCACCCAGTTGTCGGAACTTGCTTTCGTCGGTGTTTCCGCCACCTTTGATTTTGACATCCACTGCAGCGACAAGCTTGTCTCCATTGAAGAACTCAATCTTGCCATTGTTGAAACGCTTCTCGAAACCTTTGCGGTTCCAGACTCGGAATTGCGAGATTTCAACGGGGGCAGGGAATTCACCCTTCATCCAAGGGTTGTTCTCTTTGTTGGTATGGGCAAAGTTGCTTTTGTCACCATCAACAAGCAGTGATGCCGGAAAAGATCCATTGTTGTAGTCACTCGACAATGCAAGGTTCGCTGTTTTAGCGATGTTCTTTTTCCCGCTGATCACCTCCACTTCTGAAATGTTCATTTGCTCAACGCCCTTCACACTGAGCTTGAAGCCTGTGATTTTGGCTCCTTTGAGCGCTGGGTGGTTGACGGTGATCAAGCCACCACCTTTAGTGATGGAGATGTTCCCCGGTGCAGCAGCGACTTGAGGTTTCGGTTCCGGTGCGCTTCCACCACGATCAAGGCTGTATTGCTTAATTCCAAGAAACCCGATCGTATTACAAATCAAAAAGTCATCTTGCAACTCTTCCGGGAAGTGCTGGGATGACAGGATCTCATTGGCCGCCACTGGGCGGAATTCTTTCGTCAGCAGGGTGTGCATTTTGAACCCCTTGCCTTCGGGGCGAACCTGATAGGAGCGTCCACCTGTTCCATCGTTGGCGTAGCAATAACCCCACTTATCAAAACTTGTACCGTGGGGATTAGGGCTGTTCCCCGCATGCGGGGTGATGGCGAATGTGCGTGGGTTAAAGCGGTACATTCCCGAGGAGCCAATGTTCAGGTTTGGCTTCCAGGGTGTTTCATGGTTATGGACAAGGAAAATTCCGCTTTGCCAGTAAATACCACCGTCTGGGCCCATGATCAGGTTATTGGCCGCGTGGTGTGTGTCGGCGGTTCCAAGACCCTGCAGCAGAGGGTAACGAATGTCAGCTTTGTCGTCGCCGTCTGTATCTTTCAGGAAAAGCAGGTCGGGTCCTGAGGTGACGATGACACCCCCACCCCAAAACTCAAAACCGAGCGGGTTGTGAACGTGTGCGAAAATTTTTCGCTTGTCAGCCACGCCATCGCCATCGGTGTCTTCAAAGATCATCAAACTGTCGTTCATCTCTTTGCCGGGTTCCCATTTTGGATAGGTGTTCCAGCTAGCAGCCCACAGGCGGCCTTTGGCGTCCACTTGCATTTGTACAGGGTTCGCAAGGTCCGGAAACTGTTCTTCGGAAGCAAAGACGTTCAGCTCATAACCCTCGGGTACTTCGATTTTTGCAAGTGATTCTTCCGCTGTCAGGTAGTCAACGTTGCCTTCTTTCGCGGCGCTCGAACTTGCGCTACCACCACCAACGTTCGAAATTACCTTGACCGGAGCAGGCACATTACTGTCGTCGATCGTGTAAGGCTTGTTGGTAGCCGCGGCCCAGATCGCATTGTCTCGGTTGGCTGTCATGACATCCAGCATTACCAGTTCGTGTTTCAGCACGTCGGCGTTGCTCTGTCCGTCAACGAATTTAAGGCCAGAACGACCACCCCAGATATCGTTGCCATCCGTTGCGTGATAGCGGTTGTGCCAATGCCAGTTCTTGTCTTCAACCGCTTTATAAAGAGAAGGGCTAGCTTTGGTACTACTGCCGGTTAATGCCGAGGAAATAATATTAGCCAGCTCGCTATATCCTGCCGCGTTAAGGTGAATTCCATTGAGTGTGTATCGATCATTGCTTCCCCGGTAGAGCTTCAATGTAGGATTGAAGAGGTCAACGAAAGTTTGATCTGTCTTTTCAGCCGCTCGCTTGGTGGCTTCGGCGTAAAGAGCAAGGTTCTCGTTGAGCTCGATCCCATCGGGAAGATGTCGATCGCCCTTGTTCTCATAAGCAATGGGGCTGAAGAGAACAAAGCGTAGATCCACGCCTTTTTCTTTTCTGAGTGCAGAGTATTTCTCAACCAGTGCGACTAGCTCATTCTCGTATGCCTCGGCGCCTCCTGCCCCCGCGAATGATTCGTTGTATCCGTAAAACACAAACACAACAGACGGGCCGACATGCTGAAGATACTCAGCATCGTTGGTAAATCCTTTATTTCGCGGTCTCTTGTTAACCATGTCCCCCGCAAAACTCATGTTGCGGAAACGGACTTGCTTACCTGCCAACTGTGCTTGCAGGTTCGCTTCTACCCAAGGATCGTGTTGCATGCGGTCCGCGAGGCCATTGCCATAAACAGCAACAATGTCGTTCGCCTGGAATGCAAATGGTTTCGCTGCATCTGATGGCGACGCAACGACTAATTGCATCGCGGCAAACAGCACCAATAGAAGTCCCATGGGACGCTTCAGATAATTGGTTTCACTGAGGTTCATACTCTTGTTCTATTGCTCTGAGGGGAAATGTCGCGGTGCGGCTTCGGTGGACTGGTGCCCAAGGAAATGCAGCAGGATCTGAAGGGTGAGACGGTTGCTGGCTGGGGGTCGCCCGCTGATGTATCTCAATTGTAATCGGAAACGCCAACGGTTGAGAATCCGACTGTCGACGCGACTGATTTTGAAAACAGCCCTGCGAATGCCGAAATCTGCGTGCTTCTTCTACCAGAGATCATAGCAGACCCATTCAAAACCTGCTGGTCTGCAAAATTCTCCGTGTTTCTGAACCCGCTGCTACAGCATCGTAAATGTGCAGTTTCTCGACGCAGTTCGTGAATCCAAATTTGGAATCACAATTTGGAATCCCATGAGTGGACGAATTTGTGGCGGATATTTTGCGGAAAATACAAGATGCCGAAGCTCTTATGCACTCGCTGGAATTTCACTCTTGCGATGCTTTCCCCGTCGGTGAATGCAAAAGCATCTGACGAGACTTGCTGGGAAAATGTATCGGACGAATTCCCACATGCGGTTCAATTGTGGTTGCAGCGGCGTGAGAGTACCGTCATCTACCCAAACAATCCCACTTTGGGAAGCATGGTGGGAGATGTGCCTTGGCTCTTTTCTGATACTTTGACGCGTTTGCGGAAACTCTTGTCCGTCGCAATCTGTGGGGTTTGTTGAATGAGTTGTTGATATTCCTGAAGAGCTTTTTCGTGCATGCCCGAATCCTGAAATGCATTGGCAAGCATCAGAAAGATGGCAGGGTCGTAGAATTCGGAATTTGGTCTCAGTGAATCAAGATATTGCGCAGCAAGCTGCGGCTTGTGCTGCTCTAAAGCCTGCACTGCTTGGACTCGTTTACTGTGGGGGTTGTCCGGATCGAGGGAGATTGCCTGCGAAAAACACTTTTCGGCTTTGTCGTCGTTACCCATTTGTTCGTGCCACGAGCCCAGTTGAATCATTACGTCAAAGTCGGTGTCGTGCTGCTTGGCACAGACCTCAGCCAATTCGTT
>Ga0315322_10000324_pt1 | contig 34524 bp, 35 predicted proteins | sample M110021515metaG_FD_203461 | JGI IMG/M metagenome (GOLD analysis project Ga0315322, IMG submission 203461) | Ammonia-oxidizing marine archaeal communities from Monterey Bay, California, United States - M1 100m 21515 | ecosystem: Environmental > Aquatic > Marine > Intertidal zone | place: USA...
GTATTCTCTGGAAAAATTCCAACGTGTGTTAGTACCGCTCAAGAAATTAGTAAAATTGTGTACAATACAAGTAAAAATAATTTTTAGATTAGTAATAGATTTCTAATCTCAAAAAATTAATTTATTCTAAAATATTAATTAAAATACAAATATCAAAATTCTTATTTTTCAATTAATTTTTTTTATTATTTATGGCAAATTTAAATAAATTTTCGTAATCAATTACTTTATTTTCAAAAAGAAATTTATCTTTAGCAAGTTGTTTTGCATTTTTAGAATATTCTTCTAATTTTTGATCATTTTCAAGAATTTTTACTAATCCAGAATATACGGAGTCAAATGTAGCATCAACAACAACACCTGCATCGTAATTTTCAATTTCAGGAAAATCACAATTTTTAGTAATTAATACGGGATTTCCCATAAAAAGAGCTTCTTCAACTGCCACTGGATGTATGTCACTATATGATGTTAAAGCAAAAATCTTAGCGCGTTCTAAAAGTTGTGCTTTTTCTGAACCGTGTACAGGTCCAATTATTTTTACAGAATTATTAATTTTTAATTTATTTGTAAGTTCAAGTAATTTATTTTTATATTCATCAGTTACAGGTCCTGCGATTATTATACTAAGATTATTTGGTTTGTGTTTAGCAAATGCCTGAAAGAGTAATTCAATTCCCTTTTTCTTTACAACTCTACCTAAAAATAAAATATAAGAGGAATGTTCTTTATCTATTTTGAATTTAGAAAAAATATCGGTATTATCACTAATTTCAAAATCTTCTGGTTTAACACCTAAATCAATTCTAAAAATTTTCCTAGGATCTGCTCCAAATGATAAAAATTGCTTATTTTCTGAATTTCCTAAAGAGTGTAAAGCAGATGCATGATTAATCATTTTCTTTGTGTATAGTTTTTCTAAAAATTTTTTTGGAAATTTAAAAATTTTATTCTCAATTGTAGGGTGAAGTGAATTATGAGCAGTAAATACAAATGGAATATTATGTTTTTTTGCAGATTTGTAAAATTCTATTCCTACATGGTTGTACCAATTACGAATATGAATTATATCAAAATTTTTTACAACACTATCAGCGACTTTACGAGCATTAGGACAATACCATCCTAGAGATGGGATAGGTGAATGAAGGATATAAACAGGAATACCAAAAATATCTATAGGAATATTTTCATCAATATTTAAAAAAAGTTTATTTTTTAATTCTTTTTGTTCTATAATATAATTAGAACGATCAGTAGTAACGGTGGATACAGTATGACCGCGTTTTTGTAATTCCTGTAAATTTGATAATTCATCACTAAGCTTGACATTATTTGATAAAGACATTTGGCCATAATTCATAGTATTAAATGTAAAATTAACATTTAAAATTTTCATATATGTAAAAAAATTTTTTAATATAATAAATTATGTTTTAATCTATAATTTCTTTATTTCAGGTGTGTCCAAAAATTAATGAGTTAATAAGGCTGATTAATTAAAATTTCAATATGGAATCTGAAAAACTTAGTGTTGGTTATGATTTTTCGAAACATAAAGAAAAGGAATACGCTGTAGATGAAGAGTTTATTGATCAAAATCCTGACTGTTGGGAATTAATCAAATTTCTTGCAGATAATCCCTTTAAAACTCAGAAAGAAATATGTGAAATATTTGATTTATCAAAAGAAGAATTAATTGAAAATAATAGAAAAATTCGTGAAGCTGATTGGACTCAAAATTATATTATTAATAGTGGTACTGGAAGTAAATATTGGAAAAATACCATAATACCAACTATCCAAAGCGGAAAAGCTATAGCTGTTTTAGAAGAAAAATATGCATACCCAGATAGAGTGGGGTTATGTCCAGGTCTAAATTGCAATTTCTTTTGTAGTTTTTGTGGAAGGAATTATTCAGCTTCATATGAAAAAGAATTAGGAGATAAAGGATTTGAAATGTATAAACAAATTATTGATCAAACTCCAAAAGGAGTAAACAAAAAAAAGGTCTACCACATTACAGGAGGATTAGAGCCACTTACTTTTCCTCGTATTGGTGAACTTGTTTCATATGGAAACCAATCAGGTTTTGATATGGAGATACAAACTAATGGTTCGTATCTAACTTCAAAATTTATTGAAAAACATCCTGGAATAAAAGATCTTTGTGTTTTAAGAATTAGTCTTTATGGAGTAGATAGTGATTCAACATTTGAAGTTACAAAAAACAAAAAAGCATATGATATGGTTAAAGAAAATTTAATTAATTTTTTGAAATTAAATACAAAAACAAAACTGGGTTTGAATTATGTCATATTGCACAATCGTATTGATGACATACTAAAATTATTAGATTACATTGAGGAAATTAATATGAAATCAAATAATCAAGTTGAGTTTCTTACACTTCGTGAAGATTTTTCTGAAGAATCTCATGATATTTTGGGTGATGAAAGAAAGAAAATGTATAATATCTTTAATAAAATTCAAAAAAGATTAGAGAGTAAAAATTTAAACAAACTTCATATTGATTATGGATATGCTTTAGAGGCAATACGCAAAAATCTTGATTCTAATCAAGAAGGATTAAAAAAAGTAGATTATAAACAATTACGACCAAAAGCATTTCCACAAATTGCAGTAATGGTAGATCCTAAAGGTGATGTATACACATACCATGAGGCAACATTCCTAGACAGAGAAGGTTCTGAGAGATATAGTTTAGGTGTTGTTGACAAAGAACATAGTTTAGAAGAACTGATCAAAAATTTTGTAGAAAATTCAAATGGAATAACAGATCCACTTCCACGTGATGCAAATTATTTGGACGCATTTGATCATGTCATCACTGTATTTCTAAATCAGGCAGAGGATGACATTAAATTTGGTATCCCATGGTCAAAAGGACCAGTTAAAATTAACCTCAGTTAAATCATAGTATTTACAATTTTTATTATTTCTATTCAAAATTTTCAATAACAGAAACTGTAAAAACAGCTTTTTTAGTATTAAGATAATTTTTTTGTTTTAAACTAATATTTTTTAGAAATTTTGTACATTCCGTTGTTAAAGGGGAAACATCTGATGAAAAATATTCTTTAAAAATTTCATCCCTTTTTGAAAATTTTAATAAAATGTCATCTTCCCATTTGTATAAATTTTTACTTGATTTTATTATTATTTCTCTTTGTTTATGATATGATACACGATTAAGTTCAATTACACAGTTAATTTTTTTTTGAAATTGTATGTGTAATGATAAAATATCACAGTCAGTTACACACCCAATCTTACTTTTTAATATTAATTTTTTTGGTTGATCAAATAATTCTTGTAAAATTGTTATAAAATGAGATAGAAGATCTAAAGATAATTTTTCTTTAAATGGTCCAAATCTATGCCAACCAAGATAAATGGAATCTATTTTTTCATTTTTTAATAATTTTTTTAATTTAACTAAAACAGGATGATAAAGAAATATTTGACCAACGAAAATTTCAAGATTATTTTTTCTTGCAATTTTTAGTAATACTTCGCCTTGTTTTTTACTAGTGCACATTGGTTTTTCAATATACACATGTTTTTTTGCTTTTAATGATTTTAATGCATATTCAAAATGGGTATCAATAGGCGATGCAATTACAATAGCATCAATGGTTGAGTCATTTAAAATATCTTGAAAATCTTTACAGTATTTAATTTTTGGATAATTTTCATTGATCCATTTTATATTTGATATATTTCCTTGTGAGTAACAAAATTTTATGTTAGCAATTTTTGAAAACTCATAAACAAGTTTCTTTCCCCAATAACCCATACCTATAATTGCTATATTTTTCATAGACATATTTCTAAAATTGAATTTATAAATTAAAAGATTAATTTGGGTTTTATTCATATAGGTAATAATTTTTATAAACATAATGATAAAAGCAGTAATTACAGCAGCAGGTAGAGGGACCAGACTTTTACCTCTAACTAAATCATTACCTAAAGAAATGTTGCCTATTTTTTCAACTGGAAATAAAAATAAACTTCTAGTTCCATTATTACAACATATTTTTGAGGAATTGTATAAACAAAATTTTCGTGATTATTGTGTTGTCGTTGGTCGTGAACAACGTTCAATTAAAGATCATTTTACTTATGATGATTTACAACTAAAAGAAATTGCTAAAAATTACCAGGTGATTTTAAAAAAATTCTACAAAAAAATTGAAAAAAGTAATTTATTGTGGATAAATCAAAAAGACCCTTTAGGTTTTGGGGATGCAGTGCGTAGAACTGAAAAATTTGTTGGTAATGATGATATGATTTTACATGCAGGGGACTTTACAGTATTAGGTCATAATAAACATCCAATTTCAAGAATGATTGATACTGTTAAAAATAATCCAGATATATCATGTGTCTTATTATGTAAAAAAGTAAAAGATACTAAAAGATATGGAGTATTAGAAATTAAAAAAAATACAAAAACATTATTTGAAGTAAAAGGAGTTGAAGAAAAACCAGATAAACCAAAATCAAATTACGCAATAATGCCATTGTATTATTTTAAACCTATAATTTTTAGATACTTAAAAAAAATTAAAAAAGGTAAGGGAGGAGAATATCAGCTTACTGATGCAATTCAAAAATTAATTGAAGATGGAGGAAAAGTTTTAGCTATACCATTATTGGAACAAGAAGAAGAGATTGATATAGGAACACCAGAATTATATAAAAAATCATTAGATTTTACATATAATGTAAAATAATTTTTAAACAAATATACAAATAATAATTTATTAACGCTAAAATAACATACTAACAATTACAATATATTTAATTAATTCATATTATCATTTTAATCAATTGTTGATAAAATGTTAAAAATTTTACTTGTGAATGATGTATTTCCTCACATTAATAATCGTACGACCATATTTTTAAGAAATATTGTATCAGTGCTTAGTAAAAAATTTGACATTAAAGTATATTGGTTAATTACAGACAATTATGGGGAAAAATGTGAAACAACAAATTCAAATTATGAAATCCTATACATGTCAGATTTTACAAATGCATTACAAGTAATTGAAAAAGTTAAGCCTGATCTAATGTATTATTTGATTGGTTGGCACATTACAGATTATGCACTAATGGTAGTTGGAAATTATCTTAAAATTCCTAGTTTTGGATATTGTGAATCCGCAGAAATTGAATACTTTGATGTAAATGATTCAAAATTGAGACAAGCATCCGAATATCTAAAACAATCTTTGATAAGAAAAAATATTGATGAGGAGAACAATATTAAAAAAAGTATAACAGTTAATTTCATTAAAAAAATTTTATTTTTATATAAAAGTATTTTATCAATAAAGAAATCACAGATTTCTACAATAAGAGAAATATTTTCTTTCTTCAGTTTTCTACTTGGAGATAAATCAACACAGGGGCGTTATTCACGATTTAATTGTGATTTAATGTTTACAGAAAGAACAGGTAGTATCGATACTCTAGTAGAGTGGGGATTAAAAAAAGAAAACTGTGTTAGCATAGATAATCCAGCATATGATAAAGCGTTTGGAAAAAACTCACAGTTATCCAAAAAATCAAATGGAAAAATAAATGTCATATTTATTACATCAAATTTATCTGGAGGACAGGGTAAAAGTAAGTGGTCGATAACAAAACGAAATCAAATGATAAAAAAATTAATTACAAATTTAAATAAAATTGATCAAGAAATATCACTTACGATAAAAATTCATCCTACTTCAGAAGACTATATAGAATATAAAAAATTATTAGAACCATTTAGAGATGTGTATCTTTCTCAAACAGATGAAATTACAGATCTGCTTGATAAATCAGATATTGTAATAACACCATGTGCAAGTACAGCTGGAATGTTTGCATTAATTATGAAAAAACCAATTGTAATATGGAATTATTTTCAAGTTAGTGGAGATGTATTACTTAGAAAAAATATCGTATTAGAATGTAAAAATAGTACAGAATTGCATTCTTGCATAAATAATGCAGAATCATTTAGAATTAAAAATAATCAAAAAATTAAGGAGTTCATTAATGAAACATTAGGAGATGGGAATTCGGTTGAAAAAAGTGTTTATGAATTAGAAAAATGGTTGAAAAGCAATAAAATAATCAATTTAGGAAAAGGGTAAGATAAATAATAAAAATATTAATTTAACGGGGATTTAATTATCCAGAAATTTTTCTTTTCAATGGCTCTATTTTTTTCGTTTTTACTAAGTAGAATCTCTTCAATTTTTTCTCCACGTCTCAGACCAATTATTTTTTGTTTTTTTGAAATTTGATTTGCTAAATCTTTTATTTTGTATAATTTCATTTTTGGTACAAAAATTTCGCCCTCTTTAATTAATGGTAAACATTTTAGAATAAAATCTGCTGCTTCATCCACATGAAAAAAATATCTTTTCATGTTAGGTTCAGTTATACTAATTGATTTTTTATTTTTAATTTCTTCCTCCCAAATACTGAAAACATTCCCTCTAGATTCCATTACATTTCCAAACCGAACTGATGAAAATTTTGTTGTTTTGACATGTTGACCAGCCCAACTAGTTAATCTTTCTCCTAACTGTTTTGTTGTACCATAAAGTGTAGATGAATCTACAGATTTATCACTACTTATATTGATAAATTTAGCAGGTTTATGCTTCATTACCATTTTGATTAGATTGACAGTTCCATTGATGTTAGTGTTAATTGTTTCAATTGGATTAAATTCAGTAATTTCTATGTTTTTCACTGCAGCAAGATGAATTACTACATCTGTATCAACACCAGCCATATCAAGTCTATCAATATTTTGAATATCACCAAGAAGTAATCTAAGTCTAGAGTCTTTAACACTTCTACCTAATTTGAATAATGCATGTTCATCTACATCAAGAATTCTTACACTTTTGACTGGGAATTCTAAAAGTTTTTTTGTTAACATAGAACCAATGCTGCCAGCACCTCCAGTGAGCAAAATAGTTTTATTTTTTAGTTCATGATTTATTTTTATATTTATTTTATTATTTATCATCTATATTCAACATCTCATTCAAGTATTGTTTATTAATTAGGATTACCAAATTTAAAAAAATACTAGGCTTAATAAAATAAAATAAAAATATTTGAGTGTACAATGAATAAGTAGAATTTTTAGGTAGTGAATAAAATTATAGTGTATAATGAAAGCACTAGTTATAGGGTATGGATCAATAGGCAAACGACATATCAAAAATTTATCATCAATAAAAAATATGAAAATAATTGTAAATACCAAAAGAGATAATGATAAATTTTTAAAAAATACAAGGTGCACAACATATTCTTCATTAGAATTATGCATTAAAGAGAAACCAGATTTTGCAATTATTTGTAATGAAACAGTTTATCATGTAAATACAGCTATAAAATTAGCAAAAGCTGGAATTCATATATTTATTGAAAAACCAATTTCAAATTCTCTAAAAAATATAAAAATACTACAAAATATTTCAAATAAAAATAAAATCATCACACATGTTGGTAGTGTTTTACACTTTCATCCATGTATTAAAAAAATTAAAGAGATCATTGAAAAGAAAGAATTAGGCAGAATATTATCAATAAATGTAGAAAATGGTTCATATCTACCAGATTGGCATCCAGGAGAAAATTATCGTGAAAGTTATGCTTCTAAAAAAGAATTAGGTGGTGGGGTAGTTTTAACATGTATTCATGAAATAGATTATCTGTATTGGTTATTTGATAAAATTAGTGAAACAGTTTCATATACAAAAAAAGTAAGTGATTTAGATTTATCAGTAGATGATGTATCCTCAATATTATTTTTATTTAAAAATAACATAATTGGTCAAGTACATCTAGATTATTTTCAAGTACCAAATTCAAGAACATGTAAAATTATTGGAACAAAAGGTACTTTGATTTGTGATTTAGAATTAAATTTTGTAAAAATATTTAATTTTAAATCTAAAAAATGGAAAACTAAATTAAAATTAGAAAAATATGATAAAAATTTAATGTATAAAAATGAATTAATACATTTTATTAAATGTGTTAAAAATAACTTAAAAGATTATAACGATATTAAACAAGGGGAATATGTGTTAAAAATTGCATTATCTGTAAAAAAATCAGCAACGTTAAGAAAGAAAGTGAAAATAATTGGATAGTGTGAATAACTCTCAAAAAATTTTTGATATTAAAGGAAAAACCATAGTGTTAACGGGTTCTGCGGGAAGAGTAGGAAGTAGATTTGCACACACGTTGAGTAATGCAGGGGCAAATGTAATTTTAGTCGATAAAGAAACTAAAAAAAATACAAAATTAGAATCAGAAATTAATAAAAAATACAAAACTAAAGCAATTGCACAAAATATTAACATTAATGATTCACAAGAAGTAGAAAAATTAGTTGAATTTGTTTTAAAAAAATATAAAAAAATTGATGTTTTAATTAATAATGCACATATTGTACCACGAAATCATCCTAAAAGAGATGCACCATTTGAAAAATTTCCAGTAGAGTTATGGGATAAAACAATTTCAGATAATTTAAGAGGTATTTTCCTATGTTCGCAAAAAATGGGAGAAGTTATGGTAAAAAGAAAAAAAGGAGTCATAGTAAATATTTCTTCAATTTATGGAATAATTGGTCCTGATCAAAGGATTTATGGAAAAAGTAGATTAAACTCACCTGCATATTATTCAGCAACCAAAGGTGCTATGGTTAATTTAACAAAATATTTAGCATCATATTGGGGTCCAAATAATATTCGAGTAAATACATTAACTCTTGGCGGAATATATGATAAAAATCTTCATTCTGGAAAAGAGTTTGTAAAAAATTATTCAAAAAAAACTATGCTAGGTAGAATGTCAAATAAAAAAGATTATGATGGAGCAATTTTATTTTTGGTGTCAGAGGCTTCATCATACATGACAGGATCAAATTTAATAATTGATGGTGGTTGGACAGCATGGTAAATAAACAAAAAGCACAGCAGATATTTACTCTTGAGTTATAATTGATTTATGGAAAAAATAGATTGGAAGATTCCATTATACAAAATATACACTGATGATGAGGATGTCAATTTAATAACTAAAATTATCAAACGTGGAAATCAATGGGCACTTGGACCTGAAATTGAGGAATTTGAAAATGAATTAACAAAATATATCGGTGTAGATTATTGTCTAGCATTAAATTCTGGAACTTCTGCATTACATGCATCATTATTAGCACATAATATAGGAAATGGTGATAATGTCATCATACCATCATTCACATTTATTGCTACTGCCAATACAGTTTTGGGTGTTAATGCAGAGACAAATTTTGCAGATATTGAGGATACAACATATGGATTAGATCCAAATATAATAAAATCAAAAATAAATAAAAAAACAAAAGCAATTATTCCAGTAGATATAGGCGGAACAGCATGTGATATTTTAAAAATTAAAGAAGTTGCTCAAGAAAATGATTTAATCTTAATCGAAGATTCTGCAGAAAGTTTAGGAACTACGGTAAATAGTGATAAAATAGGTTCAATTTCCGATGTATCAGTTTTTAGTTTTTGTGGAAATAAAGTTTTAACTACTGGAGAAGGCGGAGCTGTTGCAACAAATTCTAAAGAAATTTATGAAAAAATAAAATTAATTCGATCTCATGGAAGATTAGATAATATGAATTATTTTAACAACCCAGAGGAATCAAAGTATTTTGGGATAGGTTACAATTGGAGAATGTCTACAATGACAGCAGTTTTAGGATTATCTCAATTAAGTAAATTAGATAAGATAATCAAAATGAGACAAGAAAATGCTAAATTTATTTCATCTAGATTAGAAAAATTTAATGAAATTACAACACCAAAAACATTTGATAATACAGATCATATTTTTCAAATGTATACAATTAGACTAAAAAATAAAGAAATTAGAGATAAATTGCATAAGTATTTGATAACAAAAAAAATTTTTTCAAAAGTTTATTTTTCTCCAATTCATAAAACTAAATTTTATAAAGAAAAATATCCCAATGCAGATAATGAATTACCAGTCACAAATTTAATATCTAATCAAGTATTGACATTACCGTTATATCCAAATATGACAAATGAAGAAAAAAATTTACTAGTTAATTCAATATCAGAATTTTTTGAACAGAGTAATTTTTAATGAATTAAATTGCCACATGCTAAAAATTCTGCAATTTTAAATTCTAATTCGGTATCAATCATAAATCCAGTTTCAACTGGAATTTCAAAAGGTAAAATCTTTGGAACCATAATACTTTGATATTTTAAAAATTGTTTAGTATCTAACACCCATAAACCACTTAATTGATAAACGATTGGAGATTTTTGTCTAGCAACAGGTCTAGTTCCAACTTTTTTTGAAATTTGTAAATATCCTTGAGAATTTATTTCCATCATATTAAAATAAGGATTATGATGTTGTCGATAAACACCAAATACAGCATCAGATTTTTTTTTACGTAATTTACTCAAAGATTTAGAAACGTCTTCATCTCGAATAAATGGTACAGTACAATCTCTAAGAACAATTTCATTAAATTTATAATCCAAATTTTCTAATTTTTTTATTCCATGTATAAGAACATCAGATGTACCTGCTTGATCTGTAGCTAATTTTTTTGGTCTCATAAAAGGTACTTCAGCACCATATTTTTTAGAAATTTTTGCAATTTCAGCATCTTCAGTAGATACTATTACATGACTAAAAATTTGTGAATTAATACATTTTTCAATAGTGTATGCAATCAAAGGTTTTCCTGCAAATTTTCTAATATTTTTTCTAGGTATACCTTTTGAACCTCCTCTAGCTGCAATAAAACAAATAGGTTTCAGATTACTAGACGTCATTAAATTAATTTCCTAATTTAGCATATTTTGCTATTTCTTTCATTTCAGAATAATCAAAGCTCACATTATTATCTATAAAATCTCCATTTTTATCAGAAGTTATATGAATTTCGAGAATTTCAGAATTTAGATTAATCACTTCTAACGGAGCTGACATATTTTTACAATGATTAGAAAAACCATGAAAAGATTTGAGAAGTGAAAAATCTATCTCACCAAATTTACAAGGATATTTTGGTACACAGTATAACCATTTAATTTGTTCGTGATCAAACCATTTACAGTTTTGAGGAGAGGATTCAGAGCTAATCATTATTTCTTTTTTTGTTTCTAATAATTTTAAAAAGAGGTTTGTTGGATTATTTTTGAGTAACATTCGACCATCATATTCTCGAATTTTATAGCGATAAACATATGGGTCCAAAAACAATACAGCATTTTCATACATAGGAGTAGAAAACCATTCAATTCCTATGTCAACAGATATTGAATTAATTTTTTTCACATTTTCAGAGGTTATAGAAGATCTAAAAACTCGTGAAGCTTGAGGATGATTGGCTACTAGTTTAGCCTCAAAAGATTGAAATTTAACAAGATCAAACCCAGAATTTAGAGATTCCTGCATCATTTCTTTTACAAGTTCAAAATCTCCATCCCAATTTACTCCAATTTCTGATACAAGTCGCACATAGAAAATACCAAGATCTGTTTAATTAGGTTTTGAAATAAAGCTTAAATGAAATGAACAAAAGAAGTGTGAAATATGGAAGATAAAAAAAATATTGTTTCTAATATAAATAACAAGATTAACAAATTTTATGATAAGGCATATGGCAAAAAACATATTTTGCATAATTTAGAACATATAAAATGGCAATTCAAAAATAATCCATTCTACAAAGGTTCAAATTTTTCGTTAGTAGTAATTGAAGACGATAAGGAAGTTAAATCTCATTTAGGATTTATTCCAATTGAATTAAAAATTTTAAATAAAACTATTGATGCAATATGGCACGTTTCATTTTACACGTTAAAAGAATTTAGAGGTAAAAAATTAGGAACAAAAACAATAGAATTATCCAATACCTATGGAGAATTATCAATGGTATTGAGTGGTTCAGAGGGTACAAAAAAAATTTATACAAATATGAATGGAAAAGATTTAGGATTATTAAATAGACATATACGAATTTTAAATAAAAATAATTTAGAAAAATATAGCAATAAAAAAATTAATATAAAAAATATTAGTATTTGTAATTCTAATGTAGGAAAATTTAACAGAGTAAAAAATTTAAATTTAAAATACAAAGGATTTTGGAATATTGTTAAAAAAAGATATCCAATTACAGTAAATCGTACTGAAGAATATTTGAATTGGAGGTATTTTAAACATCCAATAATTGATTACCATTTTATGGAATTTGTTGTAAATGATGAATTGAAAGGTTTTGCAGTAATAAGATTAGAGGATAACAATAAAGAAGTTAAAGCAGCAAGATTAGTGGATATAATATGTGAAAAAGCTTATGATATAGATATTTTTAATCACATAATTACATATTGTAATAATAAAGTGGATTTTATAGATTTTTTTTGTACTGGAAAATTTTATGAAATTGCTTTAGAAAATTCAGGTTTTATTAAAGATGAAGAAAATAAATTTAAAATTCCAACAGTGTTTAATCCAATTGATTTTAACAGAAGACAAAGTATGAATTTTTTCTATTCCAATAATAGTAAAAACTGTTATGAAGTAAATTTGAATGAGATAAATAATTGGTATTTAGTCAAAAGTGATTCTGATCAAGATAGAGGAAACTAAATATGAATAAGTGTAAAATTATCATGTATCACTACGTACGTGCATTAAAAAGTAGTGAGTATCCAGAGATAAAAGGTCTAGAAGAAATAAAATTTAAAAACCAATTAGAATACTTTAGAAAAAAATTTGAATTTGGGGATTTTATAGAAATAATTGATTCTGCTTATAAAAAAAATAAAATTAAGGAAAATAAAGTAATTTTGACGTTTGATGATGGGTTAAAGGATCATTATAATACGGTGTATCCAATTTTGGAAAAAATGGGCATAAAAGGTTATTTCTTTCCACCATCAAAACCCATAAAAGAAAAAATAGTATTAGATGTACATAAAATTCATTTTATTTTAGCATCAACTCTAAATAAAAATCAAGTTATTGAAGAAATATTTAGATTGATAAATAAAAATAAAGATATTACAAAAAATAAAACAGGGCAAGAATATTTTAAAGAATTAGCTTTTCCAAATAGATTTGATACTAAAGAAGTCATATTCATCAAAAGAATACTACAAAGAGAATTACCATTAGCATTAAGAAATGAAATTACAAATAATTTATTTAAAAAATTTGTTACTCAAGATGAACCTAAATTTTCTGAAGAATTATACATGTCATTAGAAGAAATGAAGGAAATGTCAGAATCAAATATGATTTTTGGTTCACATAGTCATTCACATGAATGGTTATCACACATAAATAATGAAAAATTAATTAATGAAATTGAAATTAGTAAAAAATTTTGTCGTGAAATTAGTAGTAAAAATAATGAAATTATTATGTGTTATCCATACGGAGATTATAATGATCAAGTTATTAATGAAATTTCAAAAAGAGGTTTTAAAGCAGGTCTAACAACTAATGTAGGTGATGCAGAAATTATGAAAGAAAAAATTTTTGAATTATCTAGATACGATACAAATGATTTTCCACAATAGATAGAAATAATAGACAATATAAAAATAAAGGAGTGTGTTAACAGAAGAGCAAAAAGAATCATTTGCCAATAATGGATACATAGTTTTAGATAAATTTTTTTCAGAAACAGATTTAATTGAATTTAGAAATATGCTGATTCATATTATTAAAAAATATTTAATAAAAGCCAAAGAGAAAGTCCCAGATCTAATTCCAGAAAATTTTGAAGGTAAAGAATTAGATGAAGGAATGAATAAGCTAGAAGAAATAGATCATAAATATATTGCAGATATATATGATACAATATTTCAAACATCTCAGTTTCTTCGAATTACATCAAAAAAAGAAATTTCAGAAAATATTAATCAAATAATGGGAAGAGAATTGAATGACCCACTATACGTAGATCAATCAAGATGTAGGATTGACACTCCATTTGATCCTCATATGAAAAAATGTGGTTGGCATCAAGAAGTATTTTATTATGTTCCAGAAAGTGAATTTGTACAAATATGGGCACCGTTAATTCATGATGCAACCATAGAAAACGGTGCAGTAGAAGTATGTCTTGGTAGCCATAAAGAAATTGCAAAACAAAGTAATGAGAAACGAGAAAATGAAAAGTATCCATTTATTGTAGATGAATCAGAGATTCTAAAATACAGTAAACAAGTAATGGAATTAAAGTTGGGACAACTACTAATTTTTAGTTCAAATTTAATTCATAGATCTGGTAACAATACATCCAAACAAGTAAGATATTCTTTAGTAGGAATAAATCATAATCTTGATAATAAGTATTTTGTACCACCAAAATTAGTAGTTGAGAAAAAAGAAGAGAAAATGAAGGAATATTATTCAAAAGTATTTAAAAAAGATAAGTAAGATTATGTATTAAAATAAAATAATTAATTGAGATATGAAAAAAAATGATAGTGTTTTTATTTTAAAAATTAATCCAGTTTTAAAAGATAACATTGAGGAAATTATTAAATTTCAAATAAAGAGGATTGAATATCATTTTTCTAAATCAATTCACATATGGGATCCAAATAATATTTTACAAAATATTCCAGAATATTCTTTGATAAAAAGTTCAACAAAAATAGAATTAAAAAAATTTTTAAAATCTAAAAAAAATCAAGTCTTTTTTTTGATAGAATCAGTAAATCCATTTTTAGATGACGAATTAATAAAACAATTAAGTCAAGAAGATGTAAAAGGAATATCGACAATAGGAAATGCTATTCCAGGTACTCATCCTACATTTATAATACAATACAAAAATTTGATGGAAAAAATTGATAGTAAAAATTGGTGGGCAAAACTAAAATCAGAAAATAAAATAGATTGGAACACACAAAAACAAAATAATAATCAATTTAATCTAAATCGTCCATTAAGAATAAAAATTTTCTTAAAACTATTAGAGAAAATACCAAATCTTGAAAAAATGTCTTTAGAGAAATTTTTAAAAGTATTAGATTCTAATAAAATCTATAATTTTATTTTAGATTATGCAGTAACGGGACTACATACAAAAGAGATTAAGAAATGTCCACATTGTAAAAAAAATAAATTAATAAAATTATTTTTAACAACTAGTCAACCCATGATTGGTTTTCTTTCATCAAAAAAACCATTATACTATGAATGTGAATACTGTGGCCTAGTAGTATTAAAAAAACAATGTATTATGAAAGATGTACATTTACTATATGATGAATTTGAAAGACCAAAAAGAAAAGAAAAACAGCTAATTGAAAATTATTTAAAAAATAAAGGGGAATCTCATTTTAAAGAAAAAGTACGAGCACTAGAATTACTTGACAAGAAAGTATTCAAAAAAACACGAATGATAGATCTAGGTGGAGGTTTTGGAGAATTTTCAAGTATGGCAAAAAAAAGAAATCCGAAGTGGGACGTAACGTGTGCAGATTTTAATTTAGATCATGTAAAAAAAATTCTTAATGAAAAAAAAGTTTCAGTTATGAATGTTAATTTTTTAGAAAATTCTTTTGGTAAAAACTATGATCTAATTACTTCATTACATGTAATAGAACATATTCCATTTGAAGGACTTGAATTATATTTAAAAAATATTCATAGTGCGTTAAAAAATAATGGATACTTTCTATTATCTACACCAGATTATGATTCAGCATTAGGAAGAATGTTCGATTATCATATGATGTATCCACCACATCATCAAACAATTCTTTCTAATCAGTGGATTACAGAATATCTTCTTAATAAAAAATTATTTAAAAAAATAGATCAAACATCAGCTTGTGTAATATTAGAGAATTATGATGATTGGTTTTCATATTATAAAGAAACTGCACCAACACAAGAATCAAAAGCAGTTGTTGAAATATTTGATACAATATATAATAATAAAAAAATATTCAATAAATTAGAAAATACTTTAAGTGAAAAAAATAAAGGTTCGGAAACTATAATTCTTTTTAAAAAAATATCATAAACATTGAGATTAAATACATCAATAAAAATAAAATATTATGAAATATTGCTTAAAATGTTTAATGCCTGATACTAGACCAGGAATAAAGTTTGTTGATGGAGTATGTGTAGCATGTACACACTACGAACAAAGTAAAAATACAGATTGGACAGGTAGAATGAATGAATTTAAACAATTATGTGATAAACATCGAAACAGTAAAGGTGATGATTACGATTGTGCAATTGCTATTTCGGGTGGAAAGGATTCACATTTTCAAGTTCACTATATGAAGAATATAATGAAAATGAATCCATTGCTTTTATCAGTAGGGAATCTTGATTGGACAGAAACAGGTAGAAAAAATCTGGAAAATATTTCAGAAGTATTTGGATGTGACATAATCATGTTGCAACCAAACAGAAAGATTGCAAAGAAAATGTTTAGAAAGGCATTTGAAAAAATAGGTTCGCCATCTTGGTATCTAGATTATCAGATGTATTCATTTCCAGTAAAAATGTGTATTAAAATGAAAATAAAGCTCTTGATTTATGGTGAAGATGTTAATTACATGTATGGTGGCAAATATGATCAAGAGACATCATCAGCTATGTTACAACCTCTAAATGATGTATCTAAACCAGTATGGAAAGAATGGTTTGAAGATGGAGAAATTAGTGAGAAAGATATGAATTCAATCAAACAACCAACTGTAGAAGAATGTAAAGCAGTTGAATTAGAACCAGTTTATCTAAGCTACTTTGTTCCTTGGAATTCTCATCATAACTATCAGGTTGCTCAGAAATTTGGATTTAGGCATTTAGGACACGAACATAACAGAGAAGGATCAGTGGATAATTATGATCAGGTTGATTCAATCAGCTATTTGTTGAATCCATATATGAAATATCTAAAATTTGGACATTCCGTAGCAACAGATAATGCTTCAAGGTGGATAAGATATGGAATGAAAACAAGAGAAGAGATGATTCCAATTGTAGAAGAAAAAGACAACAAGTTAGATCAAGATATTGTTAAAAAATTCTGTGAATTTACAGGGCTTAGCATAGTAGAATTTTGGAAAATTATGGATAAATGGTATAATAGAGAATTATTTGAGCAAGACAGAGATGGAGTTTGGCATTCTAAGTTTAAAGTGGGCACAGGATTAATTAAATAAATAATAATGAGAAAGAAAATAGTTACAGTAACCACTGGAACAAGAGCAGATTATGGAATATTAAGACCACTTTTAAAAAGAATCAATCGAAGTAAAAATTTAGAACTTTTTCTAATTGTGACAGGTTCACATTTATCCAAAAATCATGGTAATACAATTCAAGAAATTATAAAAGATGGATTTAATATTAATACAAAAATCAACATAGTTCCAAAAAAAGATGATAGTTTAAACACATCAATAGCAATAGGTGAAAGTATAATTAAATTTTCAAGGTATTTTAATAAAATAAAACCAGATTTCAACATAGTGTTTGGAGATAGGTATGAAATGCTATCCTCTACAATTGCTGCATATAATCAAAATATACTGAATGTCCATATTCATGGTGGAGATAAATCCGGTGGATTAGATGAATACACTAGACATGCAATAACTAAAATGTCAAATATTCATTTTCCTGCAACAGTAAAAAGTGCAACTAGAATTAAAAAAATGGGCGAAAATCCAAATTATATCATAAAATCAGGTTCCTTAAGTATTGATGAAATTATAGAAAAAAAGATATCAACTTTAAGAGAATTAAATTTAAAATATAATTTAGATTTAACTGGAAATGAAATAATAATTCTTCAACATCCAGATACAACAGAACCAAATAAAAGTAAAGAACAGATAGTAGCAACATTAAAAGCTGTAATTAAAACAAAACATAATGCAATAATTATTGGACCTAATATGGATACAGGAAATAATTCTATAAATAAAACAATAAAACTATTTTCAAAAAATAATTCATTAAAATTTTTTAGTTCTCTACCAAGAGAAGATTATTTAGGTCTATTAAAAAATTGTAAGTTGTTAATAGGGAATTCTAGTAGTGGAATTATAGAATCAACTATTTTTAAAATACCAGTTATAAATATTGGAGATAGGCAAAAAGGACGAGAACATGGACCAAATGTAATTAATGTTAAGAAATTTTCTCAAAAATTAATTTCAAAATCTCTTGAAAAATCACTTTTAATGAATAAAAGTAATCTTAGAATTAAGAATATTTATGGAAATGGACGAACTGCAAAAAAAATTGTAGAATATTTAGAAAAAATAAATTTAGATCAAAGACTTCTTAAGAAAGAGATCAGGTATTAAGAATAAAAAATGACTAAAGATAATTGGGAAAAACCCATAATCAAACATGCAAAACTTACAAAATATAACTACATAGTTCAATATCCAGAAAATTTAAAGTTGGGAAGAAATTTCGATATAGGTTCATTTACATATATCAATAGTCAATACGGAGTTGAAATCAAAGATTTTGTTCAAATAGGTTCCCATTGTTCAATCTATAGTAATTCAACTATAGATAACAAAAAAGGTTCTGTGACTCTGGAAAAAAATTGTAAAATTGGAACTCATTCAACAATTATGCCAGGAGTAACTATAGGACAAAATTCCGTTATCGCAGCATATTCGTTTGTAACTAAAAATATACCAAATAATGAAGTATGGGAAGGAGTACCTGCTAAATTTAAAAAAAAAATAGTATGTTAATAATTATAAAAAATTTAATTTATAAATAAATTCTTTTAATGTAACTTAGAAAAAAATTCAAAAAAATAAGAATTTTTATTTTTAGTAGAAAAAATTATTGTTTAAAATTACTAATTATGTCTAATTTCTCTAGATCTTTTGTACTCAAAATTCTATTAGAATTAACACGTTTATGTTTTGAAATTAAATAATTAATATTAGAAAAAAGCCAAAATATGCTTTTAAGGACTATACGAAAGTTTGGTTTTTGTGCTATAGTTTCTTCAAACTTGGTAGAGGTAATCATTGTTTTACCTTTAATCTTATACTCAAACCAAATTTTTAATTCTCTAATACCATAAATAATAAAAAATAATAATAAATTTTTTAAATTTAATGGAAATTCATAATTAGTAATTTTCATTGATAGTTGATTTTTTGCTCCATGAAATATTGATTGATCCATAAACTTTTGTGTAGTAATACCACCAATATGGTACACTATAGATTTTGGAACAATAAAACTCTCGTATCCCAATATCCAAGTCCTCCAACCTAAATCTACATCCTCAAAAGAAAAAATAAATTTTTCATCAAATCCATTTAATTTATCAAAAACATTTTTTTTAATTAACATAGATGCAGCTCTAGGACTAAATATTTTTCTTACATTTGTAATTATTGTTTTTGAATTATACACAACTCCTATTTTATCTATAAAATCTCCACTGGAATCAATAGTTCTATCAGGTCTTAATAATAGGCTTTGACATATCGCAGTTTTAGAATTTTTAGTTATTTCAAGAACTAATTCGTTAAGAAAAGTGGGATTTACTATTGTATCATTATTCAAAAAAAGTAAAAATTCACCTTTAGCAATTTTTGCTCCAATATTATTGGGTTCAGCAAATCCTTTGTTAGAATCAAGTTTTACAATTATCACTGAAGGGTAATTTTTTGCGACAAATTCAATTGTATTATCTGTAGAATTATTATCAACTATAATTACTTCAAAATTCTCATAGTCTATTTTGAATAATGAATCTAAGCATTTTTCAAGTAATTCTTGTCCATTATAATTAATTATTATTATTGAGACCTTTGATAATGACATGTTATTCAAATTAATTTTTAAGAATTAAAAGTGTTATCTGCCTCGACGAATTTTGTTTAGATAAAAAATAAGAATTGTATCAGAAACCCATGAAGGAGTTATTGAGAGTAATTTCATCCCAAAATTCATTGTTTTTCTTTTTCTAGACTTTGAATTTTGATAAATTTTTAGTGCATTAATAAATTTATTTTGTGATTGCTCATCAAGATTTTGAAGGATTTCATCTTTTATGTCAGATATGTTATCTAATGTTTTTGAAATATTTTTGTGTGAAAGTTGTTTTGTATGAATTCTATATTTTATTAGTATTTTTTCAATTAAATGAAATTTGATATTATGTAATAAAGCAGTACGAAGGAAAAAATCATAATCAATTGCTACAGGGTCGTGAAGTTCCCGTATACTACATTTCTCAAATATATCCGATGGAATTAGAGAAGTATTTACATTAATTTGTTGTCCGTCTAATAATCTAACATTAAATTCAAAACCAGATAGTTTATTATAATTTGATTCACTAAAATCTCTAAGTTTAATATCTTTTTCATCAATTATTTCCCAATTTGAATAAACTATAGTGTTAGGAAATTTTTTTGCAGTATCTACCAAAGTTTCTATTGTATGTGAGAGCATCACATCGTCAGGTGAAAACCATTTAAACCATTTACCTTTCATAATTTTTATTCCAGTGTTTAATGATTTACCTAAACCTTGATTTGGTTGAGAAATAATTTTTATTTTATCTGAGTATTGTTCTAGAATTTTTTTTGATTGATCAGTTGATCCATCATCTATACATATAATTTCAATATTTTTGTAAGATTGATTAAATATAGATTCAAGTGATTTTTGTAAAAAAAATTCAGAATTATATACAGGGATTATAATTGATACAAGTTCTTCAGATTTATTTACTTGATCAGCCATGTTTACCATGATTAGATGTTCAGATTTTATCTTTAATGTATCGTATAGAAGGTACAGGAGATGGATCTGTTTTTGACATTATAGCCTTGTAAATGGAAGTATAATCAGAAAAATAAATTAGAGTAATCATTTTTGTGAGAATGTTGCCTGAAACAGAATTTATTTCTCTAAAATCGATCTTATTTTCTACGAAATAATCTTTTACTATATCAAATCTCTCTTTTGTTTTAATATAATCATCATGGCCTCGTAATAATATTGGTTGGACAGGTGATGGTTTTTCCCAGGAAACTATGCCGTTATGACATGCTTCTACAACATCTTCTATAATTGCATGAGTTTTTGCATTTTCTTGTATAGATGATTTAAATCTTGTAGCAACTGATTGTAATCCGTATGGGAAATAAATTAAAGGTATTCCAGAAACCCATGTTGCTAAATTAAGTGCAGGGTTTGAATCAGATAACATATTTGATGAAATTTTGTTTTTAATATTTTCAAGTTCATTTATTGATTCTAAAACATCATTTTTTGTAATTGGAAGTATTGAATTTAATGTTTTTAATATTGAATATACATATGTACAAAATGAAACTCGTGGAGAATGAATATGATCTAATTTTCTAAAATGGGTATGATTATTCTTACAAAATGTTTCCATTTTACCACCAGAAGAAAATGCAATTAAATTACAATCTAAATTATTTGTAGAATTTAAGACAGTCAAAGTCTCAGCAGTATCACCAGAAACACTTGTAGCAACTATCAATGTGTTTTTATCAACAGTTTGTGGTAAAAGATATCCCTTAACAACGGAGACGTGGATATCACTTTTAGATAAAAGTGATGAAAACAAATCACCAATAGCTCCAGATCCACCCATTCCTGCAAATACAATATGATCTATATTGTCAAAATGAATAGGTTCGATATCTGAATTATATGTTGTATTTGCAATCTGAGGCCACATGTCATAAATTTTATGCATATTACTAGGGTCATATTTCTTTAAATCATTATCAGTTAACAATTATTCATATGAAGAAATTTAATACATTTAATTCTTCTACTACTCTCTAACTTTAAAATTTATTCGTCATAATGTATTTGATAAACAAAAGTATTTGTTTTATTTGAATGGTATAACAATTCAAAATTACTTGGAAATTTTTCATTATTTGGTTGTGATAAAATTGTTATATCTGCAAAATATGTTGGTTTTTCATACCATAAAGTATTATCATCATGAGGATCTTCTCTATAAATTATATAATCTGGGGATGGATGTTTTAAATCAAATTTATCTCTAGGATAGCTATGAATATTTGAAACATAAAGATCATAATCAGACCAATTTTTTCTTTGAACAAAATCGTTTAATGAATCTGAAGGTTCACCTGCACGGAAATCTGTATAGATGAATTTACTATTAGCATAAAATGCAAAATTAATCCATTGTGACATTAAATAACTATTTTCAATTCCTGGCTTGTTCTTTAGCAAGTTTCCTATTTCTTCAAACTCTAAAGAAGAATTTTCTAATTTTTGTGGTTTTACTAATTTAGAAATTTCTGGTAGAATTCCTTCATACAAATCACCATAAAAAGTAGCAGAGAATAGTTTGTATGAATACCCTATATTGGTGATTATGATAAGAAGTAATACTATTAGTATTATTTTATATTTCAAGATTTTACTCCGTTTGAAAATTTTTGTTTATATTGAATTTTAGAAATTATTTCAACTATGAATATAGAATTTAAAATTGAAAAAGGTATCAATAATGGTAAGAAATGATATGATCTATAAACGGGTAGAATTGCTAATGAGAAAAAGAAAATAACTGATATTATTAATAAGGGTAAGAAGTTTTTGTTGATTTTATTTCGTGATAATATTCCTAAAATAATTAATGGGATTAAAAATATTGCAAAGTAATGCTGAGTGATATCACCAATAAATAATACGGATAGGGTAGTGACAATTAATACAATTATCGTTATCCAAATTCGGTAGTCTCTAGCAATTTGTATACAATATAAAAATCCTAAAACTACGGTAATAAATCCAATAACTGGAATCATTGGGAATATCGATATGTTATCTAACGAACCAAAATTAAAGATTTTGTTTGGATTATTATTAAATAAATTAAAAAAATAATTTTCTAAAAATATACCAGGATCTAAAAGAGTTAGTGATATTATTCCCTCTTCTTTCATCTCCTGTACTGTTTCCCGCCATTCTGGTGTTTGAAATTGAAAAAGAGCTAAAAAGTAAAAACTAGTATCATTTTCAAGTATTTCACCATATGTTGTATAATTAAAAATCAATATTGGACTAGAAACAAGTAGAAATATTGAAATTAGTATTCCTACTTGAGTGAGGTTATTTGCAATATTTTTATTCCTAATTAGTAAAAAAATAAGAACACCTAGAACTATAAACATTGATTGGTATCGTAACATAAAACATAGTCCTAATAATATTCCCATAAAAATAACATGAGGATTTTTTAATTCATTTTTTGTTAAAAAATAAAAACTAGATATGATTAGTGCTATAGGCATTAATTCATTTAATGCAGAAATAGACAAAAATTGTAATTTAGGATTTATAGCAATAATAATTTGTGAGATTAGTGCAATTTTTGGTCCAAAAATATTTTTTACAATAAAATAAGAAGCTATTACAATTAATGTTCCACTTATCAATGAAATACTTTTTTGTATTTCAAATGGATTTCCAAAATAATTTTCTAAAAATGTATAAATTATTGGGGCACCTATTGGAGCACCGATTAGTTGGGAATTATGTGAATTTCCATCAAAAAATTCTTTTCCTTGATACATATACCACATGCCATCAGATTCAAACCAAATTGTATGATGGAAAAATGCCACATAGAACATTGTAAAAAAGAAAACCATAGTGATGATAACAGGAATATTTTTTTCTGTTAAAAAAAAATTAGATTTGTTAAATTTATTTTCTGAAATTGATTTAAAATTATTCAATTATTTTCACTTGCCCATTCAATTTTCATTTTTTTGGCTTTATTTACATATGAATTAATACAATTCTCAGAATATGATTCAATTTCTTCAGAATTGTTGTAATATTTTTTGTACCAATTTACTGTTTCTGAAATTGCATTATCTATATTAAAAATGGGATACCATTTTAATCGGCTTTGTGCTTTTTGAGAATTAAGAAGAAGTAAATTTGATTCTTTAAATGATTTTTGTTCTGAAACGTCCTTCCACGTACCAGTACCCCATTTTATAATTATTTTTTCTACAATTTTATGAATTCGTTGAGGTGTATCATTAACTAATGGTCCTATGTTCCATGACTCGTCAAATGATTCATTTTTCCACATTTTTTCTGCAAGACAAAGCATTCCCGATATGGGTTCTAAAACATATTGAAATGGTCTTATTGCATTAGGATGTCTTATTTGAACAGGTTTATTTTGTAAAAAATTTGTAATACAATCTGGAATTATTCTATTTGGAGACCAATCTCCACCGCCAATTACATTTCCTGCACGAATTGTAGAAATTTTAGTTTGTTGACTTTGGCTATCTTGAAAAAATGATTTTTTGTATGAATCAACTATTATTTCAGTTGCCCCTTTACTTGCACTATATGGGTCATTTCCTCCCAATGGATCATCTTCTATGTATGCATCAAGAGTTTCAATATTTCTATAACATTTGTCGCTGGTCATCACAATGCAATTTTTTACACTATCTGTTTCTCTAATAGATTCTAGAAGATTCGCTGTTCCCATTATGTTAGTTTGTAATGTTGATAAAGGAGATTCATAGGATTGTTTGACTAATGCTTGAGCAGCCAAATGAAAAACAATTTCTGGCTTGTATTTTTTTAAAATTATTTTTATGGAATCAATGTCATTTATGTCTCCAATATGATGATTAATTTTATTTTCTAAATTTAGTTTTTGAAATAATGATGGTTCAGTTGGATAATTTAAAGAAAAACCCACTACATTTGAACCTAATAATTTTAACCATAGAGTTAACCATGACCCAATAAACCCCGTATGTCCTGTTACTAGAATCGTTTTATTTGCAAAAAAATTTTTGAATGACGTTTATGAATCACCAAACTTTCCAAGGTGCTTTTCCAGAATCCCACATGTTTTCTAAATATTTTTTGTCTCTCAAAGTATCCATAGGATTCCAAAACCCATCATGTTTAAAAGCAGTCAATTTTTGTTCTCTTGCTAAGGTTTCTAGCGGTTCCCTCTCAAAAATTGTTTGATCATTATTTAAATAATTAAAAATTTCTGGCTCTAAAACAAAAAAACCACCATTGATCCAAGAAGACTCTCCTACATGTTTTTCATGAAATTCTTTTACATATTCATTTTTTAATTCTAACACTCCAAATTTTTCTGGCGGTTGTATAGCAGTTAATGTAGCTAAAGATTTTTTCTCTTTATGAAATTTTATTAAATTTTTAATATTAACATCACTAAGCCCATCACCATAAGTTAAACAAAAAGTATCATCAACATAATCTTGTATTTTTTTTATTCTACCACCTGTCATAGTTGTTTCACCTGTATCAACTAAAGTAACTTTCCAAGATTCAGTTCTATTTTTATGAATTTCAATATTATCATTGCTTAGATCAATGGTTACATCCGATGAATGAATATGATAATTTTTAAAGAATTCTTTAATCATATACCCTTTGTATCCTAAACAAATGACAAAGTCGTTGATGTCATATTTCTCATAAATTTTCATTATGTGCCATAAAATTGGCATTCCTCCAATCTCCACCATTGGTTTTGGTTTGAGATGTGTTTCTTCACTTATTCTTGTACCTAATCCTCCGGCAAGAATTACAGCTTTCATAAGATATTGATATTTTTTCTCCTTTATTAAATAATTCAGAAATACCTAAACAAAATTTAAAAATATTAATTTTATAGAAAATATTAAGCGTATACATAATTTCTGTATCAAAATATTTTATTATTACGCATAAAATCTAAATTTACTATTTATTATTTATAATAGAGTAAATAAAAAGTATAAACAGATTAGAATGGGAGAATAGAATTATTATAAAAATGAATAAAAATTCAAAAATATTAATCACAGGAGCATCTGGTTTTTTAGGTGCAAATCTAACAAAATTTCTTTACGATGATAATAAAAACATCAGTATTCTAATAAATAAAAATTCAAATCTTTGGAGAATAAATAATATTGTAAAACAATTAGATGTACATCAGGTTAACATTAAAAATAAAAATAAAGTATATGAAAAAATTAAAGAAATAAAACCAAACTATGTCTACCATCTTGCAACATATGGTGTTCATCCGTCACAAAATAGTCTTGATGAAATAATTAAAACAAATATTTTAGGCACATCAAATATTCTTCATGCATTAGAAAAATATGGGATTAAAAGACTTGTTAATGTTGGTAGTGGATTTGAATATGGGAAGGGGAAAAATAATATTAAAGAAACTGACTGTCTAAACCCATTAACTCTTTACGGCATTACTAAAGTTAGTCAATCTTTATTAGTAAAATATTTTTCTGAACTAAAAAATATCCCAAGTGTAACATTAAGACCTTTTACACCTTATGGTAGAATGGAATCTAAAGGACGTTTAATTTCAGATATTATGATTTCAATAATTAAAAATAAACCTCTTAACCTCTCATCTATGTACACATACCGTGATTTTATTTTTATTGATGATGTACTCAATGCGTTAAAAAAAGCAGCAAATGTACCAAAAATTGAGGGTGAAATTTTTAATATTGGGAGTGGAAAGGCTACGTCAATAAAAAAGATTGTAGATATATCAATGAAATTAGTTAAAAATAAACCTGAAATCAAATGGAATTCAAATAAACCTAGATCTATGGATAAATTTCAAACTAGTTATTTTTCTGATTTGAAAAAATCTGAGAAATTATTGAAATGGAAACCATCAATATCTTTAGAAAAAGGATTAGAAAACTCATTTTCTTGGTATAAGAAAAATTTAGATTTCTATTAATTATTTAATATCTTTCCATGATGAATCTTTTTTTGAAATTATTATCGGTTTAATTGGCCATTTGATTTTAATTTTTGGATCGTTCCAACTAATTCCGGATTCATGTTTAGGAGAATAAGTATTAGAAGATTGATAAAAAATATCTGTTTCATCTTCTAGAGTAATATAACCATGGGCAAAATTTTTGGGAACATAAAGTGATTTATTATTTTCTTTACTTAGTTTAGTTCCGTACCATTTTAGGTATGTAGAAGACTTTTTTCTTAAATCTACAATTACAACAAAAATACTTCCTTTAATACATCGTGTTACTTTTATTTCTTGAAATGGGTGTTTTTGGTAATGTAATCCACGCAAAGTACCTCTTTTCTTAGTTGATACTAAATTACTTTGAATAAATTTATCTTGTAATCCTGATTTTTTAGAAAGATTAGAATCCCAAACTCTACAATAAAATCCTCTTTTGTCTTTGATCTTTATAGGCTGAATAACAAATGATCCTTCCAATTTTGTTTGTAGAAATTCCATAAGATTATCTTAAAAAGATATGATATATTTATAAGATTTCAATTATTTAACATAATTTTTTATAAATGTGAGTTTGTAACTCTTTCCATTTTCTTTATTGAATTTTATAATATATTTCTAATGAGTAAATCAAATTAAAGAGTTTATTACTATATTAAAATTAGTAACACAATATGGGGAAAGTATTTCTTTCACTTTTTATTAGTTTGATTCTTTTAGCGTCTTTTCATGTTGCTTTTTTTATTATTAACATGTATTTTTGGCTAGTGGATGGATACCAAGTCATTTTTCATGGAGGAACGTTGATTGAAAGTCTTTATTATTCAGTATATCTCAAATGGATGTTACTTTTAGATGCATTATGGATTGCATCAATTCTTCTTTATGCTTTACGAAGAAAATCTTACAAAACAAATCCACAACTACATTATTTAGAAACAAAATCTAAAATTGTTCCAAATGTGTGTATTATAATTCCCACATTTAATGAAGAAAAAATAATAAAAACAATATTGGATGGGTTTTTCTCACAGGAGTCTGTAAAAAATATTATTGTAGTTGATAATAATAGTTCAGATAATACTGTAAATATTGCAAAAGAGTTGGGAGCAACTGTAATAGAGAAAAAAATCAATAAAGGCTATACAGATTCATGTATGCTTGGATTCAAAGAATCCTTAAAAACTGATTCTAATATTGTGTCTTTAATTGATTCAGATGGAACTTTTTCTCCAAATGATCTTAAAAAAATGCTTCCTTATCTTGAAAACTGTGACATGGTTGTAGGGACAAGACAAGTTCAAACTTTAACTGAAAAAGGAAATCAAAATAGTATGTTTTATGTCTGGGGAAATATGTTACTAGCAAAATTATTACAATTAAAATATTTTAGTTTGTTACACTTAGGAATTGTACAACTTACAGATGTTGGATGCGCATATAGATGCGTACGTAGAGATGCATTAGAAAAAATTATTGATGAATTAACAAATCCTACTGATACATCAATCTTGAAACCAAAAAATTGGCTTTTTTCTCTATATATGACCATGTTAGCCATAGAAAATGACCTAAAAATTGTGGAAATACCATTAACGTTCAGAAAACGAGGTGTTGGAGAATCAAAATCTGAAGTGACAAAAAAATCAAAAGGATTTGTTTATGGTATGAAATTTTTGTGGTTTATACTGAAACGATAGATTTCAATTTTAAAATTTAATTATAAAATTATTATCAATTTAATTTTTAAATGAAATTTTTTTACTTGCAATATAATTAAAACCAAAAGAAACCAAAATTGCTGCACACTCACTTAGAATATAATGTATTTCCAAATAATTTGTTAAAAGGAAAAGAATCGATAAATTTATTCCCAATCCCATTAATGCAAATGTGTTATATTTTACAAATCTAGTGTATGTAGAATTTAATTTTTTTACTTTGACAAATGTCCAATTATCATTCATAAAAAAACTTGAAATTACAGAAATTTCATATGCAATTAATACAGAAACTAAATAAAAAATATTTAGAAAGCTGGTAAAAAAACCACTTAAAATTAATACTAAAATTCCATTACAAATTCCTACAATAGCAAATTTGTAAATTTCAGGTTTTCGTAAAAAACATAGTAATGAATTAAAGTTCATGTTTACTTAATAATTATAATTTTAAATCAGTGATACACATAGTTAGATTCTGGACAATAAAGTTTTGTAAAGTCTTATTGCATCAGATTCATCTTTTGAACCAACAACAACAGCAGATCCTCTTTTCATAAAATTAACAGACAAATCATTGGTTCTCATAGACAAACCCAAATCACCTAAATTTTCAACTAGAAATCCTTTTTCTTTTGCAACAGTAGAAACACTCACAGAATCAAGTTCAAAAGTTTCAGTTGGAGTAATAGAGTAAGTTCTTTTTCCTCTATTTCTTCCACATAGTTCTTCTAAGATTAATTCTTGCTTTTCTACAACTTCTAATTCTCCAGTTCCACAAACAGGGCATTCTGGAACTTTGAATCTTCTAAAATCTTTTTCAAATGCAAGATGTTCTAAATCAATATGAAGTATATTTTCAGATAGATTTGGTTTTTGTCCAAGAATTATTTTTACAGTTTCTGCAACTTGTGTTGCACCTACAAGAGAAAGTATTGGTGGATGTACTCCCTCTATACTACATGTTGGAATATCATTCTCATTTGTAGATGGAAATGTACATTTGTAACATGCACTTTCTTTTGGTAAAATTGTAAATGCCCATCCATTAACTCCAACTGCAGCTCCCGTAACAAACGGAATTCCAAATTTAACGCAAGCTTTGTTTAATGCATATCTTGCATCAACTGAATCAAGTGCATCAATTACAACATCACATCCTTCTACAACTTCAAGTGCCGTATAATCATTAACTGAAACTGTAAGAGCTTCAATTTTACAATCAGAATTTAACTTCCTTAGTTTTTTTGCTGCTGCTTCAACTTTAACTTGCCCAACATCAGATTCATCAAACAATGTTTGTCTATGTAAATTAGATAATTCAATTACATCTCTATCAACAATTCGTAATGTACCAACTCCCATTGTAACTAGCCTTGTAATGATTGGGTGACCTAACCCGCCTGTTCCAATAACACAAACTTTAGCATTTTTTAATTTTAATTGTCCATTGTAACCAATTTCTTGAAGCATTACTTGACGTGAATATCTATCAAGTTCTTTTGAAGATAATTCTTCAGAGCCACCTGCAACTTGAGGTAAGATATAGACTTCATCACCATCTTGTAGCGGTGTATCCATTCCACTAGAAAATTTGGCATTTTTTCCATTAATGTAAATATTTATCAATGCACGAGGAGTATTATCAGCCTCCAATACTTTACGCTTAAAATCATCACCTAAAAGTTCAGATATTTTTGCAAATGCGTCTTGTAAAGAGTCTGCAGAGATTTCAGTTTTTTTCTCGCCGCCACCTGCATTTAACACTGAAGGAATTGTGAATGTGATATTTGCCATATCTATGAAACCACCGCTGAGATTTCATTAATGTTTGGTTTGTAAACAGTTGGCTGTGGCAATACCTGCATAATGGATTCAGTTGCTTTAAGACCGTTGCCAGTAACATAACATACTACTTTATCATTTTTATCAATTTTGCCTTGTTCTACCATTTTTTGTAATATAGAAATAGATACACCACCAGCAGGTTCTGTAAAAATTCCTTCTGTTTGAGCCAGTAAAAGTATTGCATCTAAGATTTCTTGATTATTACATTCTTCAGCAAATCCATTATATTGTTCTAATCTTTTCAAAACATATCTTCCATCACCTGGATCACCAATTGCTAAGCTCTTAGCTACTGTATCAGGATTTTCAACTGGAATAACTTCCTTAGTATTTTTCTTAAATGCATCAACAATTGGTGCACATCCATGTGGTTGTGCTGCAATCATATGCATATTAGATACATCGTCAAGTAATGAAACAGTTTGTAATTCTTCAAATCCTTTACAAATTGCATTAAGCATTGCACCACTACCTACAGGAACTATTAGTTGATCAGGTACTTGCCAATCAAGTTGTTCTGCAACTTCATATGAAAATGTTTTAGAACCTTCAACATAATGTGAACGCATGTTAATATTAACAACACCAATTCCTTTACTATCACCAATTTGAGCTGCAATTCTATTTGCATCATCATAAGTTCCATCAACTGCAATGTAATTTGCACCGTAAGATAGTGCTTGTGCAATTTTTGCCATCTCAATATTACTTGGAGCAAATACATGGCAGGGTAATCCTGCAGCTGCTGCATGTGCTGCAGTTGCAGATGCCAAATTACCAGTTGATGCACAACCAACTGCAGTTAATCCAAGTTCTTTTGCTTTTGATATTGCAACACCAGCTGGTCTATCTTTAAATGAAAACGTTGGGTTTACAGAATCATTTTTTATATATAAATTATTTAATCCTAATTTTTTTCCAAGATTTTCTGCTTTGGTTAATGGAGTCATTCCTGCACCAATACTCACAATATTTGATTTATTCTCTATAGGAAGTAATTCAAAATATCGCCAGTAGGTCTGTTCACGATTAGAAAATGTATCTTTTGTTAAAGTGGGAAAGTCATATTTTACATCTAAAGGTCCAAAACAGTCATCACAAACATATTTGAAAGCAGTTTCATACTCTTTTTTACATTCCCTACACTGTAATGAGGTTCTAGCCAAGATCAATAGTTTCCTAACTAAGGTAGATAAAAAATCCTAATATCAAGTTAAGTATTACTTAATTTTATTCTACAAAAATATAACAAAAAGATGAAATAATCATATTAAAAAAATAATAAAATAGTAAAGTTTTTAGTGATTTTTCAAAATAATTCAATATGAAAAAAATTATCATAATTTCTATAATTATTGGAATCATCATTACTGCTTCAGGAATATTGCTTAATTCAAGTCAAGAAGAAACAGTAGAAGAAAGATGGTTAAGAGAAAAAGTGACTTCAGGGCCATTTTCAATAGATAAAAACCAATATAATTTAGGTGAAAAAATTTTCATAACTGTAGTAGCATTAGATACAGAAGAGAAAGGAGAAGTAATATTTTTTCGACCAATTAATAATACAAGTTGGACAAAGTATAATGCAATAGAGTTTAATGGAAATGCAAAACAACAATTTAACATATATTTTGAACCAAAACTTTCAGAATTAAGAAAAATATGCTCAACAAATGACCTTGTAGGTCCATGGATTGTGAAATTTATTGGAACAGAATATTCAGACATAAATTTTACAATAATGAATCAAACTAGTTCATGGGATGATAGAATATTTGAACCAGTATGCTAATTTATTTTAGTTCATTATGAAAACAAACTTTTTCACCAGTGTGACATGCCGGTCCTGATGGTTCTACAAGATAGATTATTGCATCAGAATCACAATCAACTAGTATTTCTTTAATTTTTTGAGTATTTCCAGATTCTTCTCCTTTCATCCAAAGCTTATTTCTTGAACGACTCCAAAACCAAGAATTACCAGTTTTTTTTGCTAATTCTAAAGATTCCTTATTTGTATAAGCAAGAGTAAGGATATCTTTTGTATTTGCATCTTGTACAATTACAGGTACAAGACCACCACTCTTTTCAAAATCAATCTCATCAATAGACTTGTTCATAATTTCTATCCACAATCATGATATTATAATCTTACAGAGATTTTTTTCTCTTTAAGAAAAGATTTCACACCAGTAACTCCATGTGTTTCATAATGAAAAATAGTGGCTGCAAGTGCAGCATCAACATTAGATTTTTGAAAAATTTCTACCATATCATCTGGTTTTCCACATCCACCAGAAGCAATTACAGGTATAGATGCTTTATCAACAATCGATTTTGTGAGTAAAATATCATATCCATTTTTTGTACCATCTGCATCAATACTAGTAAGTAAAATTTCTCCAGCGCCTAATTTTTCAGCCTCTTTTGCCCAAGTAATTACATCTACACCTGTTCCTTGTTTTCCTCCAAAAATAAAAACTTCAAACCAGAATTTTTTATTATTTTCTGAAAAAATATTTACATTTTCTTTAATTTCATAATTTCTTTTAGCATCAATTGCAACTACAACACATTGTCTTCCAAATAATGTCATCAATTCAGTAATTAATGGTGGATTTTTTATTGCTGAAGTATTAATTCCAACTTTGTCAGCACCATTAAGCAAAATATTTCTAGCATCGTCAATGGATTTAACACCACCACCAACAGTAAATGGAATATTAATTACAGAAGCAACCTTACGAACTAATTCTTTAATTGTTTCTCGTTGTTCATTTGAAGCTGTAATATCAAGAAATACAAGTTCATCTGCACCTTCATTACTATACTTTGCAGCTAACTCTACTGGGTCACCAGCGTCCTTAATAGATTCAAAATTTAATCCTTTTACAACTCTACCATTTTTTACATCTAAACATGGAATAATTCGTTTTGTTAAAGTCATGATAATTTCTTTGTCTCCTCAATAGTAATTTTATTCTCATAAAGTGCTTTTCCTAAAATTACACCCCAAGCATTTTTTTCTTTTACTTTAGGAATATCATCAATATTAGAAATTCCACCACTTGCAATTACATTTGCTTTATCTAAATCACAAGCTTCTTCAAGAAATTCTAAATCAGGCCCCTCTAAAGTTCCATCACGATTGACATTAGTTAACAGAAATTCGGTAAATCCAACATGTAAAAATTCCTTCATTGAATCAATTAATGATATATCAGTAGTACTTTGCCATCCATGTGTTACAATATCACCATCTTTATGATCAACAGAAATAACAATTTTTTCAGAACCTAGTCTACTTAGTAAATTTTGTAATAATTCAGGTTCTTTAAAAGCAAAAGTTCCAATTACAACTCTGTCAACAATTTTCAGAGCTTCAAGAATTAGTGATTCAGAACGTAATCCACCTGCAATTTCTATTGGAATAGAGACAGATGTAACAATTTTTTTAATTAATTCAAGATTAGAACCTAATCCCAAAGTAGCATCTAAATCAACAAGATGGATCATATCAGCTCCAGCAGATTCCCATTTTTTTGCAATACTAATTGGATCGTCACTATAGATGGTTTTTTGATTGGGATCTCCCTTGTATAGTCTAACTACGTGGCCATCCATAAGATCTATTGCAGGAATTACTTTCATTTTTTACACACATTTAGAAAATTTTGTATCATGATTTTACCAACATCTCCTGATTTTTCCGGATGAAATTGAGTTCCAAAAAAATTGTTTTTTTCAACTACTGCAGGAACTTTTACACCATAATCAGATTCAGCTGTAATTACATCATCAGATGTTGGTTTTGCACGATAAGAATGAACAAAATAAACCCAAGAACCATCAACAACTCCATCTAAAATTGTTCCTGGCTTTTTAATTTCTAAATTATTCCATCCCATATGTGGAACTTTCATAGTAGAGGGTAAAACTATAATTTCTCCATCAATTACATTAAATCCTTTTTCAACACCC